>Ga0209060_10001349_pt1 | contig 27607 bp, 23 predicted proteins | sample Coa_R1_8_FD_187155 | JGI IMG/M metagenome (GOLD analysis project Ga0209060, IMG submission 187155) | Surface soil microbial communities from Centralia Pennsylvania, which are recovering from an underground coalmine fire - Coalmine... | ecosystem: Environmental > Terrestrial > Soil >...
GATCCATCAAGCGCCGCCGCAAGCGCGCCGCTTGGGACCCCAAATACCTGCTCGACATATTGGGCCCGCTGCGGCGTTAACCTCGACTCGTTGCCCTGAGCGCTATTGCCGGCAGCGCGCGAGGTGGACCTTGACAGGTTGCCGGATTTGAATGACCTGAAGCGCGATTGGGAGCTTCGGCGATGAAGCCAATTCCGCTCAATCCGGAAACCGAAAGAGTGGCGCGCCGCGTCATCTGGTTCGAGCCGCCCGCCGAGGCGCTCGCCGATCCCGTCCGCTTCATGGCTTATGCCATGGCGCACGCGATGCCCGACGATATGAAGATCATCCGGCGTTACGTGTCGGACGACGATTTTCGCGAGGCGCTCGATCGCGCTCCGCCGGGTATTATCGATCCCCGCTCATGGGCGTATTGGAATTCGAAGTTCGGCCGGTTTCCGCCGCCGCCGCTGCCAAAGCGCCAACTCGGCTAGAGGCGATTCCGATCAAGTGGAGTACGCGTACGGTCGGCAAAGCCAAGCGTGCCCGCCAAATCCGCAAGCCGCGCGCTGCGTGGCAACGACCGCAGTACCCCAAGAATCGGACCACTCCCGGGGCTTGCCGGATGCCTTCCGCCATGGGCGAGCGGACATGTACTTAGTCGATGCCGCGCTCCAGCCAATAGACAAAGGTGCTACTCCACTGCGAGGAGCGCCGACCACATCAACGGCCCGCCTCGCGCCCGGCCGGTGTGCCTCGGCAAGCGGACCCGCCCTACTCCGCCGGCGCGTCCGCAGCCGCGTCGGGCGCGGATGGCCTCAGCGTCGCCTCTCCCCACAGCCGGCGGTGCAGCCGGTCAAGCAGCAGATACACCACCGGCGTGGTGTAGAGCGTCAAGAGCTGCGACACCGCGAGGCCGCCGATGATGGTCATGCCGAGCGGGCGGCGCAGGTCGGAGCCGGTGCCGGTGGCGACCAGCAGCGGAACTGCGCCAAGCAGCGCCGCCAGGGTGGTCATGAGGATTGGCCGGAAGCGCTTGAGACAGGCCTCGTAAATGGCCGCTTCGGGCGTGCGGCCATCGTGGCGTTGCGCCGCAAGCGCGAAATCGACCAGCATGATGCCGTTCTTCTTGACGATCCCGATCAAGAGGATGATGCCGATGAAGGCGATGATCGAAAGCTCAGCGCCGAACAAGGTGAGCGCCAGCAGCGCGCCAAGCCCCGCGGACGGCAAGGTGGAGACGATCGTCAGCGGATGCGCAAGGCTCTCATAGAGCACGCCCAGCACGATATAGACCGCGATCAGGGCGGCGAGGATCAGCACTTCCTGCGACGCGGCGCTTTCGCGGAACACCTTCATGTCGCCGGCGAAGTCGGTCCGCACCGTGTCCGGCAAATGCATCTCGGCGACCGCCTGCATCACGGCGTTGGCGGCGGTCTCAAGCGGGGTGTCGGCCGTGAGGTTCCAGGTGACGGTCGCGGCCGGGTACTGGGACTGGTGATTGACGGAAAGCGGCGTGTTGGACTTCTCGATCCGCGCGACGGCGGCGAGCGGCACCTGGGTGCCGCCAAGCGATACGCCTTGAGCCGTGCCGCCGCCGACAAAGACGCGATTGATATTTGAGGGATCCTGCTGGAACTGCGGATCGGTCTCAAGGATCACGCGATACTGGTTGCGCTGGGTGAAAATGGTCGAGATCTGGCGCTGCGAGAACGCATTGTTGAGCGCGTTGTCGATGTCCTGGACCTGGAGGCCAAGGCGCGATGCCGTCGAACGGTCTATCACCACATTGGCCTGCAGGCCGCCGAGCTGCCGGTCGGTGGTGACATCGATGATGCCGGGAATGCGCCGGATGCGGTCTTGCAGCCGCGGCAGCCACAACGATAGCTCCTCGGCATCGGCGTCCATCAGGGTGAACTGGTATTGCGACTGGCTCTGCCGGCCGCCGAGATAGGGGAGCTGTTGCGCCGGCCACATGTAGACGCGCAGGCCCGGTATATCCGCGACTGCGAGCCGCAGGCGGTCCACGATGGCGGAGGTCGGCATGCCGCCGCGCTCTGCAGGCGGCTTGAGGCCGATGAACAGGCGGCCGTTGTTGACCGTTCCGCCGAAGGAGTTGCCGCCGACCGAGGAGCCGACGGCCGCGACAGCGGGATCGGCCTGGACGATTTCCGCCGCGCGCTGCACCAGCACGGTCATCTGCTGGAACGAGATGTCCTGCGACGCCCCCGCATAGGCGCCGATGAAACCGCTGTCGTCGGGCGGAAAGAAGCCTTTGGGCGTGTGTATATACATGTACACGGTGAGCGCCATCGTTCCCGCCAATGCGGCCAGGGTGAGAACCTGGTGGCGCAGGACGAATTGGAGGCTCGTGCCATAGCGACGGATCATCGCCGCCAGGGCATTCTCGACCAACTGGTCGAGCCACCCCCGCCCTAACCCTCCCCCGGCCCCCTCCCTACCCTCCCCCGCAAGCGGGGGAGGGTAGGGGAGGGGGCGCAGAAAACGGGCGCAGATCATCGGCGTCACCGACAGCGAGATGAACGTCGAGATCGTGATGGCGAATACGAGCGTCACCGAAAACTCGCGAAACATTCGTCCCGCGAGGCCCCCCATGAACAGCATAGGAATGAACGCCGCGACGAGCGACACGCTGATCGCGATGACGGTGAAGCTGATCTGGCGCGCGCTCACCATAGCGGCGCGCATCGGCGAAAGCCCGCGTTCCCGGTTGCGGAAGGTGTTCTCGATCATCACGATGGCGTCGTCGACCACGAACCCGACCGACACCGCGAGCGCCATCAGCGACAGGTTATCGATCGAGAATCCCGCAAACCACATCGCGGCGCAGGTGCCGGACAGCGACAGCGGCACCGTGATCCCAACCGCAACGGTCGGCGTCAGCCGGCGCAGGAAGACGAACACCACCAGCATCACCAGGATGATGGTAGCGCCAAGCGTGAGCTGCATGTCGCGCACGCTCGCCCGGATCATCAGCGTGCGGTCGGTCAAAACCGAGAAGCGGATGCCGGCCGGCACCCAGCGCTTGAGCTCCGGCAGCAGCGCGTGAATGCGGTCGACCGTCTCGATCACATTGGCGTCGGCCTGCTTGGTGATGTTGATGAGGATGGCGGGCTGCCCGTTGAACCACGCCGCGGCGCGGCTGTTGCGGGTGCTTCTCTCCACCGTGGCGATGTCGCCGAGAAGCGTCACCGCGCCGTTCTGGGATTTGACAACGATGTCGCGGTATTCGCGCGGCTCGCGCATCTGGGCATTGGCGGCTATCGTCTGGGCGACGCCGTCGCTGTCGAATGCGCCGAGCGGCCCGGTCGCATTGGCGTTGATGATGGCAAGGCGCACGTCTTCCATGCTCAGGCCCATGGCGGCGATCGCGACCGGATTGACGCGCACCCGGATGGCCGGCTGCTCGGCGCCGGACACCGTCGCCTCGGCGACGCCGTCGAGCTGCGAAATCCGCTGGGCCAGCACGGTGTCGGCCACATCATAGATCGCGCTCGGCGCCAGCGTGTCGGAGGTCAGCGCCAGAATCAGGATCGGGGAGCCATTGGGATTGGCTTTGCGGAAGGTCGGCAGGCTCGGCAGGTCGCCCGGAAGGTCGGCGACCGCTGCGTTGAGCGCGGCCTGAACGTCGCGCGCGGCGCTGTCGATCTTGCGGCCGATGTCGAACTGGATCGCGATCGACGACGTGCCGAGCGAACTCGTCGAGGTCAGCTCGATCACGCCAGGGATTTCGGCGAGCCGGCGCTCCAGCGGCGCCGCCACCGTCGCCGCCATCGTGGAGGGATCGGCCCCCGGCCGGCTCGCCGACACGTAGATGGTCGGGAACTCCACATTGGGCAACGCGGCAACCGGCATGAAGCGGTACGCCACCGCGCCGGCGAGGAAGAGCCCGACCGAAAGCAGAATGGTCGCGATCGGCCGCTCGATGAACGGCAGCGAAAAGTTCAGCGTGTTTCTCCCCTCGCCCTGCAGGGCCGGCCAGCGACCCACAACGATATCGGCGATCTTGTCGGATTCATCGCCCACCCGCCCTCGAACGTCGCGCGCCGGTGGGCGCGGCGCTTCGCGCCTTTGCCCGCCCTACGAACCGGTCTGCCATTCCGCTTCAAGCGACTTCACTCCTCGTCCTTGATGTCGAGCGCCCGCACCACTTCGCCCCAGCGGGCGACTTCCGCAGCCACGAAACGGGTAAACTCTGCGGCGTCCGCATCGAGCGGTTCGGAAGCGTCGTTCTCGGCAAGTTTGCGCATCTGGGGTTCCTTGAGGAACGCGCGCGCTTCGCGGTTGATGCGGTCGGCGATATCCGGCGAAAGCTTCTTCGGCCCCGACAGGCCGAACCACGAGGACATGACCAGCTCCGGGTACCCGCTTTCCGCGAAGGTCGGCACGTCCGGCAAAACCGGCACGCGGGCCTTCGACGTGATCGCAAGCGCGACCAGCGCGCCGCTGCGCACATGCTCGGCGAGCGTCGTCACCGGCGAAAATATCGCGGGGACGTGGCCGGCGATAACATCGGCGACCGCCGGACCGCCGCCCCGGTAGGGCACGTGCTGCATCGAAATGCCCGCAAGGCGCTGGAAATATTCGCCGCCGATATTGCCAAGTCCGCCGCGATTGGCCGCCGTGTAGGCGAGCTTTTGAGCCCGCGCCAGCGCGATGAAGTCGGTAAGCGACTTCACCCCCAACCCCGGATAGAGCGCCAGCATATAAGGCGAACGCGTGAGCATGACGATGTGGGAAAAATCCGCGACCGGATCGTAGCCCGCCTTGGGGGTCACCAGCGGCACGGTGAGGTTCGAGGCTGAGTTGGAGAGCAGCAGCGTATGGCCGTCGGGCTCCGCCTGCGCCACGAAGGCAGCCCCCAGGGCATTGCCGTTGCCGGGCTTGTTCTCGATGATGAAGGGTCGCCCGAACACCGCCTGGAAGTGGTTCGCGACAAGCCGCGCCGCCGCATCCGACGACCCGCCGGCGGCGGCAGGCACAATGATGCGAACGAGCCTGGCGGGCCAGTCTTGCGACGAGGCGTGTGCCGAGGCAAGAAGCAGGATGACCGTGGCGGCGAGAATTCCAGCTACGCATCGCGCCGTGTTCGCCTGGCTTCGCGTATGTGCGCGCCGCATCGTCATCGCTTCTTGTGCCTCCGCGCTCATGTCGCCGGTCGTTCCTCGCGCCACCAGTTGAAGCGCTGCATCACCGGCTCGTCGGTGACGCGGAACAGGATGGCGTCGCGGGTCGCCTCATGCCAATGGGGACGCCATGCCGGCGCCGCGATGACATCGCCGCGCCGCCACTCAAACCGCTCGCCGTCGACGACAGATGCTCCCTCGCCTTGCACGACCGCATAGATATTGTTCGCCGTCGTGCGATAGGGCGCGGTGCGCACGCCGGGTGCGAGCCGCATCATGTAGAGCGCCGTGGTGGCGAGCGCCGGGCGGCCAAGCTCGATGGAGGTCCCGAACGGCCCGGCGGGGTCGGGCTTCGCTTCGGCCAGCCGATGTAACGTGTCCTTGAAGGTGAACACGAATGGCGAATCCGTCGTTGCCTGCACCGGCGCGGCAGCGGGTTCTTCTGTTGCATCGTTTTCGGTCACTTCGAAGAACATCGGCTCCAAAAGCTGCACCAGCGGCACATCGAGAAAATCCAGCCAATAGGCGCAGGCCTTGCTGCGATTGCCGTGGCCGTGGGTCGACCAGTTCGGCGTCAGCAGCACATCGCCCGGCGCCATGGCGATGTTGACGCCGTCGACCTGCGTGTAGGCGCCGGGGTCGGCATCGAGAATAAGGCGCAGCGCATTGGCTGTGTGGCGATGCACCCGCGCCCACTCGCCCGGCATGATCATCTGATAGGCGGCAACCAGCGTGCGCACGGTGGCGTAGGTATTGCCTTCGGCCGGATTGAAAAGGATGAGATTGCGCCGTTCGGCCAGCGCGGTGTTGATCAGCCGGCCGGCGGCGTCGAGAGCGCCGCGCGCAACTTCGTATTTCCAATGAGCGGGGATCAACGTCTTGCGCGGCGCCGGCCACAGCGACGGCGTCGGCTTGTTCCAACCTGCGCCCATGCCGACCTTGCCGAGCTTGCCGTACAGCTCCTCCAATGTGCCGCAAGAAACGAGATCATCCGGCGATGGCAGCGACATCGAAACCCTCGTCATTCAATGCTCAGCGTATAGTCCGCGTGCAGCGTGCAGCCGGGTTGAGCGCAGCGAAACCCGGACAGGCCGTCTCCCGGCCCACCATCAGGCCCCGGATTTCGCTTCGCTCAATCCGGGCTACATTCTTCTCCGTCGCCGCTTCGCTTTCTGCTCCATCTCAATCTGCGCCTGCGCCTTGGCGCACCACAAGTCCCATGTGCGTTTCCAGGTGCCGGCGGAAACCTGACGGGCGTTCGTCGCCGCCACTTCGCGCTCGTTCAGATATACCACATTGCCGCCGGGGCCGGCGATCAGCATCGCCTGCATCTGCAGCCTGGCGGAGAGTTCGAGATAGACGCTGCGCACCACCGCGAGCATCAGGCTCTCGCCGACCACCACCGCGCCGTGCCCGCGCATCAGCGCGGCCGGCCTGGCTCCGAGCGTCGACGCCAGCGCAGCGCCGAGAGCCGGCGTCTTGATGATGAGGTCGCCGCTTTCCTGGAAATCGCGAATCTCGAAGGTTGGCACGCCCTCGCCGATGAAAGCCCCCGTGTTGAACAACGGCCGCAGCGGCGCCGTCGTGACGCCGAACGGGATGACTGAAGGCGAGTGGTTGTGCACGACGGCGTTGATGTCCGGCCGCCGCTTGAAGATCTCGCCGTGGATGTAGCGTTCGAGATAAAGCGCGGCCTTTAAGTCTTTCACCGGATTGCTGTCGAGATCGAATTCCAGGATATCGTCCGCGGTCACGAGTTCAGGCGCCATGGCGCGCGCCAGCAGATAGCGGTTCGGGTTTTTCGCAGTGCGCAGGCTCACATGCCCATAGGCATCCACCACGCCGTGGGCGGCGAGAATGCGGTACGCCAACACAAGTTCTTCCCGCTCGCTCATGACGTTTCCACCCCGCACCCCGGCGACCATGTCGTCGCGTGATTCGATGCGATCGAAATCCGGTTTAGGAATATCCCGTCACGTATCCTGGGCAGCCGCCCGACGCAATCCGGTGCGCAAACAGAGCGATCACAAGGATGGCCCCATAAGCGCCAGGTTAAGGTCCGACGTTGCCTCGGACTCCTCCCCTCCCCCTTGTGGGGAGCGCAAGCGGGGGAGGGGATTGCAGCGAGGCGGCTGATGCCGCTACCCGTTCCGCCGCTTCCCGCTTGAGCGCAGCGCGATCGATCTTGTTCGTGGTCGACAGCGGCAGCTGGTCCACGAACCAGACGAAGCGCGGATGCTGGTAGGCCGGCGCATGCGCGAGCGCAAAGCGCTTGATCTCTTCAGCATCGGCCTTGTTGCCCGCCTTGGCGATGATGAAGGCGACCGGCTTCTGGCCCTTGATGTCATCGTCGATCGGCACCACGCAGGCCTGCGCCACCGCCGGGTGGCGCTCCAGCATGCGCTCGACATCGCCCGGATAGATGTTCTCGCCGCCGGATACGAACATGTCGTCGGTGCGGCCGAGGAAATAGTGAAACCCGTCGGCGTCGCGCCGGAACACGTCGCCGGTCCGGTAGAAGCTGTCCGCGGTAATCGGCGACGGCAGGTCGGGCCGGTTGTGGTAGCCGAGCATTACGGCCGGGCACTTCATTTCCAGGACGCCCTGATCGGAGATGCGGCCGCTGTCGTCGACGAGGCGCAGCGACACTTTCGGATGCGGATAGCCGACCGACATTTCGGGCTGAGGCAGTCCGTCCGGATGCGGCCCGAACACCACCGGCCCGGCTTCCGTCGTGCCATACGCGTTGGTGATTTTGGCGGCCGGCAACGCCCGGCGCAGCGCCGCCATCAGGCTCTGGCTGACCGGCGCCGAGCCCATGCGCACAAACTCGACGCTTGAAAGATCGGTGCGGGCGAGCAGGTCCTGCTCGCGCAGCATCATGGCGATCATCGGGGGAACCGCCGTGAGCCACGTGCAGCGGTGGCGCGCGATCGCCGCAATATAGGCGGGCGCAGAGAATTGCGGCTGCAGCACGATGGTGGCATGCGCCGCGCAGGCAAGCTTTGCGAGCGCGAGCGCGTTCATGTGGTACAGCGGCGCCGCGATCAGGAAGCGATGGCGTGACTGGTCCTGTCCATCCAGGCGCGTTTCGACCACCCAGATATGGCCCTGATGGGACAGCACGACGCCCTTCGGGATTCCGGTCGAGCCCGAGGTGTAGAGGAACATCGCGGGCTCGTCGGGCTGCGCCGGCAACGCATCGAACGGACCTGGATCGAGGAAGTCGGCAAAACTCTCTGCGCCATTGGCGCCGAAGCACATCGCAGGCAGGCCTCCCGGACACTGCGCCCGCCGTGCAGGATCGCAAAATACCAGCCGCGCGCCGGCGTCGCGCGCGATGAAATCGATGGTGTCGGCGGGAAAGCGATAATTGATCGGCACCGCGACGAATCCGGCGCGCATGATGCCGTAACAGGCGGCAATGAACTCGGTCCGATTCGCGGACAGAATCGCGATGCGGTCGCCGCGCGCGAATCCGCGCGCCAAGAGAGCGCGCGCGACGCCCCGCGTCATGGCGTCGAGATCTGCATACGTGAAGTATCGTTCGGCCTCGCCGCCGAGATCAATGATCGCGAGCTTACTCTGGTCGCGGTCGCGGCGGATGAGGTCGCCCAGGTTGGTGAACAAGATCACGCCTTCGGCGGCGCGGTGAGATAGGTCCCGCGGCCGCTCGCCAGCAGTTTGCCCTGGGCATCATAGACATGGGCCTCGGCGGTTGAAAACTGGCTGCCGATGCGGACCACCTTGCCGCGGACCGTAAGGTCTCCCGGCATCGCGGCGCTGTGATAGTCCACGCGCAGATCGATCGTCGGGACGCCGCGGCCGGTCTTCTTCACCATCGCCCAGTCGGCGCCGAGATCCACCAGCGCCGCGAGCACGCCGCCGTGGGTGTAGCTACGTTCCGGGTTGACGACCCATTCCTCGCGCCAGGTCGCCTTCAGCTCGATGCCGTCGTCGTGCACAGCGACAACCTTCAGGCCGAGCCACTTGTGGTAGGGCCCGCGGGTGACCAGTTCCTGAACTTTTTCCAGTGTGATTTCTTCGCTCATCGCATCTCCCGTCGCGCTGGGGGGTGTAGCCCGGGTTGAGCGCAAGCGAAACCCGGGGCGGCGTAGCGTGTGGCAGAGCCGTCCCGGATTTCGCTTGCGCTCAATCCGGACTACGCACACCGCATCACGGCGTCACGACCACCTTGCCGAACACCTCGCGATCCTGGATCAGGCGCAAACCTTCGGCTGCCTCTTCGAGCGGCAGCACCTTGTCGATCACGGGCTTCATCTTGCCCTGTTCGATAAGCTGCATCAGCCCCTTGAGATCGTCGTCATAGAAGCTGTTGGATCCGATGATCTTCAGCTCGAAGGTCCATACGTAACGAAGGTCCTCCTTCGGATCGTAGCCGGCCGTCGCGCCGCAAACGAGCAGCTTGCCGCCGCGCTTGAGGCAGCGCAGCGAGGGCTGCCAGGTATCGCCCCCCGTGAAATTGATGACCACGTCGACGCCGCCATCGTAGCTGCGGCGCTGAGGCTTGCCGTAGCGTTCGATCGCCCACTTGGAAAAGTCGACCTCCTGGTAGTTGATCACTTCGTCGGCGCCAAGCTCCTTGAGGCGCTTGATCTTGTCGGCGCTGCCCGCGCAGGCGATCACCTCGGCGCCAAGGTGCTTGGCAAGGATGACGCAGCCGGTGCCGACGCCCCCGGAAGCGCCCAGCACGAGCACTCGCTCGCCCTTGCGGATGGTGTCATGGGTGATGAGCATGCGGTGGGCGGTGCCGTAGGCCACCGGCAGCGATGCTGCCTCCTCAAACGTGACACGCGACGGCATGGCGACCAGCTGATCGGCCGCCACCAGGCAATATTCCGCCATGCCGCCGTCAAGCATTTCGCCCATCAAACCCTTCTGCTTGTTGAGAGGATTAACGAGCACGCGGTCGCCCGGCTTCCAAGCCGATACGCCGCTTCCGGCCTCGGCGATTTCGCCCGCCATGTCGAGCCCGATCACTACCGGCAGCGGCACCTTGATGCCCGGCATGCCGCGCATGGTAAAGACGTCGTGGTAGTTGAACGATGACGCCCGCACCCGGACCACCACGTGGCCTTCGGTGGCCCTGGGAAGAGGGTGGTCATCGACCACTTCCAGGTCGGAAAGTCCGCCGTGCCGGCGCAGTATGAGCGCTCTCATGGTGGTTCGGTTCACGCACCTTCTCCTTTTCGGCTCCCAGCGTTCTTATCATCGCAGCGAGCAGGCGCCACTGGAATTTACCGGGATGGCCGGTTGGCGCCTATGCGCGAGCCGGGGATCTCATTGCTGTGGGGCGGCATTGCCCCGTCTTCGCGCGCTAGGTAACGTATTCTCGAGAGTGATGCATCAACTGATGCCGATGCATCGTCATTGCGGGGGTGTAGCTGCCAAATCCCGGAATGAGTTCCCCAAACGCCCCCTTCGCGGAGACCCTTGATGCAGGAAAATTTCCGTCAGTTCCTCGACCGGTTGCGCCAGACGGGAGAACTCGTTGACCTGCATCAGCCGGTAGATATCAGGCATATCTCCACTTTGGTCGATCAGGCCAAGACCGCGTTGTTCTTCCACAACGTGATCGGCTACGACATGCCGGTGGTGTCCGGCATCATCCGCTCGCGCGAACGCGCCACCATGGCGCTCGGCTGCGACGCCTATGCGGAGATCGAGCATAAGCTGAAGGCCGCGATCGATAATCCGATCCCCCCCAAATACGTGAAATCATCGCCGACCCGCGAGGTCACTTTGGTGGGCGACGAGGTCGATCTCTACCGGCTGCCCATCCCGATGTCGTCAATCTATGACGGCGGACCGATGATCACTGCCGGCGTGGTGATCGCCCGCGATCCCGAGCTTGGCGTCAACAGCGGCATCTACCGCTTCATCGTCAAGGAGAAGAGCCTCACCGGCATCGACATCGTGACCCCCAACAACATGCGCCTGTTCGCGCAGCGGGCGCTCGAGCGCAAGGAAGCGCTGCCGATCTCGATCAGCGTCGGCACCCATCCGATCGAGATCACCGGCTCGGGCTATCGGGCGCCGCTCGGCGTCGACGAGATGGGCATAGCGGGCGGCCTGCGCGGCGCGCCGGTCGAACTTGCGCCGTGCCAGACGATCGACGTGCCTTACATCGCGGACGCCGAGATCGTGCTGGAGGCGGAGATTCTGCCCACAGGCTGGACGTGGCCTGAAGGCCGTTTCGGCGAGTTCACCCGCCTGATGGGCGGGCTGCACTGGAATCCCCTGGTCCGCATCAAGGCGATCGCGATGCGCCGGGATGCGATCTATTACAACCTGCATATGCCGTGGGAGAACACGTGGCTCGCGGCACCGACCCGTTATACGGCGATCCGGCAGGCGCTCAAGACCGCGGGCGTGCAGGTCAAGGACATCAACGTCACGCTCGGCGGCTGCGCATTCTGGCATGCCGTGATCTCCATCAAGAAGCAGCCGGGCGAGGCCAAGAATGCGCTGCTTGCCGCGCTCTCGGTGATGGACCTCAAGCATGTGGTGGTGGTCGACGACGACATCGACGTGTTCGATCCGACCGAGGTCGAATGGGCAATCGCGACCCGCGTGCAGGGCGACCGCGACATCCTGATCGTCAACAATGCGCGCGCAAAGCCGCTCGACCCGAGCCTGCCCCAGGGGTCGGGCGTGGTCCCCACAGGCGCCAAGGTCGGCATCGACGCCACCATCCCGGAGGGCATTCCGAAGGAGCACTACGAGCGCATTACCTACGCATATGCGGAAACCGCCAAGATCGACGACTACGCAAACGGCAAGGCGGACGAGCCCGGGGAGGCTGGCGACGAATCCACGGTGCGGGCGCTTGCAGAAAAGATCCTCGCCGCGATCGACCAGTCGCCGCTCTATTACACCGATATCGCGGAGCGGTTCGCGCGCTACAATTTCCGCACCATTGCACAGGCGATCGGTCACCTGCATGCAACCGAAAAGCTCTGGCAAGACCGGCGCGGCCGCATGTGCGTTCGCGGCTCGAAGTTTGCCGCGACGCCGCCGGTGACGTAGGCGAAAGTTCGCATAAGCCGCAAGGCGGCGCCATCAAGGCGGCAGCAAGGTCATTGGGACGCGGGATGCGTCTTGGCGAAGGAAAGGATCACCCGGCCTTGTGGAAGGGTGCGGGATGCGCCCGCCCGGAAGGCCGAGGCAGGCGCGCTTCACTTTGCCCGCGCCGCATTGACCCGCATTGCCCACGCTGCATTGCCCACTCTGCCGATCGTTGCCCGCTCTGCAAGCAATCGCAATCGGCCGAAATCCGCGCTAGGCTGGTCCCGCGCTCCAAGGCCGCGTACAGATGATTCAACAACATCACAAGAGGAGGATTCCCCATGAAGGATAACATGCCCGTCACGCGACGCCGTGCCTTGAAGGTTGGCGCTGCATTCGCGGCTGGCGCTGCCGGCGCCGGACGGTTTTCCGATGCCAACGCGGCAGAAAACCTGCGCTTCGAGCGCCAGCCTGCCATCGATTCTAACCATCGCATCCTGCTCAAAGGCGGCGCCATCATCAGCATGGACCCGAAGGTCGGCGACCTTGCGCAAGGCGATGTGCTGATCGAGGGCAAGAAGATCGCTGCCGTTGCGCCGGCGCTCAATATCGCGGACGCCCAGGTGATCGATGCGCAAGACACCATCATCGTGCCGGGCTTTGTCGACTGCCATCGCCATTCCTGGGAAGCCCCGCTGCGCCGCATCAATCCCAATTCGCCGACGCTTGCTGACTACAGCAATGCGACGCATCTGTCCTTTGCCAAGGCGTACCGGCCGCAGGACCACTACGCGGCCAACTATCTGACGGCCATCGGCTGCATCGATGCCGGCATTACCTGCGTGATCGACAATTCGCACAATTCGCGCAGCGCCGACCACTCCGATGCGGCGGTTGAAGCGCTGTTCGACAGCGGCATTCGCGCCGTCCATGCCTCCGGACCGCCCAATGCGGGCGAGTGGGCCCATCAGTGGCCGCAGGATCTCGAGCGGCTGCAGAAAAAGTATTTCTCCTCCGCCGACCAGCTCGTCACCCTGCGCATGTTCTCGGGCGTGAGCCGCGAGAACTGGGCCTTGGCGCGCAAGCTCGGGCTGCGGATCACGACCGAATTCCAGGGCGCGCAGGCTGCGGCGCTGCTCGATCCGCTGGCGCAGGACAAGCTCGTCGGTCCCGACAACACCTTCAATCACTGCGGTGCGCTGCCGGAGAAGACGTGGCGGATCTTCGTCGACACCGGCGCCAACATCAACGTATGCCCGCGCTCCGACGCGCAATATGCCTTGGGTGAAGGCATATGCGCCTTGCAGACCGCATGGAACCACGGCATCAAGCCGGGCTTCAGCGTCGATAACGAAACCTCCTACAGCACTGACATGTTCATGGAGATGCGCGTGGCGCTCTATTTGCAGCGCGCCGTGGCGCAAAATCGCCGGTTCTCGGGCGACCAGAATCCGCCGAAGCCGCTGATGGCTCGAGACGTGCTCTACTGCGCCACCATGGGCGGCGCCCGCTGCGCCGGCCTCGACGACAAAATCGGCTCGCTGGCGCCCGGCAAAGAGGCCGATATCATCATGATTCGCGCCGACGACATCAACCTCTACCCGTCGAACAACGCGGTCGGCACTGTGGTGCAGGCGGCCGAACGCAGCAACATCGACACCGTCATCATCGGCGGCCGTGTGCGCAAATATCGCCGGGAGGTGGTGGGTCTCGACATGAAGCGCCTGAAGGCGATGGTCGAGGAATCCCGCAACCATCTATTTACGGCGGTGGGCTATCGCCCCGATGTCTTCGCCGAGCTGCTGCCAAAGCTGGGGTAAGGACTTGACGGCGAAAGACGGCTCCCATTGTTTTCCCTTCCCCCGCTTGCGGGGGAGGGGGAAGTGCGGCCCATGCCGTCGCAGGAATCGACGCCATAGATTTGCGGCAAAGCCCAATGGGTCCCAGGTCACCTGCTCCGCCGCGGCGATCTTGATCGGATTAGCGGCCGCTGGTTGGCAGGCAAGCGCGGCCGACTATCCGGTTCGACCGATCCGGCTCGTGGTCGGCTTTGCGGCGGGCGGCCCGACCGACATTCCGGCCCGTTTCATCGCAGAAAAACTGGGCGACAGGCTCGGTCAGCGCGTCGTGGTGGAGAACAAGCCCGCCGCGGCCGGAATGCTCGCCACGAGAGACGTCCTGTCGCAGCCGAGAGACGGATACAATCTGCTGCTGTGCACGCATTTCGACGCGATCAATACCGCGGTCTACAAAGACGCGGGCTACAGGCTGAGCGAAATCGCGCCGGTATCGCTGATTGCGAAGTATTATTACGGCCTCGCATTGTCCCCCGCCATCCCGGCAAAGGACTTCGCGTCTTTCGTTCAATACGCCAAGGTCCGGCCGGGTGAAGTGAGCTATGCGGTCATCGGCGCAGGATCGGCCCAGGAAATGCTGGCGCGCCAACTCGAGAAGCTTGCCGGCATCACCATGAACCGGATTCCGTTCCGGGGCGGTCCTCAGGTCGTGCAGGAACTGATAGCCGGCCGGGTCGATTTCTACGTCGCGCCGACGCTTGCCGTCATGCCGCAATACGAGAGCGGGCAGCTCAAGCTTCTCGCCGTCACCGCGCCGGCGCGACTAGACACCGCGCCGCAGATCCCGACCCTGCAGGAGGTGGGGATCGACTATGTGCGCTTCGGCTGGCTTGGCGTCTGCGCCGCCGAAGGAACGCCGCAACCGATCATCGATCGGCTCAACCGCGAGATCGCTGCGGTGGTGGCGGCGGCGGACTACAAGAAGATGATCGAAAACGCCGGCTCGATTGCCGCATCGTCAACGCCCGGGCAGCTCAGGGAGGTGATCAGACAGACGCGCGACGACGCGGTTGCGACGATGCGGGAACCAAACACGCAGCAGAAGCCGTAAAGTCACACTCAACGGAGGACCTTATGCCCCGGCTCGACGAGCGTCACCGGCGAATTCTGACGACGCACACAGGCAGCCTGCCGCGTCCCGATGCGCTCTCGGCGCTGCTGTTCGCCCGGATGACGCGGCAGCCATATGACCCCGGCGAACTGGCGCGCCTGACTGCCGAAGCCGTCGCGGCAATCGTCAAGACGCAGGCCGAGTTCGGCATCGATATCGTGAGCGACGGCGAACAATCGAAGACAAGCTTCCAGGCCTACGCGGCCGATCGGCTCGCGGGCATCGAGCCGATCACGCCGGAGCGAGGCGAGCGGCGCACGCGCGAGAACATGGCGTTTCCGCGCTTCTACCGCGATGGCGCCCATTCCGGCTCGGCAAAGCCGCGATGGGCGTGCACAGGGCCGATCAAATATATCGGGCATGAGGCGCTCGCCGCCGATCTGGCAAATCTCAAGCGCGCGCTGCAAAGCGCGCCGTCGGTCGACGCCTTCATGCCGTCGGTGTCGCCATCGAGCTGCGCCGGCTTCATGGAAAACCGCTACTACAAGAGCGACGAGGAGCATGTTCTGGCCGTGGCGGAGGCGATGCGCGAGGAATACGAGACAATCGTGGCCGCCGGGTTCCAGGTGCAGATCGACGACCCCCGCCTGGCCATGCATTACATGCTCAGCCCAGATGAGGACGTCGCTGCGGCGCGTGCGTGGGCGCGGCGGCGGGTCGATGTCCTCAATCACGCGCTGCGCAATATCCCGCCAGAGCGCGTGCGCCACCACACCTGTTACGGCATCAACATGGGCCCGCGCGTCAGCGACATGGAGATGAAGCACCTCGCTGACCTCATCGTGACCATTCGGGCGGGCTTCTATTCATTCGAAATGGCGAACCCGCGCCACGAGCATGAATGGCGCGTCTGGGAGCATGTCAAGCTGCCTGACGACAAGGTCCTGATCCCCGGATGCATTACCCATGCGTCCGTCATTGTCGAGCATCCCGACCTGGTCGCCGAGCGCATTGTGCGATTGGCCAAGGTGGTCGGGCGAGAGCGCGTGATCGCCGGAACTGACTGCGGCTTTGCTTCGACGCTCGTTCCGGGCCAACGCCCGGAAATCGAAGCTGAAATCGTGTGGGCAAAGTTCAAGAGCCTCGCAGAAGGCGCTCGGATCGCCTCCGAAGCGTTGTGGGCATAACGAGGCCGCCTCGTTCGGCCGCGAAGCTCGGAACGGGCAGCCCGGGTTGAGCGCCGGCAACCCGCCGGCAGCGCCGGCCTGACCTCCGATCCCGGATTTCGCTTCGCTCGATCCGGGCGGCCGTTCTGATTGTTGGGTTGCCAAAACGCCCGCCGAGATCAGCCGCCGGAGAAGGCTCAGCGCCGCGCGCAGCGCGGGTCATCGAGGCCCGCGGGGTTGGCGACGCCGGCGCGACAGCCCTCGCGAATGGCGCGGATGGCGTCGGCGGAGCGGTTCGAGCCGCCGCCGGTGAAGACCAGCGATTGCTGGAAGCGAAGCATGTCGAGCGGATTGCCGCCAGGAAGCACTTTGCCCTCGACCTGATAGAGCCGCCCATTGAAATCAAACAACGCAACGGTCGAGCGGCTGCCGTCCGCTCCGGCAATGCTGAGCTGACGGCCGTAGACCTGGTAGACGCGGTGGGGAATGTTGATCTTCACCTCGCCGCCTTCGGACAGCATCTTGATCGCATGGTCGATGACGGCTTGTTCGTCAAGATTGGCATTGCCGAGTTCGGCGACCGTAACCTTGAGCACGCTGTCGCTCTGGCGGACCGAATAGACATGCGCTTCGACCGCGCGGCCGTCGGCGACCTGGTAGGTTGCAGTTTCGACCTGCGGAGCGGCCGGGAAGGCAATCGTGAAAGAATAGGCGGGATAGCTGTATTCCTGCCAGTTCTGTGCGGCGGCGGGACCGGCGGCGGCAAACGCCGCGAGGGCGAGGGCGATCAGGCGCATTTTGGTTCCTCCGGGTGGGCGTTTCGATCGTTTAGAAGTCCGGCGTCTTTGCCTCCGGCATCGGATATTCGTTGAGCTTGAAGAATGTCTCGTAGTTCAGGTTGTTTTCCGCGCAGATCGATTCGCTGATCGGGCGGCTCACCTTGTGCCACCGCGCCTTGCCCCACCAGGGCGCATTGAACGCGCCGGGATCTTCGACCATCACGGTCGCCTCGATGGCGTTTCCACCGTCAACGAGCTTCCAGCGCTCGACCACGTGAAGGTCCTTGGTGTGCGGCGTGCGGTAGTTGTCGACGAAGCTGTAGGGATGCTCGACGAATCCGACGGTATCGATGACAAGCTCGCCGTTCTCGTAGCGGCCGATGGATTCTCCGAACCAGCTCGGCTGCGGATTTTCGCTGTGCTCGCGGTTGAGATAAATGCGGCGCACCTGCTGGTTCCGCTGCCAGATCATCCAGACTTCTTGCGGCGTCTGGATGAAATAGAGAGGCTCGGCTACAAACAGCAACTGGCCGGGAACGCCGCCGGGCCAGCAGCGCGACTGCGCATTGAAGGCGCGGTGGCCGTTTCGCACCAGATCGTTGTGCATTCTCATCTGCGCGGCGGCCCACGGCTTGAGATTGGAGTTCTCGGCGTCGGACAGGCGTTCGATGCCTCTGCCAGGAGAATATGTCGGGTCGGGGCCGATGGGCGGCGCCTTGCCCTCGATCGGCTCGAAGTCGAGGAAAGTGGCGGGCTGCCAGCCGAAATTGGCGGATGCGAAGTTCGGAACGGCGCTTTCCGCCTCTCGGGTTTGCGCGGCGATACAGGTCGCGGCCCAAGCAATGAGCGCTGCGCCGCATAGCAATAACTTTCTCAGCATCGCATGCTCCTCTGGCGATCAGAGGTCCGGCCTGCCGGGCGTCATGCGCCCCGCCCCGATCCGGGAATACGCGCTTTTATATCACACGGCGGCAATGGCGCGAACGTGCTTTTCAAGTAGGGCTTTGCGGTTTCGATGAAGTGCGCGGTATGCACACACTCCCTAAAACAAGGCGCCGCCCGCCAGGGCCTCGCCATGCCCTCGTCGCGCGCAATGACGCGTAGGCTATCAGGACGCGCCACCCGCTCATGGTTTTTGCCTTCGCTCGCCACGATGTCTCCCTTTTGGTGGGCGCACGCTCTCGCCTTTGCGGAGGATGTGTTCCGCGCCCTTCAGGCCCGTCGCGTTCGGCCCTGCCCAAATCAGATGATACAGAGGATTGCCGCGCGTGTTCTTGATCAGGCGCGCGGTCGACACGTTGCCAAAAGCCTGCCGTAGCCGCGTGCGATACCATTCCAGCAGGCGCGCCCCTGCGTTACTCACTTTAATAGCTTTGGGTCCAAACAGGTCTTTGCCTTCCTCATAAGTGATTGTTCGCCAATCCTATGATCCAAAGAAGGTGTCCAGCGATATCTGCCAACATTCGGGGATCTCGCCGGAGCGCGTCAGCAAACGTTGGATCGCCATGCCCATCGGAAAATTGATCATTACCTCGATAGCTTTGGTTCTCGCCAACGACTCGATGGTTGACCATGGCACCTGCATCCCAAACGGGTCGAGGAAAACCACCGCGCGATGGCGTCGCCAATCAATCCCACTGGCCAGCCACGCCTTCAAAGCAGCGTTGGCATCCGCCTCCTGTACGATAATTCGTCGATTGTCCCCATATTGCGCTTTGATCCTCTCTAATTCGACGATCCGGTAGGGATCCCGCTCGACAAAAAGGTACGAACTGAAGGGATTGGCAATGTCGAGCGCAACACGTGGCGACCCCTTCAAAAATTCCGCTTCCGCCTGATCAGATTCTGGATCAGGGCCGAACAAACCGCGCGACTCGGATGCCCTGGATTTTGTTCGAATGCGAGAAAGACCCGGACCGGCAAAGGCGTCGACGTAAAAGGTGCCGCGAAGCCAATGGCGCTGGTTTTTCAGTACGGTCGTGTAGAAATTCAGATATTGGTGCAAAGCATCGAGCTTTTCCTTGGCCCAAGGTCCGATGCTGGTCTCTTTGGGCTTTTTTTTCATTCGGCGGCAACGGCGTAGCGTTCGCGCACGTCCGGAAAATCATTCCATTCAGTGTCATCGAGCTTGCGGCCGCCGGATTTCGGCCGGAGTCCGCCCCATTGCTTGAAGAAGAACGCCACATGAGCATGCAGACATTGGTCGCGAATGGAGCGCACCCAATCGGGATGCATCGGCCGCGCGCCAGGGCCGCTTTCGCCGCCAACGATCACCCAATCAATGCCGGACAAATCAAGCGTGCCGACGGGACCAATGAGCGGCTCGATCGACAGAAACCGCAGGCTCGCTGGCGAGTCCCTTAGGTGCTTGATACGCGATATTTTGCTCCCGTCCTCGATGGAGACGCCGAACCACATATGGACCGGGCCGCGCCGGGCGCCGTAGCGGCGCCGAAGGAAGTCGCGCATGAGGGAAGAGCGTTTTGTGAGCACCTGAAACGTATGGTGCGTCGCACGCTCCATCGTATCGAAAACGCGATCGATGAATTCCTTGGGAATGTCCTTATGAAAAAGGTCGCTCATGGAATTCACGAAGATCATACGGGGCGCACGCCAACGGAGCGGCTGGTCCAACCGCTCCGGACGCAGCGTAAGATCGAAGCCAGTCTCGAATGGATGACCGGGAGTGCCGCGAAATCTTTCGGAGAAGCGCTCGGCATAGCAGCGATCGCATCCAGGGCTGATTTTTGTGCAGCCGGTGACCGGATTCCAGGTGGCGTCAGTCCACTCGATTGCCGTTGCATCAGCCATGGCGAACACTAGAACACAAAGGGAACAAAAGCAACTATCGCGAGAGGCGGCGCCAATGTGCGCGAAAATAGTTTCGAAATGATTGCTACCCTTATCGCCGCCCTCGCCGCGTTCCCCGCTGCCACCCGCCCCTGTGCCCGGCCGTTCCCGCATTTCGCTCCGTTCGATGCGGGCCATGACCTTCGCTGCGAACCAACCTACAAGGCGGGCTGGAAAAGGGAATGCGCCGGTGCAAAGGTGCTGCCCTTTGCGATCGAGAAGGACGCTCTCATGCAATTGACCGGAGGCCAGGCGCTGGCGCGCCAATTGGTGCGGGAAGGCATCACCGATCTGTTCGGCATCCCCGGCGTGCAGCTCGACTGGGCGGTCGACGGCCTGCGCGAAGTCTCGGACCGCATCCGCTACGTGGTGACCCGCCACGAGCAGGCGGCGTCCTACATGGCGGACGGCTACGCCCGCACCAGCGGGCGCATCGGCGCGTGCATGGTGGTGCCCGGCCCCGGCCTGCTCAATGCGATGGCGGGGCTTGCCACGGCCTATGCATGCAATTCGCGCGTGCTGGCGATTGTCGGCAATATTCACTCGGCGGCGATCGGCAAGGGATACGGCCTCCTGCACGAGGTGCGCAACCAGTCGGCAATCCTCGGCTGCGTGACCAAGTGGCAGGCGCAGGCGGCAAAGCCGGCTGAGGTACCCACGCTGGTGCGCGCGGCGATCAAGGAGCTGCACAGGGGGCGGCCCCAGCCGGTCGGGCTGGAGATCGCGCCCGATGTCCTTTCGGCAAGCGCGGACTGCACCCTGATCGATCCGCCCGCTTATGAAGACGAACCCATGCGCCCCGATCCCGCTGCCGTCGAGAGGGCGGCGGCGCTGATCGCAGGCAGCCGCTTTCCGGTGATCTACGCGGGCGGCGGCGTGCTGGCGGCTCGCGCAACGCAGGCGCTTCAGGCGCTGGCCGAACGCCTGTCCGCGCCGGTGGTGATGAGCGAGAACGGCCGCGGCGCCCTTTCGGACCGGCATCCGCTCGCCCTGAATGCGCTGGGCGGCCGGGCGGTGTTCGCCCATGCCGACGTGGCTGTGGTGGTCGGCAGCCGGTTTGCCGACCTGACGTTCGGGCTTCCGGCATGGCAAGCGCCGGGCGTCGAGTGTGTCTGGCTCAATGTCGATCCGGCTGCATGGAATCCGCCGCGCAGCGCCGCGATCGGCATCGTCGGCGATGCGCGGCTCGGTCTTGAGGCGCTGGCCGCTGCATTGCCCCGCCGCCAGCCCGGCCGCGACGTCGATCTCGACAAGGTCCGCGCATGGGCGAGCGAGCAGGCGAGCGCGGCGGAGCCGCAAATGTCCTACATCCGGGCGCTGCGCGCCGCCATTCCCGACGACGGCGTGCTGGTGAACGAACTCACCCAGATCGGCTACCTGGCGCGCTCCATGTACCCGGTTTATCAGGCCGGCACCTTCGTGAACCCCGGCTACCAGGGCACGCTCGGCTATGGCTTCCCGACTGCACTCGGCGTCGCCGCCGGCAATCCGGGCCGGCCGGTCGTCAGCATCAATGGCGATGGCGGCTTCGGCTGGGCCATGCAGGAGCTGGCGACGATGCGCAAGTATAATCTCAACGTCGCCGTGGTGGTCTTCAACGACGGCCATTTCGGCAATGTGCGGCGTTTCCAGGAGGAGCAGTTCGGCGCCGCTTACGCGGTCGATTTGTGCAATCCGGCATTCGATCGCCTGGCTGCCGCTTTCGATGTGGCGTTCGGGCGAGCCTGCTCGCCAGAAGCGCTTACGCACGTGCTCGGCCGCGCAGTGCAGGACCGGGCGCCGATCCTCATCGAGGCGCCGGTCGGGCCGATGCCAAGCCCGTGGGGACTGATGCGGCTGCAGGCGCGCCCGGGCGCGGTCCACTCCGGTCCGCCGAATCCACTGGGCGAGCCGGCGCGGTGAGGGGGCGGAATTCATTCGCAAGTCACACTGTTTTTATGAGTGTCCCTGTGTTTTGTGCGGATTTCGACGCCTTTAAGTGCGTTTGCGTGCTCAACAGGGCCGGCGACGTTCGGCATATTCCAAAGTCAGCGAATCATCTTCACGGATCCATTTCGCTTCCATTTCTCTGCCTTGGAAAGGGGGACCACATGAGCAAGCTACAAACTGCCGAGGTCGTCACCCCGGCGCAACTGGACGAGCTGATCGAGGAGGCCACAGTCGACTGCTACGATGAAGAAGAGCAGGCGAGCGGCTTTTTCGCCGTCATCGAAGACAATCTGGCGCTGCCGTTTACCACGCGGATTCTTGGCGTCGAGGCTTCCGTCGCGGCCGTCGAGATGGATGGCGACGGCCGCGTCAAAGCCGTCTGCGAGCGCGGCGGCGAACGGCAGCGCATCGATTTGATCGATCTGCCGCTCCCCTCGCCGCCGCCGGCCGGCGCCGAATGGATTGCGGCTTACCGGCGCTGGGTGGAGGGAGGCGGGTTTGCCGAGACCGAGGAAGGAGAGGAAGACGAATAGCGGCTTTCGCGTTCGATCAGCCGCGCATGCCGCGCGTCAGACGCATGGATGCTCCCGATCGCAGATCCGCCAATGCGTCTGGCCACTCTGCACAAAAACGGCCCGCCAGACGGCGCTGGCAGGCCGGACGTCCCAGCTGCCTCACCCATCCGTCAGCGCATTATTGGCGAGCCCGCTGATCTGCACGTCATAGCCGAACGGGTCGGTCATGTGCAGGCTGTAGAGGCCGCCCTCGCGAACGTTTTCCACGCCGAGCGATTTCAGTTCCGCCTTCGCCTTTTCGCGGTCGAAGTCCGCGACCGTGTAGGCGACGTGGTCGACGACCGCCTGCACCTTCGGCCGCGGCGCCTCGCCGGGCGCCGGCGCCGGATTGAGATCGCGGGTGCGGAAGATGAGATGGGTCAGCGGCACGTCCCTGGCGGCGACGTTGTAAGGCTGCTCGCCCTTCTTGCCGAACGGCAGCGCCACGTCCCGGTCGCGGGCGCCGATCTGATCGAGGTTGAAGACCTTGGAGTACCAGTCCGCAGCCTGCCGGAAGTTCGGGCAGGTATAAGAGATGTGATTGACCAGCGCGGCCTTGAGAGCAGGCTGCTCAGCCGCAGCAGCGCGGTCGGCCGCATGAGCTGCGGTGGCGGCCAGCGTGAGCGTCTCGATAAGCCTGCGGCGGCTGATCTTGCCCTGCTCGTACTCGGCGAGCTTGTGTGCGACGAAACCTTCCATGGCTATTCTCCCTCTCGCTCAGCGCCGGAACGCGTTTTCCGCTTCCGCCGAAGCGATCTGCACGTAGTATCCGAACGGATCGAACACATGCAGGCTGCCGTCGCGGCCGCCCACTTCGAGGCCCTTCGCCTTGAGGGCGCTGCGCACCCTCTGCTCGTCCCAGTTGGCGATGGTGTAGCAGACGTGATCGACCACGGCCCTTGACGGCTTGGCGTCGGCCGGCGCTGTGCGCGCCACGATGAACGAGCCGCCCTTGCCGGGCTCGGGACCGAACATCAAATTGGCCCGCTTGCCGTTGTCCTTGCCGGGGGTGCTTTCCATGCCGAGCACCGAGGCATAGAAATCGCGCGCCTTGGCATAGTCCGGGCACGAATAGGAGATGTGATTGATGCCGATCATCTTGAAGCCGCGGGCCGCCTGAGCGTTCGCGGCTTCGCCCGCGCCATAGACGACGGCCGCAAGCGCAACCGTTTGGCAGAATTCGCGGCGGTCTAATTTGCCGCTCTCAAAGTCTTTGACCAGACCAGCGATGAAACGTTCCATGCTGTCATCCTCCCATCAATCGGCATGTCGCTGCTTTGCCGACCGATGCCGAGGCTAACATTTCGCCGAGATGCCAAGAAGCTGGATTCGGGGATCTGTCCAGTCCGTGGCAACGATTGGCGAAGGTCCGCCGCAAAAGAGCTGAGGCAGCAAAGGACCAAAGGACCTGCGTCTGCCCGACGATGGCCAGCGCCGCCGCATAAATTTTGCCGGGCGCCGGGCGCGACCCTGGGGGTGCGGCTTCGTCCGATGAGTGAAGAACGCCGTCGTTCACCACCATTGTTCAGCCGTCTCGTTTTCACGAATCCAGGAGACGCCTGCGGACCGACCTTGCCCGACCTCGCGGTCTGGGCAGCTTGCGATCACGACGACTCGACGCCATCTTTCAAAGTGCTATAAGGCGGCGCCGAAATTTTCCACGCTTGTACATGGCGGCGACTGCGGCTATGGCCGACGCGGCAAGGAAGATTGCGCTGGTCTGTGATCGACTTGATAGAGATCGGAGTGGGATGGAGAGGTGGCAGAGTGGTTGAATGCACCGCACTCGAAATGCGGCATACGGGCAACCGTATCGGGGGTTCGAATCCCTCCCTCTCCGCCATGGTCTAACTGGTTGACATTGCATTCATTTTAGTCGAAACAATGAGGCTGTTTTGTCGCGAATTGGCGGGCTTTTCCAAGCTGGGCGCGTAAGCGAATTTGCGGCAGAGACGGTTTCACGCCTGATCTGGGCCGCGGCGGTGACGAAAATCTCTCCGGCGCCATTTCGGGGTTTACTTTTTGCGGGCTGAACGCCAGCTTCGCATCGCTCGTATTCAAGGATTCAAGGAGTCCGGCGCTGACGTCAGTCGATTCAAAGCGTGGGAAGGCGCGCCGGACAAACGCGGCGTAAGCGACGATCTGTTCTCACCGAAAGCCGAGCAGCGTCCGCTGCTCGGCCCAGTCGACCGGCAGCCGTGGCGTGCGCCGCATCAGCCTCTTGGCGGTGAGCTGCGGCGGTTGCCGGCCATTGGCAATGGCCGTGGTGATGTCGGGCGGCAGACGCAGGAGGACATAGATATAGCTGCCGACGCCTGCTCCTCGCGCGCGATGTCATGCACGGTGAGCTTGGCATTCTGAATGAGGCGCGCCTGGATGTCGTGAGCGCGTGCAACGATCCTCAGCAAGCTCGGATCGGCTGCGGCGCCGTCATCGCAACTCTCGGCGAGCATTCGCATTTCGCGGCCGACGCGTTTGAGATGTGCGGGCACGGTCAATGTCACGACATCATCGGGCGTATGGTCCGGCCGGTCTTCCTGCATCGCCGGATCAATCGGCTGCCCGGCCAGCAGCTCAGCAAGACGGTCTCGGGAGAGATTGATGTCGACGCGATCGGGGTTGATGACCACGCGGCATCGCAGCGCCATGAGCGTCGCCTTGACCTGGTCCGGCGCCTGGGCGGCAAGTTCGTTCGCGATCTGACGGCCGCGTTCGACCGGCTGGCTTTGCCCTGCCCCATGGGATGCACTGCCGGCGGCATCGAGGATGGCCGCAGGGCCGGCAAGGAAGGTGCGAAGCCCGTTGATGACCAGGCCTTCCAGATTGCCCGCAGGGATGCGCCGGCCGGCCGAACGCTTCCTGCCTTCCCCCGTGACGAGGGAGGTCGAGACATAGTGCCGATATCGTGTTCCCTAACCGGACGCCGATGGCGGTGTGGCGCGACGGCACGAGCGGCCGCTCGGCGAGAAGGCTGTGGACATGATGCACAACGCAAGAGCGTTGCCCACGTGCCCACAGCCGGAACAACAACAGCAGCAGCCATGCGCTGCTTGATGTGGTAAGTGAGGAGATCGGAGCGGCCGAGAATCCAACTAAGAACCCGGTCGGGGTGGTCCTGCTGATGGGGTCCACTTCACATGATTTGGGACCACCAGTTGGGACCACCAGTGGCAGGACAAGCCATTGAATAGCTGATTGTTTTGGGAATATCGAGACTTAGTTGGGACCAAGCGCTCCCTACGGGAATCGAACCCGTGTTTCAGCCTTGAGAGGGCCGCGTCCTAGACCGCTAGACGAAGGGAGCAGATGCTTTCCGAATAGCCCGGATCATCGCACGGCGCAAGCCGCTCCGCATCCTCGTTAAGGCTCCGCCACAAACTGCAGGCGGCCCTCCGGGCTCAGGGTTCGGGCATCGAAGGTGCGAATCTCAAGCACCCCGCCTACATCTATCGTGACGACGATCCGGTCGCCGGCGATCGCAGCCGAAACCACTCGCGCCCCCTTAGGCAGGCGGGCGGTGGCCTCCACGAGGCCCGGCCTTCCCTCGGTCCTGAAAACGCGATAGCCGATGACCGTGACGACAACCGCGATGCCCAGCATGGTGGCGATGCCGGAGATCAGCATCAGCCAGCGGACGCGCGCCACGATCTGCGCCTGCGCCGGACTTAGCGGTTCATCGTCGTCGATGTCAGGATTGCTCATGAGCGAAGTCGAGACCCCGGTGGGCGCGCAGGCGGGCGCGCCATTGGATGCGCCAATTGTGTGCACCGCGACGATCGGCGCGGCTGAAGCGGGCCAGCGGCTTGATCGCGCACTGACCGCATTCGTGAACGACCTGTCGCGCACGCGCCTGAAGGCGCTCATCCTTGCGGGGCGCGTCGCAATCGGCGGCCGCACGATCCGCGATCCGGGCCACTGCGTCAACGCAGGTGATGAAGTGGCCGTTGTTGTGCCGCCGCCAGCGCCGCCGGCGCCGCGCCCGGAGAATATCCCTCTTACCATTATCTACGAGGATGCCGACATTGTCGTCATCGACAAGCCGCCAGGCCTCGTGGTTCATCCAGCGGCCGGCAACTGGACCGGAACCCTGGTGAATGCCCTGGTGGCCCATTGCGGCGCCAGCCTTTCGGGCATCGGCGGCGTGCGCCGACCCGGTATCGTCCATCGGCTCGATAAGGATACGACCGGGCTGATGGTGGTGGCCAAAAATGATCTCGCCCATCAGGCGCTGGCGGCGCAGTTTGCCGACCATGGGCGCGCCGGGCCCTTGCAGCGCGGCTATTTCGCCTTCGTGTGGGGCACGCCGGACCGCCCAAAGGGCGTGATCGACAAGCCGATCGATCGCCACCCACAGGCGCGCGAGCGAATGACGGTGTGTGCCGGCGGCCGCGAGGCCATCACGCTCTGGGAAGTATTGGAAAATTACCCAGCCGCTGACCACGCCGTCGACCCACGTATGCACGCGAAGGCACGGCGCGGATCATATCCCGGCGTGCATCGGCCCGGTGGGAAGCCGGTTGGCTCGGCCGCCGTGGTCGCCAGCCTGCTCGACTGTCGGCTCAGGACTGGACGGACCCATCAAATCCGTGTCCACCTCGCTTCAATTGGCCATCCGTTGCTGGGTGACGCGACCTATGGCCCGGGCTTCAGGACCAAAATAGCGCTGCTGCCTGGTCCGGCCCGGGAAGCACTCGTGGCCCTTTCAAGACAGGCGCTTCATGCTTACTTATTGGTGGTCGAACACCCCAGGAGTGGGAGAGAAATGGTGTTCCGATCCGACTTGCCATCCGATCTGGAGAGGCTTCGCCGCGCGCTGGGGAACGGTAAATCGCCGCAGAGCTGACCTGTGGGGCAGCGACGGCGGCGGTGGGGCGTAGAAATAATCCTTGATTTACAATCTGTTGACAGATTTTGCGGCATCAGGCGGGGCCGCGGGTCACATCCGCGTCACAGCGAAGTGACGGGACCGCGCTGTTTTCGCCGCGTTATCTGTGTATGGTTCGCGTGCAATCGTTCGCGCTTGCAGCATGCCCCTGCCATCCTGCGGGTGCAGGGTGGGGAACGGGGCGACAAATCCCAGGCTCCAACCGGCTTGATCGAGCGGTTTGGGGCCTCCGCCTGCCGATTTTCGGGGGCATAACATGAGGAGGGCGCTGTCATGGCCCAAGCCGCTACCTTACCGATCATCACAGCCGAGTCCGGGCTTGCCCGGTATCTCGACGAGATTCGCCGGTTCCCGATGCTGGAGCCGCAGGAGGAGTTTATCC
>Ga0209060_10001351_pt1 | contig 27582 bp, 23 predicted proteins | sample Coa_R1_8_FD_187155 | JGI IMG/M metagenome (GOLD analysis project Ga0209060, IMG submission 187155) | Surface soil microbial communities from Centralia Pennsylvania, which are recovering from an underground coalmine fire - Coalmine... | ecosystem: Environmental > Terrestrial > Soil >...
CACTCCGTTATACCTGACTGATAAAACCTCCACGCCGGCTTGCTCTAATTTTCTTCCGTATGCCTCGCCTTCATCTCTTAAAATATCATTTTCCGCAACCTGGATCAGCGCAGGCGGCAAATCTTTCAATTCTTCCAGAGAAGCCTGCAAGGGAGAAGCGTATTTTTCTTTGCGTTGTGCTATATCCAAAATGTATCTGTCCCACGACCATTTCATCAGAGGCGTGGTAAGAAAACGTTGCTGTCCGTATTCTTCATAAGAATCCTGTGTGAAACCGGCATCAGTAGCGGGCCACATTAATATCTGCAGTTTAATTACGGGGTCGCCTTTATCTTTTGCCATCATGCACAATGAAGTAGTCATGTTGCCACCTGCACTGTTGCCAGCGGCAGCCATCTTTTTTCCATCCACATTGATCTCATCACCATGTTCCGACACCCATTTGGCCGCTGCGTAAATTTCATTGATGGCTTGGGGATAATGTGCTTCGGGTGAAAGTGTATAATTGACAAAAACAGCAGCACACTCCGATGCTACAACCAGGTCTCTTACCAAACGTTTATGTGTTGGATAATCACCCAGCACCCAGCCGCCACCATGCGTGAAAATGAAAACTGGTAATTTTTTTGTCGCCCCTTCTGGCCTTACGATATTGAGTTTTACAGTATAACCATCTTGAGTAATTGTTTTTTCACTTTCATCAATACCTGATAAATCAACCTTTACTGACGCTTGCAGATTTATCAGCACATCCCGCGCATCTTGCACTGACGAGGATTCTACTGCAGGGCCTCCTGCATTCAATGGTCTTAAGAATGCTTTCACTGCCGGCGAGAGATGTGGATCAACAGAATAATCCGGAGCTTCATTTGCCATAGTTGTAATTTTTATTTAGCATGCCCAATGCTGACTGCTGTTTTATTTGTCGGTCAGTTCACACCATTGTATTCTTCATCCGTTACGGGCTGAAGCCATGTTGCCTGCTCGTCACCTTTGTAATTGGTAATGGCAATGTCAATCATTTTACTTGTTGCAGTAGCTCCGTGCCAATGTGCAACATTCTCGGGAGCGATGACCACATCTCCTTTTTTTATGACTCGTACTGGTTTACCTTTTTCCTGATATAAACCTTCGCCTTCAATGATAATTAATATTTGTCCTTTGGGATGTGTATGCCAATTGCTTCTTGTTTTTGGTTCGTAGATCAAGCTGCCAACTGTAAAATCATTGTTTTTATCTCTTGGAACCAATGGAGATAAAAAAGCATTTCCGGTAAACTGATCGGTTGGTAATTTTTGTCCCGGAGGGAACATTGCTGTCGTGCTCATTTTGTTTTTGTTTTACATGATGAATTCGAAGAAGGTTATTGTTCAGCAGTTGTTATTTAATTTTGATTAAGAGATTTCAATTTTTCAAACTTACCAGTGAGAGAATGCTCCGCAGAATATTTTTTGCGTAGCATTATAAAGGTAAAAACATATTATCGGAAACAGCCGCGACTTTTCTGTTATGCAATCGTTAACCATCTTTTCGGGAACGCCGGAGAGAAATATTATATGCCCGGAAAAATTTATAATTTATTCCCACACACTCAGCGTAGTTTGTTGTAACTAATAATAAAGAAAGCTACTCGGCTCGTGTCTGTGCCTACGCCGCTGCTATTTGTAGCTTGTAGCTACTGTTTGAAACAGCAAAGCATTCGAAACAGTGTAGAGGTTCTCTCAATCATACTTACTCGCTGCATAAAATATAAATGCTAACCATGCGATAGCTGCCAATAGCATAATGATGCCTGCAAGCAGTTTCAATAACTTTTTCAAGGAAGGTTTTATTTATGAGCAAAGCTATCCAAATTCTGTATTTCAGTGCTTCAGTGGCAAATGGGTATAGCCACAGAAGCACTGAAGATCTGAAATGGTGCATAAGCACCCACGTTTCCAACCAGCAAGCAAGCCAAACAATTGATAACTATATGCATCATCAAAAAAACAATCGTCGGTAACGGCTTCGCAATGCGCAAAAATGTTTGCGCAAACCCCAAAAACATTTGAGCAAAGGCCAAAAATGTTCAATCAATCAGCAAAAACATTTGAGCAAAGGGCAAAAATGTTTGGTCAATCAATAAAAATAGTTGAGCAAAAGCCAAAAATGTTCGGTCAATCAGCAAAAACATTTGAGCAAAGACCAAAAATGTTTGCGCAAAGGGCAACAACAGTTCACACAATCGGCAACAACAACTTTGCAAATCGCATTTCGCACATTTCAGCCAATAACAAACTACCCAGTTTTCACTACCCACTTCGTTGTATTGACGAAGCCCGAAGCGATATTTATTTTAGCGCTGTCATTATTTTTTTAATTTAAAACTCCAGATCTTATGAACAAAATTAAAGAGGCTCGCCTCAACATGTACGAGACTGTCATTGCCTATTGCAACAACAACACCGCAATCGTAGCAACAGTCCCCGCCTTTCAAACTTCTTTGGCAGGTTTTGCAACTGCAGTCGATAAAATCAACCTCAATGCCCGCATGGAAGCCGATGTGATCACCGGCATTGCAGCCGATAAGGCCAGCCTTCGAATTGTGCTCTGCCAGAAGGCAGCAGACCTTGGCGCAGTAGTTTTTGCTTTTGCATCAACATCAAACAACAATGAGCTGATGCAAAAAACAAAATTTACCCTCAGCGAGCTGAAAAGGCTGAAAGACGGGCTGCTATCGCTCATCTGCACCAACATCCGCGATGCGGCGCAGGCAAACCTCGCATCGCTGGCTACCGCTGGCGTCACGGCTGCAACGCTCACCGATTTTCAAACAGCAATAGATAGCTATGCGAACAAAGCAACGTCGCCGCGCAATGCAGTGAGCCAGCGCTCGGTTTATTCACAAGCGCTCAATAATTTCTTTGCCATCGCAGATGGCATCGTAAAAAAGCAGCTCGATAAATGGGCGGTGCAGTTCAAGGCTGATAATATAGATTTCTATAATGGCTATAAAAGCAACCGCAAAATTGTTGACCCCGGAACTTCCGCCACACAAATTGCAGGCGATATCATCAGCGCTAACAACAACCTGCCCGTTCAGGGAGCAACAGTGCAACTGGTAGGAACGTCCATCACCGGCTCCACAGATGCAGACGGGAATTTTGTGCTGAAGTCTGTTGCCATCGGACCGCAATCCATCAAGATCACCAAGCCCGGTTTTGCAGACGCGATCATCGACAACATCATCGTGAAGCTGGGAAAAACAAGCACCATCAACAAAGCTATTGAGCCAATTGCGGAATAGCAGAAAATAGGGTCTAGTTTATAAAATTTAATTTACAAAAGAAAAATGCACCTGAAATTTCAGGTGCATTTTTTCATGAAGACATCCGGAGTTTTCAAAACTTCCGATGTCTTTGCAAACTATTACTCAAACGGATGCCACTTAAGCGCACAATAGAAATACGGTGTCTGAATTCACAGTAGCACAAAAGCTTCATCCAACCTTCTCTGCGGAAAACGCGCCGTCATCGTTTTCCGCCTGATCTTTTTGTTTCTTTTTACATCAAGGCAAAAAGAAAGGATAAAAAATTGTTCTGTCATAGATAAAAGTAAAAGGCACTTGAATTTTCAAGTGCCTTTTTGCTGTGAACCTAAGTAGCCGCGGTTCGAACTTGTTGATAGCCGATCTAAAAATTTCATTAATTTAATTCGAAATTCATAAATTGTATTTCATCTCGAAATAATTCAAAATGAATATCAGTTTACGACCAGGTAGTGTTGCAGATGCAAATGCATGCGGGGAAATTTGTTACCAGGCGTTTAAAGATATTTCAGGGCAGCATAATTTTCCGCCGGATTTTCCAAATCCTGAAAGCGCTATTGGATTAATGAACTATATTTTTTCAGATTCAGGCGCCTGGTCAGTAGTAGCTGAATCAGAAGGCCGGATCGTAGGCAGTAATTTTTTATGGGAAGATGTTTTTATTGCAGGTGTGGGTCCTATAACCGTTGATCCCAACATTCAAAACACATCGGTGGGAAGAAAACTGATGGAGCGGGCTCTTCAACGCGTGGAAGAGCAGAAGTTTGCAGGAGTAAGATTAGTACAGGCAGCTTATCATAACAGGTCTCTATCACTTTATTTAAAACTTGGATTTGATGTCCGTGAGCCTCTTTCTCAAATGCAGGGTGATTCATTAGGTATAAATTTCCCTGCCTATCATGTGCGCCCCGCAAAGGAAATTGATCTGGATTCCTGCAATCAACTATGTTTTAGGATACATGGCCATACGAGAGCGCATGAACTTCGTGGCGCTATTAAAGCAGGAACCGCATCGGTTGTTGAGCATGAAGGAAAAATTACAGGATATTCAACTCAGGTTGGTTTTTTTGGACATACCGTAGCTGAATCGAATGATGGGCTGAAAGCAATTATTGGTGCAGCAGCTAATTTTTCCGGCCCGGGATTTTTGCTTCCATCACGAAATGCGGAGATGCTGCGCTGGTGCTTAGCCAATGGTTTGCGTATCGTTCAACCCATGACGTTAATGAGCAAAGGTCTTTACAACGAGCCTGCAGGCGCTTTCTTGCCCTCTGTACTTTACTAAATTGACAAAATTTGTAGTCCTAACTAGCCACGGTTCGAACTTTATGACAATTGACTTAATCTCTGTTTTGAATTGAGGCAAATCCTGTCATAACATGATTTAACATAACAGAAGACTTCGTTATCTTATCTGCTCACACCATTTGGCAGCAATATGTTATGGGGCATACTAATTGAGACTTGCATTGCTTACCAATTATTTTTATTATGAAACAAAAAATGGCACTTTTATCAGCATTCGCAATAATGGCCTTCGGCTCAGCTTTTGCACAAGCGGTATCAACTGATTCTATATCTGTGCTCAAAAATCAAAAAGAAGGTCTGGTGATAAGCAAAAGAATAAATGACAATAAGCTAAAGCTTGCAAAGCTTGAGAATTCAGTGGAAAAGGAAACTCAGGATATGCAGGCCACCAAAGATGAGAGCCAAAAATCCGCAGATGATAATGGAAAAGCAGCGGACAGGCTGACCGGAGACGCGCAGAACAAAAAATTAGCAGGCGATGCGAGCAAGAGCGCTAAAGAAGCCAAGCGTGATGCAAAAAAGGCCAGAAAGGCATCTGCCAGCCTCGAAAATCTGAAAAAAGATATAGCTTCTCTTAAAAGCAAGATTGCTGCAGATGAATCAAGGCTCTCTGCAATATCAGGTAAAAGCTTTAACAATATGCCCGTTGATACATTAGCGACTCCTAAAAATTAATTTTCAGGAAATCCATCAGACCGAAAGATAAGGGTGACAATCTGTTTTTAGCCGAGCAGATTGTCATCCTTTCTTTTTTAAGTAAGGGCATCAACAAAATCAATGTCCTGCATGGTATTTAACGATTCATATTTCATGGCCGTAATAAAAAAACCACCGGCTTTTGCCGATGGTTATAAAGGGGAGGAGTGTTTTGTTTTCAGAATTTTATTTTACCGTCAACACTTTGTCCAGACTATGTACAATGCCATTGGATGCTGTGCCATCCTTGCCCATTAGTTTTGAGCCGTTGATAGTAACATCTCCATTTAACACTTTTACATCAAGCTGTTTGCCGTTGAGTGTTTTTAATTTCTGGCCATCTTTAAAGTCTTTGAAATCTGTTCTTCCTGCCACCACATGATAGTTGAGCAGGTCTTTCAATTTCACCTGATTTTCGGGGTTCAGCAATTTGTGCAGTTCGCCTTCTCCTAATTTTCCGAACGCAATATCTGTTGGCGCGAACAGGGTGAATGGCCCCTGCTTGCTCAATTCAGTTTCTAAGCCTGCTGCTTTAACGGTTCTCGACATAGTGGCGAGGTTTTTGTCGGCCACAACAACATCTACAATATTTGACATTTTCTTAAAATTATTTGCAGATAGAATAACCTGCATTGATGTAATCTAACCTTATTAAACAACAAACAAGATTATATCTGTCACCATAACAAAAGTTTGTGATTGAATAAATTCAATTACAGTGAATGCATTTAACAAATAACAATCAGGTAGTATTTCTATTTGCCGGCATACGGATTATTAAGCTTAGCTTGCATCTATCGCAAAGCGTAAATCAATGTTTAACATGTCAGCTTCCCTATATGTTGTTCTCTTTATATTTTTCGCTGCTCTGATCCTTGCCGTCATCCTGATTGCACAATACAAAAAAAACAGCCATACAGTATTGTACAAAGAAGGAGTGCATCATGAAAATGAAGGCAATTATAAATTAGCGCTGCAAAACTTTGAAGATGCATTGATGGAGATACGCAAGCTGAAGGTTGATCATAAATTTGGTAATAAGATTGAAGAAAGGATCAAGATGTTGCGCACTCTTGTGGATTATGAAAAAAGTTTTCAAGCCGGTCGCCCGGTATAGTAATATACTCACCAAATATTTTGCATTATCTAAAAGAGTGGCACAACAGAATGAAGGAATTTGAATTGAATAATTAATATAAATTTTCAAAATGTATTTTGATGAATCGATAAATGAACACCAGAGCTTAATAGAATACCCGGCAACTGATGACGATCGCATGGGCCTGATCATTAATTTTTTTCTTTATTCACAGCCATTCGCGAAATTGAACATAGGAGAAATCACCCAAAATTGGGCAAATCTCCAGAAGCATCAATTAAAGCATCTGATAGGCTTACTGATTGAATCAAACTTTTTTGTTGTCTTCTCTAAACGATTGAGCACTCAATTCATCCTAAAGGATGATGTAAGATCTGAAATGATATCTGAAGAGGGCTATCTTGGTTATAAGTCGAAAAGAAATCAAGCATAAAAAATAATGGAGGTTTAAATGCTCAAGGGCGGTTTGCCGATGCTTTCCCTTGCGTAATTCCAGAAAGGTTTTTACATCTTTTTAAAGCCTTCTTTTAATTTTTGTTTTGGTAGTCCCGACAGGAATCGAACCTGTATCAAAAGTTTAGGAAACTTCTATTCTATCCATTGAACTACGGGACCGTTTTCAGTCACCAGTCGTCAGTTACCAGTCATCAGTTTTATTCCTGGCATTTTAAATTCATAATGAAATTTAAAATGTCAGTACTGCGGACTGGCCAACTGCGGACTATTTCAGCAAACCCTTTGCATTTTCAGTGAATATTTTCACTGCAATCGCGAGCAATATTACGCCAAAAAATTTTCTTACGGCAATCATGCCTGCAGGGCCTAATAACCTTTCAATCAGGTCGAGCGATTTTAAAACAATATAAACAATGATCAGATTGATGAGTATGGCAACAAGCACTGTTGTTTCTTCATAATTTGCTTTGAGCGACATGATGGTGGTGAGCGTTCCCGATCCTGCAATCAATGGAAATGCAATCGGAACTGCCGTGCTCGCCTTGGCATTTTTATCGCCCTTAAAAAATTCAATGCCCAATACCATTTCCAATCCGAGAATAAAAATCACGATAGAACCTCCGACTGCAAATGAATGCACATCCAAACCTAATATATTCAGGAAAGGCTGCCCCACAAATAAAAATAAAATCATCAGCCCGCCGGAAATCAATGTTGCTTTTAATGAGTTGATGCCACCGAGCTTTGCTTTCAGCGAAACCAGCAAAGGCACGGAGCCAAGAATATCAATCACCGCAAACAAAGTGAAAGTGACGGTTAGCAGTTCATTAAATTTCATGAAAGCAGTTTGTGGTGCAAAGATAAGCGGGGTTTTTCACGCAACGAACACGACGAATACAACGATCGCAATGAAGTATTTGACTGATTCATGTTTCAATGATGTTGTTGCAGTTTCCCCAGAGGTGCATGCAAGCTTCCTGCTTCGCTTTATCCATTATAAAAATATTTTTCTCTGAAAAAAACGTATCGCTGTTTCAATTCAAGCAAACAATTTCTACACAAACAACCATGATAGCGTTCTTCAATAAATGCTTTTTCTTCCATGGTGAAAGAAATGCCGGAGCATTGACAATTTCCAATATCTCCGACTTTGCATTCAAATGGTTTTTCGCATCGCGGGCAATTATTTTCTTCGTGCTTGCACATGGGGATGTTTAATAAATCCTTCATTAATGTTTTATCAATACAATTTTTGCAGGGCTTGCAGTCGGGTTAGTGGAGAAAGAAAATTTCTTCGTGCCGTTTTGGTCGAAACAAAAAACAGTTCCTGAAGAAGTGTAATCTTTTGCATCAGTAACATACACATCGCCGGTTGCATCATCAATATCCAAACCATAGGGTGTTGTTATGGCAGTGCCATCGCTCACAAAATTTCCTTTCACTACGCTGAAATCCGTTGTGCTCAGCACTCTTACATTAGCAGAACCAAGATAGCCACCTGTCACATACAAATTGTTATTGTAAAAACGAACGATGCCAACAGCAGTGTCAGCAGATTTTGTTATCGTGTTTGTGCCTGTGTTCACTTTCACTAATGAAGGAGCGATGGATGAATAGTCACCTGTGCAGGCAACGTAAATATTTCCCGCATTATCTGCCGCTATCGAACCCGGGTTTGTGCCGACAGTTATTTTCGTTGTTTCCGTAAGCGTACTGAGGTTAATAACAGAGACGGTGGAATCATAAATAAAATTGCTGTTGAAAGCGCCGGTATTGCTGACATACAAATTAGTTCCCGAAACAATCATCTGTGCAGGGTTTGAGCCAACAGTAATAGACTTGGTGATGGCGAGTGTTGAGGTGTCAATTACAGACACTGTTCCGTCAGTGGATGAAACGAACACATTGCTTCCGTAGCCCACAATATTTTCCGGCCCTTTGTTAACGCTGTTCTTAATAAAGCTGATGGTATCAATAAATCTTGCAGTCAACGCATCTGTCACTGCAATATTCCCTGACACATTCATCACGATATACATCTTTCCGCCGTAGATAATAAAATCACTTCCGGTGTCACCGAGCCCGAAACTGTTGGTGGTTTTGTAATAGTCAGTGGTGGAAACTTTTGTCCCAAAATCATAGTACGTCAGCGTAGTATTATTCTGGCCATAGTTGCCCTGGTTCAATGAATAAACACCCGTCGTAACTTTCGGAGGCGTTGTTGTAACGTTGTCTGTTTTCTTACAAGATGCAATAACCAGGAGCGCAATGACTGTCAGAGATAGTTTGATTTTTTTCATTGTTGTTGTTTTATAAATTATTTAATGTGATGGTTATTTTATATGATCTGCCGGGCATGGGATAATATCTTATCACGTCATACCGCTCATTGAAAACATTATTCAGTTCTGCTTTTACTGTTGTTTGAAAATATGTAAGGTTGAATGCGCGTGCCACAAACAAATCATGCGTGCTCCATCCATCCACTTCATTCGAAGGATCATTTTCTCCAAGCGCATATCGCTTTCCCGAAAACAAAAAACTATAACCGGCGCTCCATTGCTGATAATGTATCGCTGCAAGTGCAGAACCTGAATTGTCTGGTGTATAAGGAATTTCATTTTTGTATTGAGAGCTGGAGGGATCTGTAATATCTAAAGCTTGCTGCCATGTATATGCAATACGCAGTGACCATTTTAATGATGAAGAAAATGTGCCGCTTGCGTTAGCGTTCATATCAACTCCCTTTATGTGGACTTTACTAATGTTCATCATCGTCCACACAAAAAGATTTTGTGAAGGCACGCCGATGATTTTATTTTTTACGGTATTGTAATATGCATCTGCGCTGATGCTTAACTGTTGAATGGTTGCATTGAAATTTTTCGAATAAGTGATGCCGGCATTATATTGTTTTGAATATTCAGGCTGCAGTTTGGGATTAACGTTGCTGTTATAAGTATAATAGAGATCATTAAAAGTTGGCAGGCGAAATATGTTCTTATAAAAAGCACGGAACAGGAATGGGCTTTCGGCGCTTGTTTTGTAGCTCGCCGCAACTGTGGGCGTTAATTCGTTTTTGTCAGAAGCGGCAGTTCCGGTTTTTGTTTTATCATGAACAATCGTGCTTAATAAGGAAGCATTGATTTGCAATTTTGGTCTTGCATATTGTACAGCGAGATTATTCCACCAGGTATTTCTTGTTGGCGTTGCAAAAGGAGTGACGTTGGATGTGAGATAAGCAGATGAAAAGTCAGAAGCGAGAGAAGCAGAAAAATATTTTCCTATCTTCTGATTGAGCGCAGCGCTTGCATATATTTCCTGTTGTGTATAGCGATCATCCAACCCTCCGGCATTGTTTAAAAAATTCGGGTCTTTATATCGTGTAAATAACGAACTGTATTTTGCGGCAACTAACAGCGATGTATATGCGCTTATCTTTTTTTGATAATGACTTTGCGCAAAAAAATCTTTGTCCCACAACCGCTGTGCAGAAGTATTGTTGAAGAAAATAATGCTTCCGGGCAATCCTCTTTCGGAAGTGTAGCCCCAGATTTTTGTCTGCCATTGAGAGCTATCGGAAAACTGCTTCACGATATTTACTTCACCCTGAAATGATTTGATATCTGAATTACTGCGATTGGCTTTTTGAGAGAAAGTTCCATTCTCGATATAATAAGGATAATTTCCTTTTGCCCAAATGGCTTCGGCATTGGCGCTTATAACGATATGTTTTCCTGTGGGCAAATAAACTCCTGCAAATGGCTGCCACAAACCAAACGATCCTTGCTTAATTCCGCCTTTCCAATTTGTTTTCGTGAAGTTGGTAGTGTTGAAAGTATTTGTAGTCACTGCAAGAACAGAAGCGGAAGAATATGCTCTGGCTGGTAAAAGTATTTGCTGCGGATTGGCTTCAGCGAGCTCCAGGCTTTGAACAAACGTCGATGAAAATTTGCTTAAATCAATTTGCCCAGTTTGCGCATCGGCAACAGGAATGCCGTCATAAATTAATCCTGTGTTCAATGCACCGAGGCTTCTGACAGAAATAGTTTTAAGACCGCCGATGCCGCCATAATCTTTTATCAATACACCGGAAAAATATTTGGCAGCATCTGCAATGGTTTCGGCATTAATTTGCTGAAGCGTTTCATGATTGATAGATTGAACAGGAACTGCTGTCGTGAAATCAAGTGGCTTTTTATATCCGGTTACGATAACCTTTCTTAAGTGATTTGAACTATCAGCTTGTGCGTGCACGACTGAAAATACAGACGAGAGGATGATGCCATAAATACAATAATATAATGTCTGCCTGATGAACATATCGTTTGCACAAACTGAGTTAATAATATATTCATCGAAGCGATAGAGCCAATGCTCAAAAGGGATATATGAGAGATGTTATACCCCGCCTGCCTTTCACCCGAAAGCTTAGCGATGAATAAGTTTTATTTGGCAGGTCTTCTGGCTCGCTCTCTGTTCAGCACCTTCCCATCCGCCTGCGGCGGACAGTGGCATGGAGATTGAACAGTTCAGTTCGCAATTTGCAGTTTGCAGTTTACAGTTCTTTCATTCAAAGTTTATAATGAAACTTAAATTCTCAGGACTGCTGACTGACAACTGATAACTGCCGACTGAAAAGAACTTACAGCTACGGGGATAGCGCCGGACTTTCACCGGACTTCCCTTTTAATGGCGCTTTGGGCACCAACCAAAATCAGTGCAAATGTAAAAGAGTTTCCATTTCAAAAAAAAGAAGTTGTTAACAGGTGAGTGGTGAATAGTGAATGGTCAATGGTGAATAATGAGTGGGTTATTATGTTTCAAACTTTTGAATGACGATGTACTCAAGGAATTCTATTGAGCGCATTACTAACGGCAACGATCAACCGGTTTTAATTATTTCATCAAATCTCCCAATGAGATTCCTATAAAATAATTTCTTGTAGCAGCAGCATTGTAATATCTTCCGGCAGCAGCATTGATGTCATTACCTAAACTGTATTTTGTGTTGGTGAGGTTATTAGCACCTGCAAAAATTTCAAACCTGAATTTCTTTGCAAATATTTTCCTGAACCCAATTCTTGCATCTAACAAATTGTATGAGCCGGCAACGCTTGTGTTGGCATCGTTCAGATAAATTTTGTCAGTGTATGTGTAAGTTAGGTTTGTATAAAGCCCGATTTTAGTTTCTACATCAAGACCAGAGACAAGAATTTGTTTGGCAACCCCAGGCAAATAATTTTTTGAATAATCAATATTAGAAGTGCTCCCACTTGGTGATTCTTTAAAATCATCATAATGGAAGTCATCAAATGTTTCGCTTAGCCAAATTTTCGCATTGCTGATAAAACGATGAGGATTGTCTGCAATCTTATATGACAAATAAGTTTCAATTCCATTCTGCCTTGTTGAACCGGCATTCAGATAATAATACACTCCGTTAGTGTCAATACGTTGGACAATCGTATTGTTCAAATGAAACAAAAATCCATTCACGTCAAAATATAATCTGTCGTGCAACAAGCTTCCGCGAAATCCTAACTCATAATCAACGCCGTCTTCCGGTTGAAGATTTGTTCCGATAGTTCCGTTGGTATGAATTAATTCAGACGTTGTAGGTGTAGAGAAACCTCCGGCAATACTTCCATACACAGAAATAGTGGAAGTAATTTTTTTCAGCAGCGCAAATCTCGGCGGCACTTTATTTTGAAATGTTTGTGTTTGTGCTGTCGGCGGCACATTTGATAATCTTGTATTTTGTACAGATGCTTTGTTGAAACTTCCGCCGGCAGTAACAATCCAGCCGTGGGGGAATTTGATATCAGCTTGTGCAAAAATCAAATATTGCCAGATATTCGTTGCGTCATCAGTCTGCAAAGAATCACTTACCCCAAATTTATTTCTGTAATCTTTCGTACTGAAAAACCCTTTTTGTGCTTCTGTGCCGAAATTGAATTGAATGGTAGTCGCATCAATTTGTTTTTTGTATTGAAAAACGGTTCTTCCTCCGAAATGAGGTTCTTTCCTGATTTCATATACGCGGATTCCCGGATTAATAAAATCAGTGTAAGTTCCATAGACTGATGTGGTATTTTTCCAATTGTCATTAATCGAATATTCATTACTGAAACCTGCAGTAAATGCTTTTTGATAAATAGCAGCTTTTGCCTCGATGGCGTCGAGGTTTGTTCCTGCATGCGGACGAGCCATAGAAGGATTGGTGTCATATTGTGCGAATGTGAGCCCACCAGGTGTTTGATAAAACAAATCGCTATAAAGCATGTATGCATGAAGTATTTGCTTATTACTTATTTTTAATTGCGTTTCATAAGAAGCAATATCTCTTCGCATTTGTGATTGCTGTCTATATCCATTGCTTGTCTGATGAGAATAATTTAAAATGTTCTGATTATTATCGCTGCCAAATCTTGCATTTACATTCACATTGTTGGTTTCAAAACTTCCATAAGAATAATTCACATCAATCCCATTTTGCCATTGTTGCGGCATGCTGTGAATGAGCATTGCTCCACCAATCGCAGCACCATATAAACTTGCAGCCGGCCCCTTAATAATTTCTATTGACTGGAAATTATAAAAACTCAGTTCGTTCAGATAAGTATTTCCGCCGGGGTCAGTAAGCGGAATTTCATTGAAATATATTTTTACATCTCTTACACCGAATGGAGAACGTAATGAGCTTCCGCGAATATTTAATCTGTAGCTTGCTGGTGAGCGTTCTTCCATCCTTACTCCCGGGCTTGCGTTCACTGCAGGCAAAATGCTCATATTATTGAAACGGTTCAACTGAGCCGGGCCTGTAAAGCTTACCGGAGCAGCAATATCAATCAACTTACGGTTATGCTCATACGCTTTTATGATGACTTCCTGCAGGGTTTTGACAAAAGAAGAATCTGCCGAAGCTGTGTCAGTTATTGATTGTGAAAAAATAGGCAGGCAATAAAAAAACAGCACTGCTGCTGAAACAAGTTTTTTCATGTAAGCAGAGGTTTGGTATTTTTTGGTTAGATCTCACAGCAAAGTTAATACAGAATATTTCTTTATCTTGACAACCATTACAAATTAACAAGATTCCTTAAAATATTTATGGACAAGCAATCCAAGCTCAACCTGTTTGATTTAACGATGATTGTGATCGGACTCGTGATTGGACTTGGCATTTTCCGCACTTCGAAAGATGCAGCGGAAGCTGCTCTTTCACCTACGATTTTTTTTGGAGCGTGGATTGTCGGAGGCGTTATCGCATTTTGTGGTGCGCTCACCTATGCAGAAATCGGAAGCCGTTATCCCGTGACGGGAGGTTATTACAAAATCTTTTCTTATGCTTATCATCCTTCGATTGCGTTTGCGATTAACTGTGTGATATTGATTTCAAATGCAGCATCACTTTCCGGCGTTGCATTGATTGGCGCTGAATATATTTCTCAGGTGATTTTTGCAACAGAGCCTTCTTCATTTGTGAAATCTCTGATTGCCATGAGCGCCATCATTGCATTTTATGGAATTAATATGATGGGATTGCGGATAAGCACCAGAGTGCTTAATTTCCTAATGCTGATTAAAGTGGGCATGTTGATCATTATTATTGCTGCATTATTTTTTCCTAAATTCTATCATCCCATTAGTTTTATTCATTCGCAAAGCGACGCGAGCTTTTGGCAAATTGTTCTTTCTTTCGGCATTGCGCTGAAAGCGGCATCGTTCACTTATGGAGGCTATCAGCAAACCATCAATTTTGGAGATGAAATTCAGAACCCGCAAAAGAATATCCCGCGTGGCGTGTTCATGGGAATACTCATTATCATTGCGCTTTATCTTGCTGTCAGCTATTCTTACTATAAAATTATTGGTTTCGATGAATTGAAACACGCAAAAGGCATCGCGTCTATTGTTGCAGAGAAAATGTTTGGTGAAACAGGAAGAACTATTGCTTCTATATTATTATTTATTGCAGTGCTGGCTTATGTGAATGTGATTCTGTTGAGCAACCCACGGGTGATGTATGCAATGAGCGAAGACGGCATTCTCCCAAAATCTTTTCAGAAAAAAGATGAGAAAAGAGATGTGCTGACAGTTAGCCTGACGGTTTTTGCCATCATCTGTGTGGTGGTGTTATTTTTCGCAGATACGTTTGATAAAATCCTCAGCTTTTCTATTTTCCTTGATTCGATTGGAATGGCAACATCGGCAGCAACCATTTTTGTGCTGCGAAAAAGAACAAAACATCTGGATGGAACCGGCATTTATTCCATGAAACTTTATCCTTTCATGCCACTGATTTTTGTGCTGACTTATATTTTTGTAGGAACAATTATCGCTGTCACATTTCCACAATATGCGCTTATTGGCTTTATTGTTTTCTTAATTTTTTTAGCATTGTATTTTATTATTAAAAGAAAGAGGAAACCTGTCTGATAACAGTTATGCATAACCGATATTTAGAATTGGAATTTATAAACTGAAAACTTGAAACTAAACTAATGGATATAAGCTATATACTCAATGAACTTGGTGAAGACCGCGAACATTATTTCAACGCCATAGCTCCGCCGATTATTCAGACAAGCAATTTCAGGGTTAATAAAGTTGACGAGCTAAGGTCGTTGTTTGAAGATGAATATAGCGGTTATCTCTACAGTCGCGGATTAAATCCGACAGTAGAGATCATTAGAAAAAAATTAGCAGCGTTAGATGGTGCAGAAGATTGTCTCGTGTTCAATAGCGGTGCGGCAGCCATTTTTGCATCAGTGCTCGCCAATGTGAAATCCGGCGACCATATTGTTTCGGTTAACAAGCCTTATACGTGGGCGCAGCGCATGTTTGATGTTGTTCTTCCAAGATTCGGGGTCACTACTACTTACATCGATGGAACGGCGATTGAAAATTTTGAACGTGCCATTCTTCCTAACACCACTGTGATCTATCTCGAATCGCCTAATTCATGGGATTATAAATTACAGGATTTGAAAGCGGTTGCAGATTTGGCAAAATCTGAAAAGATTGTTACGATTATCGATAACAGTTATTGTACGCCTTTATATCAAAAGCCGATTGAAATGGGGATTGATATCGCCATGCAAACTGCCACAAAATATATCAGCGGGCATAGCGATACTTTAGGCGGTGTTCTTAGCGGTTCAAAAAAAATGATGAAGAAAATTTTCGACAGCGAATATCTGAATATCGGGAGCGGCATTCAACCCTTCAACGCGTGGTTGCTAATAAGAGGATTAAGGACTTTGCAGGCAAGGCTGGAAAGAATCACACAAAGTACGCATACTGTTCTCCGTTACCTGAAGCAAAACCCTAAAGTGGAATCTGTTCTTTTCCCTTTGGATGAATCATTCCCGCAATATGAGCTGGCGAAAAAACAAATGACCGGAGCATGCGGGCTTATCAGTTTTTATGTTCATGCCCAAACCAGAAAACAAATTGTTGATTTTTGTGAATCGTTCAGGCGCATCATGATGGCTGTTAGCTGGGGTGGCCACGAATCTCTGATATTGCCAAAATGTGCTTCCTTAAAAGATGAGGATTTCGACCCTGAAAACAAAGAACACCGGATGCTCAGGCTCTATGTAGGTCTTGAAGATGCCAGCTATTTGATCGCCGATCTGGAGCAGGCTTTCTCAAAAACATTATAAGCGGTAACAATTTTAACCATTTTGTTGTCAAAGATGAATGACGATTCATTATTTTAGCGATTCCAACGCCGACCACTTATCAAAAAATCTAACTGACAGATATATAAGTAAATTAAATTTGCGCTTTACCATGAAAAAACTTCTTTCATTACCAATACTCTGCTTATTATTTTCCATTGGCAAAGCGCAGGACAAATGGGATTTGAAGAGATGCGTTGAGTACGCTGTTGGGAATAATATTTCTGTAAAACAACAAGATGTTCAGGCAAGGCTTGCTGCTCTCACTTTGAATCAGTATAAACTTTCGCAGATACCTACAGTTAATTTTGGAGGTAATATCGGATATAGCTCTGGTCAAAGCCAGGATCCTGCAACATTTGCTTTGATCACAACAGGATTGTGGTCGAACCAATATTATCTTCAGACCAACGTGAATCTATTCAATTTCTTCAGTCTGAAAAATAATATTGAAGGAAGCAAATACGCTTACGATGCAGCAAATGCAGCAACAGATAAATTAAGGAATGATATTTCTTTAAGTGTCGCCAATGCATATCTGCAAACATTGCTTTCCATTCAACAAGCAAATACTGCAGAGCTGCAAGTGAAGTTGTCACAGTCTCAACTTGAAATCACCCGTAAGCAGGTAAATGCAGGAACTTTGCCTGAATTGAATGCTGCGGAAATAGAATCTCAGCTTGCGCAGGACAGCTCCACATATATTACTGCGAGATCAAACGTAGGTCAGAATATTATTACCTTGAAAGCATACATGAGCCTTGATGCTGCAACCCCATTTATTATTGACACTCCTAATGTTGAAAGAATACCTATCGAAAATATTGTAGACCTTGAACCGGGATCTGTATATTCGCTTGCTTTACAAAATCAGCCACAGCAAAAAGTAGATGCATTACAGTTGAAAGCAGCTTCCAAATACATTGCTGCAAGCAAAGCTGCTATGTATCCTACATTTTCTTTGGGCGGTCAGTTTTATACTACTTATACAAGTCAAACTTATGAGCCCATTAAAGGGTCGCCAATATTATTAACAGATACTGTAGGAAGAGTTGTTGGTTCTAATCAGCAGGTTGTTATTGACAACGTTGTATACAATTACAAGAAAACTCCTTACTTCTCTCAACTTAGCCAAAACTTCAGACAGTCAGTAAGCCTTGGGGTTAACATACCTATTTTAAATGGAGGAAGTTTGCGCACAGGCTATGAGCGCTCAAAGCTTAATTATAAAGGATATGAATTGCAACAACAGCTCGATAACTTAAACCTGAAACAAAATATTTATCAGGCATATAATCTTGCAGTTGCTGCCTTACAAAAATTTGAAGCAAGCAAAAAAGCACTTTCTGCCGCTACCAGAAGTTTTGAATATGCACAGAAAAGATACAATATCGGATTGCTGAATACAATCGACTTGCTTACTAATCAAAACAATTATTTCAAAGCAAAGATTGATGTGCTTTCATCTCAGTTCGATTATGTTTTTAAAATGAAAGTGCTTGAGTTTTATAAAGGCATGGGAATAAAATTATAAATGTATAACCTCACTGTTTATGAATAAAAAATTGCTTTGGATTATTATCAGTCTTGTTGTGATAATTTTAGTGGTGATCATGCTAAAGAAGGCTGGCGTTTTCGGGAAAGATGAGGGCATAAAAGTTTCGTCTGAAAAAGTAGTGAAGAAAACCATTACTGAAATTGTGACGGCGAGCGGAAAAATTTATCCTGAGATCGAAGTGAAGATAAGCCCCGATATTTCCGGTGAAGTGGTTGAACTGACAGTACAGGAGGGAGATAGTGTTAAAAAAGGACAAGAGCTTGCAAAGATTTATGCAGACATATATACAACACAACGCGATCAGGCAGCAGCTCAGTTGAATCAACAGGAAGCGGTTGCTTCTAATAGTTCCGCGCAATTGCCGGGTTTAAAGGCTGCGATGGATCAGGCTAAGAAAAATTATGACCGCGAAAAACAATTGTTGGCTGATAAAGTAATTTCCCAATCAGAATTTGATCAGGCAGAAAGCACTTATCTTTCAGCACAGGCAAATTATAATGCGGCACAACAAAGCATTCTCGGTAATCAGGCTGGTGCTGCAAGCGCGAAAGCAAATCTTTCTATTGCAGCAAAAAACCTGAGCCGTACAACGGTTGCTGCGCCAATGAATGGAGTCATTTCTTCATTGAGCATTAAAAAAGGTGAGCGCGTTGTTGGTAACTCTATGATGGCCGGAACAGAAATGATGCGTGTTGCTGACATGAGCAAAATTGAAGCAATAGTTGATGTTGGTGAGAATGATATCCCAAAAGTTCATCTTGGTGACTCTGCAGATATTGAAGTAGATGCTTATAACAACAGAAAATTCCGTGGCATTGTGACTCAGATAGCAAGTAGTGTAGCGTCTGGCACAACAACGACGAGCACGGTTTCTTCAAATGATGTTACTAACTATAAAGTGCATATCAGGCTGTCACCTGAATCTTATAAAGATTTGTATAATAATAAAAGACTCAAAAGTTTTCCGTTCAGGCCTGGAATGACTGCAAGTGCAGACATACAAACAAACACACATGCCAATGTGCTTTCAGTGCCGATCAATTCTGTGACTACACGCGACAAGAATAGTGGCAACGCAGTGAACACCACCAAAACAAGTGATAACAAAAAAGATGATAATAAAGATAATGGCGGTGATAACGGTGATGTTAAGGCTCCTACTGGTGATTTGGATGAAGTGGTGTTCCTGTTGCAACCTGACGGCACTGTGAAGAAATCGAAAGTGAAAACAGGTATTCAGGATATCAACTATATTGAAATCATAGATGGCATCAAGGAAGGCAGCGAAGTAATAACAGGTCCTTACAGCACAGTGAGCAAAATATTGAATGACGGAACGAAAGTGCAGGTAGTGCCGAAAGAAAAATTATTTGAAACAAAAAAGAACTAAGCTGATTTAATTTTAGTAAAAAATAATCTTTCTTATTAAGCTAAAAGTTTGAGAAGTAATTTTGATTCTCAAACTTTTTTTATTTTAAGCTAATACTATCTTATGCAATTCGGAATTATCGGCAGTGGCAGTTGGGCAACAGCTCTTGCAAAAATCCTTACAGATAACAAAGTTCAAATTAATTGGTGGATCAGGAGTGAAGTCATGATTGAGCATTTGCAAAAGCGCCATCACAATCCTAATTATATCAGCTCAGTTTATTTTGATGCATCTCTCTTGTTATTAAGCAACAATGTGAGCGAGGTGATCAAAAATTCTGATTGCATTTTGATTGCAGTTCCATCCGCGTATATAATCGACACATTTAATCAGCTCGCCAAAAATATTTTCGAAGGAAAGAAAATCATTTCTGCAGTAAAGGGAATATTGCCGCAGGAAAACTTGCTGTTGAACGATTATCTGAAAAAATATTTTGATGTTGATTTAAATGATTACTTCACTGTGATGGGACCTTGCCATGCGGAAGAAGTGGCTGAAGAAAAACTTTCTTATCTCACATTTTCAGGACAGGATGAAACAACTGCGCAAGAAATAGCGTCTCATTTTTCGACGGAATATATTTCCACGCTAGTGAACGACGACGTGTACGGTGTTCAGTTCGCCGCAGTTCTTAAAAATATTTATGCGCTTGGTGCAGGTATTGCGCATGGACTTGAATATGGCGATAATTTTTTGAGTGTTTTCATTGCAAATTGTGCAGATGAAATGGCTGGCTTTCTGCGGAAGGCGGGCATCAGTCACATTGAAGTTGGCATCCATCAGCCAGAAAATTCCGTACATCATAAAAAGAGAGCGAATTATGCTGCTTCGGTTTATCTTGGTGATCTGTTAGTGACTTGTTATTCGCTCTTTAGCCGCAACAGGACTTTTGGCAACATGATAGGGAAAGGGTATTCTGTGAAATCGGCAATGCTTGAGCTGAACATGGTAGCGGAAGGATATAATGCGAGCAAATGCATTCATGAAGTGAATAAAAAGATAAATGCAGATATACCCATTGCAAGAACAGTGTATCAGATTTTATGGGAAAATGTTAAAGTTCGGCAAGGGTTCAAACAAATCGAAAATTTGCTCGTCTGATAAAGTGGAACAACACTTAAAACTATGATGCCTCTTTCTTACAACGGTTTCGGTTTCACTGCAATTATGATTATGGTTGCTGTTCTTGTGATAGGGCAGGGGATCAGATATATAAAGGAGCACGCGCATAATCATCACCATAAACAAGAACATTGATATCAGTTTTCTTCTTCAAAAAATAAATCGGCAGCAATCCCATCAGCCAGCAATTTTCCTTCTCTTGTCAAAATCAGTTTTGAATTTTCGAATATAATGTTCCGGTTTTGAATGTGTTTATGTGCGGTCTTAAAAATTTCTTCTTTTGTTTTTTTGCTGAAATTTTTTTCTACGATGTTCAAATCAAGCCCTTCAATTGTTCTCAGTGAGATCATGATGTATTCATTCAATCTTTGTGTATCGTTCAGCTTTTCTTTTTCGAATAAAATTTTATTTTCCTCCAGTGATTGAATGTAAAGATTATTATTAGCGACATTCCACCTTCTCTCTTTGCCATTATACGAATGAGCAGAAGGCCCGAGCCCAAGATATTTTTTGCCTTCCCAATAAGATGAATTGTGCCTGCTTCTTTTTCCAGGCTGCGCGAAATTTGATATTTCATAATGCTCATAACCTGCTTTGCCTGCCAAATCCATGAGCGTCACGAATTGTTCTGCTTGTGTGTCAGGATTAATATCCAAGGTTTTCTTTTGCTCGATCATTTTGTGGAGCATTGTCTTTGGCTCAACAGTCAACGCATAACAGGAAAGATGAGGAATATTAAAATTGATAGCGGTTTCTATATTCATTTCCCATCTTTCATTGCTTAATGTCGGTGTTCCGTAAATCAGATCGATGGTTATGTTATCAAAACCATTTTTTTGCGCAGACTTGATACTGTTGATCGCCTGTTCAACATTATGAGCGCGGTTCATCCATTTCAAATCTTCTTCAAAAAAACTCTGGATGCCAATGCTCAATCTGTTAATGCCGGCAGATTTCCATTGCTTTAATTTTTCATCACTGATGTCATCAGGGTTCGCCTCGAATGTGAGCTCGGCTTTATCATGAATTTTAAATACTGAATGAAGCTGCTGCAATATCAGGTTCAGGTCTTCAATTGTTAATAACGAAGGAGTGCCACCGCCAAAATAAACAGTTTCAATTTCTTCATCTGCCAAATATTCTTTCTGGAAAACAATTTCTTTCAATAAAGCGGCAACAAAATCGTTTTTGTTGCGTAAAGAAGTGGAAAAGTGGAAATTGCAATAGTTACAGGCTTGTTTGCAAAAAGGAATGTGTAAATAAATGCCTGCCATTGCCAACAAATAGTTTTTATTTTCAAAAGAGGTAAAGCCTGAGTTAAAGTCGGGCGAAAAATGTAATTCGAAGATACTATTCACCATTGACCATTCACTATTCACATTGACTTAATCGCTGCTTAAGAGATGGCAAAATTAAGGTTATACTGTTGCATCGTATCATTACTGGCCTGCGTCAGCGTTCAAGGCCAATATCAATTGAAAGTTGTTTCGGTTGATAAGGACTCTTCATTCCTGCCAAAAACAATTCCCTTTCAAACTTCTTTCAAAAGCAAAGATGCCTGCCTTGATTACATCGTTAAACTTCCTGCGCTGCTGAAAGCAAAAGGATTTGTCAATGCTGCCGTAGATAGCGTCTACGAAGATTCGGTCAGTACGACTGTTCAAATATATACCGGGGATTCTTTCAAGTGGGCGCATATCAAAACGAAACATGATGATGCTTCAATACTTGAAGCAGCCGGTTGGAGCGAGAAAAACTTCTCGGGTAAATTGCTCAATTATCAGCAGTTTGAAAGCTCACAACAGCAGGTGTTAAATTATATGGAAAACAATGGCTATCCATTTGCTAAAATTTTTCTTGACAGCGTTGCGATTGATAATAACGAATTGAGTGGAACTCTTAAAATAGACAGAGGCCCGCTATATAAAATTGACAGCATCAGGATTTTTGGGAATGCAAAAGTTTCCAACGATTTTCTTCAGCGATATCTTAATCTTCCAAACGGAACTGTTTACAAAAAAGAAAAACTGCAGACCATCAGCAAGCGATTATTGGAGCTTCCTTATGTAGTAGAGCAACAGCCATGGAAACTGACTTTGCTCGGTACTGGTTCAGTTTTAGATTTATATTTAAAGCCAAAAAAGAGCAGCCAGATTGATGCGCTGGTTGGATTTCTGCCATCAAACAACAGCAATGGAGTGACCACTTCTTCAAAATTACTGATCACCGGTCAGGCAACTATCAATTTAAAAAATGCATTGGGAAATGGAGAAGCAATCGGTCTCAATTGGCAACAGGTTCAGCCGAAATCTCCAAAGCTGGATTTGTCATTCACACAACCATATTTGTTCAAATCACCTTTTGGAGTTAGTACGTCATTTAGTTTGTATAAGAGAGATTCATCTTATGTCAACATTAATTTTATGATTGGCGCACAGTATTCAACTTCATCAACGCAAACTAGTACTGTGTTTATTCAAACAATCAGTTCGAATTTGTTAAATATTGATAGCGCACAGGTGATCGCAACAAGAAAGCTTCCAGCAGAAGCTGATTACAGCACTGTTAACCTTGGGCTGAATTATGAATTCAATAATACCAATTATCGTTTCAATCCGAGAAGAGGGAATGAACTACAGTTTATTGGAACTATCGGAACAAAAAAAATAAAGAAAAATAATACGATTGTGAAATTGATTGATCCTTCTGATTCAAGTTTTTCTTTTAATTCATTATATGATTCCGTGAAATTAAATTCATATCAGTTGCGGTTGAAATTAGTTGCAGCGCATTATTTTCAGCTTGGGCGTGCATCGACTTTAAAACTTGGGTTTAACGGCGGCTTGTTTCATAGCCCGAACAATTTCCTGAACGAACTTTTTTTAATTGGCGGTTACAGATTATTGCGTGGGTTCGATGAAGAAAGCATTTTTGCGTCACAATATGAAGTCGGCACGCTGGAATTTAGATATCTGATAGGTATGAACTCATTCCTTTTTTCATTTTTAGATGCAGGATGGGCGAAGAACAACATCCCATCGTACAGTTTTAGCAGCAGATATATGGGAATTGGTTTAGGGCTTGCTTTTGAAACCAAGGCTGGTATTTTCAATATTTCTTATGCAGTTGGCAAGCAAGATGATAATAGTTTTAGTTTGCGAGCTGCAAAAATTCATCTGGGCTATGTGAATTTTTTTTAGTGTGAAAATCAGCCACAGATTACGCAGATTTTCACAGATATATTTCCATATTATTTTGTTTTCGTTTATGCAATGAATCAGATAAGAAATGAATTTCATCTAATGACATCACTGCAATATTTTTGCAATCCAACATTCAACGCGTGAAGAAATTTTTCCTTCTTTTTATTGTAGCACTTTTCCTGGCTTCAGCACTGTCTGCTCAAGTGACTGTTGATTCTGATTCAGTCAAAACGGATACGCCTGTATTAAAAAAAGAGACAATCAGAAAGGATTCAGCAGCAAAGAAAATTATACAAAAAAAGGATACTGTAAATATTATTAGGGATAGTTCTGTTAAAGCCAAAATCGATACGATTATAGGAGTGAAGAACAAAAGAAGCTTGATTTTTCCATCCGAAATAATATTATTCAAAAGCACTCTGAAAGAGAATCCTTATTTCAATTTTTATGGGAAAATAAAAGTGCAGGATATTCAGGTGCATAGAGCATCTTCAACAGATGGGCTTTTTTATTTAATCCTTGGCCTTTGTTTTTATTTTGCTTTTATCCGGCTTTTGTTTTGGAAATATATCAACAACCTCTTCTCTCTTTTTTTCCGGGCATCCATGCGTCAGCAGCAAATCAGAGAACAGGCGCTCCAAACGCCTCTGCCCTCTCTTTTATTAAACATTCTGTTTGTGTTTTCGTTGGGTTTATATTTATGCTTCCTCGTTCGTTATTATCAATTTGCACAGCAAACTGATTTTTGGATTCTTTATGCATACTGCGCTGTCGCAATGCTAGCTGTTTATGTTTCTAAATTTGGGATATTAAAAATATGTGGCTGGGTGTTCAACATTACCAAGGCTTCTGACAATTATATCTTCATTGTCTTTTTAATAAACAAGATTATGGGCATTGGATTGTTGCCGTTTCTTACAATCATTGCTTTTTCAAATCATTTGGTTGTCGATATAGCCATTACTCTTTCATTAGCAATGATAGTTATATTGTTCATTTACAGGTTTATCGCTTGTTTCGGCACTCTTAGAAGTGAAATAAAATTGAACGTATTCCATTATTTTCTTTACCTTTGCGCCTTCGAAATAGCGCCTCTGCTATTGATTTATAAGGTTGTACTATCATTTTTGGAAAAAGCTTATTAATTTTGCAAATCTATTGCTGAACCGATATGGTTAAAAACGGTGAAAAAAATGCGCTTGCGACACATGCTGTTAAAGCTGCAAAAAGAATCTTAATTACTCAACCAAGGCCGGATAGCGATAAATCGCCCTATTTTGAACTTGAAAGAAAGTATCAGGTACAACTTTCATTCCATCCATTCATTCGCCTTGAGCCCATCCCTGCAAAAGATTTCCGCAAACAAAAAGTCGACATCGCTTATTATTCTGCTGTCATTTTCACAAGCAGGCATGCTATCGACCACTTTTTCAGGATTTGCGAAGAAATGAAAGTGAATGTGTCGCAAGACACCAAATACTTTTGTATTACAGAATCTGTGGCACTTTATCTTCAAAAATTCATTTTATATAGAAAAAGAAAAGTTTTTTATGGTGTTGATGGCACGAATAAAAGCATGTTCGATGTGATCAACAAACATAAAGAGAATGAAAAATTTCTTTATCCTTGTTCTGAAAATCAACAGGACAATGAAATAGTGGGTTGGTTGAAAAATAACAATTGCGAATTCGTAACACCTTTTATGTACCGCACCATCAGCAACGATGTGAAAGAAGTGATGGTGAAAAGCGAGTTTGATATTATCTGTTTTTTTACGCCAAGCGGAGTGAAAAGCCTTTTTGATAATTTGCCTAAATTCAAACAGAACGGAACAAAGATTGGTGCATTTGGAAACAACACTTCAAAAGCTGTGGAAGATGCAGGATTAGTGATAGAGATCAAAGCACCTCAGCCACAAGCTCCTTCAATGGTTTCTGCGCTCGAAAAATATTTAGCGGAAGCAGCAAAGAAAAAATAAATATTTTCTATAAAATATTTTTTAGGCAGTCACAATGGCTGCCTTTTTATTTTTACACGAATTAACTTTTGAGCAATTTTACTGTAATAAAATAGCGGTAATTAATAATGAAAACTTTCACCAATCGCCTTGCAAAAGAAACGAGCCCATATTTGCTTCAGCATGCGCATAATCCTGTTGACTGGTATCCGTGGGGTGAAGAAGCATTGCAAAGAGCGAAGAGAGAAAACAAGCCAATTCTTGTGAGCATTGGCTATGCAGCTTGTCATTGGTGCCATGTGATGGAAAGAGAAAGTTTTGAAGACAAAGAAACTGCAGAGTTGATGAACGCCAATTTCATCAATATAAAAATTGACAGAGAAGAAAGACCCGATCTTGACCATATTTATATGGATGCAGTGCAGGCTATCACAGGTAGCGGCGGTTGGCCTTTGAATGTTTTTCTAACACCAGATGCAAAACCATTTTATGGAGGAACTTATTTTCCGCCAAGAGCTTTTCACAACAGACCTTCGTGGAAAGATGTATTGATTGGAATTTCAGAATCATTCAAGCAAAAAGAGAATGAAATAGATGTCCAGGCCGAAAATCTTCTTGATCATCTAATGCAATCAAATTCTTTTGGCAAAAAAAGATCTGATGATGAAGATGATTTTGAAAATGTTTTCAATAAAGAGAACTTATATCAGGTTTTTGAGAATATCATGAAGTCCGCCGACAAAGAAGATGGCGGCTTTGGTCATGCGCCCAAATTCCCTCAAACATTCACTATTCAATTCCTGCTTCATTATTATTACTTCACAAAAAATGAGGAGGCGCTGAGGCAGGCATGCCTAAGTCTTGATAAAATGATTTATGGAGGCATCTATGACCAGATTGGCGGTGGGTTTGCGCGTTATTCGACAGATAATAAATGGCTCGTCCCTCACTTTGAAAAAATGTTATATGATAATGCCCTGCTCATAATTGTTTTGAGCGAATGTTATCAGATTACAAAAAAGGATTTGTATAAGAATGCGATTGAAGAAACTATTGGATTCGTAAAACGGGAACTGGCTTCCCCCGAAGGTGGTTTTTATTCTTCTTTGGATGCTGATAGTGAAGGCGAGGAGGGAAAATATTATGTATGGACTAAAAAAGAAATTGATGAAATCTTAAAAGATGAATCCGAGATGTTCTATTCATTCTATGATGTTTCAGAAAGAGGGAATTGGGAAGGAGAAAATATACTTCATATCAAAAAAAGCGCAAGTGAATTTGCAGAACAGAGAAATATTGATGAAAAAGAATTGATCCAGTCAATCGGACTGTCAAAACAAAAAGTTTTGAAGGAACGGGAGAAAAGGACAAGGCCAGCATTGGACAATAAAATAATATTAAGCTGGAACGCCTTGATGAATATTGCTTTGAGCAAAGCGAGTGCTGCCTTGGGAAATATTGAATATAAGGATCTTGCCGTCAGAAATATGAGCTATCTGTTAGAAAACCTCAAAGGTGATGACACCCATCTTTTATTTCATTGTAATTCAAACGGGCAATCAAAATTCCCGGGTTTTTTAGACGATTATGCATTTGTTGTTTCTGCTTTAATTCAATTGCAGGAAATCACATCCGACTCGGCATATCTTTTGAAAGCCAAAGAATTTACAGAATATGTAATTGAAAATTTTTCGGCTAATGATGATATTCAGTTCTTTTATACGCATAAAAAGCAAAACGATATTATAATAAGAAAAAAAG
>Ga0209060_10001352_pt1 | contig 27565 bp, 32 predicted proteins | sample Coa_R1_8_FD_187155 | JGI IMG/M metagenome (GOLD analysis project Ga0209060, IMG submission 187155) | Surface soil microbial communities from Centralia Pennsylvania, which are recovering from an underground coalmine fire - Coalmine... | ecosystem: Environmental > Terrestrial > Soil >...
TATAACACCACCAGGCCCCATGCAAGCCTGGGCTATCGCTCCCCCGATCAATATGCTCGGGAGCAAGGACTGGAAGGAGTTCCTTCTATCGCCCTGTTGTAGCATCTATGATTTTGGGTACTTGACAATGAAACAAAGCCCAGCGGCATACAACAACAAGCCATCTGTGTGGCTTGTTTTCTATCTCCATTGGATGGCTTGATCGAGCACCCTTCAGGTGCGCGTTAGAGGTCTTGCTTTTCCTTTGCCCTGCTTATCCCAAAGGTTCCAGCCGGTGCAGGCCGAGCTTGGGAGGCGTCAGGCCAGAGTTCGTGCGGTAGACATAGCCATCTCCACCCCAGAGCTGGCCTGGCCCGACCGGCACATCGTAGACCTTCTGGTCAGTGGGGTCATAGACGTATTGGTAGCCAGCAATCACCCGTGTCATATCCTGTTGCAAGGCCGAGAACTGCTCGGTGCGCCGGTTGACGCTGGCGCGCATATTCTCCGCGATGTCCATCTGCGTCTGGTGCAGATTTTGCAGCGCCGCGACGTGCTGTTGTTGGACCCGTGCCAGCCGCTGCCGCGCCTGCATGAACAGCTGATCGCCGCGCGCAACCTCGCGCCGCTCCCATTCCTCATTGGGCTTGATCGATTCCGCCATGCCTGCGCAGATCGCTTCATGCTCCTCAAACCGGTCTACGGGAGCGCGCAGGATGGCGATCATCTTGGCCGTCCAGAGACCAATGGCGCGCATGTGGGTGATCTGTAAAAAATCTTTGGTGCGATAGCGCGTGCCATTGCGCTGCGAAGTATAGCTGACGGAAGCGACATCGCAGATGGTGCCAAAACCGAAGTGATCGTTGCGCGCCGCTTCGCGCGTCTCATGCTCAGCCAGGTCAGCGCGCTGCTCGATGCCCTCAATCTGCGCGCCCGGATGCCGCTGCCGAATGCTTGAGAGCAGCACCCGCTGAATATACTGCGCGGCGGTGTGCACTGGCATGTATGTGGGACCACCGCGCATCAGCAGGGGGTTCATCATCATCGGGTTCATCTGCTCGGTGTATTGCTGATACTCCGGGGGCACCTCCAGGCTGAGTGTGCCGGTTGGGTCGGTGGCGAGCAGGTGGACCAGCGGCATACGTGTGCTGTCGGGCGAGCGCTGCATGGTGGCGCGGACGGTCCAACCCTGCGGGGCAGCGCCAGTGAAGGCCCCTTCGTTCGACTCTTGATAGCGCTGCGTGGGCACCGGCTCAGTAAAACGCAGTGAGGTCATGCAATACTGCATCGTGGGAGCCAGTTGCCCGATTTTGCTAGCCGGGGCCTGGAAGCCGCTCACCAGGGCAGCTCACCGCTCACCCGCAGTACCAGCACCCCCGCGAGCGGCACCTGCTTAGAGGTGCCCTGATAGCGCATGACCAGAAGAGTAGGATCAGCAGCCGCGCCTTTGGCCGGTGGATCGCTCCAGGCACTGAACGAACCAAGCGCTTTGCCGAGCGTGCCCGCGAGATACCGGGCCAGCGTCTCTGCGGAGGTGCCTTTGCGCACCTGGAGTGGTCTGATAATGACAGCGACATAGCCCTCAGCATCGGGGGCAATGCTGGTGACGCCGCTCTGAGTGCGTGCGAACCAGTCAACGGGCTTATCGAGCGTGAACCCATACCAGGCGTTCTTGAACTGCCGCCAGTTGCCGGGCGGGCGCTCTTCCGCTTTCTGCTCCTGCGGCGCTTTGGCTGCCGGGCGCGTCAGAGCGGTCCCGCAGGCAGAACAAAAGCGCGCGCCCTCATTGACCAGGCGATGGCACTTCGGGCAGTGCAGCGTTGGCATGGCGCCTCCCCTTCTCTCTTCACGCTTGCTCCCATTCCTCTTCCGATTATATCAGACGGCCAGGGATTTTCAAATGGGAGCTCCTGGCAATCTGGCGCAGCGATTCCCCCTGGGCGACCCAGAACATCCCCTTGACCTTCACGTAACGTCAAATGGTACCGTTGTTTTCGGGCAGCCAGAGTGACTGCTCACATACCCATAGCAGGAGGGTTTTCCATGGATCAGTATTTGGAAGTAGCGGTTTATCGGCTCAAGTCGGATGTCACGCCAGACCAGTTTCTCCAGGCAGCGGATGCCAATCTGGCTGATTTTCAAAAAGTCGATGGGTTTTTACGTCGTGACCTCGCTTGCTCGGATGATGGCCAGTGGCTTGATGTCGTCTCTTACGCCAGCCGCGAGGCGGCCAAAGCAGCAGAGCCGATTCTTTCCGCCGCGCCAAGCATTCAGGCCATTATGGGGATGCTGGAGATGGCCGAGGGGCAGTGGTTCCACGCCACGCCCACTCGTCACTACGTGTAGCGGTACCTGAGCCGACGATGGGGGCGCTGTCCCGTTTCGGCGGGGCAGCTTCCCAAAAGGGGGGCTATGTTCAAAATTGGGGAGTTCTCGAAAATTGCGCAGGTTTCTGGTCGGCTGCTGCGTTACTACGATGAAATCGGGTTGTTCAAGCCGCAGTACATCGAAAAAGAGACTGGGTATCGGTATTACAGCGCCGACCAGCTGTCACGCCTCAATCGCATTCTGGCCCTCAAAGCGTTGGGGCTGTCGCTTGAGCAGATTCAGCGGCTCCTGAAGGCCAACATTGGCGCTGAGGACATTCGCCAGATGTATCTTGAGCGCAAAGCCCAACTGGAGCAGTCGCTACGAGAGGAGTTAGCTCGCCTACAGCAGGTACAGTTACGGCTCCAGCAGTTGGGGCAGCCTGCGGTGGACTGGATGCCAGATGTGGTCATCAAGCGCGTCCCAGCACAATCCTTTCTGGCCTATCACGATACCCAGATGACCAGTGAACGGCTGTATCAGCTCTTTGACCTGTTCAGCCATCAGTTTGCGGGACATGCCGCCGAACGCAGCGGGTATGGTCCCTTGCTCACGGTCTTGTATTCGGAGATGCTCACACCGGAAGCGGAGATGGACGTGGAAATCGGCGTCTTGCTCACCAGCCCACAGAGCAAGCCGGTGACCATTGCCGAGGGGGTTACGCTCACTGCGCGAACACTTCCCTCCGTCGAGCAGATGGCAACGATAGTTCACCAGGGGCTAGAGGACCATCCACTCACCTACAACGCCTTGGGGCGCTGGCTGGAGGCACAGCGCTACGGCATCGCGGGGCCTGGCCGGGAGGTGCTGCTGGAGAATCAGTATCCTGCGGCGCCAGACAAGTGCATCGTGGAAATTGGCTTTCCGGTTGCGCAAATCAAGGTGGTGCGCTCCGATCTCCTGGAATCACTCTCGTAATCGCTGCTACCCGCCAGGAGGCGGTCCGACGTTCAACGCTCACCAGTCATTTCAGACACTACAAAGGAGCTGGTCTCTATGTCCCTAGAAGCACACAAAGCGCTCGTTCGCCGCTGGGTTGATGCCTGGAACACCAACACCAACCTGGAGGTCGTCGAGGACATTTTTGCCTCCGATTGGAAGAATCAGAACCCGCTTCCTGGCGGCGCGGAGGGGATCGAAGGGGTCAAGCAGTTTGTCCACGTCAATCGCCGCGCCTTCTCAGAGATCCATTTGGCCATTGACCTGCTCCTGGCCGAAGGGGATCGGGTGATGTTTCGTTGAATCACCAGCGCGACCCACACTGGCGAGTTTGCTGGCATCCCACCTACTGGGAGGCACGTGACCTATTCCGGCATGACCGTACATCGGGTGGTGCATGGCAAGTTCGCGGAAACACTCACCGAATTTGACTTGCATGGACTGCTTCGGCAACTTGGCGCTTGAAGAGACACATAGCCGTGGAAAGTCAGCCGCGGCTTTGCCCGGGACAGGTGAGCAAGAGCATGAGACCCTGCTCTTGCTGATACCTGACCGAAGCCGAGCTTTCTCTGTGGAAAGGGGCAGGAGCACTGGCAACCGATGCGTGCGAGTGCGTGAGATGCGAGGTCACAGCCACCTCGCCTGCAACAAGCAGCAAGATGTTTGGCATGCCGTGCCTGAAGGGCGACATTGGGGAGGCATTCGCCGGGTTCTCTCAGGAAGCGATGGCCTTTCAGCTCGGCGGGCGGCGCAGGTGAGACGCGCTCGCTTTACCCGGCGCACGGCTTTTTGATCCGATGCACGGCCGACCGATGAAAGCCTGGGTTGAAGTCCCGGCAGAGCATGTGGCGCGTCTCCCTTGAGCTTGCCCGGTAGGCGCTTGAGCTATGTGGCCGAGGCGCATGCCTGGCTCTCTTTTTCAATCTGCCTCCTCGCTTACCTGGAACGCACGATGCCGAAAACTGGGTGATGGGTCGCTTCCCGCTCAAAATCGGCAAGCGGGGAGTGCGGAGTGACGCTGAAGTAGGGCGGGATAAACGGCACCAGGTGATACGCCTGAAGAAACCGCTGGAGGATTGGTGCCGCATCGGTCATACCAAGCTCCACCACATCGATCGGCTCGGTATGACGACCACGGATGAGATGCGCTGCACCCGCAGCACGGAGATTCCGCACCCAGTTGACTTCCCCAAAGGCGGCCACCAGCCAGCGTTCGTGGCCCTGGTGGACCAAGGCCACTGGAGTGGTATATACCTTCTTGCTCTTGTGTCCCCGCACCGAGAGCAGCATCAGGGAACCCATCGGCATCCCAGCCTGCAAGAGCGCCTTCAGCAGCGCTGTTAAGAGTCGCATGGTGCGCGACATACGAAATGTCTGGATCATTGCCATCGTCCTCTCCCGGCCCGCAGTACTGGCGCGTTCCTGTCGAATCCAGGCGCGGGCTGCAGCTCGTTTCATAATGGTGAGATGTTCTCAGTCATCGAGTGAGCAAGCCCTGCTCTAGAACGTTTCCCGGCAACAGCCCTGGCGAGCATCGTGCCCATCATCCTGCGCATGAGAGCGCCTGGGACCAGGGCAGTCATGAGCCGATTCATCCGGCCAGCAATATGGGTTGCCCGATTGGCCCGGAGCGCAGCAAGCCCTTCGGCGACACAGTGTTCGACGGACATGAGCTTCATCGGCATCTCGAGGCCCGACGCCGCGACCCCCTCCGTCGCCGTTGGCCCTGGCAACAGCACCGTCAGATGCAGCCCCTGTTTCTGGAACTCCAGATGGAGCGCCTCTCCCAGCTTGAGCACATAGGCTTTGGCGGCAGCGTAGTCGGCCATGAACGGCGCGCCATGCGTCCCTACGGTCGAGGACATCAGCAGCACCCCACCATGCCCGCGCTGGGCCAGGTGTTCACTGTAGTGCCGCACCAGGCTGAGATGCGCCAGCACATTCAGGCGCGCATTCTGGTCCAGGGTGCTTCGTTCCAGCGTTAAAAACTCCCCAACCGCTGCCGTGCCGGCATTGGAAATCAGCAGCCCCACATCAAGGTCCTCCGTTGCGGCTTCGATGGTGTCGAGAAAGCCTGGCTCGGTCAGGTCCACGCCAACGGCGCGATACTGGACCTCGAATTGGCTGGCAAGCTGTTGGCCCAGGTCCTCCAGGAGCGAGAGACGGCGGGCAACCAGGACCAGGTTCAGTCCGCTCGCGGCCAACTGGCGCGCAAACTCTTTGCCAATGCCCGATGAGGCCCCCGTCACGATGGCCCAGGGACCGAACTGCTCCTTATCAAGGCGTGTCATTGGATACTCCTCCGCTGTCAGGTGATGACGAATCCGGTGCCAGGAGCGATGCGCTACCGGCTCGCACAAGCCGGTAGCGCCGCTGCCCAGCACGCACATGTGTCCGGTGCCCTCATGAAACTCGTTCTGCCGCCAGGCTCTTCCCGCGCTGCCGCGCAGGATGCCCCTGGGCGGAAACCAGGACCGGCGTGCGCTGCTGCCGAGGCGTGGGATCTTCGACCAGCGTGAGCAGATACCAGGCGACGTCGGCTCTGGAGATGGGCTTCAGGGCGAACCGATTGCTGGCCTGGACCTGCTGGGTGAGGGGGCCATCAGTCAACTTGACGGGGCGCACCGCATACCAGTCCAGGCGACTTTCAGCGAACACCTGCTCCATGGCCCCAAGATCCTTTCCGACCAGCCGCAGGTTGCGCGCGATAAAGGTACGGAAGAAGCCGAGTAGCAAGCGCGGACCAAGACCCATGCTGGCGTCGGCGGGTCCCATGCTCCCGGTGCTGACGGAGATCACTTTGGTGGGCGCACCTGCCTCCTGCATCGCCCTGACCAGGGTACGCGCCAGTCGCTGGTGAATGTCTGGGGGCGAGATCATTTTGGTCAGGGCATGGTGGTGCCTGGCAAAATTGGGACCCAGGGCCGTGACCAACACGTCGGCACCGCGGATGGCCCGCGTGACGAAGTCAGGGTTGAAGATGTCGGGACTGACCAGGACCTCGACCTGGCCGCCGGGCGAGACGGGCGGCATCGTCCGGTAGACGGCCCGGATCGCAGGGCCACGCTCTTTGGCAAGCTCGATGAACTGCGTGCCAATCGCCCCAGAGGCGCCGAAGACCGTGATGTTCATGATGAGGACTCCTGTTTCTCTGTGCTGATGCTCTTAACAACTGCCAAAAGCTGCGATGACCTTACTCGGCGCGTGCTCCCTGTGCCTGCTTGCGTGTCATCACCTTCAGGAGCATGTTGCCGTTCATTTCACGGAATCGCGCCCGTGGCAGCAGGCGATCCATCAGCCGGTTCATAGCTCCGGTGAGATGCGACGGACGGTTCGCCTTGAGCGCGGCAAGCCCTTCCGCAACGCACTGTGCGACGGTCATGGGCTTGAAGGGCATGCGCCTTTCATCCAGGCCCATCGTGTCGAACAGGGGGGTCTCCGTTGGGCCGGGCATGAGGACCGTCACGTTCACCTGATGCTTCCTGAACTCGACGTTGAGGGTTTCTCCCAAAGTTAACACATACGCTCTCGTCGCCGAGTCGTTGGCCGTGTAGGGAACCCCCTGTGAGGCTCCCATCCCCGAGAGCAGGATGATCCCGCCACGCTTGCGCGCGGCCAATCGCCCTCCAAAGTGATAGGCCAGGTCAAGATGCGCCGAAACGCTGAGCCGCACCATCTGATGCAAGAGGCGCTGATCAAAGCTCAAGAATTCACCGAGATGGACCGACCCGGCATTGGAAACGACCAACCCAATATCGAGATCGCGGGTAGCCGCCTCAAGCGGTTCCAGGAACCCTTCCTGGGAAAGGTCCAGCGAAAGCGCGCGGTAGGAAACGCCGTACGCGTTGGTCAGGTTGCGTCCGAGGTCTTCCAGCAAATTAAGCCGCCGAGCAACTAGGACCAGATGCAGGCCGCTCGCCGCCAACTGGCGCGCGAACTCCTTCCCGATGCCCGATGAGGCCCCCGTCACCAGCGCCCAGGGGCCAAACTGGTCCTTATCGATGCGTGTCATAGGGGTTGTCATACGGATCTCCGTTTCTGTGGGACTGCCTCACCTCAAGAGGACATGCCCCTTGCTACGCCTCATTGTTGAACGAAAGGTCAAATATCACGATAAAAAAAGAGAGTTACCGAAACGCTGAAAGAGTCACCTCCACAATATCAAGCAGTTCCGCGCGTGAGGCACCGCCTTTGGCCGTGACGCACAATCCCTGCGTGCTGCTCACGAGATAGCGAGCAAGAGCGGTCGTGTTCGCGCGTTCGTCTAACGTTCCCACGCGCTGTGCCTCTTCGAGCCGCGACTGAAACGCTCGTTTGAATTCGTCCACAATGCCTTCGACCACGCTGGCAATCTCCCCATCATGGGGCACCACTTCGACAATGCAGTTGCAGACCATGTTCCCGCGCCGCTTCTCGGCTTCGGGCATGTTCACGATCTGCATCAGGACGGCCCGCACGTTGCTCAGGACCGACTCCTCCGGGTTCCAGTCCCCAAAGGTCTGCGTTAACGCCAGGCGCCCGTAGCGATGCAGCGTCTGGATGTAGAGCGAGCGCTTATCCCCAAAGCTGTGATACAGGCTCCCGCGCAGCAGCTCGGTCCCCTCAACCAGGTCTTGAATGCTCGTCCCAGCATAGCCCTGAGTCCAGAACAGGAGCATCGCTCGCTCTAAGACCATCTCAGCATTGAAGGCCGCGGGTCGTGGCATCGTGGTCCTTTCCCGTGAAAGGGTTCGGTATTGCTGACCAGGGCGCCGGTCGCGTCCTGTTCATATCGAGATTGTACCAGTTGTTGAACGAAAAGTCAAGAATGTGGGCTGAGCAGACGAAAACGGGCGCTGATGATGGGTCAACTTCTCTCTCGCTGCTCAGCCCATCCAGTATCGATAGAAGCACTCAAGCCGGCTGTCACGCTTCGGGGAAATCAACCACGGTAGACACCTCCCCAGCGTGTTCCAGCAGGCCAAGTGCCGCGCGCAGGACCCGCAAGTGCTGGGCGGCATTGCCGGGTGCACCCAGGTTGCGTCCCATCGGAAAGCGCGTCACCAACGCTCGCGGCACCTGTAACGTGACCGCGCGGTGGCGGAACGCCTCGATATAGATACAGACGGTAGCAATGCCCACCGCTTCCAGCGCTCGCGCGATGTGTCCCACGGACACGTGACAGATCGGTCAGCCAGGGGTGAGCACTGCCGCCTCCACGCCTTCCTGGAGCAATTGGCTAGCCCACGCTGGGGCATAAACATCGCGCAGTCGAGGCACATTGGTCAAGCCGTGAAAGGAGTAGGCATTCGGGGCCAGTTCGCCAATCTCGCCAGCGACCTCCAGGGCGCGCAGGTGCTCAAGCGGGAAGATGACGTTGATATCGCGCTCTGCAGCACGCAGATCATAGGCGATATGGTCCACGCGCAACTGGTCGTTGGGGGTCGCCTTGGGGATGAGCTTGAGCGTGGGGTCGCGCTGGCTAAACGTGCGCGCCTGGCGCACCGCCTCCTCATAGCTCCATTCCGCTGGATAGAAGGGTTCCTGGTCTTTGAGGGCGACCGCGCCCGTGGTAAAGAGCGCCACTCTCGACTGGCTCAGTGGTTTCGAGAGCATCGCCTGCGGCAGCGGGACCGGCTCAGCCAGGTGCAGCATCTGCGCTGGTCGTTGGCCGCTCTCGGGTGGGGGCAGGTAGGCGCGTACCTGCGCCTGCTGGACAAAGCATGCCAATGCCGCCGTGTCGCCAGTATCGATGGCGTCCCCGACCTTGCGCAGCAACCCCTGCAGCACCTCCGCCAGGACTGACTCAGGAAAATTGTGCAGAAACTTGAAGTAGTTATCCGCGCGCTCGCCATGATACAAGCTGTCGGCGAAGGCTTGCAGACCCAAGGCAGGCATCTCTTCGGGGGCAGGGGTCGTCACTATCACGCTCCTTCATAGCTCTCGTGTTGCTCATCTTCCGGGAAGGGAAAACCAGGAACCTGCTTCGCTTCAGCTTACTCCTGCGCCTCTAGTTTTTGCGCGAGATAGGCCCAGTCGGCTGGGAAACGGAACCCGTGCTGGGTAGGTGGCTGAGGCGCCTGGGTTTCGATCCACCGCACGGGCACCGTCCCTGTGTTGAAGAAGCCGTGCGTCCCCCCGACGCTGGTCCACACATAATCGCCCGCTTGCACCCGATAGGTGGTGCCATCCAAGACGGCTTCGGCTTCCCCACTCAGCAGGAAATAGGTCTCCTCAAACGGGTGGTCGTGGATATGGCCCGCGCCGCCGGGCTGGAACTCTACCATAAACAGCGTCAGTTGCTGTGCTCCAAGCTGCTGATCGATGAGCATTTTTAACGAGATCCCACCGATGCTGCTGCCCCGATATCCCGGCATTTGCAGCTGACTGGGCGGGGGCAGTTGTATGTCATCGAAGTGCCCCAGATAGCGGGTCATCGGGTCACGAAAATCAGGCGGGGTGCCGGTGCTGGGAGCAGTCTCTTGCTTGAGGAAGAGCGTATCGCGCTCTTGACCGGGCGCCTTTGGCTGGGGCGAGAGGGCCTCTAACCAACGCGCTGGCCCATGCCCTCCATTGCGCAGGGCATGGGGGACACCAGGCGGGATGATGCCGTAATTCCCAGGGCCAAAGAGGTAGTCGTGCCCATCGATACGCTCGATAACCTGTCCCTCCAGGACAAAGAACGCCTCCTCGTAGAAGTGGACATGAGGAATCAGAATCCCTTGTGCAGCAAGGGTGCAGAGGCCCAGCCCAGTATGTACCGCTCCAGCAATAGTGTGGTCCACTAACGCGACCCGGCTATACCCCTGGCTGTGGGGCTCGTAGGCCGGGGGTACCTGGAAAGCTGCGTGCGCATACGTGGCGACATGGTGCATCGAACTCTACCTTTCATGAGGAGCGTATGTGCGCATGTCAGAACAAGTCCCCACCTGAGGGGATGTAGCAGCGGGCATCAAACACGGGCGTGTCGCTGCTCGACACGAACATATCGACGTAGCTGATGCGAAAGCCTCCTTCGAGTAAGGGCGAAAGACTAGGGTGCGGACCTGGCACCTCGATGGAGAGGCTCTCCGCATGCTGTAAGGCCCAATGCACCGCAGCCAGGGTACAGGCTGCCGCATCTTCTGCGGCGTTGACGCCGAGGGGTCCCAGCGCACAGGCCTGCGGATGCCACAAGGTGCCTGCCAAAAGGCGGATGTACCCATAGCCCACGATCTGGTCGCCCCGCCGAAACCACAGCGGCACCGCTCCTTGTTCCCGGACCCAGAAGGCATGATCAAGCGGACGCAGACGACCACTGATACGAGCGTCCCATTCGACTAGCGCCGCATCCTCTTGATCAGCCTCGATGACTTCCAGCGGGGATGGCAGAGACCACTCCTGCGTTGGCTGTTCTAGGTGCAGCGCAAAGGAGGGCCACTGTGGGCGCATCCCGGCTCGAATATAGAGGGCAAGCGCGCGGGGATCACTCGAACTGACGGTACAATGGATCAGGTCATCCGCTGGCAAGACGGTGTGGAGGAGTGTTTTGCCGAGGTGCCCCGATTGATGGGATGGGTGGACAAAGACATCCGTGAGAAAGGTTACCGATCCCCGCGTAATGGCTCCAGCATAGGCGAGAATGGCTCCATCCTGCGAAGCCACGGAAAGAGTACCTGTCTCCAGGACATGGTGCAAATAGGCGGGAGGCTCGCCGAGCGGGGGCGGCTGAAGACTCCCGCGCACCTCAGTGTGATAAAAGACTTCGTAGATGTGGCTGAGATCGCTCTGATGTGCTGCTCGAGTGACGGTCATCTTGCCTTCCTCACACTAGGGCGTCGCCTGGTCGTTCGTCAGCACTACAACCTCATCTCCTACATGGAGCGTGGCCTCCCAGGTAATCGTAATCGCTGCCTTCACACTTTGATGAGCGGGGCAGCCTTCCGTATGCACCAGCAGCGCCCGTTCTGTTGCCTCACGCGCCTCGGGGGGGACCGTCAGCTCATACTTTACCACAATCGCTTCGATCCGGATCGTGTTGCCGATCCCAGCGATGCGCCCTTCGACGGTGGCGATGTACGTCTGCCGATCAAATCGCACTTTGCGCCCTGACAGGGCACCGGCAAGCGTGCCGTACATTCAGCCAGCGACGGCAGCCACGATGTGGTCGAGCGTCGAGGCCACGGGCGGCCCTTCCTTGGCGCCATAATACTGGCGTAAGCCGCCTTGGACCCCGTAAATCACGGGTTCGATGACCTCGCCAAGATACGCCCACGAGTTGCGCAACGAGCGTGTCGAGGGAGTGACCCGTTGAGAAAAAGGCCGCGACAGCCTTGCGCACACGCTCTCGGTGGTGAGCAAGAACACCATCGCATCGCCCGGAAGCGAGGTACCATACGCCCGATATCGCCGAGACGGGCGGCTCCGCATCCAGACCTCTGCGGAAGATCGTCTCTTTGAGAAAAGAGCAAGATGGGAGAAGTTTTTTTCGTGCCCTCATGCTATGCTCGCCAAAGCGAGCAACGTTCATCATGTGGAGCGTAGCCGAGAAGAAACGCTGCATCCGCTTTGTCGCGGACACATGAACACGAGATCCAGAGGAGAGACCTGGCGTATGGCCAAAATCACTGCTCAAAACAATGGCTCAGTCAAAGACTACATTGCTTCACTCGACGAGCAAACGGTAAAAGATAGCCAAGTGCTGGTTGAAATGATGCAACGAATAAGTGGGCATGAGCCAAAGCTGTGGAATGTAGGTACTATTGGGTTTGATACCTACCATTACAAATACGACAGCGGGCGCGAAGGCGACGGTCTTGTTATTGGCTTTTATCCAAGAAAAGGGAAGATCACCGTTTACCTTATGGACGGTACGGTACGCTACTCTGAATTGCTGGCTAAGTTAGGGAAACATACTACTACTGGGTATTGTGTTTACCTCAAGCGGCTCAGCGATGTGGCGCTGCCAATCCTTGAGCAAATCGTGCATCAGTCTTATGAGTACATAAAGTCAAAGTCCCAAGACGGGCCTATAGACCGAATATTATGGCAAACTGAAAAATAGGCGTTTCTGCCTACATGTACCTCCCGCCTCTTCTTTTCTGAGTAGGTACTCTTTATTCAGATGGCCTGTCTGTTTGTCTCACCTCCTTCTCCCCACCCATCGAGGTCCACAGAGAGGGAGAGAAGCAGCAAGTGATCGGCGCGAGTCAACTCCTCAACAAGCCGAGGAACACTGCGAAAGCCTCTGGGATGCCGAACAGCTTGATGGCGATAGAGCAGGCTCCTGGAGCGCGTGCATTGCGTGCGAGCCGTTCTTGAAAACTGAGGCGATAATGCGCGCGCTCAGCACGAGAGAAGGGCAAAGGCGTATCAATGCGGTTGAGAGAGACCGTCGACTCCATCTGGACTTCGAGGCGTTGGCTGTGCAGCCGCATGCATGCTCGCCGATGCGATCGTCGGTTCCAGTCTCTCCAGAGTATGGGTTCAGACCCGATCACGAGGGGATGCAATAGGACGCTGACCTGGCGCGATTTGGCGGTGGCGCTGCCATTCCACTGGCACTGCTCGCGCAGAGGACAAGGGCGGCAACTACGGATGCTGGCCGTATAGACCACGCGCAAGCTGCCATCGGCTTCTCGACGCCGCTCATGCGCCACCAATGATTGGCTTGCTGGACAACGCAGAGTCCCATCCGGTTGGAGGGCAAAGTCTTGCCCCGAGAAGCGACCCGCTTTCCAGGGCAGAGCGACTACGGCTTTCCCGTACCCCTGAACAGGAGCCTGTGCAGAGGTCTCCTTATGTACAGGCGGGAGAGCGGGAGCAAATTCGGTGGTGCGCACCGGGTCAGGGTGCAGCTGATGCCCCAGTTCCAGACGAAGATTCCAGACCCATTGGCTGATCAGTTGCCATACCTCCTGACCCCTGGCCGTGTGACTGACCCATCGGTCGGGATCTTGCTCCTGGTCTTCGTCCGCCAGTGTTGTTTCAAAAGCGCCACGGTGTAGATACCGCGCGACGACGTCGGAAGTGGTGAACGCCTGCTGGGGCAAGCGAGTCAAGAAGAGTTCATAGACCATGCCAGCACGCGTGACCCCAACTGAACTCTTCTTTTTGCCGGCTGGATGGGTCGCGACCACCACGCGGCAAGAGGCGCCATCAGGCCCCACAGGCACATCAGGGCAGTCGTAGAGTGCGCGCACCATCCCGCTTTCCGGGTGAGCCAGGTGCTGATCGGGAGGCAGTGTCAGGCGAGTCTGGACAAGAGCGCGCTTCAAGATCTGATAGTCACGGCCACGCATCACAAACGGCAGTCCGCTCAGGTCAGCATGGACGGCTCCAGTGCCATATTGCCCGTCGAGGCGCATGAGCATGTGTTCCTCAGGATGGTGATGGGCCTGCAGATAGCTTTGAATGACTGTAACGGCCCGACGCAGTTCAACTCGGTATTCCCCGTTACCGGGGTTTCCAAACGTGCCGAGAAACTGATGCGTATGAGCCTGCAACACCGTGGTCCGGCTCCGAACGATTTCCCCTCGCTTGCGTCCGGTGTAGCCGGGAGCGCAGAGCGGGCGCAAACGTCGCTGCGGGGCGGGCCGATCCGCCGTCTTCGGCAGGGCGCGTTGGCGGGCCGCCTCACGTGTGCCATCCACGTCGAAAACGAGGTAGTGGTTCCCTTGTCGGTCGAATAGCCCGCCTGACTGCTCCTCTTTTCCTAGAGGACGAGCCAGCAGATCTGTGAGAAACAGGGTGCGCAGGGACTCAACTGCACTCTGATCCAGAGCCGCGAGAAAGCGGCTGAGCGTCGAACGGGCAGGCAAGCGATCTCGTCCGAAGAGCGCCATGAACGGGCTCTCCCAGGGTTGGAGCCGCTCGTAAAAAGCTTCCAACGTCCGTTCACCGCTGATAGCATAGCCAAAGAGGACGGCGAGAAAATCGATCACCTCGTACCGCCCGAAGCGACGACGAGCAAAGCGCACCTGCTCTGAAATCTCGGCAAGCACGCCCTGATGTTGTAAGTGGGAAACAATCGCCGTCACTTCCCCGAACCAGTTGGGGATCGAGGGAACTGGCTGTGCAGATGTCTGGATACTGACTGAAGAATACGCGATACTGGTCATTGGTCCTCCTTACCGAAAGAATGATTGTTTCTTCCTTTCGTAAGGAGGCACATTTTACGCTCGCTTGCTGCTTTTCAGCAGCTCGTTGCGCAACTCGTGGGATACGCATAGCGATAGCCTTCATGGTAGACCAGCCGCGCCTTCGAGAGGTACTCAAATGGTTCTGGCATGGACGAGATGCTCCCTTCGTTGCCCGCGATGGTTCTGGGGTGAATCAACCACACGACATCAAGCCGAGTCGTGTGCTGGTCACGACTCGACGGCGATCTGTAAGACACGGACGCCGCGCACGTCCAGCCAATAGCGTCCCCTGGTTTTTGCCACGCGGATGAGTGCGGTGTCGCAAGAGGGACAGCGGACGATGGTGCCCATGCCATGTTTGTACACCACGAGTGCGCCCACGACATTGATTTGCCCACAGCCTGCGCAGGTCGCGTCGGCAGTGGTCATCTCAAACGGGAAGATCTCTTGCAGCGCGCCAGCGGCTGCATTTCCATCCAATCGATGCTCCATTACGCGCCTCCTGTCGGTCCAAAACGCTCGGTCTTCACGCGGGCTGTTTCATAGCCCAGGGCGACCAGCTTTGCTGCCACCGACTCCACTAATTGCGTGGGGCCACAGACATAGGTGAGTGGGTGTTGCTCCGGCGGCCAGGCGACCTCGCCAAGCAGGGCTTGATCGATGCGACGACGATACCCGATCCAGTCGGGCGGCTGCACGCGTGTCAGCGTATGAGAGACCTCCAGGGTTGCATCACTCCTGCTGAGATGGTCCAGTTCCTCCCGATAAATGATCTCCTCGTAGGAACGTGAGGAATAGAGGAGCCGGGTGGGGATGGTACTTCCGGACGCCTGGCGATGGCGCAGCATCGCCATCAAGGGCACAATACCTGACCCGCCCCCGACGAGGAACAGGGGACCGCCAAATGATGGCTCCCAGACAAAGTACCCCCCGATGGGACCGCGCAGTTCCATTTGATCGCCGACGCGCAGTTCATCCACCAGATAGGGAGAAACTTCACCATCGTCTAGGCGCTCGACGGTAATAGTAAGTTGTTTTTGGTCCCCTGGCGCTGAAGCAATCGAATAGCTCCGCTCCGCCTGGTAGCCGTCCTCAGCCGTCAGGCGCACGTCCACATGCTGCCCTGGTCGGTGCCCGGTCCACTGCGGCAGCGCGATGGTCAGGCTTTTTGTTCGCGCAGTTTCCACCTGTGTTGCCACGACCTCCCCAAGTTGCCAGGTCAGTCGCCCCAGTAACGTTGTTCTTTCCATGGATCACCATCATTATGATAGCCCAGCGTCTCCCAAAAGCCAGGTTCGTCCTCTTCGACCAACCGCAGCCCGCGGACCCACTTGGCGCTCTTCCAAAAATAGCGCTGCGGCACCAGCAGCCGCGCTGGCCCACCATGCTCGGGGGCGATGGGCTGCCCGTCATAGGCGTAGACGACCCATGCCTTGCCGCCCGTCACCGCCTCCAGCGGCAGATTAGTAGTATAGCCGCCATCGCAGAAGGCGACCACATACTCTGCCACCGATTCAATCCCCGCGAGGAGGGTATCCACCGAGACGCCTTCCCAGTGCGTGTCCAGTTTCGACCACTTGGTCACGCAGTGGATGTCAGCCGTGACGGGTTCATGGGGCAGGGCGCGAAACGCCTCCCAGGTCCACCGTTTGGGCTGGTCCACTTCGCCCTCAAGCGTGAAATCCCATCGCTCTAAGGGTGTATGTGGCGTCGGCCCGGCGGAGAGGACGGGAAATCCCCGCTCCAGATACTGCCCAGGCGGAATCCGTCCGGCCAGGGTACTTTCCTGGCGCCGCCCGTGAAAGCCGCGTGAAATAAATCGATTGCTCACCTCGTTCTCCTTCCCGCTCTGCTGGAGAAGCAAAGGGCACGTGATACGCCTCAAGAGCGGTCCGATGCACATTGCTTGATCAGAGCTGCGGACGTGACCCGGAACCGCTTCCTGCTGCCAGCCGTGTTCACCCTGCTTTCCTGCCTCTTTGAGAGAGTCTTGCGCGCTGACGATTTGTTACATCCTCTCCGATCTCTTTCGCATCTCTCGCTCCACCCTCTTGTGTTCACGGTCGTCGAAGATCATAAGGCACGCTGACCTCTACCCCAACCCAGCTTCGCGGGCACGGAGGACGGCCTGGGCGCGGTCAGCCACCTGGAGCTTGCTGAAGATGTTGGAGACATGGTTGCGCACCGTTTTCAGCGTTAAGCTCAGGTGGTCTGCAATCTCCTGGTTGCTCCGGCCTTGCGCCATCAAAGCCAGCAGTTCGCTTTCTCGGTCGCTGAGTTCAGGGAAGACACGCGGGGTGGCTGGCTTGAGGGTGGAAAAGAAGCGCAGCAGGCGTTTGGCAATGGTGGGACCAAAGATCACCTCGCCCCCAGCAACCGCCCGGATCGCCAGCAGCATCTCGGCCTGATTGGCGCCCTTGAGGATGTAGCCTTTCGCCCCGGCGCGCATGGCGGCGAAGACCGACTCGTCGTCTTCGAGCATGGTCACCATCAGAATGGCAATATGCGGACTGGCTGCCAGAATCTCGCGGGTGGCGGCGATGCCATTCGTGCCGGGCATCTTGATGTCCATCAGGATGACATCGGGCTGTAAGGCCGATGCCTGACTGATCACCTCGTCTCCGCTCGTCGCCTCTCCGACCACCTCCGTATCGGGCACGGAGTCTAACAACCCGTGCATGCCATCGCGAAACAGCGGGTGATCATCAGCAATGAGAATGCGTATCATATTCATCAGGCCTCTTCTCCCGATACTGTCAGGTCTGGCTCTGGCGACGGCGCAGCAGCCAGGATGGGCAGCGAGCATGGCAGCCGAACACGGACACCGGTTCCTCCTGTGGAGAGTGACTCAATCACCCAGGTACCCCCAAGCTCTTCTGCCCGCTCGCGCATCGAGGCCAGGCCCACCCCCGTGCCTCGGATCGGCGGAAGCCCGCGCCCATTGTCGCTGATGGTGAGTTCCAGCGCCTGCTCCCGTTCACACAGCGCCAGGGAGACCACGCACCAACTCGCCTGAGCATGTCGCACCACATTGGTGAGCGCTTCCTGAGCGATGCGGAACAGCGCTACTTCGAGCGCGGCAGGCAAAGGCGGCAGATCGGTGGGCACCTCCAGACTGATGTGCAGCGCGTGGTCTCCCAGGTCGCTGTATTGTAAGATCTGCTCGTGCAGCGCTGGAAGCAGCCCCAGTTCGTCAAGAGCCGGCGGGCGCAGCGCGTTCACCAGGCGACGTACATCGGCCACCGCCTCCTGGGTGCGTGTAATCAGATCGGAGAGCAAGGTATCTGCCAGCGGGTCATGGGACAGGCGATTGCGCGCTGTCTCCAATTTCAGGGTCAGGCTGGCGAGTCGTGGCCCCAGTCCATCATGCAAATCGCGGCGGAGGCGCCTCCGCTCCTCCTCCCGCGTCAAGACCAGTCGCTCGCGCGAGCGCTGCAAATCCAGGGTCAGCCGGTGCAGATCAGCGGTGAGGCGCACCGCGTGGACCGCCACACTCACCTGGCGCGCCAGATCGTGCAGCAGTCGTTGGTCCGCAGCGTCCAACGACTCTCCAGGGGATCGGGGAGCAAGGATCAACGCTCCCACCACTTCCTGTTGGTAGATCAGTGGGATGTGCAGGCAGCGTTCGGATGCTTTCCTGTTTCCAAAGGCGGCAACGATGCTCGACTCGGCAGCAGCAGCATCCTGTTGCCAGGCAATAGCCGCATAGGGAAGCTTGAGCGCCTGGGCGAGCGTCTCCACGATGGCAGGCAGCACCTTCTCAGGAGCCAGCGTGTGCTCCAGGCGCTGGCCCAGACGCAAGAGGACCCGATAGGGGTCGTCGCGTTCCCCAAACATCAGGCGATTGACCACCCGTTGGAGCCGCTCGCGCAGGGGGTGGAAGAGGGCTGCTATGATAGCCGTCGCCAGCAGCGAAAAGAATAGGTTGCCTCCTGCCGACAGCAAGGTTCCAAGCCCCACCACGACCAGGAGATAGAGGCCGATGCTGCACGCGGTGAGCAGCCCGTACACCAGCGTACGATTGAGGAGCAGATCGACCTCCCACAACCGATAGCGCAGTATAGCAAAGCCAATGGCAAGTGGGATGAGGAGCACAATGGCAGGCAGCGTCACCTCGCTGAACACGATATAGAGCGTGTGCCAAGGCCCAGGCTGGCGAAACGTTGGAAAGACAAGCGTGGGCAGGACATTGGCAACATCGATGGGGATCGCCACCAGCAGCGCGAACAGCACCCACTTGGTCTGCTGGCGCTGCACAGCACTGGACACCCGGCGGTAGCGATAGACTTGGGCAAAGAGTAACACCACCTCGGCGACGATGATGGGCACAGCCAGGAGCAAGGACGGCCACTGCCCCAGCGTGAAAGACGAGTTCGCCGGAAGAATCAACGGCACTTGACTGACCAGATAGCCCAGGACCAGCCAGCGCGTCCAGCGAGGAACGAAGCGGCCATCGGGGAACAGCACCAGGGAGAGGCCAATCGAACTCCAGGCGACCACTTCCAGACCGGTAATCAGCACCCCTCCAGGCGAAGTTGGGCCAAACACAATCACCAGCAGATAGGTGACCGGAGAAAAGCTCGTGCCCATCAAAATCAACGCCAGGGAGGCAAACAAGGCGACCCGATCGTCCGACCGCTGCCAGAAGATCACGAGACCCACCGCGACCCAGACCAGCGCCAGCACATTCAACAAGGCCGTATTGAAGGCGAAATAGTCATCGACCAGCGGCGTGTAGCGGAAAATGAGGGCCACATAGCCATTGATGGCCGAAGTCGCGCGGAGCAGATGTCCTGGAACAGGGGTACCATGCAGGACGAGATAATAGACCAGGACCGCGGTGATGAACACCCCGACTGAGAGCACCACCAGCGTCACCCACGCCACCCTGGCGATGAGGAGCCAGCTTCCGCGCAGACGGGTATCAACGGTCTGAAGGGACGCGCCTGGCGATAGTGTCGATCCTTCTATGGAGTGGTGATGACGCATCTCACTCACCTGCCTGCTGGGCCAGCTAGAGGAGCGCTGCCTGCTCTGCTCGCGGTCGAAGCGCGACAATCGGCAGCGTTTCCTGCACGATACGCTCCAGTTCCTCTGCTGATGCCTTCGCTAGGTTTGCGCCCGTCAGCACCCGGCTTAATTCGCGTATAGCCAGGGGATGGCTCTGGCGATAATCCAGCAGCATGTGCACGCCCTCTGCCGCGGACACGGTTTCCGCGTATACGCTCAGGTGGCGTCGCCCGACCTGAATGGTGATCGGCGGGGTTGCCAGCAGGTTCTGATACCAATCGGCACGCCTTCCCCAGCCTGAGGCGATAAAGTAGGTATCGCTGGCGCGATCATGCCCAATGACTTCAACGACCGTCTTGCGCACCTGTCTCGACGTGCGCCCGATATGCTCCAGCAGGACAAACCGCTGCCCAAGGAGCCACCCCAGCCTGAGGCGGTACAAAACAATGGGCAGGCGCAGTACCAGACGTAGCACACCCGACGGCGGTGCCGAAACGAGGGTTTTTGGCGATGACATTAGGCAATCTCTCCTTGGCAATCGGAGCAGCAGCCTCCGGTGCGACTGTAGGTAGTATAGCATGGCCTGCTCTGGTGCAGAGCCTGGAAGTGGTCACGTCTTCGGTTCGTCAGCCGGGCGGAAACGCACCCCGCGAAAGAACGCTTCTATGCGCGCCCGTAAGAGCCGTTCTGGGGCATCCGGATCGATTCCCAGGAGTGCTCCAGCGAAACGCACTTCGCGCGGATGCTGGCGAAACAGGGTGAGCATCACCTGCGTAGTTTCTTCGGGCGAGAGGAACTCCTGGACGGGTCGATAATGCACCCGGCCAATGCGTACTTCCAACGCAGGCTCGTGCTGGATGTTGCGATACCAATCGGTTTTGCCTTCCCAGCCAGATACCACCAGCACTTCCCGCGTCCGAGGGTCGTAGCGCAAGACTTCCAGCACCGTCTGACGAACCAGACCGCTCGTGCGGCCCCGATGGGTCAGTTGCATTACCCGCTGCCCGAAGAGCCAGCCAAGGCCCAGCCGATAGAACCAGCGAGGCGCATTGGCGAGCCACCGATAAAGGCCATAGGGGCGACGCTCTGCCAGAGCCATACACAGGGTTTCACTCCACTTTGCACGGTTGACCATCTGAACTGAGACTCGGTATGACTGTCTTTCAGCTCTCCCTGGCGAATCTGGTGATGTGGACGAGGGATCGCTCCTTCCCAGCCACCTCTACGGTAATCGACCTGGCACTGGCTAGCCCTCGGCTTCCACCCGCCTGGACAGGTTGTCTGGGAAACTGAAACAGCTGGGGTGGCACTGCGGTCGTTCAACGAACGACCGCTCTCTGTGCGTCCTTTGGCATGCTGTGGCAGGTGAACATCCAAGCGCCCCACCTGTCGGAAGGAAGGCCTCTCCTGTCCGGCTCGTGTACACCTCAACACGCCAGGCACAGGGACATCAGTGGTATCCGGGGGAGGGTGCCGGAAACGCGCCTGATCTCCTACCGGTGTTCGGAAGAGGGCTGCCCCTGGTGCATCAACCCCTGCTGCCACGCCAGCACCGCTGCCTGCGTCCGATCCAGCAAGTGCAGTTTGCTCAGGATATTGCTGACATGTTTCTTGACCGTCTTCTCACTGATCGTGCAGGCTTCGGCGATCGCCGCATTGGTCAGCCCCTGGGCAATGAGCCGGAGCACCTCCCGTTCGCGCTCGCTCAACTGCGTCAAGAGCGAAGATGGTTCGGCGTTGGTGCTGCGCATTTCCTGAATGACGCGCGCGGCCACCTGGGGATGCAGGACCGACTCCCCTCTGGCTGCCTGGCGTACCACCTCCACCAGCACCTCGGGATGCACATCCTTGAGGACATACGAAAGCGCTCCAGCGCGTAAGGCGGGAAAGATGAAGGCATCCTCGTGATAGGAGGTCAGCGCAATGATCTGTGTCTGCGGGCTGACCTGCTTGATCTGCCGAATCGCCTCCACCCCGCTCATACCTGGCAGCACCAGGTCCATCAACACGACATCCGGGATCAGCTCGGCTGCCAGGCGCACGGCGGCCTCTCCTGAATCCGCCTCTTGTAGGACCAGCAGATCAGGCTCCATCTCAAAGAAGGTGCGCACGCCGTGCCGTACAATGGCGTGATCATCGACAATCAGGATCGTAATGGGCTCCATCGCGCCTTTCCTCCGTTTCTTCCTCCAGCCTGAACGCTGGACAGCATGCCGTGACACGTGTTCCCTGGCCCGGAGCGCTGGCTATGAGCAGCGTTCCGCCCACCGCCCGTATGCGCTCCTGCATGGAACACAAGCCAACGCCTTTTCCTTGCGCGGTGGCGGGGTCAAATCCCCGCCCGTTGTCCTCTACTATGAGCGAACAGCGGCCCTGCTCGCTCGTCAAGGTCAGCTTCACCTGGATGGCCCGGCTGTGGCGGGCCACATTCGCCAGCGCTTCCTGCGCAATGCGAAACAGCGCTTCTTCCACGCTCAACGAAGGGGCGAGGGTGCCCTCGACCTTGACCTGTGAGGCAATGCCGCTCTGTTGTGACCACTGTGCGGCTAGGTTGCTCACGGCTGCGACCAGCCCGTGCTCGGCCAGTGCGGCTGGCCGCAAGGCGTGCACCAGCGCGGTCAGTTCCTGTTGGACGTGCTGGACAGCGGTATCGGTCTCCTCCAGGCAGGTCTGCGCGCGGCTCAGATCGAGGCGCAGCAGTCGTTTGGCTGAATTCACGAGCATGGAGATCGCAAAGACCTGCTGCTTGACACTATCATGCAGATCGCGCGCCAGGCGTTGGCGCTCCTCCAATGTGGCGAGTTGCTGCTGCGAAGACAAGAGGGCCTGGAACTGCTCGGCCAGAAGATTGAGGCGGCGCGTCAATTGCCCCAGCTCATCACCAGACGCATCCGCAGCCCTCAGCGTGAAGTTCCCTTGCCCCCACTGCTCGACGGCGCAGGAGAGCCGGTTGAAGCGGTGGGAAAAGCTACGCGCGGTCAAGAACCCAAACAGCGTGCCAATCAGCGCTGCCAGAATCGCCACCGGCAAGGTGAATACCAGGGCACCCAGCAGGGCTTTGAGCAGCATGATGGGCTGACTCAGATCCGTGGTCTCTGCCACCAGAGCGCCCTCGATCCGACCAGCTGGCCCAAAGAGCGGATAGGCCACCAGGACGGTGTCATGTGGGAGCGGGGCCACCAACTGACGCGCATCCGTCTGGCCGAAGAGCGCCGCGTGTAGCACAGCGGTTGCTGATGGGGGCAGGTGCAGCTCCAACGGTGTGCCTGCAGCGGCCACATCCGACCCACGCGAGGCTAGCACCACTCCTTGCTGATCTACTACTGCGGTAAAACCATCCATCGTAACCGTGTAGGTCACCTGTGGCGCCTGTGAGAGGGCCACTGGGGTCGTCAGAGCGCCCGCTTGTTGGAGCCAGCGTGCAATGCCCGCGCGGTCGGGCGGTGCAGCAGACAGATACGGCACCAGTTCAGCGGCATGGACCTGGAGATCCTCCACGGCCAGGTGTGAGAAATTGGCTGCCGCCAGCTCGCCGCCGACCACGCTGACAGCAAGCAGCAGGAGGCCCAGGGTCGCCAGCGTGATCCAGGTGTAGGAGCAGGTGAGTTTCCACTGGAGGCGACGAAAGGGACGAACGAACGATGGCACGGCATAGCTCCTTCCCACGCTTGCAGGCAGCACAACAGATCCCAACAGGCCCCACCGCACCAGTATAGCACTCGTGAGCAGCAGGCGTGCTACTATCCTGCCAGGCACTGCTCAGCCCATCGCCATCGCTAGCCCATCACTAAGGGTATTGAGCAGCGCGTGCACCAGCAGCCCCGGCAAGACACTCTCCGACCGGTAGCGGAGCCAGCCATTCAGCCACCCTCCCAGGAGCGGCAACAGGAGCAGAGGCCACAGAGACGCCTCAACGAGCAAGATGGCGAGATGCGGAAGCAGAAAGATGAGCGTTTGCAGCGTATTGCCGACCAGGAACCCATAGCGCCGCATGAGCCAGCCGCCGAGCCATCCCCGGAAAAAGATTTCTTCGCCCAGGGCGGTGAAGAAGAATTCGTTCAGGAAGGCACCCCCAAGGGAGACCAGACTGAGGCCCAGGTGGGCGTAGGGGGACACCGTGATGCCTGGTGGAGGATGGCGGTCGAGATCGGGCACCACCAGGAGGGTGATCAGCACCGCGAGCAGCGCGGTCAGGAGGAAAATCAGCAGCGCCCACAGATAATGAATGGGGGCACCCAGCCGCCACCCCAGCAGCGAGCAGATTTTCCCCCAGGGCTGACGCCTGGTGCGGAGGACGATCAGGCTGATCAGGGAGGGGAGGAGAAACAGGATTGGCGTGATATTGATGTTCATCAAGCATTCTCCTTGGGGAGCAGAGGTGAAAATACAGCCCGGCGCGGCGCGCCAGCCGACCGGTTCTTATGCCGATCTGCTGTTTGCCTCAAGCATAAAGCGGCACAGCCGGTTTGTCAGGCGTCGAGAGAGGTATCTGGAGGGCGTCCCAAGAAGTACGAACGAGGTGGTCCTCAGGAGGAGTCTGCACTGTATTGGAGTGAGAGACGCGTCTTCGACGGCGCCCGCACGTGGTGCAGGCCGCCTCGATGTGTCCAACAAGAGCGGATAAGCCCTCAGGCAGACCAACCGCTCGGTCCTGGCTACGCCTCTGGACCACCCAGCAATACGCCTCCAGACGCCTGACAAACCGGCTTGGGCAATTTATGCTGGAACCAGGTGAAAAGTGCTTGAGAAGGACGAGCAGCGGATGAGCCGCCGCTCGTCATGGCCTTTCTCTCGCGGGTGCGCCAGTTGGCGCACAGTCTGGAAACAGCGCGCCGCTGGGTGTGCGGTCCAGCGCTGCTCCAGGCTGACTCGGTATCGGGCAGAGGCACTCGCCTTTCGCCGCCCACCGCCTTCAATCAACACAAGGAGCATTTCATGACAACAACTGCCCTGACCGGCTACCGAAAGTCGCCAGAGGCCAGCGGGCGCCAGCATCCCCTCGTTCGCGTTCTGGCCTGGGAACTGCGGCGTTTCCGCGCCAGCCGCCTCTTCTGGGTGCAGGCCCTCGGCTTCTTCTGTCTCGTCCTCTTCGTGGCGTGGGCCCAACAGACCCCAGACCAATACTACTTTGGCCCGAACCTGAATGGTTTCGTGGCTGGAACCAGCGCCTGGGGACTGATTCAGACCTTGCCACCAGCTTCGTTGTTGCTGTTGGGGTTGCTTGTGCCCTTTGTCACAGCGGATGGCGTGACGCGGGATCTGCAACGCCGCACCCACGAACTACTCATGACCACTGCGCTGCCAACCTGGGCCTATGTCTGGGGCCGCTACCTGATGGGCCTCCTGATGAGCCTGGGGCTGGACGTCTTGCTGCTCTTCGCCTACCTGGGTATGGGCCTCCTGCTCCATCTGACGGTTCCCGACTATCCGACGCCAGAGATCGGCAATCTGCTGCTCATTTGGGTCGGGATGGTGGTGTCGGCGACGGTCCTGCTCAGCAGCGTCAGCTTCGCTCTGGGCACCGTCTTCCCGCGCCAGTCCCTGCTAGTCAAGTTCGTGATCATGCTGGTGTGGTTCGTCGGAGCGGTGATTCTGCCCGCCGGGTTCGGCAACAAAACAACACCTCCCGCCTGGTACAGCGCGTGGGATCCGACCAGCGCGGCCACTGCACAAAGGCTGCTCCTCCCGTATCGCCCTGACTTCGCCCAGGACCATGTCGTCACCGTTACCAGTGATGCACAAGTGCAGCACACGCTGCTCACGCTGGAGAACCGGTTGCCCGACCTGGGGGCCTGGTTCACGCCGCACCTGATGGAGGCCGGGCTGAGCCTCCTGCTGGTGGTGCTGGCGGCCTTCATGTTCCAACGGTTTCGCAACGCCTTCACGGGATAAGAGCCTGCGGGCGAGAAAGGAGCACAGCCATGGAATTGACCATTGAGAACCTGGGCAAGCGCTATGGGCGCGACTTTGCGCTGCGGCAGCTCTCGCTGCGCTGCGAACCGGGCATGCTGGGGTTGGTCGGCCCCAATGGCGCGGGCAAAACGACCCTGATGCGCATGCTCGCCACCCTGCTGGACCCAACCGAGGGCACCATCCGCTGGAACGGACAAGACATTTGCGCCCACGGCGAGACACTGCGCCAGGTGCTGGGCTATCTGCCCCAGGAGTTTGGCGTCTACCGCGAGTTCAGTGGGCGGCAGTTTCTGCGCTACCTGGCAGCCATGAAAGGGCTGCCCAAAGCCATCGGGCATCGACGCGTCGAGGAAGTGCTGGAGATCGTGCAGATGGCGCAGATGGCCGATCACAAACTGCCCATCTATTCCGGCGGCATGAAGCAGCGCATTGGCATCGCGCAGGCGCTCCTCAACAACCCGGAACTCTTGATTGTGGATGAGCCAACGGCAGGACTCGACCCCGCCGAGCGCGTGCGGTTTCGGAACGTGCTCGCCAGCCTGACCAGCAATCGGATCATCCTCCTGAGCACGCATATCATCAGCGATGTGGAGGCCGTTGCCAGCCGCCTGGTGATCTTGCAGGAGGGACAGATGCTGGCTGATACGACGCCGGAGGCGCTGCTGGCAAGCGCTTCTGGGAAGGTCTGGAGCGTGACCACCGATCAGGCCACGGCACAGCGATTACAAGCCGCCTATCCCGTGAGCACCATGGTCAATCAGGTGGGCGGTGTGATGCTGCGGCTCATCAGTGCGACGCGCCCGCTTGAGGCAGCCGTCGTCATTGATCCCAGCCTGGAAGATGCCTATCTCCTGGCAACGGGGCAACACGCCGTGCTGGTCTGACAGGCGTTCTGCCGTTTTGAGGGGAAATGAGACGCACAGAGATGCCGCGCGTGACAAGACGCTTGCGGCCATCAGCGCGTCGAGACGGGATGTGTTGTCACGAGAAAGGTAGGTATTCCAATGCATCTGGGATGGAGTTTCTTTCTGCTCTTTGCGGGTCTCATTGGCGTGCTCGCGCTCTTGGGAACGATCTTCTGGCTGTGGATGATCGTTGATTGCGCGCTGAACGAGCCGCCGGAAGGCAACAAGGCCATGTGGCTCGTGATTATTGTCCTCCTGAGCCTGATCGGCGCGGCCATATACTACTTCGTGCGCAGGCCAGAGCGCATGCATATCGTGGGGCGCTAATCGTCAGAACGCGTCCCTGGCGCTCTTCAGCCGTTGCTCCTCGCGCTCGTGTTTCCCGTCTTTCACGCTTCACCATGCATGATCTGTCTACTGGAAGGAGATCTCCATGCAAGAAACCGCTCACCACGTGGCCAAAATCCAGGTGGGGCGCGCCATGCTCGAGGGACACGGGTGGCGTGAAGCCGTGCAGGCGGCAGGGGTCCAGATGAGCCGGGCAACCGCGTATCGGTTGCGGCAGCGGATGCTCTCACGCGGGGAGGATGGCATCGGCGAACGTCGGCAGGGCCAGCCGACCAAAGTGTGCGGAGCGATACGTGCCTGGCTGGAGGCGTATTACCAGCAGCATCCCCACGCGACAGGGAAAACGGTCCAGGCCCTGCTGGAGGAACAGTCCGGCGTGCGGGTCAGCGTGACGCATCTCAATCGGCTGCGAGCGGCGCTCCTGGGAGCAACCCGCGCGGGGGAAAAATCAGCCAGGGACCTGGCAGGATGGGGCGGGTGGTCTCCTGTTGCTGGCAGCAACTCAGGAGACCGCTTTGCTCTCGACGCTGGAAGCGGCCCTGCCGACGAAAGCAGGGGCCGACACGCCTCCGCGGCTCGTGCAGACCACCCCCAGGACGCGGCGGCAGTCGCTGCTGACGTTGCTCTTTCTTGGGGTCGTTGGCCTGCGCCGCCCATGGGACCTGCGAGGGTATGTTCAGGAGGGGTTGGCGCTCCTCACCACGCGACGCCGGGCCTATGGCTATCGCACCGTGGAGCGCTTTCTCTCGCAGGTGGCACAGGCGGGCGGCGCTGAGGCGTTCACCGATGCGTTGGCACGCTGGACCGCGCGGCTGTGGAAACCAGCCACCGAGGGAAATCAGCCAATCTCGCCGCCTTACTACGTGGATGGACACCGAAAGCCCGTCTTCAGCGATTTCCTGCTTCCACGAGGTATGATCGGGCGCACCGGCAAAATCCTGGGCTGTCGTACGCTGCTGCTCTTACATGACGAGCAGGGGCATCCGCTCCTGGCAACGACGCATC
>Ga0209060_10001357_pt1 | contig 27526 bp, 24 predicted proteins | sample Coa_R1_8_FD_187155 | JGI IMG/M metagenome (GOLD analysis project Ga0209060, IMG submission 187155) | Surface soil microbial communities from Centralia Pennsylvania, which are recovering from an underground coalmine fire - Coalmine... | ecosystem: Environmental > Terrestrial > Soil >...
CTTCGACATCCAGCGTGGCGGACCTTCGACCGGCATGCCGACGCGCACGCAGCAATCGGACCTCCTGCTCGCGGCCTATGCCAGCCATGGCGATACCAAGCACGTTCTTCTCCTGCCTGAGGATCCGCACGAGGCCTTTCAGTTCGCCGCCGATGCCTTCGATCTCGCAGAACGTCTGCAGACGCCGATCTTTGTCATGCTCGACCTCGACATCGGGATGAATCACTGGCTGTCGAAGCCGCTGAAGTGGGACGATGCGCGCCGCTACGACCGCGGCAAGGTCATGACCGCCGAAGAACTCGAAGCGGGGAAGGAATTCGGCCGCTATCTCGACGTCGACGGCGATGCGATCCCTTATCGCACTTTGCCGGGAGAACATCCGAGCCTCGGTGCCTATTTCACCCGTGGCTCATCGCGCGATCGCTACGCCCGCTACAGCGAAGAAGGCGAGGACTATGTCGACAACATGCAGCGGTTGCTCAGGAAATTCGAAACCGCGAAGTCCCTCGTCCCGAAACCGGTCGCGCGGCCGGCCAAGCAGAAGACGCGCTCCGGCGTCATCTATTACGGCTCGAGTTCCGCAGCCATGCACGAAGCCGTCTCCGCGCTCGAAACGCGCGGCGTTCATCTCGATCTCATGCGTGTGCGCGCCTTTCCCTTCGGCGAGGAGGTCGTGGATTTCATCCATGCACACGAACAGGTTTTCGTGGTCGAGCAGAACCGGGACGCGCAGCTGCAGAAGCTCATCGTCAATGAATGTGCGCTCGATCCCGCGCGGTTCATCCCGATCCTTCACTACGACGGAACGCCGATCACGGCGCGCTTCATTATCCAGGCGATCGCCGAGCGGATGAGCGTGGGCGCAAAAGAGGCCGCGGAATGACTTACATCGCCAAACCGAAGCTCCATCACAAGGCGCTGCCGACCAACAGGGTCGGCTTCACGCGGCGCGACTATGAGGGCCGTATCTCTACGCTATGCGCCGGCTGCGGTCATGATTCGATCAGTGCCGCCCTCATCCAGGCCTGCTTCGAACTCGACATCGAGCCTCACCGTGTCGCCAAGCTCTCCGGCATCGGCTGCTCGTCCAAGACGCCCGATTATTTCCTCGGCAACAGCCATGGCTTCAACAGCGTCCATGGCCGCATGCCGAGCGTGCTGACCGGTGCCAATCTCGCCAATCGCGATCTCATCTATCTCGGTGTTTCAGGCGACGGCGACTCGGCCTCGATCGGGCTTGGGCAGTTCGCGCATTGCGTCCGGCGCGGCGTGAACATGGTCTATATCTGCGAGAACAATGGCGTTTACGGCCTCACCAAGGGCCAATTCTCCGCGACCGCCGACAAGGGCTCGAAGTCGAAAACCGGTGGTACCAACAACGATCTTCCCATAGACCTGATCTCGCTTGCGCTCGTCCTTGGCGCAACCTTCGTTGCGCGCGGATTTTCCGGCGACAAGAAACAGCTCGTGCCGCTGATCAAGGCCGCCGTTGCCCATGGAGGTTCGGCGATTGTCGACGTGATCAGCCCCTGCGTTCAGTTCAACAACCATGCGGGTTCGACCAAGAGCTTCGATTTCGTTCGCGCGCACAACGAGGCGGTCAATCGGATCGACTTTGTTCCCGCGCGCGCCGAAATCACGGCCGATTACGAGCCTGGCACGGTCCGCATGGTGCGCCAGCACGATGGCTCCTATCTGAAATTGGCCAAGCTTCACGGCGATTACGATCCTACCGATCGCATCGGCGCGATGAAGTATCTGCAGGAGCACGAGGTCAAAGGCGAAATCGTCACCGGATTGATCTTCGTCGACGAGACCGCGAGCGATCTGCATGCCGGGCTCGGGACGGTCGATGCGCCGCTGAACGCGCTCGTCGAAAAGGACCTTTGCCCTGGCGCAGCCGCACTCGAGGCGCTGAACGCGGAGTACCGGTAGCTCCACCCGCAGAGTCTAGTCCGGTCTATGTTTTCACCTGCGTTCGTCATGGCCGGGCGGCACGAACCCCGCATGTGTTGCGGGGCGTGCGTCCCGACCATCCATGACCACCGGTTTGCCAACCATTGTCGAGCTTTCAACCCGGTGTGCTTGGATGGCCGACACGCCCATGCTGCGCTCGGGCAGCCATGACGAGACATTCGTGGCAGTCGCGACTCCGGTGACCCCTGCTAAGGCCGCCCGCCCGCCATCGGCGTCCAGAGAACATCGTCGATCCGCGGTGCACCCGCTGCAAGCATCACCAGCCGGTCGAACCCGAGCGCGACTCCGCTCGCCGTCGGCATTGCGTTCAATGCGGCGAGAAACGACTCGTCGAGCGGATAGCGTTCGCCATAGATCCGCTCCTTTTCGTCCATCTCGCACTCAAAGCGCACGCGCTGCTCAGCGGGATCCGTAAGCTCTCCAAATCCGTTGGCGAGTTCGACGCCGCAGGCATAGAGCTCGAACCGCTCGGCGAGCCGCGGATCGTGCGCTGTCGCGCGCGCGAGCGCGGCTTCGCAGCGGGGATATTCAAAGAGGATAGTCGGCCGCGCGATTCCGAGCTTCGGCTCGACCCTTGCTACCAGCACCTTGCTGAAGATGTCGGACCAGTGGTCATCGTCGGCCACATTGATCCCGGCCCGCCTCGCTTTCGCGGCCAGATGATTGCGGTCACCGGAGCCATCCGCGGAGAGCGTCGCGAGAAGGTCGATTCCGGCGTGGATGCGAAAGGCGTCTGCCAGGGAAAGCCGTTCGGCTTCGGCATTCGCATCGCAACTACGCCCGCGAAAGGAAAGCTCTGCCGTTCCCGCCGTCCTGGCCGCGATCCGGACGACGTCGACACAATCCGATTGGGCCTGCTCGTAAGAAGCCTCCGTCCGATACCATTCGAGCATGGTGAATTCCGGCGCGTGCAGATCGCCGCGCTCGCGATTGCGGAAGACGCGCGCGAATTCGAAGATCCGCTCCTCGCCAGCCGCAAGCAATTTTTTGCAGGCGAACTCCGGTGAAGTATGCAGGTAGAGCCGTTCGCGTTGGTCGCCGGGACGCACCAGCTCCGTGGCGAAGGCATGCACATGGGCCTCGTTGCCGGGCGAGATTTGCAGCTGGGCGCATTCCACTTCGATGAAGCTTTGCGCCTCGAAATGGGCACGCAGAGCGGATTTGATCCGGCCACGCAAAAGAAGCGTCGCGCGCCGGTCAGCATGCAGGGCTCTGTCCCAGAAAGGGGAGACGCTTTCCTTCATCCGTTTCCCATTGGTCCAGTTCTTGTGCTTACCGGGCTTTTCGCGGCGCAGCTTGGCTGCTAAGACCCGCGCGCCTCAAGCGCAAGGATTTTCCGTGGTTTCGGTCATCGCGAGCTCGATCCGCAAAGGCCATGTCATCGAGAAGGACGGGAAGCTCTATGTCGTCCTGACTGCGGAAAACATTCATCCGGGCAAAGGCACGCCGGTCACGCAGCTCGAGATGCGGCGGATTAGCGATGGCGTGAAGGTGAACGAACGCTACAAGACCACCGACAGCCTCGAGAAAGCATTCATCGACGAGCAGACCTACACCTATCTCTACCAGGACGGCGATCACTACGTTTTCATGCAGCCGGAGACCTTCGACCAGGTCCATGTCGGATCCGACGTCGTAGGCGACATGGTGCCCTATCTCCAGGAGGGCATGGAGGTCCGCCTTTCCTCGCACAATGCAATTCCGATCTCCCTCGAGATTCCCGCACGCGCGACCTTCGAGGTGGTCGAAACCGAACCTGTCGTCAAAGGCCAGACCGCGTCGGGTTCATTCAAACCGGCGAAGCTTTCGAATGGCGTACGGACGATGGTGCCGACGCACATCACGACCGGCACGCGAATCGTCGTGCTCACCGCCGACGGCTCCTATGTCGAACGCGCGAAAGACTGACACGCGCACATCTGAGGTGGGAGCAGGTCAGATGAGCGGCAGGCCCCGCAGCATGAGGGAGATGTACGAGCTCCAGTCGAAGAGCTGGAACCCGGACGACCGCGCTCGCTCAATCGCGTCCTACCGTCCGAGGCGGAGCGATATCGTCATCTCGCCCTACGCCAAGTGCGGCACCACATGGTTGCAACAAGCTTTTCACTGCTTGCGGACCAGAGGCGATATGGACTTTGATGATATCAGCCGCGTGGTTCCCTGGATCGAGACCGCCTGCGCTCTCGGACTCGATCTCGAACATCCACAACGAGCTGAGCCCCGCGGATTCAAAAGCCATCTCCCGTACGATCAGATCCCGAAAGGAGCGCGCTATGTCGTCTCCTTTCGCGACCCCAAGGACGCGATCGTTTCCGACTATCACTTCATGAAAGGCTGGTGGTTCGAGCCCGGAACAATCAGCCTCGAACAATTCGTGGAGCGTCCGCTTTCACGGCTCGGAACCGGGCGCGACTACTGGCATCATCTTCTTTCCTGGTGGGCCGAGCGCGATAATGCTGACGTTCTGCTTTTCTCCTACGAAGGCATGAAAGATCATCCGGAAGCACACATCCGGGCGCTCGCGCGTTTTGCGGGTATCGCATCAGATGAAGAATTGCTTGCGCTGACGCTGAAACGCATTTCGCTCGCTTTCATGCTGGCGCATAGGGATCGCTTCGACGATCGGCTTATGCGAGAGCATTCCGAACGTGCTAGCGGCCTTCCGCCGGGAAGCGATTCCGCGAAGGTCCGGGAAGGCAAGGTCGGCAGTCACAAGATCGAGATGTCTCCTGCGATCGCGACAAAAGTCGATGAAATCTGGCGCACGGCCGTCGCACCCGAAACCGGATTCGAAACCTACGGCGCGTTCGAGGCGGTTGTGAGAGCCCGGACCGGACTCTGAACGCGCCCCCCTATTCCGCGCGCAGCTGATCGAGATAGAGCACGTTGCCGTCCGGATCGGTGAACAGCGACATGTAGCCGCCCCAATCCATCTTCTTCGGCGGCATGGTGAAATTGACGCCTTTGGCCTTTAGCCGCGCGTACTCGCTATCGAGATCCTTCGTCCCGAACCCGATCCCGGTGTGCCGGCCGGAAAACTCCGTCCGATCGTCCTTCTGAAGCGAAAACAGCGCCCCCTCGGTCGCGAAGGACGCATGTCCATAGGACTCATCTGCAAAGCGGAGCGAAAGTCCGAGCGTGTCGCGATAGAACGCAAGCGCGCGCGGAAAATCCTTCACGAACACGGTCACGTACCAAACCCGGTCGATCATCGCGGGTGCCTCCTGATTTCTGCCGGCGAGATCATCGCGCTGCAGGCCGGCAAAAGAAACGGGCCACGGCTCGAAAAACCGCGGCCCGCCTCCAGGTCTCCTGTATGAGTTAGGCTGCTTTCTCGTAACCGAGCACCGCCTTCACTTCGAGAAACTCCTCGAAGCCGAAGTCGCCCCACTCCCGGCCATTGCCCGACTGTTTGTAGCCGCCGAAGGGCGCGGTGAAATCGGCATTAGCGCCGTTCAGATGCACATTGCCGGTTCGAAGCTGCGCGGCAACTTTGCGCGCATGTTCGATCGACCCGGATTGCACGTAGCCGGAAAGGCCGTACACCGTGTCGTTCGCCATGCGAATGGCGTCCGCTTCGGTTTCATACGGAAGCATCGCCAGAACCGGGCCGAAGATCTCTTCGCGCGCGATCGTCATCTCGTTTGTGACGTTCGCGAACACCGTCGGCCTCACATAATAGCCGCGGTTGAGACCCTCCGGTCGGCCGAGACCACCGGTGACAAGGGTTGCACCTTCATCGATGCCCTTCTTGATCAGGCCCTGGATCTTGTTGAACTGCGCCTCGCTCACCACAGGACCGATCGTCGTTCCTTCGGCAAACGGATCGCCGACCTTGACCTTCTCTGCGGTCGCCTTGGCGATCTGCATGGCCTCGTCCTGCTTCCTTCTCGGCACGAACATGCGCGAGGGCGCATTACAGGACTGGCCCGAATTGGTCATCATCTGCATCACGCCGCCGGCAACCGCTTTCTGCAGATCCGCATCCTCGAGAATGATGTTCGCGGATTTCCCGCCGAGTTCCTGCGCTACGCGCTTGACGGTGTCGGCTGCCGCCTTGGCGACAGCAATGCCCGCTCGCGTCGAGCCGGTGAAAGACATCATGTCGATGCCGGGATGGGCGGAGAGCGCTTCGCCGACCGTTGGTCCATCACCGTTGACGAGATTAAACACGCCGGGCGGCACGCCGGCCTCGTCGAGCACTTCAGCGAACAGGATCGCGTTAAGAGGCGCGATTTCGGACGGCTTCAGGACCATGGTGCACCCGGCAGCGAGCGCGGGCGCGACCTTGCAGGTGATCTGATTGATCGGCCAGTTCCAGGGCGTGATGAATCCGCAGACCCCGACCGGTTCGCGCACGATCGCGGTCGTGCCGCGGACCTCTTCAAATTTATAGTCCTTGAGGATCGCGATTACCTGATTCAGGTGACCGAGCCCGGTGGCGGCTTGCGCAGCCTGCGAAAGGCGGGTTGGGGCGCCCATCTCACGCGATATCGTTTCGGCAATTTCGCCGTAGCGCTTCTGATAGGCTGCGACGATTTTTTGCAGGAGCGCGAGACGCTCCTCGCGAGTGGTGCGCGAAAAGGTTTCGAAGGCTCGCCTCGCCGCTGCCACAGCTTTGTCCACGTCGGCCTTGGATCCGAGGCTGATGCGCGCGAACGGTTCTTCATTGGCGGGATTGATGACGTCCAGAGTCTTCGGCGTCACCGGATCGACCCACTTTCCGTCGATATAGAATTTGAGTTTTTCCAGCATGGTGGGGACATCTCCTTCGGGATTTTTGTAGGGCGCCACGCGCGCGGACCGCGATGAAATCACATCCGGGGCGGCTGGGCAAAATAGCGGAATCATTGTGGCCTTTTGCTGTTCACGCTGAACTTTCAATGGGTTCCGGAGCGTCAAGGAACCCTCCGCGGGGCAACCGCGCGAAACGTTGGACGTTTAGCGAAGATCGATTGGGCTTCACGACAACGGCCCGCCACGGCGCGGCCTCACAACCAGGAGAACGAAATGATCTCAAGGAAGATGGGACTTGCTGCGGCCGCAGTGCTTCTCTTCGCGGGCAGCGCTACACTTGCTGTCGCGCAAACGAGCGGATCGACAGCGGCGACCGGCGCGGGCGTCTCGGCGAGCACGTCAGCGGCGACCCCGGCCGCCACCGGCCAGGCAGGCGTCGGCGCCACTGCGGCCACCCCGGCTGTGGGCGCGACATCGGCGACGGGCGCACTCGGAACCACGCCTGCGGCGACGACCACCGCGTCTGACGAAAAGACGGCCTCCAAGGCCAAGAAGAACAAGAAGAACACGGCGAGCTCGAGCTCCGGAAGCTATGCGCCTGCGAGCACGAGTTCACAGAGCACCACCACAGCTCCGGCGACCACGACACCTTCGCCGAGCGTCCCCCACTAAAGGAGGGTCGAGGCGCGGTTCCCCAAAGGGATCCGCGCCTCTTTTGTTTTGAGACCGCTATCTCCGATGCGAGCCTTCATACTCGCCGTTCTCGCACTCTCAGCTGCAACGGGCGCTTTCGCGCAAACCGCGACCGGAACGGATTCGTCCGCAACCGGCTCACCGGGCACGAACGGGGCTGCTTCCAGCACGTCACGCCCGAGTGCCCCCGCAACAACGAGCGCGCCCGCTACGACGGCGGGACAATCTCTGGCTCCCTACGGACGCGCGACAGTGGCACCTGCGCAACTCACGCCGCCCTTGACGCGCGGGACCAGCGGTTCCGCCGCGGCAACCGGAAACGCAAACGCGAGCCCACCGCGAGGCACATTGACGCGCATGGGATCGAGCAACACGTATCAGAACGGCGTGCATGGCTCGGTGAATTCCGACGCTGTGGTCAACGGTTCGAAAACGATGCCTGTTTTCGCGCCTGCGCCGTCCGCACCGAAAGGGCAGTCTCCGACCACATCGCAGGCCAATGGCCCTGCGAACGCGCCGGGCACCGTTGCGCAGCCTACGCCGGCCGCGCCCGCGAGTGGCCCGTGATTGCATTCGTGAGAGCTATGCAAACCACACGATCATTTCCGAAACGGCGCCGATCTCTTGCGGGTTCAGAAACATTTCGGCAGCAGCCGCGTTAAGCGCACGGGCGCCGTCCGGCGATCCCTTGGGAGGAACTTTATGACCATCAGACATATTCGACTGGCCGGCGCGAGCTTGGCCGTTCTTTTGTGCGCCGCTTCGCCGGTCGCGCTTGCGCAGGGCCAATCGAGCGCCCAAGCGCAAAACCAGGCTCCGAACACGGCCGGCAGCAATATGAGCAATACGCCGGGCGGCCAGAGTGAGCCCGGATCAACGGGAGCCGGAGCCAATTCGGGCTCCATGGGTGCGGGGTCTTCGAGTTCCGCTCCTTCGACGACGAACGAGCCTCCGCCGGGAGGCGCATCCGAGACGCCGCCCGCGGGCTCGAGCGAAACGCCTGCGGCCGAAGCCGCCGAAGAATCCGCCGAAAAGACCCATCACGCCAAACATCACCATCACCATAAGAAGCACCACCATCACCATCACAAGGCGAGCATGAGCTCATCGAGCAGCTCGAGTTCGATGGGAGCAGCGCCCGGTGAAACTGGAGCAGCACCAGGCGGAGCGAGCACAGGGCCAACAACGCCGCCTCCGAGCACGACGCCGCCTTCGAGCACACCGCCGGGTGGCACAACGCCCCACTGAGGATTTCAGTCGACTTCAAAGCAAGGAGGCCGCTCACGCGGCCTCCTTCATTTTTGGCTTTTTTTGTGAAAACGCGTCAGTGCAAGACGGGTCTCCAGCCCGGCTTGCCGGCACGCCAGAACACGAAGCCAAACATATCCGAGTAGAGCTTGTCGTTCTGCGATTTGGTCGAACCGATTCCATGCCCGGCCTGCTCGTCAATTCGCAAGAGAACGGGCTTTACCGTTCCTGAGGACTCGAGCGTTGCCGTGAGCTTTGCCGGCTCCCATGGCGAGACGCGTGGATCGTTGAGACCGGTCGTGATGAGAATTGCCGGATATTGGACGCCCTTGCGAATGTGCTGGAGCGTGTCCATCGCATAGAGATTTTTGAAACCCTGCTCGGTCGTCACCGTCCCGAACTCGGGAATATTGGGCGGCCCATTGGGCGAGAATTCCGAACGCAACGTGTTTGCCGCCGGAACTGAGTCGATCACGCCCGCAAAGAGATCGGGGCGCTCCGTCATGGCGCGCCCCATGGTGATGCCGCCGGCGGAGCCTCCAAAGACAAAGAGCTTCGACCTGGTGGTGATACCGCGCCGGATCAAATCTTCACCGCAGGCGATCAGATCGCGCCAGGTATTGGGCTTATTGGCGTCCTTGCCTGCAAGCCGCCACGCATCGCCAAGCTCGCCGCCCCCGCGCACGTGACAGGAGGCATAGGATCCGCCAGCTTCGAGAAAGCTGACGGACCGCGGACTGAAATCCGCGAGCTGGGAGATGCCGTACGAACCGTAGGCTTGCACCAGGATGATCTGTGGGCCCTTCACGCCTTTCGGCTGAACCAGTGATAGCGGCACCATCACGCCGTCATGCGCCTTTGCTTCCAGATCGGAGACCACGTACCGGGCAGGATCGAACGCCGGCTGCACGCCAAGCCTCAGGTCGGTGAATGCCTTGGTCGCGGGATCGTAGGAAAGCTCCGCCGGCGGGACGACGAAGCTCTCGAATGAAATCGTGATTCCGGACTGCCTGGGGTCGGTGAACGCTTCCGACACGTGTCCCTTGAAGGGAAGCTTCACCTCCTCGACGGTCATGCTTCCGGTCGGAACGCGGAGGAGCATCGAATAAGCGCCCTTCCGCGCGAGCACATAAAGCGCGTCTGCCGCCGCGTGAATCGAGTCGATAACACGCGCGGGATCGGCGGGAACGAGGGTTTTCGCATTCGATAGCGGTTCGCCCGCCTTCAGGGACAGAACTTTGAACGTCGGGGCATCCTTGTGCGAGAGAAGAAAGATTTCGTCGCCCCGCATGTCGAAACTGTTGACGTCGTCGGCGCGCGCGACGAAAGGCTTCCATTCGACCTTCATGTCGGAAACCGATTCGACCGGTGCGAGAGCAATTTCCATTTCGTTCTGCACCCCGTTGATATTGAGTGCAGCGGCAAGGGGTGCACCTGGTTCGATCATCAACGCAGGCGTTTCGTCAGGCTTGAACGAAGGTCCATGCCCGACGCTCGAGCCCAGAATGGGCACGGGGTCCGTCTTCAGATCCCACGCATCGAGCGTCGCGTCCTTGTAACGGTCGATCTGCGGCTCGCCCGCCGCGAGCTTCTTCAAGCGGATGAAGTAGATCGTTCTGGAATCATTGCTCCAGGCAGTCGCGCCGAACTGTGCCCGATCGATGGGTCCGGCGACCTGCGCGCCGCTGGCTGCATCGTAGACAAACAGCGAGGCATCTTCCGATCCGCCCTGACTCACGCCAACGGCGACCTTGCCGCCGTCGATCGCAGGAAGGAAATAATTGATGGCATAAGGTTTGCCCCCATTGTGCGACCTCAGTGCGGCTACATCCACGATCTTCCGGACTCCATTGGAGTCCTTGACCATCAGATCGAAATTATCCGAGCCGGGCGCCCGCTCCTCATAGAAGGCGCGGCCGCCGAAAGTCGTGTAGCCCTGAACGAAGCCGAAGCTCGCGGTGAAATGCGAGACCTTTTCTTCGAGCGCCGCTCGGGGAGCAATCGCGTCGAGAACCGTGCGTGTATAGGCGCCCTGCCCTTTCATCCAGGCGATGGTCGCTGGGTCGAGAGCTTCCATGTAGCGATAATTGTCGGTGACTTTTTTTCCGAAGAACGTCTCCGTCACCGGCTTCGCCGGGGGAGGAGCGGGCTTCGCAAGCCGGCCGACGGGAGCCAGCGAATCGGAGATCACCGCCGCACCGGCAGCGCTGACAAGCGTCACCACCGCCAAAACAATCAAAGACCTGCGCATGTGTGAGGGAATTCCCAAGCTTCGCAAATAAATGTATCAGGCTCCAAATTCTCCGAACACGGGCCCTACGAACTTGTTACCGGCAGCCTCCCGCGCACTGAATACGGCCCTTCGTTCGTCCGTGGGCGGAATGGAGGCCGTCAATCGCCGGTTCTCCCGTGTCGGAAACCCTCCCATATTCGATGCGGCGGCCTTTCCCTGGGTCGCCGATGTTGAATCCGAGTGGCGATCGGTCCGCGCGGAACTGGATGAAGTCCTGAAATATCCGCAAGGCATTCCGAACTTCCAGGACGTTTCGATCGAACAGAGGGCGATCACGAATGACGACCGGTGGAAGACATTCTTCTTCTACGGTTACGGCCTGCGCAACGACGCGAACTGCGAATTTTGCCCTGCGACCGCGCGCGTGTTGGCACGCATTCCGGGAATGAAGACCGCCTTCTTTTCCATCCTGTTTCCACGGAAACGCATTCCCCGCCACCGCGGCCCCTATAATGGTGTCCTGCGCTATCACCTGGGCTTGAGAGTGCCCGAACCGGAACGCTGCGGCATCATTGTCGGCGGAGAACGCGCGAGCTGGCGCGAAGGCAAGAGTCTGATTTTCGATGATTCCTACCAGCATGAGGCGTGGAACGACGGAGACGATCTCCGCGTGGTTCTGTTCGTAGATTTCCTGCGGCCGCTATACACGCCGGTGTCGCAGCTGAATCGAGCGTTTATCGGTATCGCCAGCATGTCCGATTTCATTCAGGCGGGAATGAAACGGCAGCAAAAATGGAACGCGGCCTTTGCCGAGCTCTACAACAAAAACCATGCCTGAGGACGCGCCGGCTGCGCGCGTCCCCAGGATCGATGGTGCTCAGGCGTTTTCGTCGACCTCGCTCGGCAGGTAGTGAAGGAGCAAATGATACGTCTCTCCGATCACAACGCCGAACACGAGATGGAGCGCAAGGCTCACAAGCGGAATGGAGATTCCAAGCCCGCTGGCGAAGAATGGCAGGCCCGCCGCCGGAAGGAACAGAATCATCATGGCGAACCATGCGAGCACGCCAAAGGCGAGGCCGCGCATCCAGTGCGGGCCTGGCAGATGCGGACTTAAGGCCGCAAAGCCGATTCCCCAAAGCACGGTGCCGATAGTGAAATGCGCAATCCAGGCGACGCTCGGGTAATCGGGCGTATTCGCCGCCTGTTGCAACAAGGCAATGAGATTGAACGCGGGTGCGAGGCCGGCCGCGTATTGAACCAGCATCAATCCGGAAATCACCAGCGTCGCGACAAACCCTGCTTGAACTCCTTTTGAAACGTCACCCATAGCCCTCTCCTTTGGAGCGACAGTTCCGTAAAATTCTGCGCTTCGGCCACGGCTCCTTCAACGGGGCGGAAAAGCCCATGGTTTTGCAACAGCTTGGCAATCGAAGAGGCCAAGCGCTTTTCCGCGAATCACCGGCGGCGCTTAGCCGGACAGAAGGCCTGTTCACCCACTCAACACCGTGCAACAGGAAGAAAACTTCCCTAGTCTGACACTGCGAATTGGAGCGACGGCGCATGGAGTATGTCTGCGATGCTCAGGATGGAAAAACGTGGTTTCGAATCGAAACTGAGGCCGAAGCGGCGATTGAATCCCAGCTCATGCAGCACGCAGTCGAAAAATACTTCCGACGCGAACACGACAAGGCCACGCAATCTTACCGTCCTGACCAGCCAGGCTCGATTGAACGGGACATAGGATTGAAAGCACACATCGCGCGCTCCATGCCGATCTTCCTCACGCTCCGAAGCAGCGAAGGAACGCCGCTTGCGACCGCCATGCTCCCGCCCGGCGGCCAGGAGGATCCTAATTTCCGCATAATCATCGTGGGTCCTGCGAACGCCGATCCCTACGGACCCGAAAGCGCCGCGATCGAAACGCTGGGTGCGCATTACGGCCTCACGCTCGATCGCACCCGGTGCTATCCCTACAATCGCTGAACGACTCGCTTTGACCGGGAGCTTGCAGCTGCCACTAGGCTCTAACGCCGTTACAATTCGCGCAAGCGCGGCCGCTGATTTGACAACCATCACCGCGATTTATGGGGATGCCGTTATTCACGGCACAGCCAGCTTCGAGCTCGAGCCACCGAATCTCGATGAGATGATCGCGAGATACCGAAAGCTCACAGCAGAGGGATATCCATACCTTGTCGCCGAAATCCAGGGGCAGGTCGTGGGATATGCTTATGCCAGCGCATATCGCACGCGGCCCGCTTACCGGGCCACAGTCGAGGATTCCGTCTACGTCAGGGAAGATTGTCAGGGCCGCGGGATCGGCCACGTCCTTTTGGAACGACTCGTCGCGGCGTGTTTGGCCAGAGGTTATCGCCAGATGATCGCCGTGATCGGGGATTCGGCAAATCGCGCTTCGGTCCGGGTGCATGAAAGGCTTGGCTTCCATCATGTCGGCACACTCTCCGCCGTCGGCTGGAAGCACGGTCGATGGCTCGATACCGTTCTGATGCAGCGCGCGCTGGGTGACGGCGCAACCTCAAACCTTTAACAGGGCTACTCGCTCTTTCGTGATCCGCCGCCGGAGCGCGTGCCTATACAGTGTCTCCTGAAACCGTCCACAACGAAAATGCAGGTGGGGCAATTCATGCGCGCTTTCCATACTCTCGCACTTGTTTCCTGCATTTTGCTATTTGCCGGTCCTGACCAGTCGGCATCGAGCGCCGAGGGGGCGACGGGTGGTCCGTTTGAGCAGCCGAGCCCATTGCCGCTGCAGGCACCGCCCTTTGATCGCATCAAGGACACCGACTTTGGGCCTGCCTTCGCCGAAGCAATGCGCCAGGGCCTCGCCGAGTACGCGCGCATTGCCCGGAACAAAGCGCGGCCGAGCTTTGCCAACACGTTCGAGGCGATGGAAAAGGCTGGCCAAATGCTCGACCGTGTCCAGCGCGCATTCAATGTCGAAACCAACGCAAACACGGACGACACGCTGCAGAAGATCGAAACCGATGAGGCCCCGAAGCTCGCGGCATACCAGGACGCCATCCATCTCAATCCGAAATTGTTCGCGCGCGTGAAGTCCGTCTACGACCGCCGCGCCCGCCTTCAACTCGACCCTGAATCCCTGCAGCTCGTGGAAGTCACTTACCGAGACTTCGTTCATGCAGGCGCGGGGCTCTCGAAGAATGATCAGGAAACGCTCAGAGGTCTCAACAAGAAAATCTCCACACTCGAGACCCAGTTCTCACAGAAACTCCTCGCAGCAACCAAAGCAGGCGCCCTCGTTGTCGAAGACAAATCGGCGCTCGCCGGACTCAGCGACCCCGAAGTGGACGCCGCCGCCTTGTCTGCAAAGTCGAGAGGGCTGGCAGGCAAATACGTGATCCCGCTTCAAAATACGACCCAGCAGCCGGCGCTCGCCTCAATTTCGGATCGGGCGACCCGCGAGAAGTTGTTCGAGAATTCCTGGAGTAGGGCGGAAAAGGGCGACGCCAATGATACGCGCGACACGATCGTCGCGCTCGCCCAACTCAGGGCCGCCAAGGCGGCCCTTTTCGGTTATCCAAATTTTGCGGCCTACAAACTTTACGATCAGATGGCAAAGACGCCCGCGGCCGTCGAGCAGTTCTTGTCGCAACTCATCCCGGCGACCGCTGTGGAGGCAAATGGCGAAGCAAAGGCGCTGCAAGACGAGATCGATCGGTCCGGTGCACGCTTCGCGCTTCAGCCGTGGGACTGGGAGCTCTATTCCGAACAGCGTCGCAAGGCGGAATACGCGCTCGACGAAACCGAGCTCAAGCCGTATTTCGAACTCGATAACGTGCTCCGGAACGGCGTCTTTTACGCCGCCAATGCCCTCTACGGCGTCACATTCAGGGAGCGGAAAGACATCCCGGTTTGGCAAGCTGATGTGCGTGTGTTCGATGTCTTCGACAAGGACGGTTCACAATTGGGCCTCATCTATTTCGATTACTTCAAGCGCGACAACAAGCAGGGCGGCGCCTGGATGAGCACCTTCATGCCGGAATCGAAACTGCTCGGCACCAAGCCGGTCGTCTACAACGTGGCCAATTTTCCGAAACCGCCGCCGGGTCAGCCTGCACTTCTCACCTTCGACGAGGTGACGACCATGTTTCACGAATTCGGCCACGGACTGCACGCGCTATTCGCGAACGAAAAGTATCCCTCGCTTTCGGGAACCGCGGTCGCACGGGATTTCGTCGAATTTCCCTCGCAGTTCAACGAACATTGGGCGCTCTATCCGGAGGTATTGCACCACTATGCCGTCGCGTACGGGACCGGAAAGCCGATGCCGGACGAACTCGCCGAAAAGATCCGGAAGGCGGCGACGTTCAACCAGGGCTATGAATTGGGCGAGCTTCTGGCAGCCGCCGAGCTCGACATGCAATGGCATAGTCTTCCGAAAGACGCACCAAAGCCGGACGTCGATCGTTTCGAATCGGGCGCTCTCAAGCGCGCCAATGTCGATTTTGCGAACGTGCCGCCGCGATACCGCTCGAGCTATTTCCAGCACATCTGGGCCAACGGCTACGCGTCAGGCTATTACGCCTATCTCTGGACCGAGATGCTCGATGACGACGCGTTCGCGTGGTTCACGCAGCATGGCGGGCTGACACGCGAAAATGGAGAGCGCTTCCGCAACATGATACTCTCGCGCGGGCACACCGAGGATTACGCCCCTCTGTTCCGCGCCTTCTATGGCAAGGATCCGGACATAGGCCCCATGCTCGAACACCGTGGCCTCGCAAAGCAGCCAATGTGAGGCCAGAAAGGATTCAGTTTTGCGGAATCGACGCCGGTTCAACAAGGCTCGTCATGGCCGGACGCGCCTGGCCCATGCGATCTGACGTCTTCGGTATCGAACTCGATGCGGAGACGCGATGTGCCCACTGGCATTCGCCGCTCGACATCGTCGCCATCAGGATGAAGTGCTGCGACCGGTATTTTGCCTGCAAAGATTGTCATGATGCACTTGCGTCGCATGCGATCGAGCGCTGGCCGCCGAGCGAGTGGCAAGCCAGGGCGATCATGTGCGGCGCCTGTGGCACGGAATTGACCATCCAGTCCTATCTCGACGGCAACGACGCCTGCCCGAATTGCCGGGCCGCCTTTAATCCGGGCTGCCGGCGTCATCGGCGCTTCTATTTTGAAGTCGAACCGGGCGGCGCGTCTTCAGAATAAGATACGTACCGCGCCCAAAGCCTTGGCACCGAGAGCGACGGCTCCGACCGCGGCATAGCCGATGGCTACGGCGCCGAGTGCGAATCCTCCGATCGCGACCGCACCCACTGCAGCAAGGCCGACCGAGACCGCACCAATCGAGAGCATTCCCATGCTGATCGGTCCGATGGCCACGAAGCCGAAAGCCTGGATTCCAATCGCGAGGAAGCCGGTCGCCTGGGCGCCGCAGGCAATGATTCCGCGTGCAGGACGCTGGCGGCCGCTGACCGGATCGCGTGCCCACGAAATGTCGAAAAGCGGAATGCCGAAGAGCGTCTGCGGCGAAGTTCTGTCTAAAGCCATGGTCATTGGTCTTTCCTTTCGCTGGATTGAATTCGGTCTAGGCTGGAACCGGATTGGCAGCGGCTCTGCCGGCGAGAACGTCGAACCGGCTTTCTGCGCGGTTCTTGGCCAGTGCGCCAAAGGCCGCGAGAGCAAGTGTGCCAAACAAAGCGGCTTGTGCGACATGGATCCAGAACCACAGGTCGGGGCCGTTGATCCAGATTGATTCGCGCAACCTGTCGCCCGGCCAGATGATAGCGAAGAAGATCATCAGACCCACGGCATGGATGACAATTCCCGGAAGGATCGATTGCGTCAGATACGCCATGCTGCCCAGCATCACGTCGACGGCGAGATAAAAGAGAATGGTCGGAAGCACGAAGCCTTGCGTCGAGGCGTGCTCCGGAATCATGGCCAGCGCCGAGACGATGATTGCGAACGCCGGACTAAGACGGCGCTCGAGCGTATTTTGAAAGTAGCCACGAAACCCGGCTTCCTCAGTTATGGCGCCCGAAAGGGCGGCGACGGCCAGTGCCGAGAAATAGGTCAACGCCGGAAGTCTGGAAAAGTCCGACCGGTTTCCAGGCATGTTCAAGACTTGGAACAGCACGATCCAGAGCCCCGAGAGCGCGATGAGCGAGCATCCGCCGGCGAGAACCGCGCGCGCAAAAACGGGAAGAGCCATTCTTTTGGCGCGCAGCAAGTCCCTGCGTGCCTGGCGCGCACGGCGACCCCATCGCCCGTCCAGCAGCATCCAGATGGCCAGAAGTACGAGCGCCATGATCGCGGCGCTCCAGGGGATTTCTGGCGCGAACTGTAGATTCGCGCTGAACAGTGCACCCCAGACGAGGCTGGCCAGAGCCGTCAACAAAACAGCAAAGACGCAGGTCCAGAGCGCGGACAGCGTGAATTTCAGATTGTCTTTTAGTCGTGTCATGAGCTCCGCCAATCATCCGTATTGTGGCCGAGCTTCCTCAGCATGTGTTTGGGAGAACCTTGTGGAATCCTTGGAAATACCTTGCGGAAGACCGCCCTCAAGCTTGGCGGGCAGGTCAGTCGAATTCGTCGGGCGGACGTTTGCGCGTACGGGGCCTGGTCCACACCACGCCCGGATAACCTTTGAGCGACACAAGCTTTTCGCCGGAATAACTCCAGTCGGGCCGCTCCTGAATGTTGAGGTGATAACGCGGCTCGCGTCCGGTTCGATGGAGAAACAATGCGCGAGGGATATTCACCATGTGTGGAGACCGAGTGCGCTCATAAAGGAGAGGCGAACCGCAACGCGAGCAAAAGCTGCGGATTGTTCCGGCTTCGGGATCGGCATACCGCGAAATCTCGCTTGCGCCTTCGAGCAGGCGATAGTTCTTTCGCCAGCAGCCGACGTAGGTCGCGTATGCAGCGCCATGCGCCAAGCGCGATTTGAGCCCATGATCATGCCAGGCCCAGAACGCCGGGACATCGATCTCGAACGTAACCGCGCCGCAGAGGCAGGACCCGTGCGAGCGGCGCGGATGATGCTTGCCCATACCTGACGGTTCTTTTGCCCGCGTGTTCTTCACGAGCAAAGGAATCGCACGAGCCGATGCAAATTCGTGTCAGCAGGAGCGGTTGCGAACCGCCCGCTCCACTTCGGAACTGTCGTTCACTGCTCGTATTTGAACGAGAGCGAGACCTTCGCCCGATAGGCCGAGACGCGGCCGTTTTCCACCGTCATGTCGAGCTTCTGGATTTCTGCGACGCGCAAATCCCGTAGCGTCCGCGACGCCGTCTGCACGGCGTTTTTCGCCGCGTCTTCCCATGATGTTTTGCTGGTGCCGATGATTTCTGTGACCCGGTAAACGCCGCTCTGAGCTTTCTTCGCCATGTCGTGTCTCCCTCGTTGGCGCCGATGGCGTATGCATCCTACGCCTCTGAGCGGCTCTCTTTCGAGCCGTCACAGGCAAATGATGGATCCCAAGCCTATGATTTGTGGTGCAGCCAAACTTTCGAGGGCTCACGGGGCCAAAGCCGGCATTCGCGGCGAATTTTGATCAAGATACACAGAAGACAGGCAAATCCGCCACTTTTCCGCACCTGTGGGCAGATCCAATCGCGCCTGCGTGGAAATTGCATCGAATTTCGCTCCCGGCGTCGAGTTTTTCTCACCCTTCGCGGCATCGGTAACGTGCAAGCAAGTCTTGCTCCTGTACGCTCCGCGATCCTCGATCAAGGAGGGGATGATGAAGCCGGGATTGAAACCATTCCTTTTATCGGCGCTGCTGGTGGCGGCAAGCAGCCATCAGGCCGTTGCGGGCCGGACTGCTGCTGTCCTGCCGGCAGCAGTCGCGGCCTCAGGTGAGATCCCCTTGAAAGCCAGCCAGAGCATGCACGCCTATCGCGGTGCATTGCGCGTTCCGATGATCGTCGATGGCATTACCAACCAAGGATGGATCGTGGGTCGCTGGCTCGATCCGCAGGGCAATTCTCATTGGTTCCTGATGAATCCGTTCCTGCCGGCATTTTCGGACATCGCCAATCACCATTCGAGTCCGAATGTCCAGGTGCTCACGGTGAGCCAGACAGAGAGTTGAGTTGGCTCACCGGATCAAGGACTAACTAGGGACGGAATCCCAGTGCGCGGCGTCCGAGACGGGGTGGCTCGGACACGATGCGCCACGCATTCTCGATCCACTCGCAGACATAGGCACGCGTGTCGCGTGGATCGATCATTTCTTCCATCTGGAAGCGATTGAGCGGGCCAAGTGGTCCCCGCGCGCTCTCGATGCGCGCTTCGATTTCGGCACGGAGCGCCCTGGGATCGCTCGCTTCCGCAAGCTGGCGTTTGTAAGCCGCCTCGATTCCTCCTTCCGGTGGAATGCCGCCAACGTCTGCGGCAGGCCATACAACCCGCGCGCTCGCGGCCGCTTTGGGCGTAGCGAAATTATTGCCAGCGACACCGAAACTCCTTCGCATGATCACGGTGAAGATCGGAACCTTCGCCTGCGCAAAGGCGATCATCCATTCGCCGCCTTTGCGGATCGTTCCGGCGATTTCGTGTTCGAGGCCGACCGCGAAACCAGGATTGTCGTTGAGATTGAGAATCGGGAGATGAAAGAGATCACAAAGGTCGATATGACGTTTCAGCTTTTCGCAGCCATCGGCGGTTAACGCGCCGCCATTCGCGTGCCGGCTGTCACTCGCGAGGATGCCGAGCGGATAGCCGGCAAAGCGGGCAAAGCCCACGATCTGATCGGTGCCCCACATGGGGCCGATCTCGAAGAAGGTATCGCGGTCCACCATGAGCCGGATGGCGCGGCGCATGTCGAAGGTGAGGTTGCGTTTGCGCGGCACGATCGTGAGCAGCTCCTCGGCGCGACGGCCAGGCGGATCGTCTGAAGCAATCCGGGGAGCAACCTCGTACACGCTTGACGGAAGAAAGGAGAGAAAACGACAGATTACCGCCATGGCCTCCTCCTCGGTCTCGGCCAGATTATCAACCGACCCGTTCCGGCAATGAACCCGCCAGTCGCCGAGGTCTTCCTTGCTGATGTCATAGCCCATCGCATGGGCGACGACCGGTGGGCCGGCAACGAAGAGCTGCGCGATATCACGGACCATCACGCTGAAATGCCCCAACACTGCCTTAGCGGCACCAATTCCCACGACGCTGCCGAGAAGCACGTTCACGACAGGCACCGTCGCGAGCTGTTCCGCGTACATTTCGCTGCCGAGATGGCCGGGCAAAAACGATCCGCCCGTCCCTGCAACTCGTGGGCGCCCGGCCGTGATTGCGCCACGGCTTTCCTGCGCGCTGCTTTCGCCTTCCTTCTGCTGCTGCGGCACCATCGAGGCGACGCTGCCGCCGCCTGAAGAGCCGTCGAGCAGACGGATCGACGGACAATGAAAGTCGATGGACAGTTGATCGAGATAGCGGCTCTTGGTTCCGATCGCGCCATCGGAATGGCCGCCGCGGGACGTGAAATCGTCCGCGCAAACGACGGCTCGCCGGCCATCGATGGTACCCCAGCCGCCCACATGATTGGCAGGCGTGAAATCCGCGATGTTTCCGTCCATATCATAAGTCGCGAAACCCGCGATCGAGCCGACCTCGCGAAACGTGCCAGGATCCAGCAGCAGCTGAATCCGCTCGTAGACGGTCAGCTTCCCGCGCGAGCGTTGCCGGAGAACACCCGGATCCTGCGTGTCCGGAGCGAAGCGGGACTGCGCAATGTTCTTCAGCCGCTGCACTTGCGCGAGCACGGGAGCCCAACTTTCAGCCGCCTGGTATGCCTGAGCCTCGCCGCTCGGCATGATGGAAACCAGCCGCTCCCCCGCTACCACCGCGCTACCGGACGTCAGTTCAGCGACCTTGCCAATGGTGCCGGCGCAGGGCGACGTGACTGCGGTCTCCATTTTCATCGCGCTGATGATGAAGAGCACTTCGCCTGCTCCGACGACCGCGCCCGGCGCGACGGTCATGCTCACGATTGTTCCCGAGATCGGACACTCGACCACCATTTCTCCTTCGACTAGCGCGATGTCGCGCCGACGATCCGAGTCAACGGGGGCTGCCGCCGGTTTCGGCAACGACAGTTGCGCATCGAGAAGCTTGAGTGTTGCCGAAGAATGGATACTGTCGGCCACGTGCAGCTCGCGGTGTTCCTGGAGGAATGTCGTGCGCACTTTCCCCGCGCGCACGTCCGGATGGCCGGCGATCGCCTTCAGGGCCGCAAGGTTGTTCGGCACACCGGCAATATGAAATTCGTCGATCGCGCGCGAGAGCTTGTCGAAGGCGGAGGCGACATCTAGCGCGCCGGATCGACATATGAGCTTGGCAAAGAGCGGATCGAACTCGGCCGCGACCGCGTAACCGGCATACGCACTGGAATCGACACGGATGCCTGCTCCGCTCGGCTCTCGGTAGGCGTTGAATCGCCCGGGACCGGTCGCGACGACCCGTGCTTCAACAGCAAATCCCCGTGGCTCCGGAACGGAGCCCTGGCCGGGTATTCCCAGCTGATCCAGGGTTTCGCCAGCACCAATCCGCAGCTGGGCCTGCACAAGATCGATTCCCGTGATTTCTTCCGTGACCGTGTGCTCGACCTGGATTCGAGGATTGCCCTCGATGAAGAAATGCTCGCCTGTTTCGGAAGCGAGGAGGAACTCGATCGTGCCCGCGTTCGCATATTCTGCTGCCCGCGCGAGCGTAACGGCATGTTTTAGAAGCCCGTCTCGAACTGCGCGATCCAGATGCGGCGCCGGGGCAATCTCGATCACCTTCTGGTGACGCAGTTGAAGTGAACAATCGCGCTCATAAAGATGAACGACATCGCCCCGACCGTCGGCCAGGATCTGCACCTCGATATGCCGCGGGTGCTCGATCAGCTTTTCAATGAAGAGAGCGCCGTCACCGAAGGCAGCGCGGGCCTCACCCTCGCAGCGTGAGAATGCCTGTTCCATTTGAGCGGCCGCATCGACGCGGCGCATGCCACGGCCGCCGCCGCCGGCTACTGCCTTCAGCATGACCGGGTATCCAAGGTCGACGGCAACGGAAAGCGCGTCTTCGAGGCTTTCGAGGATCCGCGCGCTGCCGGGCACGACCGGTATATTCAGCGACTGGGCCAATCGTCGTGCCCGCGTCTTGTCGCCGAAAATCTCGAGGGTCGCCGGCGATGGCCCGATGAACCTGAGGCCTGAAGCGGTGCAGCGCCGTGCGAATTCCGCACTTTCGGAGAGGAAACCATAGCCCGGGTGCACACAATCGCAATTGGTTTTTCGGGCCACCGCGATCAATGAATCCATATCGAGATAGGCCGCAACGGAATTCGGAGCGCTGCCGATCTGCTCGGCGCGCGTTGCGATCCTTGTGTGCAGCGAAAGCGCGTCAGCGGGTGCAAAAACCGCGACGGATTCCATTCCGAGATCTGCGGCGGCGCGCGCGATTCGTATCCCGATCTCGCCGCGATTGGCGATGAGAACTCTTTTGAGCATTTGGGCTAGGCTGAAGGAGCCGTTACTTCTTGTCGAGAGGTGCGCCAGCGCCCAGTTGCTGTAGCAAGGGCCTCAAGGCGTCCAGCTCAGTCCCGAATCCCGCCCAGTCCCCTGCCTTCAGGTCGGTGATGGCCCGATTATAGTGCTCGAGGGCTTCACGCGCGCGATCCGAAGCGGCGAGCGGCGCGATTGATGTGAGCGGCTTGCTGGCGCCGGCTTGCGGCGGAGGCATACCCGGAACCGTTCCAAATAACGCCGCAAGAGCTTCAGTCAGTGATTCCCGCATCACGACTTTGTCGCGATAGATCGCGATCACGCGCTTCAATTCTGGAAGCTGCCCGGACTGCGCGCGCAGGTACAAAGGTGTTACGTAGAGAACCGAATTCCCGATCGGCACGACCAGAAGGTTGCCGCGCAGGACACGTGACCCGCTTTGGTTCCATAGCGTGAGTTGTTGTGAGACCTCGGTGTTCTGGTTGATCAGAGCCTCGATTTGATAGGGCCCGTAGATGAGCTTCTCCTTCGGAAACTCATAGACGATGAGCCTTCCATAGTCCGTCTGGTCGCATCGCGCCGCGAGCCACGCAATCATGTTTTCGCGGCTTGCCGGCACCATCGGCAGCATCAGGACAAATTCTGTCCGCGACTCACCGGGAAGGCGCATGTTGATGTAGTAGGGCGCCATCTTGCTGTCGGTTTCGCTGTCATCCTCGAGATCAGTGGGCTGGCGCGGAAATTGCCAGAGATCCTCGCGGTTATAGAAAACCTCAGGCGCGGCCATGTGGTAGGCGCGATAAATCTGCGCCTGGAGCAAAAACAGGTCTTCGGGATAGCGCACATGCCGCCGGAGATCAGCGGGCATGGCGGAGATCGGCTTGAACAGTTGAGGGAAAATCTTCTGCCAGGTGCGGACAAGAGGATCAGATGGATCCGCGAGGTAGAAAACCGTTGTCCCGTTATAGGCGTCGATGACCACCTTCACCGAATTTCGCACGTAGTCCGCCGACCCGTCCTCGAGCGGCTGGGCGTAGGGAAACCAGCTCGAAGCTGTGTACGCGTCCTGGATCCAGAACAGGTGGCCGCCGCTGATCACAATATAAGGATCGTGATCGAGGCTCAGGAATGGCGCCAGCGCGCGCACGCGTGCCTGGATGTTACGCCGGATGAGGATGCGGCTATCCCGGTCGATATACTGGCTGAGCAGAATGTTCAGATCGCCGTAATTCCAGGCAAAAAGAAGCCGCCGCGCGATATCACCAAAGGGTATTCCATCCTTTCCGTCGTAACTGCGGTAGACATTGTCGCTGCCGCGCGGATAGTCGAACTCAGGCGTGGTGCCTTTCACAATCGCGTAAGGAGCATCCGCTTCGCCGAAGTAGATGCGCGGTTCGGTGACGCGCGGCCCGCCTGTCGAGACCGGCGGGATGTCCTGAATATAGAGAAGCGGAAGTCCCTCCGTCGTTGTCTTCGTCACAGGCGACATGACGACGCCATTGCCGTGGGTGAACAGGAGATGCAGATTGACCCATGTCTGGGCATTCGCGGGTAAGAGAGACGCGTCGAGTTCGCGCGCGGAAAGCATCACCTGCTGGTCGCTGCCGTCCCTCCCGAGCTGGTACCGGTCGATATCGGCATCGTGAAATTTGTAATAGGTGCGGATTTCCTGAAGCTGCGCATAGCTCGCAAGCAGCGGTTGCCAATCCCACAACCGGATATTGTCGACAGTGGCGCGATTTTCGTCGAGTGACTGGGCCGTCAACGTTTCATCGGCTGTGAACGGCTTCACCACGACACGGCCGAGTGCATAAGCCTCCCGGGTGAATCGGATATTGCTCTTCAGATATGGTGCTTCGAGACGGAGTTCGTTGGGCTTGACGTAAAAGCGCTCGGCGATGCCCGAGAGGAGCGGCGAAATCACCCACGCCGTGCCGAAGACGACAATGATGCTCGCAATCGGGATGCGCCAGGTGTGCCAGCGCAGATTGAGAAGCGAGGCGAGGGCGGCCAGGACCGAGAGAACGGCCAGCGCGCCGAGTATCGGCAAGGCGATGTGGACATCGGTGTAACTCGCGCCGACGACGACGCCATTGTCCCCATACAGAAGCAAGTACCGCGCAAGGAGAAATCCCCAAGCCTCGATCACGAAGAACACCGCGAGCAGCACAAGCGCGTGCGCAGCCGCCGCACCCGATACGTAGCGACGCTGCGGCTCAATCACGATCTCGCCCGAAACCCAATAGATGACGCCCGCGAGCGCGGCCGAAAAAAACAGGACGACGAGCAGCCAGGCCTTCAGTGCGTCGAGAAGCGGCAAGGTAAAGAGATAGAAACCCAGATCATTTCCGAAGACAGGATCGACGACGCCATATGACGAACGATCGAGAAACGAGAGTGCCAGGCTCCAGTTTGGGATCCACCCCAGCGCCACCATCAGGCCGATGACGAGCGCAGCCACGCCTGCCAGACGCGTCCAGGGAAGCCGCCGGACGAACCGCTCGATAACCGCAGGAAACCTGTCGCTCTCGAGTTCGGCCCAGGGCGAATTTGCAGGGAGGAGATACGCTGGCGGTCGGGCGGCACGCGCAGCGATTGCGCCGCTCAGCCATACGAGACCTGTCGTCACCACGAAAAACGCGAAGAATACGGCGGCCTTAGCGCCCAGCACCGTCACAAAAATGCTCCGGTAACCGAGCGAATCGAACCAGAGCCAATCCACAATGATGTTGCTGATCATGCCCAGCGCGATCACCAGCAAGACGGCGAGTGCGAGCGCCAGCCAGAGAATTCGCGGCCAGGCAAACAGACCGCGGCGCGGTGGGACAAGGCGGGCGGGACTCATTCTCTCTAAATAGCACGGATAGCCCGAAGGACATGTCGCGTTGGGCGCGCGACTCCCCGGGCTTGCACTCAACTATACTGTGTGTCACAATGTACATTGCCGTACATCGCAGGAAGATTTGTGCCGAAACCTGCGCACAGTGTTACGAATTTTGAGCAGGAGCTGCGTCGGGGCGTGCTGACGCTCGCGATCCTGTCGCAGCTCAAATCTCCGCAATATGGATATTCGTTGCGCCAGCTTCTGGGCGCACATGGGTTGCCGATCGAAGAAGGCACTCTCTATCCCCTGCTGCGACGCCTGGACGAACAGGGCCTGCTACGCAGCGAGTGGAAGATCGCCGACGGACCACCTCGCCGGTATTACGCGCGGAGTGCGCAAGGAGAACGCCTTTTCAGGGAGCTTTCGGCGGTGTGGCGGTCGCTTGCGGCCACCATGCAAAATCTTATGGAGAAGGGACGATGAGACCGGAAGATATCATTGATGACTATGTTGCGGCTGTTGCAGCCCAGTTGCCTGCACGTCAGCGCAAGGAAATCGCCGCCGAGTTGCACAGCCAATTGATGGACGAACTCACAGCGGCAGAGGCGCGTGACTCTGACGCCGCACTAGCCCTGGTCCGGCGCTACGGCCGGCCCGCGGAGGTCGCGGCACGTTATTCCACACCTGTCACGATTATCGATCCGGCCGACACACGAAGCTTCGCTATTGCAGCCATGGCAGGCGCGTTGCTTGTTCCGCCCGTAAATCCGCGATTGCCGATCTCCGTCGATCGGCCTGTCGGCAGCCTTCTGGTTCTCGCCTGGATCGGCACGCTTGTGCTTTTCTTTGCGGCGCGCGCCTGGGCCATTCGTCGCTGGCCGGAGCGATTTGTGTTCACGCCAAAGCCACCCAGAGCTGCGATCAACATTCCCGCCGAGTGGTGCGCCGCGCTGGCGCTGATCATGCTCGAGGTCGTCTATCTCTCGCCCGCGCCAATCGTCGATTTCGTGTCTGGCGGACGAGTCCCGGCGGATCATCTTGCCTACAGCACAAGCTTTGTTCAGCCGCTGCGCATGTGGTGGTTCGCGCTGATGCTGCCGCTGATCGCGGCTCTTCATTTCACAGCCGCGCTCAGGCGCAGCTGGAACGCCATTGCGCGGGCGCTTGCGTCGCTCTTTCTGATCTCGGCCGGAATTCAGCTCAACTGGAATGCAAGCTACGGCGACATCCTTGCCAACGTGACGAACGATCTTGCGGCACGGCTCACGTTTCAGCTGGCGGGATCCGTTCTTGTTCTTCTCGGATTGTTCGCGCTCTACCGGCAATGGGCGAGCGTGTCCCTGCCGGAACTGAAGCGGCGCTTTTCGCAAGCCTGAAAAAACGAAAGCGCCGCCGGAACGAATCCGGCGGCGCTTTCTTTCTGTGAGCGGCGGGAATGATTTCTGTTCTTCGCAGACCTGGCAGCGACCGACTCTCCCGCGGCTTGGGCCGCAGTACCATGGGCGCTGGGGGCTTTAACGGCCGAGTTCGGAATGGGATCGGGTGGAATTCCCCCGCTAGGACCACCAGGTCGGCGAAAAACAGTTCAATACGACACGCATGACATGATTTGCGCGCTTCTCTCGGTGTTCTGAAAGGGCGCGTGTCTGGACTTCTTTCCAGACATGGAACGGTGCTGGCGTTCAAGCCAATCGAGCGATTAGGACCAGTAAGCTCAATGCATTGCTGCACTTACACACCTGGCCTATCGACGTGGTCGTCTTCCACGGCTCTCGAGCGAAACCTGGTTTTGAGGTGAGTTTCCCGCTTAGATGCGTTCAGCGGTTATCTCGTCCGCACTTAGCTACCCGGCAATGCGGCTGGCGCCACAACCGGTCCACCAGAGGTGCGTTCGTTCCGGTCCTCTCGTACTAGGAACAAGTCCTCTCAAGTTTCGAACACCCACGGCAGATAGGGACCGAACTGTCTCACGACGTTCTAAACCCAGCTCACGTACCGCTTTAAATGGCGAACAGCCATACCCTTGGGACCGGCTACAGCCCCAGGATGCGATGAGCCGACATCGAGGTGCCAAACCGCACCGTCGCTATGGACGCTTGGGTGCGATCAGCCTGTTATCCCCGGCGTACCTTTTATCCGTTGAGTGCCGGCCCTTCCACGCGGGACCGGCAGATCACTATGACCGACTTTCGTCTCTGCTTGGCCCGTCGGCCTTGCAGTCAGGCAGGCTTATGCCATTGCACTCAACAACCGATTTCCGACCGGTTTGAGCCTACCATCGCGCGCCTCCGTTACTCTTTGGGAGGCGACCGCCCCAGTCAAACTGC
>Ga0209060_10001360_pt1 | contig 27463 bp, 20 predicted proteins | sample Coa_R1_8_FD_187155 | JGI IMG/M metagenome (GOLD analysis project Ga0209060, IMG submission 187155) | Surface soil microbial communities from Centralia Pennsylvania, which are recovering from an underground coalmine fire - Coalmine... | ecosystem: Environmental > Terrestrial > Soil >...
GACAAGCGCGTAGCGGTAGCGTGAGGCCGCTGTATTGGCGCTGATCGTTAAAAGATCTGCGATCTGGGCAAAGGTAAGTTCGCCCCAGATGTGCAGGACCGTCACCTCACGCTGGTCGTCCGGAAGCTCCGCCAGCGCGCGCCGGAGATTTGTTTCTTCAGCAAAATCAGGGGTCGGTGGCTCGAACCACGCAATACCTTCATCGTCCAGCGCAACATTCCGCCTGCTGACCCGGGCATCGTTCAGGGCCGCGTTGCGCACACACGCGAACAGGTATGCCTTCACATCCGCCGCACGCTTCAGGTGCCGGTCTTGTAATAGCTTCAGGAACACCTGGTGGAGAACGTCCTGCGCCCGGCTTCGCTCGCCGGTGATCGCTGTCGCAAACAACAGGAGCGGCGGCCCGTGCTGGCGGTACAGTCGCTCGACCTCCGTTGTGTCAGTGCGTGTGGACCGCATTGCATTCGCTTTCAATGGTTAAGACAAACCAGCCAGGAGAAATTGTCTGTGCCGCAGGCAATTATTTTTGGGAGATACCCCTGGCCAGTTGCTGTTACCGGCATGAACAATTGTGCATGGATTTTAGTTGCCGTTGGGCAGTCCCGAAAGCGCGGACTGAGAGCAGGTTGTAAGATAGTGTTTGTGCCTGAGCTGAGAAAAGACCCTGTTACCGGACGCTGGGTGATTATTTCCACTGACCGCTCCAAACGTCCCGGAGATTTTTCCCGCGAGCGTGTAGTTCTCAAGGGCGGATTCTGCCCGTTCTGTCCTGGAAATGAAAGCACAACGCCACCAGAGATACTAGCGTACCGTCCGGGTGAGAACACGCGACCGGACACCACCGGATGGAACCTGCGTGTGGTGCCCAACAAGTTTCCCGCATTGGGAATCGAGGGCGACCTGGACCGGCAAGCGGACGGAATGTTTGACAAGATGAACGGCGTGGGCGCGCATGAAGTTGTGATCGAAACGCCCGATCATGGCGAAACACTGGCCACAATGCCGCTAAAACGCGTGGAAGACATGCTGTGGGCGTTCCGTGACCGCATCCTGGACCTGAAGCAGGACCGCAGGTTCAAATACATCCTGGTTTTTAAGAACCATGGGGAAGCCGCCGGCGCGTCCCTGGAGCACCCGCATTCGCAGATAATCGCGCTGCCGATCCTGCCCAAGCAGGTAGTGGAAGAACTTGAGGGCGCCCGGCGTTACTTTGCCAACAAAGAGCGATGCATCTTCTGCGACATCCTTCGGCAGGAAACCGAGGCGCAGGTGCGAATTGCGGCGGAAAACCATGACTTTGTGACGCTATGCCCGTATGCTCCACGATTTCCTTTTGAAACATGGATCCTGCCCAGGAGGCATGAGTCTGCATTTGAGAACTCGCCTTCCACGATGTATGAGAACCTGGCCCGCATGCTGCGCACAGTACTGAGCAAGGCAGTGCGGGTGCTGGATAATCCTGCCTACAACCTGGTGGTGCACAGCTCACCCATGCAGGAAAATACCAATGACTTCTATCATTGGCACCTGGAAATTATCCCCAAGCTAACGAAGACAGCAGGGTTTGAATGGGGAACCGGTTTCTATATCAACCCGACACCTCCGGAGGAAGCTGCCAAGTTTTTGCGAGAGGCAAAGGTCACAGAGCCGCAGCCGGTGGGAGTGTAATCTCAAGCCGAAGCGAGAGAACACTGCGACTACGAAGATAAGACCTGGGAGTCCATGGAAGGCTATAGTGATCCCGCGCTCCGCTCGGGACTGCGGAAAAAGCTGCGGTCGAGATTTAGAAACGGCTACTTCAAGGAAGAAACTTCCCGCAGATTTTTTACCAGCTCAATGATCCGTCCGGCAACGTAATCAATTTCAGCTTCAGTGTTGAAGCGTCCAATGCCGAAGCGGATGGCGCTTCCGGCAGCTTCGTCGCTCAAGCCCAGAGCCTTGAGAACATAGGAAGCGTGGGTCTTGCCGGAGGAGCACGCCGATCCGCTGGAAAGCGCAACATCGTTCAAGCCGGTGAGCAATGTTTCACCGTCAACATCCAAGAAACTCATATTCAAATTACCGGGTAGCCGATCCTGCATGGAGCCATTGATGGTTACTTGATCGAGCCCTGCGACCAGGCGATCGCGGAGACGGTTGCGCAGGCCGGCTACGCGGCAACTCTCTTCCGGCATCTCCGCATGCGCGATTTCACAGGTCCTGCCAAAGCCGATGATCCCAGGAACGTTGAGTGTACCGGAACGCAACCCGTTTTCATGGCCGCCACCGTCGATTAAAGGAACAAGCTGCCCGGCTACATTCTGGCGGACGTAAAGCGCGCCACAACCTTTGGGCCCATAAAGCTTGTGCGCCGTTAGCGAGGCCAGATCAAGGTTGGCGCGGTTGACATCCAGCGGGACCTTGCCCAAAGCCTGCACGGCGTCCGAGTGGAAGAGCACACCGCGCTCACGGCATAGGCGGCCGATTTCTTCAATCGGCTGGATTACACCTGTTTCGTTGTTGGCGGCCATAATGCTGACCAAAATCGTGCGATCCGTGAACGCGTCTTTGAGTTGTTCAATCTCGATAAGGCCGTCGCTGCCAACGGGCAGGTAGGTTACCCGGCAGCCGATCTTCTCCAGATGCTTGCAGCTATCGAGGACCGCCTTGTGCTCCGTAACGGCGGTGATAATGTGGTCGCCTTTGTCGCGGCAGCCTTCCGCCACGCCTTTCAGTGCCAGATTATCGCTTTCAGTGGCGCCTGACGTAAAGACAATTTCCTGGGGCAATGCACCTATTGAGGCAGCAATCTGTCGGCGGGCCTTTTCCACGGCTGCAGCAGCTTCCCAGCCGAAGGAGTGGCTATTGCTGGCAGCATTGCCAAAGCGCGAGGTAAAAAACGGCATCATGGCTTCCAGCACGCGCGGATCGAGCGGCGTGGTGGCGTGATTATCCAGGTAGATCGGAAAATTGATTGTGCCGGAAGAAAGGCCGTTGCTGCTCATCAGAGATGATTTTACTAAAAGTGGCAGGATTTGATTGGCAGAGAAACAATAAAAAAGCCCGCCAGCGAACTGGCGGGCTGAAGGAGTATCAACAGATTAGAAGCGGAGAACGCCGCCAATCGTAATACGGCGAGTTCCACCGTTGGTGCCGGGGACCGTCGTATTAGTGACTGATGGATCTCCGAATCCAGAGAACGCCGTGGCCAGGCCAGCGTCTTCCAGGAACGGATCGATGCTCTGGAAGTTCGGGTGGTTCAGGACGTTCAACGCGGATGCATGGAATTCAAACGAGGTGCGCTCGGTGAATTTGAATCGCTTGAATACGGAGACGTTCGCCACATTGGTGATGGCATCGGTCACGCTGTTGCGTGGAACGTTGCCAAACGGCGTGCCGAAGATTTTGTCTGCCTGACCGCCGTTGGCGATAAAGCGGACGTCGTTCGTGGTTACCGGAACTTCATGGTTCGCTGTGGGATCCGGGTTATTAATGGCATTGAGGCTGATCAACTGGCCAGCCGCCAGCGAGCAACCAAAGCCGAACACGTTGCAGGCATCAGCAGCGAAAATGCCTACCTGGGTTACAGGGGCATTCGGGTTGCCGAGGAAAGGATGAGCAGGTTCCGCGCCGCCATTAAAGGTGTTGTAGAAGGCTGAGTCGAAGTAATCATTTGCCGAGAACTCAGAGATGAACACCTGTGACGGAGTGTAGCGCTGTCCAGAAGCGAGAACATAGTTTCCGGAGAAGCCCCAACCGCCGAGCACATGACCAATGAATCCGTGCTGTTCTTTAAAGAACGGGAGTTCTTCAGAGAAAAGGATGGTCCATTGATGCGGAATATCCAGACCGGAGAAGCCGTACTCGCCAGCCTGGTTCAGGTTATTTTGAGCAAAAGCGTTGGAGTTGGCGCCACCGAACGTGCTGAAAATTTCGCTGACGTTATCCAGGTTCTTGCTGAAGGTGTAACCCGTCCGGATGGTCAATTGCTTGAACAGGTTGTTGGCACGGAATTCCGCCTGCAGGCCATTATAGTTGGACTTACCGGTGTTGTTGCGCGTGCGCAGGATGCCTAGATCGCAATGCTCACGACCGAGGGCAACTCCAGAGCCGGGTCCAACAAGCTGTGAAGTCGTGCAAGCCGTAATACCAGCAGGAACCAGGTTCGGGAAGTCAGTGATCAGGGGTTTTACCAGAGGATTCGCGTTGAGTGACTGGAACTCATTTTCCCCATGGTTACCGGCGTACCGGATTTCCACTGCAGAGTTTTTGGTGAGTTCGCGTTCAAAACCAAAGCTCCAGCTATGGATCCTGTCTGGGCCAAAGTTGGGAGCGATGGAGGTTTCAGCAAAGGTGCGCGGGTCAAAGACCCCCGGAGTAATGGAAGAGGCAACAGATGCGCGCACGTTGGGTCCAGTTGGAACCACCGGCAACGGATGGGTCTTTGGCGCTGGAAGGTTCTGCAGGAACACTTCAGGCGCCGAAGACGACATATTGATGTAGATGTTGTAGAACGGCGGATCATAGAGCAAGCGATAACCGCCGCGGAACGTGGTCTTGCCATGACCTGTCAGGAAGCCGCCCCACTGTGGGGAATACGCGAAGCCAACTGACGGACCAAAGCTGTTCTTGGGCGCCGGGAAGGTCGGGAAAGTGCGTACCGACAACGGCAGCGCCGGATTCCACAATGCCGTAGCAGGATTGCTTTCACGCGGCACAGTGATCTGGTTGAACAGGTTGGCCGGCTGACCGTAGTAAGACCAGGTCAGGCCCAGGTTTAGGGTCAGATTGCGACCGATCTTCCAATCGTCGCCGCCATAGATGAACGTGTCATGCTCGCGGAAGTCCAGTGAAGGATTTCCGGAAGCAATCTGCACGCGATCCGGTTGATTCGCGACAAAGCTGGTGCCCAGGCCGATATCACCCCAGCTATCAAACCTGTAGGCTCCATTGATGGCCGGCAGGAAGATGTTTGGAGAACGCTGGAAGGTGTAATTCACGCCAGCCTTGAAGGTGTGCTTGCCAACCACAAAGTTCCAGTTGTCCTGGGCCTGCCAGGTGTTTACGATTCTGCTTTGAGGCAGGTTCGTGGCGGTGCCAATTGGAAGCAATGCACTGTTGGGTATAAACGCGTCCGTGTTCGCACTGCCGGGCGTCAAGAAAGCTGACGGGAACCGGAAAGTAACGCGAGTGACCGCCTGGTCTACAGCGTTTGCGCCGGGAACGGTGCTGATGGTGTTGGTGCCAAAATCAACATTCAGACGGTTGAAGCCTATGCGTGCTTCATTGACCATGCTGGATGAAAGATTGTGGGTCCAGCCAACCAGGATGGCCTGGCTCAGGGCAGGCACGCTGACCGGATATCCGGCAGCAGCATCACCGAAATCGGCGTTGAAGGTGTTGCCACGATTGAAAATATAGCGTGCCATGAAGTTGTCATTGCCGCGCTGGTAATCCACGCGGTTGACAAAGTTGAATCCATGGAACGGAGAGCTGAGGAAGCGGGAAACGCCGCCAAACTGCACGTTGTCGCAAGTAGTGGCGCCGCTGGAAACCTGCTCAAGGACGAAATCACGCGGGCTGTTGGGATCCGTGGGGTTCAGGGCCACCGTGGTTGGCACGGGGTTGCCGCCGCTGATACCGAAAGGACCAAACTTGCTCCAGGCCTGCAGGGCCGTGCTGCCCGGGAAGCATCCTGCCAGGGTAGCCAAGCCTGTCGGCGTGGGCGTGAGATTATCAGTGTGAATATTGGCGACGGTGGCAAGAATTTCCTGATCGAAGCCGCCGAAGAAGAATACTTTGTTCTTCACAAGCGGGCCGCCGATGGTGAAGCCGCCAAACTCGTCGTTCAAACGCGTCGGCTCAGTCAAGTGGCTTCCATCAGGGTTCACGGTGAACCGCTTCTGGAAGTTTGACATGGAGTTCATGACCGAGTTGTTTTCATTTTCATAAATGCTGCCGTGCCAGGAGTTTGAACCCGCCTTGGTGATGATGTTGACCACCGAGCCGGCATTGCGGCCGTATTCCGGGCCAAACTGGTTGGTGACAAGCACATACTGCTGCACGAATTCGGCATCGCTGACAAAAAGGCCAGGGCCACCGACGGAATTATCGTTGTTGTTCTGACCGTCAATCTGCTGGTCATTGTTGCGGCCGCGCAAACCGTTGGAGGAGAAGCCTAGTCCGCCATTGGTGTTGGAAAATGAATTGTCGCGGACGGAAACCACACCCGGAACAAAGAGCGCCAGGTTATCCAGACCTTCATTTTCCTGCACGCCGGCAAAGCTGGTGAGCGTGTTGCCAGCGAAGGTGTTCGTTACCTGAGCGTTATTGGTTTCGATGAGCGGAGCATCGGCGGTGACTTCAACCGTCGTGTTGGCTTCGCCGACCGTCAACTTGATTGTGCCCAGGTTGCTATCGCGCGCCGTCACCAGAACGTTGTTCTGCACGGCGGTCTTGAAGCCCGTGGCGGAAACTTCGACTTTGTAGTCGCCCACCGGGATCAAGTTAAAGTGGAATAGGCCGGAGCCATCTGTAGTAGTTGTCAGCGGGGCGCCAGTGCCTGTGTTCGTTGCCTTTACCTGTGCGCCGGACACAACCGCGCCTTGTGGATCAGTAACCGTGCCGGAGATAGACCCCTTCACGACCTGACCAAAAGACGGGATGCACAACGCCAAGCATGTGGCGACCAGAATCAATTTGTCGCGCAGTTTACGATTCATCCTTTGCATCTCCATAGTTTTTAGTTTTTCAGTTTTGAGAGCATACAAACACATGACCCCGTCACGACGGGAGACATATGTTATCGCCAAGATGTATTGCAACTGGCGTTCCTCAATGATTTAGTTTTATTTTCAATGAGTTACAGGCAAAAAAACACGATTGAATCCACAATAGTGGATTTTAGGCGGATGGATATTCAAAATTTGGAAGAAATTAGACTTTTACCTTGGCTCGGGAGGAAAACTCGGGAGGTCCACAGGCCTATCGGACATCCGAAAACGTGTCCGGAAGTGCTCTGAAATCAATGAGACAGCGTCTTTGTTCCGCTGTGGGTCCTGCTGGATCAAATACTTCATGGCTTCCACCAACAGGCGCTGACCTTCCACATAGCGAGGATCCGGTTTCCGCGGCTTCGCCTTGCGACGCGCTGGATCCGGCATTTCCGGCTTAATGGGAAGGGTTAAAACTTTGGCCACAAATACACCTCTATCCAGCTTATTCAGATGCCGCCACAGGTCAATGTGTTTCGCAAAAAGTGCGCCGCAAAACCGGGTCTAGCGATGAAAAATCCATCGGGAGTGCTCCGCCATGATCGCCGGATCATGCGTCTTAACCCCGTCCTCTCGATTTTACCCCTTCAGACCGGACGCGCGCTATCAAAGTTTTTCTTATTGTGGCTTTACGGTCTTCGTGTTTCCGTTTGTTTTCAGATGGAAAACGTCCTCTGGGACCTTTTCATTGAGCTTCATATTAGTGTAATGTGCCACCCGATAGTCGCCTGAAAGCTCAAAGAACTGCTGTTTCAGCAAAACGTCCCGGTCCGGATCAATCCACAAAATGATCCTGTTATACGTTTGCCGGACTTTTTCTTTTTTGGGAGTCAGATCAAGCTTGGCCGTTTTTATGCCGTCCACCATTTCCCAGTCATCCATTTTCACGGCGTAGTCGCGTTGCAATTCATCGCCGCTGGCGCCAAACCCCAGGCTCAAGAACGCTTCCACGTCAGACTTGTTTTTGCCCACGTTCCGCTCAGTCACCTGATTGATTTTCTTTTCGTAGATCCGCAGGATCCCATCTTTGTAAACCACCTGCTTGGGCGCCGGACCGCCAATATCAAATGCGGCATCCACGCCGCCTTTTGTCCGGCGAAAATAAATGCGGCCCTTCTGCGTGTCCGTGTCGTCCGTCAGCTTCTGGTATGACTGAAACTCAAAATCTCCCTCCGCCGACTTAAATTTGGCCGACGACTGGTTCATCTTCGCCAGCACCGTGGCAAGGTCGCCGGACGCGGCGGCAGGATGGCTAGCCGTGGTTTGCTGTTCAGAACCCGCCAGGGCTTTCGCCGGCTTTTTCGACTTACTGCCGTGTGCGCTCGCCATCAGCACTAGGCAACACAAGGCTGAAAGCGCGAGCCTCAAATATGTCCATGGTGAACACCGGCGGTTAGATTTCATGATTAATAGTCTTCTACTTTCTGTGGCGCAGATCAGTTTCAGAAAGATTCAGGCAATTTCTTAAAGCCGCTTCGCTTTTCCCTGCATTGTTCGATGCGGCACACGATCCAAGATTTCTCCGCGAACCGTCCACCAGCGAGCACTTAGCCTTCTGTGAACGCCTGGGCTGTGAAGGTTAATCTTGTGAACGCCTATCTTTTATTGACCCAGCCGCGATACGCCACCACGTGTCCACTGCCATCACGCACTTGCTCCACGCGTTCCACGGTCACCGGACCGGTAATCGGCCTGAGGACACGCTGGAAATTCGCGCGCACCATGCCTTCATCCTGGGCATCCACGGCGGCAGCATCCACCTCGTAAGTCTTTCCATCTGCACTCGCAACAATGCCAGTAGGATGCTGCTCTTGGATATGCGGTTTGTCTTTGAAATCAATGTAACGCGGCGCAATAAAGATAAACGCCAGGATCAGCGTGACCATTACGTCGTAATGGAAGCTTCCCCGCGTGTAGGTCCAGAACAGATAGCCCTTTAACGTGCGCCCAATGCGAGACATGTGAATAGTTTATTCAGTTAGCGGGGCTTAACGCAAAGGATAACCAGACGAAAGTAGGGTAAGCGCCGAAAATCGGGTGATCCGGTGATCGCGCGTGATCGGGTGAGCAAAAGACATGGCTCTCAACGAAACACATTAAACGGACCGAAAACAGTGGCACTCCGCTTCCTCTGTTCCTCCGTGCTCAAAGATTTTGGGTTTGATCCGCGATCATCCGCAGTAGGTGTTTAGGGTTTCCGATTACGTGCGATGTCGGCGATGACGCGCGATGACGGCGATTCCTAAAACTTTTTCGCCGTGATCCGCTCCGCGCCAACGTATTTCCTCAGCACTTCAGGGATCACCACGCTGCCGTCGGCCTGCTGATAGTTTTCCAGGATCGCCAGCCATGTCCTGCCGATCGCTAGGCCGCTGCCGTTCAGCGTATGTACGTACTCGCTCTTCTTGCTGCCTTCAGGCCGGAAGCGTATGTTCGCCCGCCGCGCCTGGTAGGCCTCAAAGTTTGAGCAGGAAGAAATCTCGCGATAAAGGTTTTGTCCCGGCAGCCACACTTCCAGGTCGTAAGTCTTGGCGGAGCTCGCGCCCATGTCGCCGGTGCTCAGCAGCATCGTGCGGTAGTGCAGTCCCAGTTTTTGCAGGATCGTTTCTGCATCGCGCGTGAGCTGCTCATGCTGCTCATAAGATTGGTCTGGCCGCGTGAACTTTACCAGCTCAACTTTTTGGAACTGGTGTTGCCGGATAATTCCGCGCACGTCTTTTCCATAGGACCCAGCCTCGCTGCGGAAGCACGGCGTGTAGCCGGTAACGGAAAGCGGCAGCCGCGCCGCGTCAATCGTCTCATCGCGATAAAGGTTCGTGAGCGGAACTTCCGCTGTGGGAATCAGCCACAGGTCGTGGTCATCAATTTTGAATAAGTCGCTGCCAAACTTGGGCAACTGCCCGGTGCCATACAATGAGGCCGAATTCACCATGTAAGGCGTGAGCACTTCCGTATAGCCATGCTCGCTGGTGTGCAGATCAAGCATAAAATTGGCCAGCGCCCGCTCCAGCTTTGCGCCCATGTCCCAATAGACGGCAAACCGCGCGCCCGTCAGCTTGACCGCGCGCTCCATGTCCAGCACGCCCAGTTGCTCGCCCAGTTCCCAGTGCGGCTTGGGCGTAAAACTAAACTCCGGAGGCTTGCCCCATTTGCGGACTTCCCTGTTGTCGTCCGCGGATCGCCCCACGGGTACCGACTCATGCGGCACGTTGGGAATCCCGGCGAGCATCAACCGCATTTCCTGGTCGATCTCTCCGGCTTGCTTCTCCAGTTCGTCGCTCTGCGCGCGCAGGGCCTTCGTCTGCTCCATCTGCGCGGTGGCGTCTTGGCCAGCCTTCTTGAGTTTGGCGATTTCCTCTGACGCGCGGTTCCGCTGCGCCTTCAAAGTTTCAGATTGCGTGATCAAATGGCGGCGTTTTTCGTCCACCTGGCGAAAGCCGCTCAGGACGCTCTGCGGGTCCATCCCGCGCCGGCGAAGCATCTCTTCAACCTGTGTGAGGTTCTCTCGGACGTAAGCAAGGTCAAGCATGAATCCAACTACTTTACCAAAAAGCATTCACCGCGAAGCACGCAAAGGTCGCGAAGAACAATTCGCCCGAATTCCTCCGCTGCCTCCCTTCCTCCGTGTTTTAAGGTTTTGGTTTTGGTCCTGGTCCCGATCAGTGTGATCTGTGTTGATCGTGGTAAGCTTTTCCCGATTTTAATCCGTGTGATCCGTGTTCAGCCGTGGTGAGGTTTTTTTCGATGGATAAAAAGATCTTCTGGCTGCTGTTCACCGTACTAGGTGCGGTCATGGGACTTCTCCTCCCGCTGTGGTGGAACCTGGCGCTTACATTGCCTTTGCTGGTGCTTTGCTGGTGGGTGGTCTATCGCAGCGGATGGTTTCAATAGTTTGTCATCATGAGCGAAGTGTCTATTTCCCGATCGGGTTGACGTGCGATCACGGGCGGTTCCCTTTCAGTTCTCCATCCTCGTCCGACTGGGCCGCGATTTTTTCTCCGCCTGAAATTTCTTGATTGCCTTTCGAATACCTTCCGCGACAACGTGCCAATATAGGCTGCCGTCATCTAGCACGCGCCGTCATCAGCGCACGACCGGTCGTTGTTTCATGGCTGAAAGAACATTAGGGATATAAGCAGAGGGTCGCAGGAAAGGAAGATCAGGATAACTGCGGCTTCCAGTGCGTAAATCACGATGCGTGAACGGTGCGGGCCTCACGGCGGCTTGCACAACCAGAGCAGACACCATGGAACACGACACCCATGCAAAACATCCTCCCGCCAAAATACGCCTTGCGGTCACCCGTAACCGGGTTTACCGAAACGTGTCGTCCTACGATTTTTCCGCCACTCGGGATTCTTTGGCGTATAGTTATTGGCAACTGCTGTTTCCCTGGCAGACGGGCTGCCTAAAGTTTTGCGCCGCTTCACCGAGACATACTGAAGAAGTCGATGGGAGTCGTGCGCGAATGCTTTTGAGCTCTGATTTTGCCAGCGAGAGCGACCTGCTGGACCGCGTAATGGAAAAGGGCATCGTGGTTGAGGCCTGGGACCGCGTGGAACTGGCCGGCATTGACATGACCGGCATGCACGTGTCGGTTTCCTCCATCCGGCTCTTTACTGAAGGCAGAAACCCGCCGTACCGCGCGGGATACTTCTGGAAGGTCGAACCTTCATAGGAATCGCTGACATCGCGCGGAAAATCGCCGACATCGGAAGAAAAACCTTACCACTGATTTACACGGATCAACACTGATCTGCAGTCAAAATCAAAATCTCACCACGGATTAACACGGATAAGACGGATCTGAACTGAGAAAGCAAAAAGTTCACTGCCGATAACGTACGTCTGGCGGATCGGAAACGGTCATTAGCAAGCTAACGGCCAATTCAGATCAGTGTCATCCGTGTTTATCCGTGGTAAGGTTTTCGGGTTTCTTTGAGGTCAGACTCTGGAGCGTCAACGTCCGGTGACGCGGAAGTTCCCTTCTGGGCGCTCCACGGCCAGCCGGACGATGCGGCGTGAGTCGCGCGCGGGACGCGAGCATTCGTAAGCCATAAAATCCTGTATCACGACGCGAGCGTCGCGATATCCCTGGACGATGATGGGGCTGATGATTTCGCTCTCGAAATCAAGCGCGTCAGCGGGCAACGGCTTGTGCGGGGCAATGTTGAAGAACTTCACAAAACGATAATGCTGCTTGCCGATTTCCAGTTCCAGCTGTTCCGGCTTGACGCCCATCTCAGCGGCATAGACCGTGCACAGGCGATTGAAGCTGCTGAGCATGGCAATATCCGATTTGAAGTTTTTGGAGATCAGGATGTCAACGGCATGAACGCCGACATCGAGAAAAGTCTTGATGGCTTCAGTCTGGTCCGCGCCTGCGTTTTCGAGCGGCGCGATCAGGACGAGAAAAAGCACATCAGCGCCCAGGCGGAGCGCGGGCAGCACAGGCTGGTTGGTCATGATGCCGCCATCGGTCCACAAGCGGCCGTCCATGGTAACGGCCTCATAGGCAAATGTGTAAGCGGAAGACGCCACCGCGGCCAGCACCAGGTCCTGCGGGCTCTCAACTTCACGGCGGATGAAATCTTCATGCGCCCCGGGATCGTTGAGCAGAGTTTCAACCGTGGCATTAGAGAAGAAGCGGGCAGCGCCGCGCTGAATGTCGGTGGCGGTCATGATCACGCGGATGGCGGAGTTGCGCAGCTTGTCGTCTGGAATGCGCGCGCGCAGAAACTTGATGCGATCGAAATTGGGGAACAGGCCGGTGCGCAATGGCATCCGCAGGAAACGGTGGCTGAGTTTGCTGAGCGGGTCCTGCAATAAACGATACACGCCCAGCGCAATCAGGATGGCAAAGAACATTGGCACGTGGGGCGTTATGCGGAAAGTCCCATTGTCATTAAGCGGCAGGTGAATATACGTGAAGGCCACAAACAGCACGATAAAGCCCCACACCAGCACGTTTGCTCCGATGGAAACCCAGGTCTTGCGCCAGTCCGGCTCCCAGTCGCGCTTGCGAAGATATTTAGCGGCGACGTAACCGATGTAAGAAAGCTTGTCGGCAAAGAGCAAAATGGAAATGCCGGCGATGGCCAGCGCGAACCAGGTGAACTTGGGATGAGATGTCTGCAGGAAGATGCCGCGGTCCTGCATCCATAACCAGAGAAAGTTGCCGACGCCGGCCGATGCCGCAATCAGTCCGGCAAGGAGAAAAATGTAACGCGACCAGTCAATACCGAGCGTTGCAGGCGTGAGATCGAGCCAGGCGTCAATCAGGCGCTCCGCTTTGCCGACATGACCTTCTGCCTCTGCCGCATAAGAAGCCGCGTTGATGCTGCCGACGGAGGTGGCAGCGATGATGTGAGTGGGAACTTGTGCGTCCTGAAAAGCCATGAGCACGCCGGCCTCATAAGCGCCACGCGCGCCACCGCCGGAAAGGACCACACCCACGCGTGAAGAAAATGTGGCTGGCCTTTTGGCAGTCGCCATGGTTGCGCGGAACTCTTCGCGTAAAGCCGCTAGCTCAGCCAGTGCGGCCGAGCTGCGAGCCTTGGTGGTGCTGATGGGCATGGTTAGGCACAGCTTAACCCAGCTAGCGGCAAAAACCTATGCGCAAGAGTGCTGCTCCGAATGGAGCAAGTATTGGCAAGGTAAAAAACCCGCCGGACGGGAAATCCGGCGGGTGAAAAGAAGCAACTTGCATGGAGGTTAGAACCTGAAGGTAAGTCCGAAACGAACAATGCGGTTGCCCAGGGCGTTCCCTACAACGTCATTGGTCACGCTGGGATCGGCAAAGCCCACAAATGGAGCCTGCTTGTCCCTTGCGAGCCCGGCATTTTCTATGTTGGGATCGATGCTCTGGAAGTTGGGATGATTGAACACGTTCTGGAGCGTGGCGTTAAATTCCAGGCTGGCGCGTTCATTCATCTTGATGTTCTTGAACACGGCAAGATTGGCGATGTTGGTGGGCGCGTCCTGTGAGAGGTTGCGGCGCGCGCCGAACGGTGTGCCAAAAACTGTCTGCGCTTGCGCCGCATTGATGATGTAACGCACAGACTTGCTATCAATTGCAGTTGGCAGTGGCCCCGAGTTCGTTGGATCGGGATTTTTACCAAAGCCGGTGGCATTCATGTCATTAAGGCTGATCAGGGCCGTAGGTGATACACGGCCATTGCAAACGGGAATGGTCGCGTCGATTGCGGCCACGCCCGTGCCGAACATGGTACAGGCATCGGCGCCGTAGACTCCCACGCTGCTGGCAGGAGCGCTGAGGTTACCGACAAATGGTCGCGCCAGATCGACGCCAACGTTGTTTGCCAGCCATGTGAAGTCATAGTTGTTGCTGGGCGCGCTGAGCGCTGCTTCAGCAAATGTCTGGAGCGGCGTGTAGCGCTGGCCTGAAGCCCATATGTAGTTGGCGGAAACAGACCAGCCTCCCAGCACATGGCCAAAGGCCCCATGCTGGCCGGTGAAGAAGGGCAGCTGTTCTGTGGCTGCGATGGAGAACTGGTGCGGAATATCCAGGCCGGAGAAGGAGTACTCGCCGCGGCCGGTGTCCCATGGGTTCTGGGCAAAGGCAAGCGTATTGCCGGCGACTCCCGAGCTGAAGATTTCGCTTACGTTATCGAGAGTGCGGCTATAGGTGTAAGCAGCGCGTACGCCGAGCTGTTTGAAAAGATTGTTGGCGCGGAACTCGGCTTGCAATCCGCTGTAATTGGAAAAGCCGCCATTGTTGCGCTCCAGCACCAGGCCTTTGGAACAATCGGCGCGGCCCAGCGCGGGATTTTTCGTTTGTCCGGGCCCCAACAGTACCTGCGGAGTGGTGCAGCCAGTGGGTCCGGCGGGCGCGGTGGAATTGCCGGTAACAATGGGATTGCCGTTTACGGTCTGGAAAAGGTTATAAGCGTGATTGCCCACATAACGCAGTTCCATGGCGGAGTTGCGGGTGATTTCACGTTCCAAACCAAAATTCCAGCTGTTGACTTTGTCCGGACCAAAGTTGTTGGAGATAGTTACCTCACCCGCGCCGAGGCTGCGTGGATCGAAGACCAGCTTCTGCAACTGCGGAGAGAGCTCAGCCCTTACGTCCGGGCCAAACGGGTGCGCAGGCAGAATCATGCTGGGCGTGATCTGCGAACCGGTGAAGGTGTTCAGGAAAACCACCGGTGCGGAGTTGGCGATGTTGAGATAGATGTTGTAGAACGGCGGATCATACAGGAAACGATAGCCGCCGCGGAACACGGTTTTGCCATGCCCAGTCAGGAAGCCGCCCCAGCTTGGCGTGTACGCAAATCCAAGGCTAGGCCCGAAACTTTTGGTTGGCGCATCGAGTTTGGGAGAGGTGCGCTGCGAGAGCGGAATGTCCTGGCGCCAGAACGCGGTAGCGGGATTGCTTTCGCGCTGCGTGGTCAGGTCATTGAACAGGTTCGCCGGCTGTCCGTAATAGGTCCAGGTCAGGCCAAGGTTCAAAGTGAGGTTCTGGCGGATTTTCCAATCGTCGCCGGCATAAAGGAAGGTGTCATGCTCGCGGAAATCCAAAGTCGGAGTTCCAGCGGCAATGCGAACGCGATTGGGCGTGTTCGCGGCGAATGCCTGCCAGTCCGCAAAGCGGAACGCGCCGTTGAGATTAGGCAGGAACGTATTGGGCGAACGCTGGTACGTATAGTTCACGCCGGCTTTGAAAGTGTGTTTACCCTTGACCCAGTTCAGGTTGTCCTGCCCTTGCCAGGTGTTTACGATGCGGCCTTCAGGAAACACGCCATTCAGGCCGAACGGCAAGAGGCTGGGATCCGTGAAGGTGGCGCGAGTGATTGCCTGATCGACGTTCGTGTCCGACGGCACAGTGCCGATGGTGTTGGTGGCAAAAACGACATTCAACCGGTTGAAGCCCACACGCAGTTCATTGACTATGTGCGAACTGAAAGTATGGGTATCGCTCAACAGGATCGCCTGGCTGAGCGCGGGTACGCTCACAGGGAATCCGGCCGCAGCGTCACCGGTATCAAGGTTGAAGTTGTTGCCACGATTGAACAGGTAGCGTGCCGTGATGGCGTCGCCGCCCAGTTGCCAGTCCATACGCGTGACCCAGTTAAAGTTGTGCGTATGCGTGGGCAAAGTACGTTCCACGCCGCCCAGCTCTACTCCCAGGCATGATGGATCACTGTTATCCAGAAACGTGCCGAAGGGCGTGGGATTGCCGGAGGAGATGGCGTATGGACCAAAAGACTTCAGCGCCAGCAGGCTCTGGCTTCCGGGAAAGCAAGCCGAAAGCGTGGCTATGCCGTTGGGCGTCGGCACATTGCCGGCGCTGGTATAAAGACTATTTTGCGAGATGAGTTGCTGATCGAATCCGCCGAAGAAAAACAGCTTGTTCTTAACGATCGGCCCGCCAATCGTGAACCCGCCAAACTCGTCATTGGCGCGAGGAATCGAAGTCAATGGATTACCGTTCGCGTCGGTCGCGAACCGCTTCTGAAAGTTGGTCATGGAGTTGAGGACCGTGTTGTTCTCATGCTCATAGACGCTACCGTGCCAGGCGTTGGAACCTGACTTGGTAATAATGTTCACCACCGAACCGGCATTGCGCCCGTATTCCGGACCAAACTGGCTGGTGACCAGAATGTATTGCTGGACAAACTCTGTGTCCGAAACAAAAAGCCCAGGGCCGCCGACGCTGTTGTCATTATTATTCTGGCCGTCGATCTGCTGGTCATTGTTGCGTCCGCGCAAACCGTTCACGGAAAATCCGGTGCCGCCATTAGTGTTGGAAAATCCGTTGTCGCGCGCGGCGACTACGCCGGGAATGAACAGAGCCAGATTATCGAGGCCCTGATTTTCAGTGACGCCGGCAAACGTGGTCAGCTGCGTTCCGGCAAAAGTGTTCGTCACCTGTGACTGCGTGGTCTCAATCAATGGCGCGTCAGCAGTGACTTCCACGGCTGTGGTTACTTCGCCTACGGTCAGGGGAATAGCGCCAAGACCGCTGTCGCGTCCCGCAGCCACCACAATATTGTTCTGGACGGTGGTCTTGAAACCTGTTGCGGTCATTTCAACTCTGTAAGTGCCAACAGGAATCAGGTTGAAGTGGAACGATCCGGAACTATCGCTGGTGGTGGTGAGCGTGGCGCTGGTAGCGTCGTTGATCGCTTTCACCGTTGCGCCGGACACCACTGCTCCCTGGGGATCAGTGACTGTGCCGGAAATAGATCCTTTAACAACTTGTGCCACGGATGGTATCGCGCACAGCAAAGCTAGTGTCGCAATGACAAGTGCCAGCCGCTTGACTGGGTGTTGATGATGATTCATGTGCTTCTCCTATGAATGCTGCGCCGATGCATCGATGGGTTGCGCAGTTGACATTCAGGAAAGCAATTGCCATTCCAATGGACGAGGCCAGAGAAGCCGATGGGCACGTTGTGACGAAAGACAAATCCGCAATGACGAAAAGTATGGAAAAAGTGTTTAGAAGAAATCGACGCAAGCCTGTAAACATCATGGTGCGACGCATATCCGCTTGAAGTGATGAGATGCTTTCATTTTTGGAAAGCCGTCTTCACGCGATCTACATATTCTGGGAAATCCTGGTTTATCAACGCCATCCACAACTCACCTTAATATTGCGTTGCTCGAAATAAGATCTAACTTCCCGGAAAAAAGATTTGTGACCATTTCTTTCCCGCTTCGTCTAACACGCCAGAGGAAGCGAACCAAGGTGTAGTGTATGAGCACATTAGAAGGCGCAGTAACCAGCGGCAGATTACCGATCAAGGAAAGCGGACGGACAGTGTTTGTTCCGCTGGATGAAGTCGAATACTTTGAGGCATCGGGCAACTATGTGCGTGTGCATGCGGGTGAGGCACACTATCGCGTGCGCGAGAAACTAAGCACCATGGAAACACGATTGCCGGAGCGCGACTTTGTCCGCATCCATCGCTCCGTCATCGTGAACCGCAACCGCATCCATGAGCTGCGACGGTCATTCAGCGGTAAATATCTTGTGACGCTTGTTTCCGGCAAGCAGGTCACGCTGAGCCGCAGCCATCGCCAGCAGCTTTCCGCGTTGAAGGAACCGTACTAAAGGCTGCGCGCCGATTGGTTGAACGCGCCCGCTCCCTTCCTTTGCCTGTCTGCGTTCGCTTGGATCGGCAATTGAAACAGGTACGTTCTTACTCCGGTCCTATCCATGTGATCAATGTTGATCCGTGGTAAGCCTTTCCCCCTTTGCGTCCTCTGCGTCCTTTGCGGTAACTGGTTTTGCTTTTCCGATCACGGCGATGACGCGCGATATCGGCGATCACGGCGATTCAGCCCCCTCCCCCTCCCATACCCATCCCAGATTGGCGCGGACTTGAGAAGGGGTATCCCAAACCATCCCAGATTGGCGTGGGTTTAAGCAATCAGGCATCAATTGGCGTAGGTTTCAGCAGTTTGGGGTTTGTGTTTTTAGCCAAAAGCTAAGAGCCAAAAGCCAACGGCCTTCTTGTGCTAATTGCCATTTGCTAGATTTTCAAAGACCGTGGCACATCCGCCCCTGGGGGCTATCTCACTTTACCGGATCTTTGTTGGCGAATCAATCACGAATTAGTTCATCGTTTGTTTATCTTCGAATATAAGAATCTGGCCGCAAATCATGCGCCCGAGTTCCTGCTGACTTCTGCTCGAACGCCAGTCCTCAAACGTCTAATTTCCGTTAGCCAGGAATCGGTACATTGGCCAAAAAGCAAATTCGAGCTAAGTCAGAACAACGGAAAGGTCAGGCTGTCGTTTACTTGCCCTGTTTCGGGGAGTGGCTCGGCCTGGTATCGCACCTGGTTCGGGACCTGAGGATGCTCTACCCGGCGCTCCTCGTGGAACTCCTTTGGACTCAACAGAAGAGATTTTACGGTGTGGAAAGCTGCTGAGATTTGATGCTTTCACCGCTAACATATTCAACTACAGTGTCGCTCAGGGACACGACGGCCTTTTCAGGTTTCATTGAAAATAAGCATCTAAACAGATCACTATCAGACCGACCAGAGATACGGTCTACAGGTTCCGGGTTTCTTCGGCTGGTAGGTTGGACCTAGAATTTGGAACTAGAATAATGATCTTTTTTGAATTTTGAACATTTTCTTATTTTTTCAAAATTGGAGTCTGTCCTCATTTTTCTCTAGGAGAACTGATATGAATGGATCATCGGTAGCACTATCCCTTAGAGAAATCTGCTCAACTATGCCACTTCCGAAACCCAGATAGGAAAGAGAACGAATTGTCTGGGAGGAAAATATGGATTCAAGGGTGCGTAGAACAGTAGATCTACTGAAAGCCCGCCCAACTTGTAAATTTAAAGTTTCCGAATTGGCCCACGCTGTAAATTTATCGACGTGGTATTTCTCCCATCTCTTTCTAAGAGAAACCCAAGCTTCACCCCGGCAATTCTCTCGGCAGCTAAAATTTGAAAGAGCTCGACTTTTATTGGAAAGCAGCTGTTTAAGCGTGAAGGAAGTAATGGCTGCTGTCGGCATAAATGACAAAAGCCACTTTGCGAAGGATTTCAAAAAAGCATATGGCTTGTCTCCAATTCAATATCGTCATAAATATACCAAGTAAGTGCTAACTAAGAGAGCAGATTAAGCCAACAAATAGCAATATTGGCCAACCCTTCACGAATTGGTCATTTACATTTTCTGCGTAGACTCAGCTTGACCTGAATACAGGGTCAAATTCAGCATACTGATGTCACAGGAGACTCAAATGAACAAGCAAATTTGCACAACCCAATATTGGGCACAGCCATCTGGGTTACAACAATACGGGAGTCGCCTCTAACCAAACTGGAAGAATAGCCTGGTTTCGAGCAGAGCAGTTGCAATGCGAGTAACGGCATGAACATTGTTCAAGGCCACGGCCCCGTTGGCACGGCCCTATATATAACAGAACACTAAACAAAAGGGAGAAGTAACACCCGATTTCGGAGGAAGATACTATGCGGGACAGGAACTCTATTGTATTAACAGCACTGCGCACAATGGCGATATTACTATGCGCTAGCAGCATTCTTGGGTGGGCCCAGTCGCCGTTGAGCACGGTTCTTTATTCGAGCGGCACGACGGCTCAGTACTACCTGACCACCAACAGCCACATTGAGGAGATCTATAACAACCCCGATGGAACGTTCGGCTACCAGGACAACACGGCACTTACCGGCGCGCCTCTCGCCGGTGCTGGAAGTCCCCTCGCCACCTTGCTCTATTCGAGCGGAACCACAGCCCAATATTACGTTAGTTCTGCTAGTCATGTTCAGGAAATCTGGAACAACCCCGACGGAACCTTTGGATACCAGGACAACACTGCCCTCGCGGGTGCGCCAGCAGCCGCTGCAAGCAGCCCCCTAAGCATCGTGTTGTACTCGACCGGAACGACAGCCCAGTATTTCCTGACCTCCAGCGGGCACGTGGTGGAAATCATCAACAACCCGAATGGAACAGTGAGTTACCAGGACAACACATCGTTGACGGGAGCGCCGGTGGCAGCCGTCGGGAGTCCTCTGGCTACGGTACTCTATTCCAGCGGGACCACAGCGCAGTACTATCTAAGCTCCGATGGACACGTTCAGGAAATCTGGAACAATCCCGACGGCACCTTCGGGCATCAGGACAATACTGCACTAGCCGGTAGTCCGACTGCGCGGTCCAGCAGCCCTCTTCGGATAGTGCTCTATTCTACTGGCACAACAGCTCAATACTTTCTCACATCCAGCGGGCACGTGGTGGAAATCATCAACAACCCGAATGGAACCGTGAGTTATCAGGACAACACAGCGTTGACGGGAGCGCCGGTCGCGCGCTGATTGCTACAAATGTTCAATAGTGCAGACGCGGGCTCCTGCCGAGTAAAACTTCGCAGGAGCCCATACTTTTTTTGACAGCCCAGGTCCAGATGAAGCAGCCAACGTTCATATTGCGCGCCGGGCACACCCAAGATGAACAGCAGTTCCTTTCGACCGTAGCTGATTTTGTCGCTGTCAAGACCTCAAAGAACCGCAAAGTTTCCACAACCTTCAACGAAGAGGTTGCAACAGATTCAATATCAATCACTTAAGAACAACAAATTTCGGCAGAGTTCCATAGGGATTAAAATCTGGTTCGGAACCAGTGGGTCGGAGCTTCAAATCCTCTATTCTCGGGCCATGCTTTCCTGCTCCACCCAGGATAGTCCACACCACGCTGGAATGCTTTAGGACTGCAACAGGGTCTCAGCTCTAGAGGAAGCGCAACGCTTGCGCAACAACCAGTATTCATCGATAACAATATTTACCAAAACAGGCTCGCCTCCATCTGGTGTAAAGCCTGAGGTCCGTGGGCTTGGCAATCTGCTTTCGCAATCTGGTTTCACACCTTAACGTCGTGTCCAATCGTTCGCCGGCGGCGCAGCCGCGCTTTCGCACCTGGCTGCTCAGCATTTTCGCCATTGCCGGATTACCCTCACGTTGAGCAGCGCAGGCAACTCATACATCACCGCGCGAATCCGATGCACCGAGGTGAATCAATGCGATTGAAGTTCTTATTCGCGATGGTAGTGGCTTTTGCTCTTTCTCTGGGCGCCATCGCACAACAAACTGATGACGGGATAAAACAAGACACCAAAGACGCGGCACACTCCACGGGCAAGGCCGTGAAAAAGACCGGCCACAAGATCAAAAAGGGGAGCAAGAAGGTTGTCCACAAATCCGCCAATGCCACCCGGAAGGGCGCTGAGAAGGTAGAAGACAAGAGCGCGCCCACTCCAACCCCTCCGCCACAGAAATAAAAACCAGAGGGAGAAGCGGCCAGGCGCTTATTTCGGTTGACGGCTTACCGTTATCGGACTTAATATCCGCTTAGCCGCTTCGTCCGTGGCCCCCAATGCATAAACTTGCAAAGACTACCGTCCGGAAATCCGTTTCCGGCGAAGTCGTGATTCCGGACAAGCTCTACTTTCGCATTGGCGAAGTCAGCCGCCTTTGCGGCCTGCCCAGCTATGTGCTCCGCTTCTGGGAAACCGAGTTCAACCAGCTCAAGCCTTCCAAGAGCGGCACCGGCCAGCGGATGTATCGCAAAATCGACGTGGAGAACGTGCTGCGGATCAAGAAGCTCCTTTACGATCAGGGCTTTACCATTGCTGGAGCGCGCCAGCAGCTGCGGGCGGAAACCAAGCGCAAACAGTCACCTTTACCTTTCGCTGTCCCCACCCCCAACCGGGGCGAGTTAAAGCAAGTCCGGCAAGGGCTTAGAGAGATTTTGGGGATCCTTACTGCCCGTCATTAAGCGCAAAAAATTGCAGATAGCTCCGTTCTAAGTCAGTGGGATGAACCGCATTTGGGGCCAGTGACTTAAGATTTTCCTGCTCCAAGGGAAAGCTGAGCTGCATCCAAAGAAAGGTGGCTATAATAGTGGTAGCTCACCTTGCAGGCGTTCTTTCGTCTCAATAAGGAATATAAAGGTCGATCTGATGTCGAAAAAGATCCAAGTTCTCCTCCTGACCAGCTCCATGTTGATCGTCGCTTTTGTCATGATAGGCAGCCTGGGCGTGCATGCGTCCGGCGCCAGCAGCAGCGGTGACGTAACCCTCAAACACATTGGCGTTTACAGCGAAGTGCTTTATCGCGTCCGCGCGGAATATGTGGAAGAGCCCAACATGAGCGCGGTCACAAACGGCGCGCTGCATGGCCTGCTGGAATCGCTGGATGCTGACTCCAGCTATCTCACTGCGTCTGAATACAAAGTCTTCAAGCAGAAAAAAACAGAAGGCAAGGCTAGCATTGGCGCGACAGTCTCCAAGAGATTTGGCTATGCCGCCATTATCTCTGTGATTCCGGGCGGCCCTGCTGATAAAGCCGGCTTGAACTCCGGGGACATCATTGAGACCGTGGAAGGCCTGAGCACGCACGATCTATCTTTGGCTGCGGTGAAAAACCATCTGGTTGGCGAGCCCGGCTCGCGCCTGGAATTGACGATCATCCGCACGCGCAAGATTGAACCGCAAAAGATCACCGTGGTCCGCGACGTTGTTGCTCTTCCGGCAGTGACCGAGACAATGGCTGCGGACAATACCGGCATCATCAAGGCCCAGGTGCTGACCAAAGGCAAAGCCGCGGAAATCGCCGAGAAGGTGAAGTCCCTGCAGAAAAAAGGCGCCAAGAAGCTGGTGCTGGACCTGCGCAACAACTCTGAAGGCGAAGAAGAGGAAGGCGTGGCCGTTGCCAATCTCTTCCTGGGCAAAGGCACCATAGGGTCTTTGCAAGGCCAGAAGGTTGAAAAAGTAACTTACACTGCTGATCCTCAAAAGAAGATTACTGACCTGCCAGTGGCTGTGCTGGTAAATCGCGGCACTGCCGGCCCTGCGGAATTAGTGGCGGCGGCGATTCTTGATAACACCCGTGGTGACGTTGTTGGCGATAAGACTTTTGGCGAAGGCTCTGTACAGAAGCTGATTGAAGTGCCGGATGGTTCGGCGCTGATTCTCTCCGTCGCCAAGTACTACACATCGAATGGCAAGGTCATACAGGATACCGGCATCACGCCGAATATTGCGGTGGCTTCCAATGATGACATTGTTGCCGTCTCTGACGACGATGACAGCAGTCCAAACGATGAACCGCAGAAGACGCAGCCTAAAGAAGACGAACAACTGCGGCGCGCGATTGAAGTTCTGAAAATGAAAACGCAGAAAAGCTAGGGGCCTTTCTAATCTCCCTACAGGCGCGCCCTACGGGGCGCGCTTTTTATTTCGGCAAAGTACATGTGCGTTTCCAAGCGCATGTCCTGTTGTCATGCGGGGTCATCATGGGAACCATGCTATTCTGGCCTTGATCTCACCCCATGGAATCTCTTGCTGAACCATCGCTTGCTGAACCAGCGCCAGTCAAAGTAGCTGGGAAACCGCTGGTGGGCAGAGTTGTGTTCAGCGTTCTGGTTCTAACAGCGGCGTTCCTGGGAACCACGGCGGGTCTGCTGATTGTCTACTCCACTGACCTGCCGCAGATCAGCGAACTGGAGCGCTACCGTCCCAGCACGATCACAGAGCTTTATGACGATCAGGGCCGGCAGATAGGATCATTTGCCTTGCAGCGCCGCGTACTGGCATCTTACGATGATTTTCCCAAGGTGCTGCGGGACGCCATTCTTTCCACGGAAGATAAAACTTTTGAAACACACTGGGGCATCAACTTCTGGCGCGTCTTTGGCGCGACGTATCGAGACATAACGTCAAGCTCGCGCGCGCAAGGCGCTTCCACGCTCACCATGCAGCTTTCACGCAACCTGTTTCTTTCTCCTGAGCGCCATTTCAGCCGCAAGGTGCAGGAAGCGCTGCTTGCCTTGCAGATTGAAAGACGTTTCACCAAGCAGCAAATCTTCACGCTCTATTGCAACCAGATCTTTCTGGGACATGGCGTGTATGGGTTTGAAGCCGGGGCGGAATACTACTTCAACAAGCACGCAAAAGATTTGAAGCTGGAAGAAGCAGCGTTGCTGGCGGGCCTGCCCAAAGCACCGGTTTTTTATTCGCCAATCAATTTTCCTGACAAGGCGCTGAAGCGCCGCAATCTTGTCATCAACAACATGCTGGAAGATGGCAAGATCACCGCCGAAGAAGCCGGCCGCGCCAAGACCACGCCGCTGCACTTAAACATACAGCCTGACCGCTCACCGGCACCCAACTTTGTGGAAGAGGTCCGCCGCTTTCTGGAAAAGAAATACGGAGCAGACGAAGTGCACGAAGGCGGCTTGCGCGTATATACCTCGCTTGATCTTGACTTGCAGAAAAGCGCCACGCAAGCAGTGCTGGATGGACTTGCAGCCTACGAGCGCCGCCACGGATGGAAAGGCCAGTTGAAAAATGTGGTGCAGAACGGCGAAGGCATTGGCAAATATCAGGACGTGGACTGGCAAAAGCCCCTGGCCGTTGGCGATTACGTTCATGCATTGGTCGTCGATATCGGGCTGCAATTCTGTAAGATCAAGCTGGGACGCAACTATGCTTCGCTGGGACCGGCGGAGCTGGCGTGGACAGGACGCAAGCTGCCGAAAAACATACTTGCCGTGGGCGATGTTGTTTACGTCAAGGTCTTGGCTTTGTACCCGGATGGCTCCGCGAAGGTTTCTCTGGAGCAGGATTCAGGCGCGCAGGGAGCGTTGCTGGCCATTGACAACGCTACCGGCGATATCAAAGCCATGGTCGGCGGACGAGATTACGATGCGTCAAAGTTCAACCGCGCTACGCAGGCGTCACGTCAGGCTGGATCATCTTTCAAGCCATTCGTCTACACAGCAGCAATCGACCAGGGCGCGGAACCCGATGACCTGATCATGGATGCGCCAACTACATTTAACAGCGCGGGTGTTCCCTATGCTCCGCACAATTTCGACCGCAAGTTTGAAGGCAACATTACGCTTCGCCATGCGATGGCGGAGTCGCGCAATATTCCCGCAGTAAAATTGGCGCAGCGCGTCGGCATGCCCACCGTAGCCGACTATGCGCGCCGCTTTGGCATCACATCGCCGATCCTGCCTTTTCTACCCGTGGCGCTGGGCGCTGCCGATGTCACGCTTTACGAGCAAACATCGGCCTACACTGTCTTTCCCAACGATGGGCTGCGCATTGAGCCGCGCTACATCCGCAAAGTAACCGACTATGAGGGCCACGTACTGGAACAGGATTTTCCTGACGCCAAAGATGTTGTCAGCCAGCGCACAGCACGGACCATGGTATCGCTCTTGGAAGAGGTGGTGAAGCACGGAACTGCGAGCAGCGCAAAAAAACTCAACCATCCCGTGGCGGGCAAAACCGGCACCACGAATGACTACACCGACGCATGGTTTGTGGGCTTCACGCCCAGCCTGACTTGCGGCGTGTGGGTGGGGTTCGATGAAAAAAAGAACCTGGGCGAAAACGAGACAGGTGGACACGCGGCCCTGCCGATCTGGCTGGACTTTATGCGCGCGGTAGTTGCCGATCCTTCGCGGAAAAATGAGGCCTTCGCGGCTATGGGCAGTGACAAAAAGAAAGCCGCAGCGGTAAAGCGCGCGGCAATTACGCCGCCTAGCCACGCCGGAGACGCGGAGGCCCACTGATTGCTGCGCAAAGTCATAAAATATTTTTTTCTTGGCTTGGTGCTCCTGCTGGTGTTTCTCTCTTCGGCGCTGCTGGCCATGCGCTTTGCTATTCAGGGTCGCGAGGTCAACGTTCCACGGCTGACTGGCCTCACTCCTGCTGAAGCCGAACGCGTCGCTAATTCTGACGGCCTGGTTCTCTCCGTGGAGAGCCGCTTCTATAGTCCATCAGTTCCCACAGGCCGAATCATTTCGCAATCGCCCGCGCCAGGTGCGACAGTGCGACGCGGATGGAAAATTCGCGTGGCCGCCAGCCTGGGAACACAGCATGCCGCTGTGCCTAACCTGATTGGACAAAGCCAGCATGCAGCGGGGATCAACGTGAGCCGTCGCGGGTTGGAAGTTGGGACGGTCGCGACTATACATCTTCCCGGCGCGCCCCCTGATACTGTGCTGGCGCAGTCACCGCCGCCCGACGCGGCTGACGTGACGTCACCAAAAGTAAGCTTGCTGGTTGCCGCCGGCGATAACGGCCAGCGCTATGTGATGCCCAACTTTGTCGGCAAACCTCTAGCCGACGCAAACATTGCGCTGATCAAAGGCGGCTTTACCTTGGGTAAGGTGCTTCTTGTGAGCGGCAATGACGCCAACACGGCGGACATGCCGGGGATTATTGTGCGGCAATCTCCCGCAGCAGGACAACGCGTGGCCGCCGGGGCGGCGATAAGTTTTGATGTGAGGAAGTAACCAGGACTAACCGCAAAGGACGCGAAGGAACACTAAGAGGATTTAACCACAGAGGGCCCAGAGGAACACGGAGGAAAGCTTTACTCCATGGCATTGGGTGTTGAACAGTGGCAGTGTGATTCTCTTGGGTTGAACCGCGACGAATAAACCTCTGTGTTTCTCTGTGGCCTCTGTGATTAATGTCTTTCTATAACAGCCGCGAAGAACCCGTCGCACGGATGAACGCCGGGAAGCGTACGCAGGAAATCGCCGCTGATCAGCTTATCAATATTTTCCCAGACCAGTTCTCCCGATTCATGCAAACGCTGTAACTCAGTTCGTACCGGAATGATTTTGAATTCGGGACCGGCCCGCAAGCATGCCGTGATTACCTGCTCATTCTCTTCCGGCTCCAGTGAACACGTGGAATAGACCAGCCTTCCGCCGGGTGACACATGCCGCATCGCCGCCTGCAGAATTGCAATTTGGCGCGATTGCAGATCAAGAAGGTCATCCGGCTTGAGCTTCCATTTGATTTCCGGATTGCGCGCCAGCGTTCCTGTACCGGAGCAGGGGACATCGGCCAGGACGCGGTCAAAATCTGCGCCGTAAGGCAGAGCGAGCGCGTCCGCGGTGATGACTTGGATGTTTTGCTGCGGCGCGAGTCGGCGCAAAAGCGTTGCGCGATGAGGATGCAGTTCAGTAGCAATGATCTCTGCTTCCGGCAGTCGCGTGGCCATGGCGGAAGTCTTGCCGCCGGGAGCGGCACAGCAATCGAGAATGCGCCGGCCGGTGCCGACGAGCGCGGCCACCAGTTGCGAGCCTTCGTCCTGGATGGCAAACTTTCTTTCTAAGACCTGGCCTTCGCGGAACATTTGAGTCGCGCTGGCATCGCCTGAAGTCACGACT
>Ga0209060_10001362_pt1:5000-27428 | contig 27428 bp, 23 predicted proteins | sample Coa_R1_8_FD_187155 | JGI IMG/M metagenome (GOLD analysis project Ga0209060, IMG submission 187155) | Surface soil microbial communities from Centralia Pennsylvania, which are recovering from an underground coalmine fire - Coalmine... | ecosystem: Environmental > Terrestrial > Soil >...
TGGCGTCGTTGTCGACGGCGCCGTTCATCACCACGCCGCAGTGCCCATGCGTGGTGTACTCGCAGAAGCAAGCGTCGACGGAGACCATCAGCTCGGGCGTCGCTTTCTTGATGGCGCGGATGGCCCGCTGCACGACCCCTTCGCTGGCCCAAGCCTCGCTGCCGACCTCGTCCTTCTTCTCGGGCAGCCCGAACAGGATCACGCCCGGGATCCCGAGCCTGGCGATCTCCTCGGCCTCCTGCGCGAGCACGTCGACCGAGTAGTGAAATTGCCCCGGCAGCGAGGGAATCTCGCGCCGCACGCCTTTGCCGGGGCAGACGAAGAGCGGGAAGATGAAGTTGTCGGGCGCCAGCGTCGTCTCACGGACGAGGCGGCGCAGCGCGGGGGTTCGCCGGAGGCGGCGCGGACGGGCTTCGGGGAACGACATTGCGGCGAGCCTACCGTAGCTTGGCCGGCGCCGGGAGGGGAGGCGCCTTTTGCCGGATGCTCGTCCGAGATCCTTGTCTGCCGTGCGCCCGTTGCTAATTTTTTTGTGGAACCAGCGTCGCGGCGACTGAGCCGCAGGCGCGAAGGAGGGGAACATGCGGCGGCTGGGGGGACTCGGAACGGCCGTGCTGTTCGTGGCGTCGGGTGCGGGCCTGGGCATGGCGGCCGCGCGGGCCGCGGACCCCGGCAGCGAGGCGACGCAGTCGGCGCCGTGGGGCGCCGAGGTGACCGCGCCGGTGGCGCTCCTGTCGCGCCTCCACCACGCGGCTCAGCGCGAGGTCCAGCTGGGCGAGCTGGCCGAAGCAGGCGGGGCATCGCCGTCGAGCCGGCGCTTCGGCGCCGAGCTGGCGGCCGACTTCCGCGAGCTCGACCAGCGCATCGTCGCCACCGCGGCCTCGGCCGGCATCGACGAGGCGCGCCTGTCGGCGGTCTCGGCGGGCGAGAACGTGGTCGCGCTCAAGAAAGAGGCCGATGACCTCGGTCACCTGGCCAACGAGCGGGGCGGCTCGTTCGATCGCGACTTCTGGGTGACGGTCGCCCAGTCGCAGTCGGCCGACCAGGACATGCTGGCCACCACCGCGGCCCGCGAACCGGCCCTGCTCGGGCTGGTGGGCGACATGAGCAAGCTCTACGATCGCTCGAGCAAGCGGGCGCTGGCGGCGGCCGCGTCGCCGGCAGGCAGCGCGGAGACCGGCGCGCCGCGCGGAGCCGCGCCTGACGAGGCCACGCCGGACGAGGCCGCGCCCGACGAGGGGGCCCGCGCCCCCGCTCAGCCCACCCGCTGACCCGGGGACCGGCGCGCGCGGGCTAGCGCCGCGACCAGCGCCTGCGGGCTGGGTGTGTCGGCGACGGCGCCCACCACGACGCCGCTCTCGGCAGCCTGCTGGGCGGTGGTCGGCCCGATGACGGCCACCGTGGCTCGCTCGAGCGCGGCCGAGGTCCAGCGGGCGACGAAGGCCTTGAGCGCCGAAGGGCTGGCGAACAGCGCGGCGTCGAACGGCGGGAGCGGCGGCAGCGGGTCGAGCGGGACCGTCCGCGAGACCGGCAGCAGCTCGACCGCGATGCCGCGGGCCCCAAGCGCCTCCCGCAGGTGCTCGCGCCCGTCGACCGCGCGCGGGAACAGGACCCGGGCGCTCGCCGGCAGCCCGGCCAGCGCCGCCGCCAGCCCCTCCTGACGCTGCTCGCGCGGGGCGGGGACGACGGCCACCCGCAGCCCCATCGCCTCCAGCGCGCGGGCCGTTCCCGCCCCGACCGCGGCGATGTTGGCGGCCTCGAGCGCCTCGATGCGCAGCGTCTCGCGAAGCCGGGCCACGGCCAGCCGTGCGGCCGAGGGGCTGGTGAAGACCACCCACACTCCGGGCGCCGCCGAGGCGAAGGCGCGATCGAACGGCGACCAGTCGGGGGGCGGGACGACCTCGACGGTCGGGTAGGCCACCGGGACCGCGCCGGCGCCGCGCAGGGCCTCCAGCAGGGGCCCGGCCTCGCCGGCCGGTCGGGTGACCAGCACGCGCCAGCCGGCGAGCGGGAGAGCGCCCGGTTCCACCGTTCGATGATACCGTGGCGGCGTGACGCGCGGGATCTTCCTGGGCCTGCTCTTCGTCGCGGCGCTGGCCGCGGCGCCCGCGTGCAAGAGCGGCGGGCAAACGGCGGGGACCACCTCGGCGCCGGCCTCGCCCGCGACGGTGGCCATCGACACCGGCGCGCGCAAGGTGCTCTTTCGCGTCGAGGTCGCCGTCACCCCCGAGGAGCACGCGCGGGGGCTCATGTACCGCTCACGCCTCGCCACCGACGCCGGCATGATCTTCGTGTTCGAGGAGCCGTCGGTGCAGCGGTTCTGGATGAAGAACACCCTCATCCCGCTGGACATGATCTTCATCGGCAAGAATCGGAAGATCGTGGGGATCGTCGAGGACGCCGCGCCCGAGACCGAGACCGAGCGGTTGGTCGGGGCGCCGTCGCAGTATGTCCTGGAGATCGGCGGGGGGCTCTCGGCGCAGCTCGGGATCCACGCCGGGGAGACGGTCGATTTCCAGAATGTTCCGCAGCCCTGACCCGGCGATCAGCGTCCGCCGGCGCGATTAGAATCGGGGGCGCATGGAGCCGATGCTGGCGACCCTGGCGGAAGCGCCGCTGGTCGATCCGAACCTGGTCTACGAGCCGAAGTACGACGGCATCCGAGCGCTCGTCGAGGTGGCGCCGGCCAAGGCCAAGGGCGCGGTCGACGTGATCATCGCCTCGCGGCGCGGGAACGACAAGAGCCGCCAGTTCCCCGAGGTGGTCGAGTCGCTGGCCCGCTGGGCGAAGCGGCGCCAGGGCGGCGGCCAGGACGGGGTGCTGCTCGACGGCGAGATCGTGGCGCTGGACGACGCCGGCGATCCGGTGGGGTTCGAGCGGCTGCAGGAGCGAATTCATCAGAGCTCACCGCGCGAGGTGGCGCGGCTGCGCGGCGAACGGCCGGTGGCCTTCGTGGTGTTCGACATCCTGCGCGACGGCCGCGAGGACCTGACCGGACTGCCGCTCGCCCTGCGGCGCGCGCGGCTGGAAGCGGCGCTCGAGGGCGGGCTCGACACGACGCTGCGGATCGCCCGCCAGGAGCGCGCCGACGGGACGGCGCTCATGCAAGAGGCGCGGGCGCGCGGCTGGGAGGGGATCGTCGCCAAGGACGCGCGCTCGACCTACAAGGCGGGGCGCCGGACCATGGACTGGCGGAAGCTGAAGCTGGTCAAGCGTCAGGAGCTGGTGATCGGCGGCTTCAGCGAGGCGAAGGGGACGCGCTCGCACTTCGGCGCGCTGTTGGTCGGGCTCCCCACCGAGGGCGGCAAGCTCCGCTTCGCCGGGCACGTGGGGGGCGGCTTCACCGAGAAGGAGTTGGCGCACGTCATGCGCCTGCTGACCGCGCGCAAGGCGGCGGCGTCGCCGTTCGACGGGCCGCTTCCGCCCGGGGGCGGCAGGCCCCAGTTCGTGCGCCCCGAGCTGGTCGCCGAGGTGCAGTTCGCCGAATGGACGTCGGAGGGGTACCTGCGGCAGCCTGTGTACCTCGGCCTGCGCGACGATCTCGTGCCGGCCTCGCTCAACATCGAGGTCAAGCCGCCGCCCGCGCCGGCGCCCGCGCCCCCGACGGCGCTGGCCCCGCCCGAGCTGGAGGCGATCGTCGCGGCCTTCGAGAAGCTGGCCGCGCGCGGCGGCGGCAAGCTGGAGGTGCCGGGCGCGGTGCTGGACCTCGGCAACCTCGGCAAGCCGCTGTGGCCCGCGCTGGGCCTCACCAAGGGAGACCTGTTCCGCTACTACCTGGCCGTCGCGCCGTATCTGCTGCCGGTGGTGCGCGATCGCCCGCTGGTGATGAAGCGGTTCCCCGACGGGATCGCCGGGAACACGTTCTATCAGCAGCGCGCGCCCGAGCCGGTGCCCCGCGGCGTCCGCAGCGAGCGCGTCGACATCGGCGACGAGGTGCCCGCGCGTCTGGTGGGCGGCGACCTGGCGACGCTGCTGCACATGGTGCAGCTGGCGGTCATCTCGCAGGATCCCTGGTTCTCGCGCGTGCAGTCGCCGTTCGAGATGGACTGCGCGGCGATCGATCTCGACCCCATGTCGGAGGCGCCGTTCTCGCGCGTGCGGGACGTCGCCCGCTGGGTCAAGCACGAGCTCGACGCGCTGGGGATCCCCGGCTGGCTCAAGACCTCGGGCTCGCGCGGGCTGCACATCTTCCTGCCGCTGCGCCCCGGCACCTCGTACGAGTCGGGCATGATCTTCTGCCAGATCGTGGCCTCCTTCGTGGTGCACCGGCACCCCGAGGCGGCCACCGTCGAGCGCACCGTGAGCAAGCGCGATCCGAAGACCGTCTACGTCGACTGCCTCCAGAACATCTCGGGGAAGACGCTGGCCTGCGCCTACAGCGCGCGCGCCAGCGACTACGCGGGCGCCTCGACGCCGCTCGCCTGGGACGAGCTCACCGACGATCTCGACCCGCGCGCCTTCACGATCAAGACGCTCCCTGAACGGCTGGCGGCGGTGGGCGACCTGTGGGCCGGCCTGCGCGAGGCGCCCGGGATCGATCTCGGCGCGGCGCTCGAGCGGGCGCAGGGGCGGAGCGGCTAGATCGGGGACCTGCGACGGGCCCCTCTTGCCGCCGGGCAGCCGTGGTAATAGTACCGGCGTCAAAACCCACGAAGGAGACCCTCCATGCGTTCGAAAATCGCGCTCGCGTCGTTCCTCACGCTCTCGCTGCTGGGCGCCGCCGTCGCCCGGGCCGACGACGAGGATCCGGCCAAGGGGCACTTCACCCTCGAGGAGGCGACCAAGGGCCTCTCGGGTTCGGGGGCCGGACAGTTGACCGCCAAGATCGACACCACGCTCGGCACGTTCACCTGCGAGCTTTACGACAAGCAGGCGCCGATCACGGTGGCCAACTTCGTCGGCCTGGCCCGGGGCGTCCGCCCCTGGAAGGATCCCAAGAGCGGCAAGTGGGTGAAGAAGGCGTTCTACGACGGCCTGATCTTCCACCGCGTGATCCCGGGGTTCATGATCCAGGGCGGCGATCCGCTGGGGACCGGCACCGGCAACCCGGGCTACCGGTTCGAGGACGAGTTCTCGCCCGATCTCAAGTTCGACAAGCCGGGCCTGCTGGCCATGGCCAACGCGGGGCCGGCCACCAACGGCTCGCAGTTCTTCATCACCGAGGGGACCCCGGCGCACCTCACCGGGCGCCACACCATCTTCGGCCTGTGCGAGCCGCTCTCCTTGGTCAGCAAGATCACCGGCGTCGAGCGCGGCCCGCGCGACAAACCGGTCACCGACGTCGTGATCAAGAAGGTCACCATCTCGCGAGGGAAGAAGAAGAAGTAATCCCATGAAACACTTCGTGCTCGACACGAACGTCCTGATCCACGATCCGCGCGCGCTCCTCTCCTTCGCGGACAACGAGGTCGTCGTCCCGATCTTCGTCATCGAGGAGATCGACCAGTTCAAGAAGGAGGCCTCGGAGCGCGGGCGGAACGCGCGCGAGGTGGCGCGCATGCTCGACGCCCTGCGGGCCGAGGGCGCGCGCCTCTCGGACGGCGCCCCGCTGTCCTCGGGCGGCCGGCTGCGCGTCGCCTCGGCGGCGCGCGCGGTGCCGACCACGCTGCGAGAGAGCCAGATCGCCGACCACCTGATCCTGATGGTGGCGCTCGACGTGCGCGACTACAACAAGGGCGAGCCGACGATCTTCGTCACCAAGGACGTCAACCTCCGCATCCGCGCCGACTCGCTGGGGCTCACCTCGATGGACTTCGAGGGCGAGCGGATCGACATCGACGAGCTCTACTCGGGGATGACCGAGCTCATCACCAGCGCGGCCGAGGTCGACACCTTCTACGCGCAGAACACGCTGGCGCTGCCCGACGCCACCTACAAGGCGAACCAGTACGTCATCCTGCGCGACCGCGACAACCCGTCGCACAGCGCGCTGGGCCGCTACGACGCCGCCGGCAAGAAGCTGCTGCCGCTGCGCAAGCTGCGCGAGGGCGTGTGGGGGATCCGCCCCCGCAACAAGGAGCAGCACTGCGCGCTCGACCTCCTGCTGTGCGACGACATCAAGCTGGTCACGCTGATCGGCAAGGCCGGCACCGGCAAGACCATGCTGGCCCTGGCCACCGGCCTGCAGAAGGTGGTCGAGGAGCAGATCTACTCGAAGCTGCTCGTCTCGCGCCCCATCTTCCCGCTGGGGCGCGACGTCGGCTACTTGCCGGGCGACATCGAGGAGAAGCTGAACCCCTGGATGCAGCCGATCTACGACAACGTCGAGTTCCTGATGGGGCTCTCCAAGACCGAGCGCAAGAACGGGCGCAGCTACCAGGAGCTGATCGACCTCGGCTACATCGAGATCGAGCCCCTGACCTACATCCGCGGGCGGTCGATCCCCAACCAGTACATCATCGTCGACGAGGCGCAGAACCTGACGCCGCACGAGGTGAAGACGATCATCACCCGCGTCGGCGAGGCGACCAAGGTCGTCCTCACCGGCGACCCGTACCAGATCGACAACCCCTACGTCGACGCGACGTCGAACGGCCTCACGACGGTGGTCGAGAAGTTCAAGGGGGAGCCGATGGCCGGGCACGTGACGCTCTCCAAGGGCGAGCGCTCGCCGCTCGCCGAGCTCGCCTCGAACGTGCTTTAGCCGGGGAGAAATTCATGCGTCGGTCGGCGGGGCTGCTCGCGGTCGTGGCTCTCGCCGCGCTCTGGGCGGGCGGGTGCAGCACAGCGGGCGGCGGGGCAGCCGGCGGCGCGGGTGGCAACGGCGGCGGGGCAGCCGGCGGCGCGGGTGGCAACGGCGGCGGGGCAGCCGGGGGCGCGCCGGGGGCCTGCGGGGTCTCCATCGGCGACACCTACGGCGACACGTGCAACGGCCTGACGGCCACCGCCTGCGCGACCCCCGTGATGTCCACCGCCCCGACGCCGGTTCCGGCCGGCGGGAGCCTGGCCAACGGCACCTACGATCTCTCGGGGATCACGATCTACGGCACGACGGACGCCAATGTCGGCTTCAACGCTCAGCGCGGGGCCCTGGCGGTCGCCGACGCCACCGCCTCTTCCGCGACCCTCGACCTCGTCGACGTCTTTGGCTCGATCACGCAGCGCGCGCACGGAACGACGGTCGTCGCCGGGGCGAATCTGGCCTTCACGGCGAGCTGTCCTTCGCCCGACGCCGGCCAGGACGCCAGCGGCAGCGTCACCTTCACGGCGACCTCCACCACGATCACGCTGTTCCGGATCCGATTCGGTCTGACGCTCGCGTCGCTCTACACCAAGCGACCCTGAGCATCCCTTCACCCTTCGCGCCTCGAGCTCGCCTCGAAAAGTGCTCTGACGCACGTTGCGTTCAGCCGAACGCTGGTCCGTGCTGCTCAAGCAGTTCGAGTCGACGGCCGATGAGCTGGGCTCCGCTGCCAGCTGACCGGACATGGGTCTGCGTGGGCGTGGCTGCCAAACGGAGGGTTCATGCGTCGACTCGGTCTCGTCGTCTCGTTGATGGTCCTGGTGCTGAATGGGTGCGGTTCGGGCGGTGGAGGCGGCGGGACGGGCGGAACGACCGGGACGGGCGGGACGACCGGGACGGGCGGTGCGACCGGCAACGGAGGCGCGACGGGGACGGGCGGCGCGACGGGGACGGGCGGCGCGACGGGGAACGGCGGCGCGACGGGGACGGGAGGCGCGGCCGGCTCCACCGGCGCGGCCGGCACAAGCGGCGCCGCGGGATCGACCGGGGTCGCCGGGACCAACGGCTCGGCGGGCGCGACGGGGAACGGCGGGACCGGCGGCGCGCTGGCCTGCGGCGACGGCTCGGGACAGGGCGACAGCTGCAACACCATCAGCGGCTCTGCGACGGGCCCCTGTGTCGTGACCACGATGTCGTCGGACACGGCGCCCACCGCGGCGGGCGGCTCGGTCTCGAGCGGCACCTACCAGCTCACGTCGAGCACCTTCTACGGCACGTTGCCCGACGGTTCGGCGAGCAACGACGGTGATTTCGGAACCCACCGCGAGACGTTCCTGGTGTACGTCCAGTCAGCGACCTCGTTCAACCTGGATCAGTTCCGCGCGGACGGGACCCGGAACGACGTCGACCAGGGGACGGTCACCATCTCGGGGACAAAGCTGTCCTATACCCAGACCTGCCCGGCGCCTGGCGACGGCGGGAACACCGGCGGCACGGCCGACTACACCGCGACCAGCACGACGTTCACCCTGCTGATGTCCAAGGGAGGCGGGATCCTGGTCAAGGTGTACACCAAGACCTCCTGATCTTCCCACCTCGGGCCTCGAGGCGCCCGCCCCTACCCGCCCCTTCTCGTTTACCCTTCCCGGCTGGGGCGGGTCGTCGGCTCGAGGCGCGCGAGGTGGCGGCCGAAGCGGTCGGCGATGACGTGCTCGACGCAGTAGCTGGCACCTTCGAGGCGCTTGCGCGCGCACCCGGCCTTGCGGCAATCGAGCTTGCGCTCGCGCAGCGGCCCGAAGTGCTCCTCGAGTCGGGCCAGGCAGTAGGCCCGCAGCGTCGCCGCGCGGTCGATGTCCTTGAGGCGCCGGGCCGAGGTCGGCTCCGGGCTGCAAAGGATCATCCCCCCCTCGACGTCCTCTGGCCAGGCCGCCAGCCACAGCCGGCCGCACCCGGGGCACTGCCGCAGCTCTTCCCACTCGGCGAGCTCGATGACCGGCCACTGCATCACGCTGTCGTCCTCGACGCGGGCCCAGGCCGGACGCGCGCGACAGGGACAGGTGGGGATGACGGGATCCACGACGCTCAATCTTGCCCCTCGGGGCTCGCCCCGTCGAGCCGTCGCGTGATCTCGTCCGTGAGATCGCGCGCGATCACCTGCCCGCCCCGGATCGAGCGCAGCCGGATGAACCGCAGATCGGGGAACCTGGCCAGCGCCTCGTCGAGATCCGGCTCGTCGCCGCGCCGGGCGAACCCGACGACCCGCACGTCCCCGAACGCGTAGGCGCCGCTGGGCGGGATCGGCGGCGCGGCGACGAGCGCCGCCGCGGCCCTCGAGAGCGGCGCCGGCACGATGACAAACGACGCGGGGACGTCGGTCAGCACCAGCACCTGGCCGGCCTCCAGCGCCGGCTCCTCCTTGACCACCAGGTCGAGGTCCTTGATCCCGCCGTCGACGTGGAAGACGTGGTGCCCTGCCCGCAGGCCCGCGGCGACCGCCCGGCGCGCGGCCGCGACCCGCCGCTCGTACGAGAGCACGTCCTGGCGACGTTCGACCGCTTGCGCCGCGCCGACGAGGAGCAGCGTCGCCCCCAGCGTGATCCTTCCCGCCGGCCCGATACCCGCCGCCGCCTCGGCGACCGCCCAGCACAGACCGACCGCCGGCAAATAGAAGTAGCGCGCGCCGACGGCCCACCCGGCCGCGAAGAGCGGCGCGGCAGCCACGGCCGCGAACAGCAGCGGCGCCCAGCGGGGCCCGCCCCTCCCCCGCCGCGCCAGCGCGAACGTCGTGAGCGCCAGGATGGTGGTCCCCAGGGCGAAGGCGAGCGGCGTCGGAAGGACGTCGCCTCCGGTGAAGGTCTGCGCCAGCCCCCCGTAGATCTGCAGCAGGCTCCCCCAGAGCCCCGCCCGCGCGTCGCCGCTGCCCCCCCACCCGTGGAGGACCGCGCGCCGCACGAGCAGCACGGGCGCGAGCAGGGCCAGCTGGGGGGCGACCTCGGTCCAGAGCTTGCGGCGCCCCGGGCGCGGGCAGGTCCCGTCCCGCGTCCGGTGTTCCGTCCCGTCTTCCGTCCCACTCTGGACCCACAGCACCAGCGCGGCGAGCAAAGGGAGGATGAACGCCGACTCCTTGGCCAGAAAGGCCGCCAGCGCGGCGACGGCCGCGGCGACGCGCCGGCCGCGCACCAGCGCCAGCAGCGCCGCCAGGCAGAGGACCGTCGCCAGGAGGTCGGTGGTGGCCGAGAACCACAGCGCCGCCGACAGGTTCTGCGGCGCCAGGAACATGAGCAGCGCCGCGGCGCGCGCCACCGCCGGCGGCCGCCCGAGCGCGCGCAGCAGCGCCGCCAGCAGCAGGGCGGCGCCGGCGTGGAGCGCCAGGGCCGCCAGGGCGAACAGCGGCACGCTGGCCGCCCGTCCGAGCGGCCACCACAACAACATCCACAGCGGGCGGTAGTACTCGCCGCCGTGCAGGTCGCGGACGAACGGCAGCAGCGGGTCGCCGACGTGCCGCGCGAACGTCAGGAAGAGATGGTCGTCTCCGATGAAGGTCGTGCACAGGAAGAACGGCGCGCCGGCCACCAGCGCTGCGATCGCGCCCCCCAGCGCCGCCGCGCGCCGGTCCTGCATCACGGCACCTGACGAACGATCTGTTCCGCGCGGCGAAGATCGTCCGGAGTGTTCACGTTGAAAAAAGAGAGCCCGGCGGGGTCGAGCGCCGCCAGCGCCGCGTCGTCGAGCCAGGTCGTCTCCGTCGCCTCCAACAGCGCGTGGAGCGCGAGGCGGCCGGTTTGCAACCGCGCCTCGACCAGGACACCCAGCTCGGCCGAGTAGCGCGCGCACAGCGGCTCGGGGCGCCCGGCCGGTCGCGGCGCCACCGCCCGCGCCGCCGGCGGGGTGTCGCGCAGCGCCGCCATCAGCGGCGGCGCCAGGAACGGGAGGTCGCCCGCCACGCACACCACCGCCTCCGCGTCACCGGCCGCCGCGAGCGCCGCCGCCAGTCCCGCGAACGGGCCGGCGCCCACCACCCGATCGGGGACCACCTCGACGTCGAGCGCCCGCCAGGGCGCGGGGTCGTTGGCCACCGCGAAGACCCGCCCGAACAGCGGCCGCAACACCGCCAGCTGCCGATCGGCGATGGTGCGCCCGTCGATCTCGATGAGTGGCTTGGACAGCCCCCCCAGCCGCCGGGCCTGGCCGCCAGCGATGATCGCCGCCGCCACCGTCCGCATCGCTATGGCCAGGGGGCGTCGGTCCGGCGCGAGACGTCGCGCAGGATGTCGATCATCTGCTCGTGCAGCGGACCGTTGCTGGCCAGCACCCGCCCGGTCACGCCGTCGAACGGCGACCCGTCGAGCTCGGTCGCCTTCCCGCCCGCGCCGATCACGATCGCGGCCCCGGCCACCAGATCCCAGGGGTGCAGCGCCCGCTCCCAGTAGCCGTCGAGCCAGCCGGCGGCCACGAAGCAGAGATCGAGCGCCGCCGAGCCGAGCCGCCGGGTCCCCTGCGCGGCCTCGGTGAAGGCGCTCCACTCGGGGAGGTTGGTCTGCACCGGGTTGCGCGTGTAGGGGAACCCGGTGACCAGCAGCGCCCCCTTGAGGCGAAGGGTCGCCGACGGGGCGATCGGCTTCCCGTTCAGCGTCGAGCCGCCCCCGGTGGTCGTCCCGGCGAACGACCAGCCCAGCGCCGGCGCGTCGACCACGCCCAGCAGCGGCCGCTGGCGCTCGACGAGCCCGATCGACACCGAGAAGATCGGCAGCCCGTGCGCGAAGTTCGTGGTCCCGTCCAGCGGGTCGACGTACCAGATCCGCTCGGCGCCCGGATCGCCTGCGGCGGTCGTCCCCTCCTCGGCCACGATCCGATCGGCCGGGAACGCGGCGCTGAGGCGCTCGACGATCAGCGCCTCCGAGCGCTTGTCGTACTCGGTCACCAGGTTGATGTCCTCGGACTTGTACCCGACGGTCGGTCGGGTCCCGAGCCCCTGCATCAGGATCGTCCCCGCCTCGCGGGCGATCTCGGCGGCGGTCTCCCGCGCGCCGGAGAGCGGGTCTTGCGGCATCGTCGCTAGAGGTCCTTTCGCATCCAGGTGGCGTTCTTCGAGCGGGCCAGCGCGTACTCGGCGGTGGCGGCGATCTCCGGCGCCACGTCCTTGCGATCGACCGCCCCGAATCCGAGCTTCTCGCCGAAGTAGCCCTGCGCGCCGTCGGTGACCAGGTAGAGCTGGCGCACGCCGAACACACGCGCCCGCTCGGTGGCGGCCTCGACCAACACGTAGCCGAGCCCCTCGCCGCGCCGCTCGGGCGCCACGGCCAGCATGCGCAGCAGCGCCACGTCGCCCGCCAGCTCGATGGCCACGCAGCCGACCAGCGGGGCGCCGGCCTCCTCGCCCGGGATGACCAGGTACGACGGCCAGAACTGCTCCAGCACCGGGTGCGCGATCCCCACCCGGTCGAGCAGGTTGCCGATCCGCAGCTTGTGCTCGAGCCGCGCCGGCATGACCGGATCGCCCAGCGCCAGCAGCAGCCGGTCGTGCAGGTTGCCGTAGTCGCCCGACGACATGACCAGCACCGTGTCGCCCGGCGAGGCCCGCTCGCCCAGGTGCGCGACGGTCGCCTCCACGGTGGGGATCACGCGCGCCGGGATGTCCTCGCGCCGCAGGTCGGCGGCCACCTTCTCGACGTCCAGCCGCTCGCCCTCCGGGACCTTCTCGGGCGCGTAGAGCGGCGCCAGCACCACCTCGTCGGCGACCGACAGCGCGTCGGCGAACTCGTTCTGGAACACGCTGCGGCGGCTGGTGGCCGAGCGCGGCTCGAACGCCGCGATCAGCTTGCCGGGGCCGAACCGGCCCTTCAGCGCCAGGATCGTCTCCCGGATCGCCGTCGGGTGGTGGGCGAAGTCGTCGACCACCGTCACGCCGCGCGCGACGCCGCGCACCTCTTGCCGCCGCCGCACGCCCAGGAAGCGCCGCACGCCGCGCGCGATGGCCGGCAGCTCGATCCCGATGTGCGCGGCCACCGCCATGACGCCGATCAGGTTCTCGTGGTTGTAGATGCCGGGGAGGTTCGTCTCGACGACGCCGACCCGCTCGCCCCGGCGCGCCAGGGCCAGCGTGGTGCGCCCACCGATCACGCGCGCGGCCACCTCGAAGGTCCAGTCGGCGCCCGAGCCGGGGCGGCCGTAGGTGACGACCTGGCAGCGCGCCACCCGCGCCACCTCCATCGCCCCCGGCGACGCCGCGCAGGCGACCAGCAGGCCGTCCTCGGGGATGAGGGCCACGAACTTGCGGAAGGCGGCGTGCACCGCCTCCTCGTCGCGGAAGATGTCGGCGTGGTCGAACTCGACCGAGGTCAAGATGGCCACCCGCGGCCGGTAGTGCAGGAACTTGGAGCCCTTGTCGAAGAACGCCGTGTCGTACTCGTCCCCCTCGACGACGAACTCGCCGCCCGCGCCCAGGCGCCACGACTGCCGGAAGTTGAGCGGCACGCCGCCGATCAAGAAGGACGGGTCGCGGCCCGCGTCGTGGAGCACCTGCGCCAGCAGCGACGAGGTGGTCGTCTTGCCGTGCGTCCCGGCGACGACCAGCGACTGGCGCGCGGCCGCCCCGGTCCCGTCGAGAAACAGCTTGCCGAACAGCGAGGGGAACGACTCGAGCGGGATCTTGCGCTCCTGCGCGGCCAGCACCTCGACGTGGTCCTTGCGGCAGACGTTGCCGACCACCACCGCCTCCGGCCCCCAGTCGAGGTTGGTCGGCCCGAACCCCTCGAACACCGGGATCTGCTGCTCGGCCAGCTGGGTCGACATGGGCGGGTAGACGTGCTCGTCCGAGCCGCGCACGTCGTGCCCGGCCGCCTTGAGCAGCCCCGCCAGCGATCCCATCCCCGTCCCCGCGATCCCGATCAGGTGGATTCTCACTTCGGCACGCACTCCGTCGAGCCAGTCGGGAACTGCGTCTCGAAGCGCTTCACCTCCATGGTGAAGTCGACGATGAAGTCGCGGAAGAGCCCCATCTCGCGATCGCCCGTCCCGCCCGAGGTGTCCCAGTGCAGGTGCGAGATGACCGTCGAGCCGCAGGGATCGATCCGGCCCCGCTTGCGCGTCCGGGCCTCGGCGTTCCAGGCGTCGGCCGCCTCGCGGTTGCAGCGCCCGCCGGGGCCGCCGTCGCAGCGAACCTGCAGGATGTCGTACCACCAGGGTCCCTTGGGGCCGTACTCCGCCAGCTCGAACCAGGGGGCGACGCCGCCCTCCTTGGTCGCGGCGCGCGCCGTGAAGGTCACCTGGTTCGTCGTCCCCGGGAGCACGTCGATGTAGTAACAGGTCTCGTCGGCGCCCGCGGTGAAGTGACCCAGCGTCGGCGAGTCGAGCGTGGCGCCGCCGCCCACGGCGTCGAGGCGGATCTCGAACCGCTTGTGGTCGGCGTCCGGCGGGGACTTCTCGGCGACATCGCCGTTCTTGCTGCGGCAGGCGCAGGGGGCGGTGGGCCCGCCGGTGCAACGCGCGCCGGCCAGGTTGGCCTCACGGGCCGCCGGCGCCTCGACGGCCGCCGGCGTGGCGGGGGCGGCGCTGGACGAGGCCGACGCGCCCGAGCAGCCCGCGCAGGCGAGCAACGCCGCGGCGAAACTCGGAGTCCAACCGCGGCGACCCGACACCGGGACGATGGTGGACGCCGACACGTCGCTTACGTACCATAGTTTCTTCATGTCACCTCGCTTTCAGCGCCTCCTGCCCACATTGCTCGCCGCATTGCTCGCGACCGCGACGCTCGGTCTCGGCTGCGCCGAGTCGGACGACGACACGCGACCCGTCACCTACTCTCTCACCGCCAAGCAAAATTACGAGAAAGGGATGGCCGAGCTGAAGGACGAAAGCTACGGCGAGGCGAAAAAATACTTCCAGTTCGTGAAGGCGAAGTTCCCGTTCTCGAAGTACGCGGTCATGGCCGAGCTGGCCATCGCCGACACACAGTTCGCGCAGGGCAACTACACCGAGGCGAACGAGAGCTACAAGAGCTTCGCCCGGCTGCACCCGACGCACGAGAAGGTCGAGGACGGCTACGTCGCCTTCCGGATCTGCGAAGGCTACTTCAAGGACATGCCCGAGGACATCTGGATCATGCCCCCCTCGTACGAGAAGGATCAGTCGGCGGTGAACGACGCCGGGCGCGAGCTGTCCGAGTTCAAGAAGCGGTTCCCCGACTCGCCCTACGGCAAGAAGGTCGACGACATGCGCAAGGAGGTCCTGCGGCGCCTCGTCGAGCACGAGGTCTACGTGGCGCGCTTCTACCTCAAGAACGAGCACCCCAAGGCGGCGGCCAACCGGATCGAGGGGGCGATCAAGAAGTACCCGGGATCGGGGCGCGAGCCCGAGCTGCTGTACTCGCTGGGCGAGACCTACCTGCACATGGACGACCCGCTGCGCGCCAAGGAGACGTTCACGCGCGTCGTCACCGAGTACGCGGGCGCCCCGGAGGCGCGCCGGTCCGAGCTGTACCTCGAGTACATCACCCGCCGCTTCGGCCCGAACCCGCAGCCGAAGGCCGCGCCCGCACCGGACGCGACGGCGCATGGCTGAGGCGGACGCCGACCACCTGCGCATGCTGGTGGCGCGCGGGCGCGCGCACTACGCGGCCGGCGAGTACACCGAAGCGGTCGCCTGCCTGACCGAGGCGCTGCGCGGCAAGGCCGCCTACGCCGACGTCTACGACATGCTGGGCGTCATCTACCACCAGGAGGGGCGCCTGGCCGAGGCGGAGGAGATGTTCCGCACGGCGCTCGACCTCAACCCGGCCTACACCGAGGCGGCGCTCAACCTGGTCGTCACCTGCAACGACCAGGGCAAGTACGCCGAGGCGCGCGCGATCTACGCAGGCGCGATGGCCGCTGTCAGCCGGGCCCCGCGCGAGATGGATCCCTTCGTCAAGGGCAAGATCGCCAACATGCACGCCGAGATCGGCTCGACGTACCGGGCGGTCGGCGTGTTCGACGAGGCGGTGCGCGAGTACCAGCGCGCGCTGGCGCTGTGCCCCAGCTTCGCCGACGTGCGGACCGAGCTCGGCAAGACCTTCCGCGAGTCCGGTGACGTGCCGAGCTCCATCCGCGAGCTCGAGCTGGTGCGCGCCGAGCACCCGCGCTACGCGCCCGGGCGGATCCACCTGGCGCTCAGCTACCACGCCGCCGGCCGGCGCGACGACGCGGCGGCCGAGTGGCGGGCGGTGCTGGAGGGCGATCCGAACAACAAGTCGGCGCGCATGTACCTGGCGATGCTCGAGCCGCCGCCGGTGGACCCCGGCCAGTCCCCGAAGTAGACGGGGGGCCCGCCGCCGTGCTCACCTTCACCGCCTCCCCCGACACCTTCACCGTCGAGGAGCTCCCGGCCTACGCCCCGACCGGGGCGGGGACGCACCTCTTCGTCTGGATCGAGAAGCGGGGCCTCACCACGTTCGACGCCATCACGCGGATCGCCCGCGGGCTGGGCGTCCCCGGGCGCGACGTGGGGTACGCCGGGCTCAAGGACCGCCACGCGGTGACCCGCCAGTGGCTGAGCCTGCCCGCGGTCGAGGCGGCCCGCGCGCTGGCGATCGCCGAGGCGGACCTGACGGTGCTGTCGGCGGTCCCGCACCCGCACAAGCTGCGGCTCGGCCACCTGCGCGGGAACCGCTTCGTGGTGAAGCTGACCGGGAGCGCCACGGCCGACGAGCGCGCGTCTGTGGCCGCCCGGTTCGAGGCGCTGGTGACCGGCGGAGTCCCCAACCGGTTCGGCGCGCAGCGCTTCGGCGCCGGCGGCGACAACGCGGCCGCTGGCCTGGCCCTGCTGCGCGGCGAGCGGCGCGAGCGCGACAAGCGGCGGCGGCGCCTCCTGCTGTCGGCCCTGCAGTCGGCCGTCTTCAACCGCGCGCTCGAGCTGCGTGCCGGCTCGGGCGGCCTCGGCGCGGTCCGCCTCGGCGACGTCCTGCAGAAGACCGACAGCGGCGGGCTGTTCGTCTCCTCGGATCCGGCGCTCGACCAGCCGCGCGTCGACCGAGGCGAGGTGGTGCCGACCGGGCCGCTCCCGGGCGGGCGGGAGATCGAGCCGCCGCCCGAGACGCCGGCGCGCGCGATCGACGATCAGGCGATCGCGGCCGTCGGCGCCACGCGCGAGGACTTCGCGCGCGCCGGGCGCGAGCTGCCGGGCGCCCGCCGCGCCGTCCTGATCAAGCCGGGCGAGGCCAGCATCGACGTCGGGGCGGCGCCCGACGGTCCGGTCGAGCTCCGCTTCTCGCTCCCCGCGGGCGCTTACGCCACGGTGCTCGTCGAGGCGCTGCTGTCGACAGTGTGATAGCGTTTTCCGAGGGGCAGACGCGCATGCACCTCACCCAACGGATCCTGGGCTTCACGCTGCTCGGCTCGGAGTGGGTCCTCTGGCTGCTCCTCGGGCTGTCGGTGCTCTCGGTCGCCGTGATGGTCGAGCGCGGGATCGCCTTCGCCGGCAGCGGCGGCGATCTGGAGGCGCTGGGGCGGGATCTCGTGGCCCGGCTCCTGGCCGGCGATCGGGCCGGCGCCCGGCAGGCGCTCGAAGGGCAGCGCGCGCCCGCCGCCCGCGTCGCCGCCGCCGGCGTGGCCGAGCTCGATCGGGGCGCCGACGCCGTCTCGGAGACGATGGCCGGCGTCAAGGCGCACCTGCGCGTCCAGCTGGAGCGCCACCTCGGCATCCTGGGCACGCTGGGCAACAACGCCCCCTTCGTCGGCCTCTTCGGCACGGTCCTCGGCATCATCAAGGCGTTCGCCGATCTCTCGCACAACCAGGCGGGGGGCACCGGCGCGGTCATGTCCGGGATCTCCGAGGCGCTGGTGGCCACCGCCGTCGGGTTGATGGTCGCCATCCCGGCCGTCGTCGCCTTCAACATCTTTCAGGGACGGGTCCGGCGGGCGATGGCGGAGGTCGACGCCATGGCCCACCGGGTGCTCTCGACGGTGCGACCGCCGGGGAACGGGTGAGCGCGGTGGCCCGGGCCCAGAACTTCGGCAGCGGCGAGGACGACCCCGGGCCGATGATCGTCAACATCAACGTCACGCCGCTGGTCGACATCACGCTGGTCCTGCTGATCATCTTCATGGTGACGGCGTCCTACATCGTCAGCCCCTCGATCCGCGTCGACCTCCCCAAGGCGTCGACCGGCACCGAGCAGCAGCGGACCTCGCTGGGGCTGACGCTGACGCAGGACCGGAGGCTGTATCTCAACGGAGCGCCCAGCGACGACGCCGGCGTGCTGCGGTTCATCGGCGGCGAGCTGCCGAAAAATCCGGACCTCCAGGCGCTGATCGCCGCCGACCGGAGCGTCCCCCACGGCGACGTGGTCCACCTGATCGACATCGTCAAGCGGGCGGGCGTCCGCCGGTTCGCCATCAACGTCGACCCGGGCACCCAGGCCCCGGCGCCGGGCCCCGTGCAAGGCCCGGCGGAGCATTCGATGTAGCGCCCGATGTAGTTCCCGATGCAGCGCTCAGCGAACGAAACCTACTGAGTCGATCGACGGCGCTCACGGTTCGTGGACTTTGATCCACGTTCAGCGATATGCTCGTTGGCGGGACCCCTCTCTGAATGAACCGCCAGACTAGGCCGCGCGCGCTCGCGACGGTCACTCTTTCGCTCGTCACTCTGGTCCTGCTCGCGCCGGCTCGAACCGCGCGCGCCCAGGCGACGGCGCCGCAGGACACCAGCATCGATCCCCAGCTGTTTCAGCCGGCGATCGGCCCCGGCAACTACCTGACCGTCGAGGGGGCCGACGTCCCCGAGCACAAGCGGCTCAGCTTCGGGCTGACGCTGAACTACGCACAGGGCGCGTACACGGTCTTCACCCAGAGCGCCAACGCCTCCAGCTCCACGCAGCTGGTGGCCAATCAGCTCTCGAGCGAGCTCGACGCGGCGATCGGCCTCGGCGGCCGGTACCAGGTCGGCATCGGGCTCCCCTTCACCTTCTATCTCGACGGCGACGAGGTGAACGGCATGGGGATGCCGGCCAACCTGCACCTGCGGGAGACCGGGATCGGCGACCTGCGCCTCGAGGGCAAGGCCCACCTCGCCACGCTGGGCGCCGACGATCAGTACGACATCGGCGTTTCGGCCGGCCTGACGCTGCCGACCGGCCACAGCGGCGGCCGCGCCTACCTGGGTGACAAGACCGTGACGGGGCGGATCAAGGCGATCGGCACCATCGACTTCGGCCCGGTGCGCGCCGCCGGGAACCTGGGGATCCTGATCCGCGAGACCTCGAACAGCTTCGCCACCGAGCTGGGCCCGCAGCTGCTTTACGGCGCGGCGGCCGACTACTCGATCGACAAGAAGACCAACGTCATCCTCGAGCTCGCCGGGCGCAGCGGCCTCAACCAGTTCGCCCAGTTCTACAGCGACGTGAACCCGTTCGAGGTCGACCTGGCGGGACGCCGGGCGCTCAACGGCATGTGGTCGCTGACGGGCGGCGTGGGGCGCGGGTTCGGCAACGGGATCGGCTCGCCCGACCTGCGGGTGTTCGCGATGGCGGCGTTCAACCCCGACTTCCGCGACCGCGACCACGACGGCATCTACGACACCGAGGACAAGTGTCCCGACCAGCCGGAAGACCGCGACGGGTTCCAGGACGCGGACGGCTGCCCGGATCCCGACAACGACAACGACGGCATCCCCGACGCCAAGGACAAGTGCCCGAACGAGGCCGAGGACGTCGACGACTTCCAGGACGCCGACGGCTGCCCGGACCCCGACAACGACAACGACGGCATCCCCGACATCAATGACGCCTGCCCGAACGCCCCCGAAGATCACAAGGGGAAGAAGCCGAACGACGGCTGCCCGTCGAGCACCGAGGACAGCGACGGCGACGGCATCCCCGACAACGTCGACAAGTGCCCGGACGAGCCCGAGGACAAGGACGGGTTCGAGGACGCCGACGGCTGCCCCGACCCGGACAACGACGCCGACGGCATCCCCGACAACTTCGACGGCTGCCCGAACGAGGCGGAGGACGCCGACGGGTTCCAGGACGAGGACGGCTGCCCCGATCCCGACAACGACAAGGACGGCATCCCCGACGCCATCGACAAGTGCCCGAACCAAGCCGAGACGCTGAACGGCATCAAGGACGACGACGGCTGCCCGGATCCCGGCCCCGAGTGGGTCCGGCTCGGTCAGGGGAAGATCGAGGTCGACGAGAAGCTCGGCTTCGTCAGCCACGGCGGCAAGCTCACCCTCCGCGACGCATCGACCAAGGTGGCGAACGACATCGCGCTGGTGATGAAGGGGCACCCGGAGATCGCCAAGCTGCGCATCGAGGTCTCGGCGCAGGGGGTGACGGTCGCCGACACGCAAAAGCGCGCCGACGTCCTGCGCGACTTCCTGGTCGGCAAGGGCGTGGCGGCCACCCGGATCGAGGCGGTCGGCAAGGGGCCGGGCGCGACGCGCACCGACTTCATCGTCGCCGAGCTCGCCGCGCCCAAGCCGGCGGCGGCGCCCGCGGCCCCGCCCGCCACCGACGGCGAGACCCCCGCCGCGGCATCGCCGCCCGCCGCGCCTCCAGCGGCGCCCCCACCCGCCACCACCGCGCCCGCGCCCGCACCGGCCCCCAAGCCGACCACGGCGCCGTCCCCCCCGGGAGCGGCCGCGCCGGGCAAGCCCTGATGCGGATCTTCGGCTGGGGAGCATCCGACGTGGGCCGCAAGCGCGCCCACAACGAGGACAGCTTCCTGTGCAACAACGACCTCGCCCTCTACGCCGTGGCCGACGGCATGGGCGGCCACCTGGGCGGCGAGCGCGCCAGCAAGATGGCGGTCGAGATCCTCGAGCGCGAGATCGACGACGTCCGCAAGTCGGGCCAGCTGGCCGCGCGCATCGAGAAGGGGCAGAGCGGCGCCGCGCATCCGGTCAACGCGCTCCTGCGCCGCGCGGTCGTGGAGGCCGATCGCCACATCTACGAGGCCGCCATGGCCAACCCCGAGCTCTCGGGCATGGGGACGACGCTGACCGCCCTGCTCTTCTCCGACGGCTACGTCCACCTCTCGCACGTCGGTGATTCACGCGCCTACCTCTACCGGGACGGGCGCGCCCGCCAGCTGACCGAGGATCACTCCTGGATCCAGGAACAGGTGCGCGCCGGGCTGATCTCGCCCGAGGAGGCCAAGGAGTCGCGCTTCCGCAACATCATCACCCGCTCGGTCGGGTTCGAGCCGAGCGTCGAGCCCGACCTGGCCGGCATCGCGGTGCAGGCGGGTGACTGCTACGTGCTCTGCTCCGACGGGCTCTCGAACTACCTGACGCTCGACGAGCTCGGCCAGGTGCTGACCGGCCACTTCTACAGCGACGCCGCCAACGTGTTCGTCGACCTGGCCAACGAGCGCGGCGGCGACGACAACGTCACCTGCCTGGTCGTCTACGCCGGCAACGAGATCGCCGCGGCCGAACGGTCGGGCTAGTTCCGGGCTAGCTCGCTCCCGAATCTAGTAGTTGTTGCGCGGCAGCTTCTCGACGCGCTCGCGGATGATCGCCTCGGCCAGCTCGGGGACGACCTCCCAGACGATCTGCTCGATGATCTCGCGCGACAGCTTGGCGATCGCCTCGTACTCCGGCCCCTTGGCGCTGATCGCGGCGATCTTCTGATCGATGACGGCGCCCACGCTCGACGGCGGCGGCATCGGCGTCGCCCCGCGCGCGCGAACCGGCGGCGCGGGCGTCATCTCGCGCGTGCGGGCGCTCGGCTCGGGGGCCGGAACGGCCGGCGGCATCGGCGTCATGGCGCGCGGCCGCGGCGCGGGGGCCGGCGGCGGCGCGAAGGACATCATCGGCGACGACGGGGCATTGGCCCCCAGGGGGGCCACGGGCGCGGTCGGCACCCGCATGCCCGGCGCCGGTGCCATCGGGGCCATCGGCGGCGCGGTCGGCGCGGCGGGGCGCTGCGCGCCCGGGATGGGGATGCCCGCCGCCGGCAGGCCGATCATGGTGCGGCCGACCGGGGGTGCCGCCGGGCGCGGCGGGACGGCGGGCGCGGCCGCCGGCGGGCCCGCCAGCGGGCGCACGGGGCTGGTGGTCCCAGGGCGGACGGGCGGGACGGCGCCAGGGCGCATCCCCGGGATCAGCGACGGGCGCATCCCCGGCACGGGGGGGGCTCCCACCACCGGCATGCCCTGGCCCGTGGTGCGGGGCGCCGAGGCCACCGCCGGAGCACCGGTGACGATCGGCAGCGGCGTGGCCGGAGCCGGCGTGGCCGGACCCGACGCGTCGATGCTGATCTCGCCGTAGTCCTCCTCCTCCATCGCCGAGGCGGGGAGCGAGGCGGCCGTCGTCCGGGCCGGCGCCGCGGGCTGGGCGGAGGTGCCGCCCGCGGCGGCGTAGACCTTCTCGATGAAGGCGCTGGTGTCCCAGGGCTTGAGGAAGTGGCCGTCGGCGCCGGCGCTGCGGCCGCGCGCCTCGTCGTAGGGCTGCTGGCTGGAGGCGAGGATGTAGACCGGCACCCCGCGCAGCCCCCCGTCCGCACGAACCTGCGTGCAGAGGTCGTAGCCGGTCCGCCCCGGCATGGCTCCATCCGCGATGATGAGATCGGGGCGCGCCTGGCGCGCCAGCGCCAGCCCTTCGTCGGCCGAGCGTGCGGCCGCGATCGAAACGTCCTCGCCCGCGAACGTCATGGCGAAGGCCCGCTGGATCGTGGCGCTGTCGTCGGCGATCAGGATACGTTTCGCCATGTTCCCTAGGAAATATCATCACCACCACAGGTGGTCAATGCGGGCGCCGGTACC
>Ga0209060_10001363_pt1 | contig 27403 bp, 26 predicted proteins | sample Coa_R1_8_FD_187155 | JGI IMG/M metagenome (GOLD analysis project Ga0209060, IMG submission 187155) | Surface soil microbial communities from Centralia Pennsylvania, which are recovering from an underground coalmine fire - Coalmine... | ecosystem: Environmental > Terrestrial > Soil >...
GGTGCTGGACCCGTTCACCCACGGATACTCGTGGTAGGCCATCCCGACGAGCTGGGGGCCGTCCACCTGGGCCAGGGTGGTGATGAGCGTGGGATTGCACGCACAGGAGTTCTGCAGACCCAGGAACTTGTCCGAGGGGAACAGCTTGGCGATGGCCGCGATGTAGTTGTGGACCATGGTGGCGTAACCGATCCCCGTGATCGGGGAGGCGTCGCTAGTCGACCAGGTGCTCCAGTTCAGACCGTAGTGGGTCCATGCCAGGGGCTCGTTGCCGAACTCCCAGTAGGTCGGGACGAAGTGGAGGACGTTGTGGAAGTACTGCGCCACGTGGACCCCGGCCTGCGTGTTGTTCTCCTCGCCCGGCAGGTAGGTCATCCAGACGCAGTGCGGGGTCCGGGAGTAGCACCAGGCCTTGAACCAGGTGAAGTTCACGAGGGCCCCCGGGACCGCGACATACTTTCCGACGCCGCTCGGCGGCGCCTCGTGCTCGGTGGCGGTGGTGGGGTCGTACCCGTCGTCCCCGCCGGCCAGGCGGATCACGGTGACCGGGGTCGAGTTGAGGAACGTCCCGAGGCCGAGCTGGCTCGCCACGGAGTAGTTGTCGGCTGTATTGATCCCCCAGAACGGCGAGGCGAGGTGGGTGCCCACCGCGCTGCCGACGGTGAGGGTGGCGGTGACCCCCCCGCCCAGGACGATGACCGGGGCCCCGTTGAGGCCGATGAGCCCTGGGACCACTCCGGGGACGAGGCCCGTCGGGCCCATCAGAAGTCCGACCGCGACGAAGACCGGCAGAATCCCTACGGCAGCTGCTGTTCGACCGATCACCAAGCTTCCCAGCCCCCTCAAAAATCAGGCGCGGGTGTTAAGGAAAAAACGCGGCCACTGGTATTTGAGGACCCATGGTCCGTCCGCGTCCGGGAGGGAGGTCCGAGACGAGGCGATCCGAGCGCCGGGTCGGCGTTATCTAGCGGCCACCGCTCGAGGCCGTCGCACGGGGCGACCATGGTCCTGCACGCACGCGACCTGATGGTGACCGATCTTCTGACCGTCGACGCGACCCTCTCGGTCCAGGCCACGGCCGAACGGATGGTCGAGCAGCACCGGGGCTACGTCCTCGTGCGCCGCGACGGCCGCCCCTGGGGGATCGCCACCGAGTGGGACTTCATCGCCAAGGTGCTGGCCCCGGGGAAGGACACGGGGGCGATCTCCGTCGGCGAGATCGCCACGTCCCCCCTGGTGACGATGGACGCGGACACCCCCACCGACGAGCTCGTGGCGTCGATGGCGGCCCAGGGGGTCCGGAGGATCGTCCTGACGTCCGGCGGCGCCGTCGTCGGGGTCGTGACGTCGAAGGAGGTGGTGCGGGCGTTCCAGCAGTACGTGGACCAGATCTCCCGGGACATCGCCCGCCTCCACCTCCCGCCGATGTAAGGAGCCCTCGGACCGGGCCGTGGCCGACTATCGATGGACCGCGCTCGCGGTCACCACCGTCGGGACGCTGATGGCGTCGATCGACACGAACATCGTCGTCATCGCCCTTCCGACCATCGCCCGGTCCCTGCCCGGCATCTCCATCCTCGCCCTCCTGTGGATCCTGATCGGGTACTCCCTCGTCACCTCGGTCCTCCTGCTGTCGGTCGGCCGCCTCGCCGACCAGTTCGGACGCGTCCGCCTCTTCACCCTGGGATTCGCCGTCTTCACCGTCGGGTCCGCGCTCTGTGGGTTCGCGGGGAGCGGCGGGGAGCTGGTGGCGTTCCGGATGGTCCAGGCCGTCGGGGCGGCGCTGCTGTTCGCCAACGGGACGGCCATCGTCACGGACGCGTTCCCGCCCCACCAACGGGCCCTGGCGCTCGGGATCAACCAGGTCGCGATCGTCATCGGGAGCGTCTCCGGGCTCGTCCTCGGGGGCCTCCTGACGGCCACCGTCGGATGGCGGTGGATCTTCTTCGTGAACGTGCCGGTCGGGATCGTGGCCGTCGCGGTGGGCGCCTGGAAGCTCCGGGACGTGACGCCTCCGGAGCGGGACCAGCCGATCGACTGGCTGGGCAACGTGCTGTTCGCGGCGGGCCTCACCCTCGTCCTGGTGGCGGCCACCACCGGACCCCTCGACGTGGTCTCCTCCGGCGCGGCGATCGCCCTCGCGGGGGCCGGGCTCCTCGTCCTCGCGGGGTTCGTCGCCGTGGAGCGGATCGCCCGGGCGCCGATGTTCGATCTCCGCCTGTTCCGGGTCGCGGCGTTCTCCGGCGGCAACATCTCGATCTTCCTCAACGCCCTGGCCCGGGGCGCCTTCGCCTTCGTGATCGTCTTCTACCTCCAGGGACCGCCCCGGTTCCTCTCGCCGCTGACCGCGGGTATCTACCTGATCCCGGTCTCGGCGGCCCTGGCGGCCACCGCTCCGCTCAGCGGCTGGCTCTCCGACCGGTACGGCGTCCGTCCGTTCGCGGTCAGCGGGCTCGGGATATCGGCCGTGGGGTTCGCGTGGCTCACCGCCCTCGGCACCACGACCCCGTACGCGGGGATGCTCCCCGGGTTCCTGCTGGTCGGCGCGGGAATGGGCCTCTACGCGGCCCCCAATCGGGCGTCCATCATGAACGCCGTCCCGGCGAACCGCCGGGGGGTCGCGGCGGGGATCAGCGCCACCCTCATCATGGCGGCGAGCACCGCCAGCCTCGCGTTCGCCATCGGGATCCTCTCCACGACGGTCTCCCTCGGAGACCTCACGGCGGTGTTCCTCGGGACCCCTACCGCGGCCGGAGGCGCGGTGGCCGCGGCCGCTCCGTTCCTCGGAGCGGTCCGGCTCGTCTTCGCCCTCTCGGCCGTCGTCGTCGCCCTGGCGATCATCCCGTCGGCGATCGGCGGCGGTCCGTCCCCGCCCGGCGGCCGGCACCACCGGCGACGACCGCCGTTCTCGGCCGTGGACTGACCGATCGGACGGCCCCTACCAGCCGACGGGGTGGCCCCGGTTCTGCTCGTCGAGCCAGCGCTGGAGCGGCGCGAAGTACTCCAGGAGCGCGGTGCCATCCACTGCCCGTTCGCCCGTCAGGAGCTCCAGCGCGTCGGGCCAGGGCCGGCTGCACCCGAGGGCCAGCATCTCCTGGAGCCGTTTTCCGGCCGCCCGGTCGCCGTAGATGGACCGCCGATGGATCGGGCCCGAGCCCGCGGCATCCCGGGCCAGTGCCCGATGGAACTGGAACTGGAGGAGGTGGGCGAGGAAGTAGCGCATGTACGGCACGTTCCCCGCCACGTGGAGCTTCGCCCCCGGATCGAACTCCTCCTCGGACCGCGGCGACGGCGGGACCACGCCCTGGTACTTCCGCTTGAGGTCCCACCAGGCCGCATTGTACCGCTCGGGGGGGATCTCCCCGCTGAACACTTTCCATCGCCACTGGTCGACGAGAAGCCCGAACGGCAGGAACGCGACCTTCTCCAGCGCGCGGGCGAGGAGGAGCCCGATGTCCTGCTCCGGGGGGGGCGCCCGGTCGAGGAGCCCGATCTGAACGAGGTACTCGGGCGTGACCGAGAGCCCGATGGTGTCCCCGATCGCCTCGTGGAACCCGTCGTTGGCGCTGTCCCGGTAGACGAAGGGCTGGTGGCGGTACGCCCGCTGGTAGTAGTTGTGGCCGAGCTCGTGGTGGATCGTCTGGAAGTCGTCGGCGGTGATCTCGATGCACATCTTGATCCGAAGGTCCTCCTCGAAGTCGAGGTCCCACGCGCTGGCGTGGCAGACGACCTCCCGGTCCCGCGGCCGGGTGAACATCGACCGGGTCCAGAACGAGGCGGGCAGTGGGTCGAACCCGAGGGAGACGAAGAACTTCTCTCCGTACCGTACCATCTGCTCCGGTGTCGTGCCCCGGTCGACCAGGATCTTCGTGAGGTCCACTCCGGCCCCGGACGTCGGGGGGGCCACGAGCGGGTAGATCAGCTCCCAGCTCTGGGCCCACATGTTCCCAAGGAGGTGCGCGGGGATCGGTCCCGCCTCCGGGACGGCCCCAGGCCCGTACGTCTCCCGGAGCCGGCGGCGGACGTAGGCGTGGAGGGCGACGTAGAGGGGGCGGACCTGGGCCCAGACCCGGTCGCACTCGATGGCGAACGCCCCGGGGTCCATGTCGTACTTCGACCGCCACATGGCGCCCGTGTCGGCGAACCCCAGCTCCTGCGCCCCCCGGTTGGCGAGGGCGACGTACCGGGTGAACGACGGCTTCATGGACCGCCCCACGGAATGCCAGCCGGTCCAGACGTCCGCGAGCTCCGCCGGGTCCCGGCTCTGGCCGAGGATCCTCGAGAGCCCCTGCAGGTCGAACGGAGTGGACGCGCCCCGGGGGGCGTAGGTCATCTTCGAGTACGTCCCCTCCATGGAGGCGACGAGGGCGCTCAGCTCCTGGGCGCTGGTGGCGTCGGACGGCGCCGCGAGGGGGAGCGACAGCCGGAGGAGCCGGAGCTGCCGTTCGGTGTCGGTCCCCGGGACGAGGCCCGGCACCCGGGCGGCCTGCTTGGCGAGGGCCATGGTGGCCTCCATCACCCGGGCCGTGGCCCGGGAGGCCACCGCCTCGGTGTCCTCGGTGATGAATGTCGAACGCACCCACTCGGCCCGGGACGATTCGATCGAGAGCTGCTTGAGGCGGGTCTCGGCCTCCCGGAGGATCTCCTCCGCGGACGCCCCTTCGGGGGAAGTCATGGCGCCGTCACGACCCCCGGCCCGCATATCTACCCGGGGGGGCCCGCCGTCCGACGCTGTCCGCCGGTTGTCCGCCAGCTTCCCCTGAGGATAACCCCCCGGCAACCCCCCTGTTTCCACTCCAGCTACCCTCTTTATGTACGACAACCGTCTGACAAACCGAGAGGCGGACAGATGTCGGTGATCGGCGCGAACCTGGTTCCCCTGGCAGCGCTCGGAGCCCCCGAGGAGACACCGACCCCCACGGACCTGCCGCTCGCCTACCTCCCCCGCGTCCCCGAGGCCGTCACGTACCGCGAGATCCTCGAGCGCTCCTCGTGGGGGCGGCGATGAGCCCCCCTCCCGATTCCCTGATCGCCCCGCCCGGCCCGCCCACCAAGCTGTTCCTGGGCCGCGGGACGCCCCGAGGGTACGGCTACCGCCCGAGGCTGAGCCCCGAAGCGGCCGCGGCGTTCGCCACCTTCGTGGACACCGCCCGAGCGCGGGCCGCCATGCAAGGGCGGACCCTCGTCTACACCGTTCGCTGGGGGTAGCGCCCGGCGGGCGACCCGGTGCCGGGTCGCTGTCGTCGCGCCGCAGGTCGCTCCCGTTCGAGCGCTTCCTTCGAGAGCTCGTCGGCCCGGACGTTCTCCTCCCGTGGGATCCACTCCCACCGGACCTCGTGGAATCGCTGGGCGAGGGCCACCAGGTGGTCGTAGTACGGCTTGAGATGCTCGGCCTTCACCTCGTACTCCCCCCGCATCTGGTTGACGACGAGCTGGCTGTCCCCGACCATCACGACCCCCCCGTCGTACGACCTCGATCGCAGGTACTCGAGCGCCCGCATCGCCGCGGTGTACTCCGCCACGTTGTTGGTCGCGCGAGGGGTCCACGGCGGGACCGCGAGCCCGGACTCCTCGTACTCCATCCCCTCGCCCGTCACCACGAACCCGTAGGTGGCGATGCCGCCCCCCGGCGCCCGCTCGCAGGCTCCGTCGAAGTGGACCTCGACCCACCGTCCGTAGACCGTGGCGCCCCGGGGGAGCGACGCGTCGAGGGGGGGCGTCAGAGGGCCCGGGGCCGGCCGCCCGGCGGGACCACGTTCCGGCGGAGCTTCGGGCAGCTGCAGTAGACCTCGTCCCGGACGCACGGGGCGCACCGCACCGCGCCGGAAAGGTAGAACAGAGGACGCCCGCATCCCCGGCACTCCCGCCGCCGATGGCACCGCGGGCACTCCGCCACGTCCCAGGGGATGAGCGTGTAGCAGTGGCGGCAGTTCACCGGCTCCTTGGGGCTGGAGGCATAGCGGACGTGCGTCGTCGCCGTCGGGCGGCGGGTCTGCCGGGCCATCACGTTCTCGTCGGGGTTCCCGAACGCCCCGCCGACCGTCGTGACCCCGGGGTTCGGCGTCGCCAGCCCGAGGAGGACGATCACGAGTCCGAGGGGAAGGCTCAGCAGCCCGATCTCGAACAGCGAGGTGATCCGCTCGGCGCCGGTGAGCGGGATCGGAGAGATCACCAGGGCGATGGCCACGAGGAAGAGGACCAATCCGACGAGGGTGACGCGCCGGTTCATCGCCGCGGCCCTCGCGGGGGAGGCCGTCCATCGGGGAACCAGCGGGCCCGTACTATAAAGAGCGTCGCGCGGCGAGCGACCGAGGGTTTTTTGGCCGGGCCTCCCTAGGTGACGTGCCGATGGGCGCCACCTCCTACGCTCCCTTCCCGCCCCGGAGCCTCCCGCTCGGCGTCGCGATCCTGGCGATCCTCATCGGGCTGTTCGGGTTCTTCTACCTGATCGGGGGCTTGCTCCTCCTCGTGCTCTCCATCGGGCTCGCGGGGGCCCACGGCCTGTTCGTGGCGGGTCCGGTCGGCGCCCTGTTCCTGGTCCTCTTCGGCGTCGTCCTGCTGGCGGTCGCCTGGGGCCTCTGGGGCCGGGAGCTCTGGGCGCTCGCCCTGACCGCGCTCGTGCTGATCCTGATCTTCCTGGGGAACCTGCTCTCCGGGGCCCTGGTCAGCCTCTCGACGGTCGTGGTCGTCCTCCTGCTGGTCTACCTGTTCCTCGTCCGGGACCACTTCGGATGATCCGACCCAAGGGGTTTTGACCCTCGACGGGTCCCCCTCGGCATGGCCAACCCCGTAGTGACCCTCCACACGACCCTCGGCGACGTCCAGGCGGAGATCTTCGAGGACAAGGTCCCAAAGACCGCCGCGAACTTCCTCGGCCTGGTCCGCAAGGGGTTCTACAATGGCACGACCTTCCACCGCGTCATCCCCGGCTTCATGATCCAGGGCGGCGACCCCAAGGGCGACGGCACGGGCGGCCCGGGCTACCAGATCCCGGATGAGTTCCATCCGACCCTGAAGCACACGGGCCCGGGGATCCTGTCGATGGCGAACGCCGGCCCGAACACCGGCGGCAGCCAGTTCTTCATCACCCTCGCGGCCACCAACTGGCTCGACGGCAAGCACGCCATCTTCGGGAAGGTCGTGAAGGGCCAGGACGTGGTCGAGAAGATCGGCGGGGTGGCCCGGGACTCCCGGGACCGCCCGAAGACCCCGGTGAAGATCACCTCGGCCACCGTCGGATAGGGACCCGGGCCCGGCGGCCCGGGCGCTGGCAGTGTATCGCCGCCCCGGCTCTAAGTAGCGTGACCCGTTCGACCGCTTCGAGTTCCTCCGGGGGCCTCGGGAGCACCATCCGAACGATGTGGGAAAAGGGATCGACGAAGAACGCTGACCGACGAACTGCCCCGGCCACGGCCCGCCGACGGCTGGGCCGCCTCGCCGGGGGAGGGATGGGGTTCGCGGCCGTGGCCGCCCTCCTCGTGCTGCTCGCCCCCGTGAGCTCGGCCCATGGCACGGTGACCTTCACCGCGCCGTACACCGGGTTCGCGGTGTCGAACTCGGCGTTCGTCAACGCGACCGGCTGCGGGCACGCCTCCAACCCGACGCCGCTGGCGTGGAACTCCACCTCGGGGACCTTCCAGTTCGCCGCGGCCGCCTCGGCCGGCCTGTGCGCTCGGGGCGCGGACGCCTATGGGGAGGCGTTCACCTCGTTGACCAGCCCCCTGTTCTCGGCCCCGTACAACGGGTTCGGCTCGATCGACCTCTCGCTCAGCACGGCCTTCAGCGCGAAGGCGGTGCTGCACCTCGGCGCGTCGAGCAACTTCAGCTACGCGACCTCGGAGGTCGCCCTCTCCATCGGGGTCTACGTCTACGATGCGACCCACCACAACGACTCGCTGGTGGCCTACACGACGGTGTCCTTGGTGGACCAGTACTTCTACGGCGCCTCGGGCTCCTTCAGCCTCACCCAGGGCTGGACCTCGAGCTACGTGGTGGCCTACGGGACGTTCACCGGCGGCCACGTCTACCAGGCGATCGTCTCCCTCAGCGCGTACGCGTTCGCTGACACCTACGGCGGTGGCAGCTCGGCCTCCGCCTCCATCGACCTCGGTGGCAGCAACGGACTGGTGATCTCCAGCATCACCGCGTACTGAGCGGACCGGACCGTTGGACCAACCCTTTCCCTCGGGGGCCGGAGCCCCGTCCGCTCCCTACGCCGGGTAGTCGAAGCGGAGCCGCTCGCCCGGGTGCCGGACGTCCTGGACCGTGGTGAGGACGCCGGCCGCCACGCCGAAGGCGGGCACGAGCGCCAGGAGCTCGAGGAGCGTGCCGAAGTCGAGGCGAACCGTCGCCGTCGAGACGCTGACGGCCGCCCAGGCGAACCCGGCGAAGTAGAGGAGGTAGGCCACCTTGGCGAGGGAAGAGGCCGTGGAGAGCGGGCCGAAGGCGCGGGTCGGCCGGGCGACGTACGCGGCGGTGGAAAGGATCGCGAGTCCGACGCCGAAGAAGAGGACCTGCGAGAGGGGAAGCCCCTCCACCAGGCCGTACTGGGTGAGGCCCTGGAACCCCAGGTACGGGAACACGACGTAGAGCGTGAGCAGTGGGAGGAGACGGAGAGCGCCGAAGGCGATCCGGCGCGACAGCGAGGGAATGCGGACCGTCGGGGCGGCCGCCGGGAACTGGTCCGACGCCCCGTCCCCTCCGGGGGGCCGGAAGAACTCCGGCGGGGCGGGCGCGTTCCACGCCGCGACCCCGGCGGTCCGACCCGGGGCGGTGGGCGCGGGCCCCATCGATCCGTACGAGGCCCGGGGGGCCTCGGCCAAGGCGCCGACCGGTCCTCGGTTCATGGGATCGCCTCCGGGGGGAACGTGTAGTCGAGGCCGTTCCCCGTGAACGTGGCGACCACCGTCCCGCCCGAGGGATCGCAGCTCCCCGAGAGGTAGAACGCCGTGGAGAGGTCGGCCGGCCCGCCCGCGGCGACGTCGACCGGCACCGTGGAGGTGCCGCAGACGGCGTGGGACGAGGAGAGCACCTGGAGGAGGAGGGACCCGGTCTCCCCGAACGGCGCGGAGTCCTGCCAGCTCATCGTCACCGGCACAAGGACCGTCCCGTTGGCCTCGGGGACCGGGGTCCCGGGGGTCGCGTTGAACTGGTAGAACGGCGCGCCCCAGCTCCGGTTCTGGGTATCGTTGACCTGCAGTGTGAAGAGCGAGGCGAACGTCGCGTTCGCCCAGAACGACTCCACCAGGTGGACGTCGTGGGTCAGGAGGAGGTCGCTCTCGGCGTTCAGGGCCATCCAGATGTGGACGGGCACCGTGGCCGTGGAGCCGGGGGCGACGGTGACGATCGGGGAGCCGCCCCGGGCGGCCAGGCCGCCGTCCGGGAGCCTCACCTGGGCCGAGATCCCGACCCCCGTGATGGCGTACGCCCCCGGGTTCGAGAGGTTGAGGCCCACCGTGATCTCCACCGTGGAGTTCGATGCGACCAGCACGGCGCTGTCACTGCCCGGGTCGATGGAGGGTCGGGCGTGCGCCGCGAAGTAGATCGCCGACCCCACGAAGGCCACGAGGACGGCCAGCGCCACGTACCCGAGGAGGCGCAGGAGGCGGGCGGCGCGCCACAGGGGCGGGGGAGGGGGGCCCACGGACGTTTTACCCCCGGAACAGGGGATAAAACCTCGGACGGAGCCGACCGGATCTCCGTCGAGGGCCGACGAAGGGCCGCCGACCCCCGAACCCCTAAAGGCTCTTGACCCACCGCCGTATCGTTTCGGCAGATTCCCCCGAGGGCGGACCCTAGGATGGAAGCGTCAAAGCTCACGTTGGAGGACCTCCTCCAAGCCGATTCGGACCACAACTGCGGCGACGAAGAGCACCCGTGCGTCCGGCTCTCCGCCGTGGCGGAGCTCCCGACCCGGTTCGGCGACTTCCGGGTCGTGGCCTTCCACAGCCCCTCGGACGGCAAGGAGCACGCCGCCCTGATCAAGGGGGACGTGATCGGTCAGCACCGGGTCCCGGTCCGGCTCCACTCCGAGTGCCTCACCGGGGATGTCTTCGGGTCCCTTCGGTGCGACTGCCGGCAGCAGCTGGAGCTGTCCCTCCAAGAGATCGAACGGCGCGGCTTCGGGGTCCTCCTCTACCTGCGCCAGGAGGGGCGGGGGATCGGGTTCGAGAACAAGATCCGCGCCTACCGGCTCCAGGAGCTCGGCCTCGATACGATCGAGGCGAACGAGGCCCTCGGGTTCCGGGCCGACGAGCGGGACTACGCGGTCGCCGCCCACATGCTCTATTCGCTGCGGATCGAGTCGATCCTCCTCCTCTCCAACAACCCCTCGAAGATCGCCGACCTCAAGGAGCACGGGACCACCGTCGACGGGCGGATCCCGCTCCAGATCCCTCCGAACCCGTACAACGAGCGCTACCTCGAGACGAAGCGGACCCGGGCGGGCCACCTCCTGAAACCCCCGGTCCGGGTCACCGTACGCGAGCAGCTCGACGAGCTCGAGCGCGAGACCCCTTCGTCCGGCTCCTCCGAGGCGGACCCGGACCGTGGCCACTGAGGCCGGGCGCCCCGGGGAGCTCGTCGGGGGCGTCTTCGCCCCCAACGCCCCCAACATGATCGACCCCTCGGTGCTGGGCCTCGGGGGCCAGGCGACGGTGGACCGCCTCCGTCAGTTGGGCGTCGAGGACCGGCTCCGGCCCGATGTGATCCTCGTGAGCTCCCCGCACTGGGTCTCCCGGGGCCCGTTCCTCGTCGACCCGAGCCCCCGGCCCCGGTTCATCGAGGACTACACGGGGTTCCCGCCGCAGATGTACGGCCACACCTACGCGCCCCCGGGCGACCCCGGCCTGGCCCGACGGATCGTGGAGACGGCGTCGCGCCTGGGCCTCGCCGCGGAGCTCAGCGACCGGTGGGGGCTCGACCACGGGGCGTGGACGGCCCTGGCGGCGCTGGCCCCGTCCGCCTCGATCCCGGTCGTCCCGATGTCCATCACCCGCGCTGCGCCCGAGGAGCACATGGCCTGGGGGCGGGCCCTCGCGGCGGCGGTGGGGTCCTCCGGGAAACGCGCGTACCTCGTCGGGACCGGGCTCGTCCTCCACAACTTCGCGCGCCTCTCGATGGACCCGGCGGCCCCGCCGTGGGCCGAGGGGATCGCCATCGAGCGCGAGATCCTCGACCTGATCGAGCGCGGGGACGCGGCCGGCGTCGCGCGGTTCGACCGGCGGAAGTGGCGCGAGGTGGAGCCGGAGGGGGACCTGGCCCCGTACTTCGTGCTGGCGGGGGCCCTTGGCGGGAGCTTCCAGGCCCACGTCGTGGGGATCGAGCGGTCGTTCGGGAGCGCGGGCCTCGCGGTGATCGACTTCCGGCCGCGCCCGGCCTAGCCGACCGGCCCCATCGACGGCTTCCGGCCCACGGGCAGCCGGCCCTGGATGAACAGGGAGAGGACGAGGCCGGCCAGGAGCAGGACGAGCATCAGCGTGAACACCTCGTCCCACGACTGGGCGGCCGATCGGAGCAGCGCCTCGCCGTACGAGAGGCACGCGCCGGTCGGGGGGCCGGCCGACGGGGCGCATCCGCCCGCGGGGGCCGCCGGGGCGAGGATCCCGAACCGGTACTCCTCGAACGAGGCGAGCAGGGTGACGCCGATGGCGCCGCCGAGGGACTGGAGGAAGGAGATGAGGCCGGTCGCCGCTCCCACCTCTCCTTCGGGGACCTGGTTCTGTACGGCGAGCAGGAAGACCGGGAACGTCAGTCCGATGCCGAACCCCAAGGGGATGAGGGGGAGCACGATCCCGCCCACCGGTAGAAAACCGCCGGCGAGGATCCAGACCGGCGTGGTGGTCGAGAGGGTCGTGAGGAAGAACAGCCCGATCGCCGCGACGCTCAACCCGACCACGACCGGGGGTCGGTACGCGACCCGAGTGAGAAGGCTCCCCCCGAGGGCGGCCCCGAAGACCAAAGGGATCACCAGGGCGTACAGGACGTCCCGGACCGTGTCCGCCGCGTTGCCCACGCCCTGGAACGTGACCACGTCGATGAAGACCGTTAGGAACGTCGCCAGCGGGAAGAGAACGAGGCCGACGATGAACGTCGTCCCTCCCGAGCTCGCGATGATCCGTCTCTTCAGGAGCTGGAGCGGGACGAGCGGGTCCCGGGTCCGCAGTTCCCAGCCGACCCACGCGACCCCAAGGACCACGGCGGTCAGCAGGAGCCCGACCACCCGGGGGTCGCTCCAGGCCCACGCGATCCCGGGCGCCTGGGAGACCTCCACCAGCGGGAACATGAGGGCGGCGACCCACCCCGCCAGCAGCACCGCCCCGGGAATGTCGAATCCCTGCCGGACCTCGGGACGGATCGGGCCAAGGGTCGCGAGGAGGATCCCGAGCCCCGCGATGCCTATCGGGATGTTGACGTAGAACACCCACCGCCACGTGGTCGTCGTGACGATGAAGCTGCCAAGGAACGGTCCGGCCACCGTGGCGATCCCGAACACCCCGGAGAGCAGTCCCGTGACCCGGGCCCGCGTCTCCGGTGGGAAGACGACCGCGACGATCGACAGGCCGACCGGGAAGAAATCGCCGCTGCCGAACCCCTGGACGGCCCGGAAGAACAGCAGCTCGTTGACGTTCTGGCTGAGACCTGCCAGGAGCGAGCCCGCGACGAAGATGACGATGCCGGAGATGAAGACAGACTTCCGGTCGTAGATGTCGGACAGCCGGGCGAAGATGGGGACCGCCACGGTCGACGTGATCAGGTAGGCGCTCACGATGAACGTCTGACTGGAGCTCGGGGCGCGCAGGCTCGAGAGGATCTGCTGGAGGGCCGTCAGGACGACGAAGTTGTCGAGGGCCCCCATGAGGAGGCACGCCAGGATGCCGACGACGACCAGCCCGGCGAACGCCGGACGCGCGATCGCCCGAGCGGCCGGGGGATTGACCAACGGGGCGGCGTACGCCTCGAGCGGGGGTGTCTCCGGGGAGTCGGACACGGACTACCCGGCCCCCGGGGAGGGTCGATGCGCAGAGAAGGACCGTCGGTGCATCCGCCCGCCTTTGCGGCGCGTCGAGCGGGCGAGGCATAAAAGAGCGCGCGCTGGCGGTGACGTCACCAGCTGGCCGATCCCCTACGCTGGCCCCGCGTCTCCGTCGGTCGCCGCGACGACCCATGGGGCGCCCGGGAGCGGGTGTCGGTCGACCGGCCGTCGGCCCCGCGGCGATCGTGCGAGGGCCCTCCCCGGAGCCATTGACTCGGGGATAGGCGCCCGGGACCGAGAGCTCCAGGACACGGCGCCTCGCCGCCCAGACCCCCCTACGCCCCGCGTCGACCGCGGTAAGAGCCACTGGAGGGATTTGAACCCCCGACCTGCTGATTACGAATCAGCCGCTCTGCCGCTGAGCTACAGTGGCGCCGGGACGGGGACGACGACGGCCGACCTATAATGGTGGCGGGGACGCGGTGGCGCTACCGTCGAGCGCCTCGGTGATATCGCGCAGGAGATCGTCGGTCTCCTCGATCCCGAGGGAGATGCGGACGAGGCCCGGGGCGATGCCCCGGGCGGCGAGCTCCTCGTCGGACAGGCCGGCGTGCGAGGTCTCCTTGGGGAGGCTCGCCAGGCTCTCGACGCCGCCGAGGCTGGCCGCGACCTGGACGAGCTTGAGCCCGTGCAGGAACCGCCGGGCCCCTTCGTGGCCGCCCCGGACCACGACGCCCACCATCCCACCGCGGCCGGACATCTGGCGGCGTGCGATCTCCTCCTGGGCCGGGTCCCCGAACCCCGGATAGTGGACCCGCTCGACCCGAGGGTGGCCCCGGAGCGCCTCGGCGATCCGGCGTCCGTTCTCGTTCTGGCGCGCGACCCGCAGCGGGAGGGTCCGGATCCCCCGGGTCAGGAGGAAGCCCGCGAACGGGTCCATGGAGGGCCCGAGGACCCGGGCCGAGGCCTGGATCCGCGCCACGAGCTCCTCCGGGCCCGCCACCGCGCCCCCGATGATGTCCGAATGGCCCCCGAGGTACTTCGACGCGCTATGGACCACCACGTCGGCGCCCCATCGCAGCGGGTTCTGGTTGATCGGCGTGGCGAACGTGTTGTCGACGACCACGTGGGCCCCCACGGCATCGGCGGCCCGGGCCCAGGCCTCCAGGTCCACGACCCGGAGGGTCGGGTTGGTGGGGCTCTCGAGGATCAGGACCCGGCTCTTGGGCCCGAGGAAATGGGTCGGGTCGCCGTCGAAGTGGGGCGGCACCCATCGGACGGCGATGCCGAACCGGGGGAGCAGGCTGTGCAGCAGTTCCAGCGTCCCCCCGTACAGGTCCGAGAGGGCCACCACCTCGTCCCCCGCGGAGAGGAACGTCAGGAGGGTCGAGGCGATGGCCCCCATCCCCGAGGCGAACACCGCGGCCGCCTCGGCGCCCTCTAGGCGGCGGATCAGCTCCGCCGCGACCTCGTTGGTGGGATTGGTGTACCGGGTGTAGATCCGGGTCGAGTCCGCGTCGGGCGCGTCGGAGAATTCGGCGGGGTAGCGGAAGTTGCTGGTCTGGAAGATCGGCGGCGTGGTGGCCCCGGCATTGCGCTCCGGTCGGCGGGCGCCGTGGATCGCGGTGGTCGCGGGGCCCACCCAGGGGGGCAGCGGATCGAACGCATCGGACCGGCGGCGGGGTCGGGGGCCGTCGGTCACCGGCCGGCCCCGGGTCGCGCTCCGGTCGGCTCCCCCTCCAGGTCCCGGATCCGTTCGGCGGCCCGGAGCTCCTCGAGGTAGGCCGCCACGGCCCCCGGCACGAGCTCCTTCCACGGGCCGCCGATGGCGAGGAGCCCCCGGATCCGCGTCCCCTCGAACCGGGGGCGGTCGTACATCGGGGTCCCCTCGACCTCGTACCCGCTGGCCTCGAAGAGCCGGCGGGTGAGGGGATTGTTCGTGTAGACGCGATGGAACGGGGGGAGGAGCGAGGTGACGTGCGCCACCCAGACCGCGTGGCGGTCGATGTCCACGAGAGGCACCGGCAGGCAGCCGGTCACCCCGGCCTCGGCGAGGGCCCTCTCGATCATCTCGAACCGCTCGCCGGCCGTGAACGGGTTCTCCCGCGAGTAGGAGGCCTGGGCGCTCCCGATCCCGATGAGGAGCGGTTCCGCGGGGTGGCGGTGCCGGATCTCCTGGATGACGGCGAGGTGCCCCAGATGGAACGGTTGGAACCGCCCGATCAGCAGGCCGCGCACGGCCCTACTCCGGCGACAGGTCCTCGACGTCGTCGAGGAACTCGTCGATGTGCGGGCACTGGGCCGTCAAGTACATCCGGCAGTGCTCGCACCGGGAGTCGTCGAGGGACGTGCGGAGCGACGGGTTGAACGTGTAGCACGGACGGCCGATGAACTTGTCCTCGTCCTCGGACTCCACCAGCGAGGGCCGGGTCTCCCGACCGAACGGGGGACCGTGCACGGGCAGACGGACGGTGCCTCTCACGATCCGGTCGGTCGGCCGGGGGGCACCGCCATCCCTCCGGGACCCACTTCGGTCCGGCCGGTGAGGTGGACCATGGCGGCCAGCCGCTCCAGGAGGGACTCCTTTGCGGGGCTCTGGCCCACCAGGGCGTACTTGAGCACGTCGCGCAGGGTGCCGACGGGGATGACCTCGATCATGCCCCGGTAGCGGGACTCGAGCACCAGGTCCTCGAGGTTGTTCTCGGGGATCAGGACGCGCTTCAATCCGGAATCGGCGGCCGCCTCCACCTTCGCGGTGACCCCGCCGACCGGCAGGACCTGGCCCCGGACGGAGAGCGATCCGGTCATGGCGAGGGACTGGTCCACGGGCACCCCCTCGAGGGCGCTGATGACCGCCGTGGCGATGGAGACCGAGGCGCTGTCGCCCTCGACCCCCTCGGAGGTCCCGACGAACTGGATGTGGATGTCGTACTTCGAGATGTCCTCGCCCGTGTACTTCTTGATCAGGGCGCTGACGTTCTGGACCGCCTCCTTGGCGATGTCGCCCAGCTTGCCGGTCGCCACCACGACCCCGCCGTTCCGGGTCTGGGCCGGCGTCACCTCGGCCACGATCGGGAGGACGATGCCGGAGAACTCGGACATGCCGGACTGGGCGTTGATCGCCGCGAGGCCGTTCACCGTCCCGACGGCCGCGCCGTCGATGGCGAACATGTGGTACTCCTTGCGCCGCTCGATGTACCGGTCCGCGATCTGCTGCTCCAGGGAGCGGCTCGACCGCTTGGCGCGGACCACGTGGGATGCCGTGACGATGCGGGCCCCCTCGGTGTTGGCGATGTCCCCCGCGACCCGGACGAGGCCGCCGAGCTCCCGGAGTCGCAGGGTGAGCTGGCCGGAGCGCCCGGCGCGCCGCTGGGCCTCCCGGATCACCTCGACGACCGCGCTCATGTCGAAGTGGGCGATCTTCTTGTCCTTGGTGACCTCCTGGGCGACGAACCGGACGATCTTCATCCGGTTCTCGTGGGTGTCGGCCATGGCCGTCCGGACGTACACCTCGTAGCCGTACCCCCGGATCCGGGAGCGGAGCGCGGGGTGCATCGCCTGGACGCTGTCGATGTTCCCCGCCGCCACCAGGACGAAGTCGGCGGGGACCGGTTCGGTCTTCACCATGGCGCCGGCGGACCGCTCGGACTGGCCCACGATCGGGAACCGGCGCTCCTGGAGGGCGGTGAGGAGCGAGTGCTGGCTCTCGATCTTGAGCAGATTGATCTCGTCGATGAAGAGGACGCCGCCGTTGGCCTTGTGGATGGCGCCCACTTCGACCCGCTCATGGGGGGGCGTCTCGAGGCCGCCGGACTGGAACGGGTCGTGCTTCACGTCGCCCAAGAGGGCGCCCGCGTGGGCCCCCGTCGCGTCGATGAACGGCGGGCGCTCGTCCGGCGTATGGGTGACCAGCAGCTTGGCGACGCCGTTCGCGCCATCGCTGCGACCGGTGCTGAGGCGGACGAAGACGAGGATCAGCAGGATGATGAACGCCCCGATGAGGAGCGCGGTGAGGTCGTGGGGCGGCTGGAGGATGACGTAGACCACCACCGCGATGACGAGCAGCACGGCGGCGATGACGAAGATGTTCCGCTGGTCCTTCTTCGCCGCGGCCTCGAGCTTCTGGGCGGCGACGATCTCCTTGCCCTTGCCGGCGGGGACGACCCGGATCTTCGGCTCGTTGGGGTCCTCGGCGTTGGGGTAGGCGAGGATGTCCTGGAGCTGCTCCTTCGGGAGGAAGTCGGTCATCGCCCGGGCGAGCATGCTCTTGCCCGTCCCCGGCTCGCCGATGAGGACCATGTGCCGCTTCTGGGTCGCGGCCTTCTTGGCGACCTCGACCGCATCGTCCTGACCGATCACCTGGTCGAGCAGCCGTGGGGGCACCTCGACGTTGGCGGTGGTCTCGTAGGGGAGCGCCCGGCCCCAGGTCTCCAGGTCACTGGGAACCAACGGCTCGGCGTTCTCGGTCGGCGGATCCCCCGTAGCTCCCTCGGGACGAGGGGCCGCGACACCGCGGCGACTCGTCGTAGGAATCAGAGGGGACCTGCGTATAAATGGTTTAGTTGTCGGTAGAGTTACTGGATAGCGAGGGGGACGGAGCGGAGGCGCGCCCGGCGGCTACCGCGGACGCTCGGGAACCCCTGTTATCTACCGAGGGGCCCTCGGGCGGCGATATCCCCGTGACGGACCGCTGGTTGGGGGGACCGGTCGCCGAGCGGATCCTCGACGCCGCCCGAGCACAGGTGGAAGCGCGCGTCCGGGATGGGGTCCGGCGCCCTGGGCTCGTCAGCGTCCATCGGGCGGAGGCGACACCGTTCTCGGTCTATCTGCGACAGCAGGCCAAGTCCGCGGACCGGGCCGGGATCTCCTTCCGGTCCATCGCCCTGAACCCGGGGGATGGGGCGCCGGAGCTCGCGCGGCTCGTGGCGGGGCTCGACGCGGACCCGGGGGTCCACGCGGTCCTCGTGGAGCATCCACTCCCCCCCCAGTGGGAGTTCGCCCGCGCCGTGGATCGGCTCCGGCCCGAGAAGGACGTGGACGGGGTCGGCACCGCGAACCTCGGTCGTCTCGCGGCCGGACGCCCCCTCCAGGTGCCCGCCGTCGCGCGTGCCGCGCTTCGGCTCGCCCAGGAGAACCACGCGCCGGTCGAAGGGCACCGGGTCGCCGTGGTCGGCCGTTCCGAGACCGTCGGGCGGCCTCTCGCCCTCCTGCTCCTGGGACGCGGCATCGACGCCACGGTCACGGTCGCTCACTCGAGGACGGCCGACCTCGCCCGGTCCCTGGCCGGGTCCGAGACCATCTTCTCCTGCGTCGGCCACCCCGGATTGCTCGACCGCTCCACGGTGCCCCGGGGGGCCGCGGTGGTGGACGTGGGCCTCAGCACTAATCCGGACCCCACACGGCCGAGCGGGGTCCGCATCGCGGGCGACGCCGACCCCGTCTCGCTGGACGGATGGGCGTCGGGGCTCACCCCGGTCCCCGGCGGGGTCGGGCCCCTCACCGTCGCCTGCCTCATGGAGAACGCCGTGATCGGGTGGAAGCGTCTGGAGGGGCTCCCATGACCCCCGGGCGGTCGCCAGCCGCGCCACCCCCGACCCTCCGATGCCGGGAGTGTCCCATGTGGTACGGGGCCGAGGACGAGGGATGGGGGCCGTGCTCCCTGAAGCACCGCCGCGGGGACGAGCGGTACCTCACCTTTGGGGGCCACGCGTGCGACGAGGGCTACGTGCCGCCGCGGCTCGACGGGGCCGGGAAGGCGGCCCGGTTGAGCGGGGTCCGCTCGACCTCCAGCGCGTCCGCGGTGGGGTACTCCTCGACCTCGAACGCGGGCAGACCGAGCCGACCGGCGACGCGCCGGAGCCGGGCCGCGGACAGCTCGACGCGCCGCCGATCATAGTCGATCCGGTACTCCGAGGGGGCGAGCCGCGCCAGGGCCGCGAGCCGCTTCGCGGCGCGTCCGACGTCCCGGGCCGCGGGCACGTCGACGACGCCGAACCGGACGGTCCCGTCCGACGTGATGTGCGCGTACTCGGGGGCGGTCCGCTCGGCCCGGCGGAGCAGGCGCTGCCGCAGCTGGACCCCGTCCTTGAAACGGGAGGAGCAGTAGTGGACCGGCACCGACCAAGCCGTGTCCCGGACGACCCGTTCGGCCACCGCCCGGCTTCCCTTGACGCCCCACCCGTTCCGGGGGTCCAACGCGTAGCCCCGGTCGTGGAGCTTCAGCTCGTTCGTCTCGGAGAACTCGAGCTCGTTGAGGTTCACGAAATCGACCCCGATCTTCTCCAGCGCCCGCAGGAGCCGGCGCAGCTCGAGCTCCTTGTCGGGAAGGACCGGGATCTCGACGCCCCGGCGGATCCCCCACTCCGGGGCCTCCTCCAGGACCGTCCGGTACGCTCCGCCGTCGGCGGAGAGCGGACCCCACACGTAGTGGGGGATGTGCAGCCGGAACTCGTCGAGGCCGGCCGCCGCGAGCCGCTTCAACTTCTCCGGGCTCGGCTCGTGGGTGTAGAGGTGGATGTTGTGGTCGGGCCCGAACTCGCGTTTCAGCAGCCGGACATAATGCTCGGTCCGGTCGAAGACCCCCAGCGGGTCCCCGCCCGTGATACCGGTCCCGGCGGCGCCGATGGCCCGGGCCTCTTCGAGGACGTCCTCGTCGCGCCCCACGCGTCGCTCGTTCGCGTAGACCACGTCGAGCTGGTTCCGACGGGAGGAGACGGGGCAGTAGAAGCAGCGGAATCGGCAGAGGCCGGTGACGAAGAGGACCATCTTGCGGCCCTCCTGGCACTGGGTGCACGCGGGCGACAGCTCTCCGCGGTGGCTCGAGGCCATCGGGAGGAGGGTGAGGCCGCCGGTCCCCATGCCCGATCGAGGAGGGCCCCGGCCTATAGGGTTGACGAGGGGGGGCCGGCCCCCTCGGACCGCCGGGCGCACACGAAGATCCGATGGTCGGCGGTCTGGACCTCTTTCTCCTGGATCCGGAACCGGGGCCCCGGGACCTCCTCGGCCGTGGCGGCGGTGAAGTACCGGTACGGCACGAGGTGCGGCCCGCCGAGCAGCGTGTCCGGACCGACGCGCTGCCCCTGCTGGAAGAGCGGGTCCGTCGTGGCCCGGACGGCGAACGCGTGCACGCCCTCCGGGCGGAGACACCGCGCGACCGCCCCGCTCAGGCGGACGAGCTCGTCCTCGGTGAAGCTCCCGTAGACCAGGTGGGCGACGACGGCATCCTGGGAGCCCTCGGGCAGGGTCCCCAGGGTCGCGATCGCCTCGCCGAGGACGACCCGGGCCCTCGAGCGGGCGGGCTCCGGGAGGAGCGAGGCCCGCTGGCGCGCCCCCTCGACGGCGCTGGCCGCGTGGTCGATTCCGAGGACCGCGAACCCCCGGCGCGCGTAGTAGCAGAGGTCCCGGCCCGGGCCGCACCCGATCTCCACGAGGCGCGCGCCCGTCGTGGCCGGGAGCCGCGGCACGACCCATCGCGCGAAGCCGCTCTCCGCGCCGTCGAGGCGCCCGGGGTCCCGCCGGTACTGCGAGTCCGACAGGTTCCGGCGCTCGCTCCAGGGGTCGGGGGCCTCCATGACGGTCCGGGGAGGCATCGGCGGCGGAGGCCTTGGACGTTCCGCCCCCGGGAGGCGGTCCCGGTATCGAACCGCCACATGGTGAACGGAGCGCTATCGAGAGGGGCTACCCTCAAATCCCCCCCCTTGCTGGGCCCGCTCGACCCCTGGGGGAATCCGATCAATGGAGATGCAGCCCGGCCAGATGGCCTACGACCGCGCCAGCACGGTGTTCTCGCCGGACGGCCGCCTGTTCCAGGTGGAGTACGCCCTCCAGGCGATCCAGATGGGAGGGACCGCCGTGGCGGTCACCTACGACGGCGGGATCGTCTTCGTCGCCTACCGGAACCTCCCGGTGAGCTCCCTCGCCGAGGCCACCAGCATCGAGAAGAGCTTCGCCATCGACACCGGCCTCGGATGCGTCACAGCCGGCCTCATCGCCGACTCCCGGGTCCTCGTCGAGTTCCTCCGGCTCGAGGCCCAGCGGCACCGGATCACCTTCGGGGAGGTCGCCCCGTACTCGCTCCTGGGCCACTCCCTCGGTACCCACCTCCAGCAGTTCACCCAGTTCGGCGGGACCCGACCGTTCGCGGTCTCGCTCCTCCTTGGCGGCTTCACGGAGGGCGTCCCGGGCCTCATCGAGCTCGACCCCAGCGGCGCCACCATCGGCTGGAAGGCGTACGCCATCGGCCGCAACCGCCGCGCCGTGGCCGACTTCCTCGAAGAGAAGATCACCCCCAGCCGGACCGAGGACGCCGCCTTCCGGCTGGCGGTCCAGGCCGTGGCCGAGGGCTCCCCCACCCCGTTCCCCCCGGAGGCGCTGGACGTCTCCATCCTCGAGCCCACCGCCGAGCTTCGGCACCTGACCCCCGCCGAGGTGGCGAAGCGGGTGAGCGGCATGCCGTTCATCGGGCCCCTCGAGCGGGGCCGTGCGAGCACGAAGTAGTCCCTAGGCGCCGCCGTCCGTCGGCACCGCGTTGACCTCGTCCCGCAGGCGGATCCGCCGACGGGTCCGGTGGTACGTGACCGCGAACCGGTGGGCCTCGTCGCGCACCGCCCGGAGCAGGAGCATCGGCGGGGAGTTGGGGTTCGGCTTCATCGGCTGGGCCCGTTCGGGCCGGTAGAGCTCCTCCTCCCGCTTCGCGAGCCCCACCAGCGGGATCTCGGGGGCACCGGGGAGCTCGGCGAGGGCCGCCTGGGCCGCGCCCACCTGGCCGCGACCTCCGTCGATGAGCAGGAGGTCCGGCAGGATCTCCTGCTCGGCCAGTCGCCGGAAGTACCTTCGTCGGACCACCTCGGCGATCATGGCGAAGTCGTTGGTCCCCTCGACCCCCCGGATCCGGAAGCGCCGGTACTCGGAGCGGTCCGGCCGGCCCCCCTGGAACACCACCAGCGAGCCCACGGCCTCGTACCCCTGGAACAGCGAGATGTCGATCCCCTCGATCCGGTTGGGGAGGGTCGGGAGCTCCAGCAGGCTCTGGAGGGCCGCGAGGACGTCCCGAGGGACCGGGGTGGGGGCCACCTGGTCCACGTGGGCCCGGGCGAGCCGGGCGGCGAGCCGGGCCCACGACGCCGGGCGCCCCGTCGGTCGGAAGACGAGGCGGACCCCCCGCTCCCCTTCGAGCCAGTCCTGGGCCTCCTCGATCCCCTCCGGCCGGGGCCCGTCGACGTAGATCGTCGCCGGCAGCTCCGGCAGCGTCGAGTAGTACTGGGTGAGGAACTGGCGGAGGAGCTCGCCGGGCTCCGGGAGGTCGCTCGCCGGGAACTGGACGAGGTGGGGCTCGGTCCCCCGGACCTCCCCGTCCTCGACCCGCAGGAGGCCCACGGCGACCCGGAGCATCGCCGGGTCCTGGGGGAACGCGAGGGCGATCACGTCGGAGCGTCCCCGACCCGGCCCCACCACCCGCTGGCGCTCCGTGAGGGCGTCCAGCCCCCGGAGGGCGTCGCGGAGGAGGGCGGCCCGTTCGTACTCCTGGCGGTCCGAGGCGGTCCGCATCTCCGCCTCGAGGGCCGGCTTCACCGTGCCACCGTGGCCTTTGAGGACCGTGAGGGCCCGCTCCACCCGGGCGTCGTACGCCGCCCGGTCGATGGCGCCGATGCAGGGGGCGCTGCAGACCTGCAGGTGGTAGTACAGGCACTCGCGCTTCGGAAGGCGGACGCACCGGCGGAGCTGGAACGTCTCTGACAGGAGCCGGGCGACGCTGCGGGCCTCCCGGGCCGAGGTGTACGGTCCGAAGAGCACCGCCCGGTCCTTCTTCCGCGGCCGCCGGACGAGGAGGATCCGGGGCCACTCCTCGCCGAGGGTGACGGCGAGGTACGGGTAGCTCCGGTCGTCCTTGAGGAGGGCGTTGTACGGCGGCTGGTACTGCTTGATGAGGCTCGCCTCGAGGAGCAGCGCCTCGCGCTCGTTGGCCGTCGGGACGAACTCCACCGACGAGCTCTCGGCCAGGATCGACCCGTCCTTCTCCACCCGGGCGTGGAGGTGGTCGAGGACCCGCCGTCGCAGGCTCCGGGACTTCCCCACGTAGACCACGTCGCCGCGGCCGGAGCGGAAGAGGTAGACGCCGGGGGCGTCGGGCCCCTTCGCGAACGCGGCCCCGGTCCGATGGGCGAGCTCGCTCGCCGGAACGAACGACGGCAACGCCGGAGGGCCCGGGGTCATCGGGCCGCGACCCGGGCCTCCGGGGGGCGGAGGACGAGCGGGGCGAGGAACCGCGCGGTATGAGAGGCCCGGACCCGGGCGACCTCTTCCGGGGTCCCTTCGGCGACGAGCCGCCCGCCGGCGTCGCCTCCCTCCGGTCCCAGGTCGATGAGCCAGTCGGCGCTCTTGAGCACGTCGAGGTTGTGCTCGATGACGACGACGGTGTTCCCGCCCTCTCGGAGCCGGTGGAGGACGTCCAGGAGGCGGTCCACGTCGGCGAAATGGAGGCCGGTCGTGGGCTCGTCCAGGAGGTAGAGGGTCCGGCCGGTGGGGGTCTTCGCGAGCTCGAAGGCGAGCTTGATCCGCTGGGCCTCGCCGCCGGAGAGCGTGGTGGCGCTCTGGCCGAGCCGCACGTAGCCGAGCCCCACATCCACCAGGAGCCGGAGCCGGGACTCGATGCGGCGGTGGTGGGCGAAGAACGCCGCCGCCTCCTCCGCGGTCATGTTGAGGACGTCGGCGATCGACTTCCCCTTGAACGTCACTGCGAGGGTCTCGGCGTTGAACCGGGAGCCCCGGCACTCCTCGCAGACGACGTAGACGTCGGGGAGGAAGTGCATCTCGTGTCGGATGACGCCATCCCCCTCGCACGCCTCGCACCGGCCGCCGCGGACGTTGAAGCTGAACCGGCCGGGGCCGAACCCCCGGGCCTTCGCCTCCGGCAGGCCCGCGAACAGCTCCCGGATCGGGGTCATGAGGCCGGTGTAAGTCGCGGGGTTGCTCCTCGGCGTCCTCCCGATGGGGGACTGGTCGATGAAGAGGACCCGGTCGATGAGATCGATCCCCTCGATGTAGTCGTGCTTGCCCGGGATCTCCTTGCCGAGCCCGAGGTGGCGTCGGACCGCCTTGTAGAGGATCTCCCCGAGGAACGTCGACTTCCCGCTCCCGGAGACCCCCGAGAGGGCCGTCAGGGTCCCCAGCGGGATCCGGATCGGGTCGCCCTTCAGGTTGTGCTCCCGGGCACCGTGGACGGTGAGCCACCGGTCCCCCGGCGGCCGGCGGCGCTCGGGGACGGGGATCGAGCGGCGTCCGGAGAGGAACTGGCCCGTCACCGACCGGGGGGCCCGGCCGATCGCCGCCGGGTCGCCGTTGTAGAGGACCTCGCCGCCGTGGACGCCGGCGCCGGGGCCGAGGTCGACGATCCAGTCCGAGGCGCGCATGGTCATCTCGTCGTGCTCGACGACCAGGAGGGTGTTGCCGAGGTCCCGGAGCGTCTTCAGGGTCGCCAGGAGGCGCTCGTGGTCCCGGGGGTGGAGCCCCACCGACGGCTCGTCGAGGATGTAGAGCACCCCCACGAGGCCGCTCCCGATCTGGGTCGCCAGGGCGATCCGCTCCGATTCGCCGCCGGAGAGGGTCCCGGAGGAACGGTCCAGCGTGAGGTACGTAAGACCGACGTTCCGGAGGAACGCGAGGCGGGCCCGGATCTCCTTGAGGACCTGGCCCACGATCTGCTCGTCCCGGGCCTCGAGGTTCAGGTCATCGAACAGCGTCGCGCAGTTCGCGACCGTCATGGCGGTCACATCGGCGATCGAGCGACCCAGGACGGTGACCGCGAGGGTCTCGGGCTTCAGGCGACGCCCCTTGCACTTCGGGCAGGGAACGAACGTCATGAAGCCCATGTAGTACTCCTTCAGCCGCTCGTTCTTCGCCGCCTTCCAGCGTCGCTCCACGGCGCCGACGAGGCCCTCCCGGAGCCATCCGCCGGCCCACCAGTGGGCCCCGTAGTGGCCGCTGCGGCCGAGGGAGCGGTCGGACCCGTAGAACAGGGCCTTCCACGCCTTCTCCGGCATCGCCGCCACGGGCTTCGCCGGGTTGAAGTCGAACAGCTCGCCGAACCTCCGGATCGCCTCGGCGTCGGGCGTGAGACCCCAGGTGGAGATCGCCTTCGACAGGGGTTTCGTCCGATCGGGAATGATCAGGGTCGGGTCCGCGTGGAGGGTCGCCCCGATGCCGAGGCACTCGGGGCACGCCCCGAAGGGGCTGTTGAACGAGAACATCCGGGGGGTGAGTTCCTCGATGGAGAACCCGCACTTCGGGCAGGCCCGGGAGCTCGAGAACGTGGTCCGGGTGCCGGTGGGGCCCCGGACGGTGACGAGGCCCGCGGAGAGCTTGCGCGCCAGCTCCACCGACTCGGTGAGCCGCGTCACCTCGTCCGGCGAGACCACGAGGGTGTCGACGATCACGTCGACGGTGTGCTTCTTCGCCTTCTCGAGCTTGATCTCGGACGCCGCCGACCGGATCTCGACCCCGTCCACCACGAAGCGCCGGTACCCCTGCTTGCGCAGCTGGTCGATGACGTCCCGGTGCTCCCCCTTCTGGGCCCGGATCACCGGGGCGATGAGGTCGATCTTCTCGCCGCTCGCCTTCGCCTGCACCGCCTGGACGATCCGGTCCACGGACTGGGGGGCGATCTCCTCCCCGTCGTTCGGGCAGTGGGGGATCCCGATCCGGGCGAACAGCAGCCGAAGGTAGTCGTAGATCTCGGTCACCGTCCCCACCGTGGATCGGGGGTTGCGGCTGCCGGCCCGCTGCTCGATGGCGATCGCCGGTGAGAGGCCCTCGATGGAATCGACGTCCGGTTTGTCCATCTGTCCGAGGAACTGCCGGGCGTACGACGAGAGGCTCTCGATGTACCGGCGCTGGCCCTCGGCGTAGAGCGTGTCGAACGCCAGGGAGGACTTGCCCGACCCGCTGACGCCGGTGATGACGATGAACTGGTTCCGGGGGATCTCCAAGGAGACGTTCTTCAGGTTGTGCTGGCGGGCGCCGCGGATGCGGATGACCTCGGACGGGGCGGGCACGGCGACGGGACCTCCTCGTCAGCGCGGCGGCAGCAGCGCGCGGACGGTCTCCTCGAGACGGGCCAGGACGTGCTCCTGGACCCGGGCCCCGATCTCCGCGTTGGCCGGCACCGTGTCCCCCTGGACGCTCTCGGACCATTCGGAGGGGGACGGCGGGGTCGGGACGAACGGCGATCGCTGGGCCCGGACGTTGGGGCGGGATGGGCCGACCCGGTCCGGGGCCAGCAACAGGAGGCGGGAGGTCTCGAGCATCCCCGCGTGGCCATCGGTGGGAGGGGCCTCGGTGCCCCGGAGCTCGTAGACGAAGTCGTAGTCGGAGAGTACCACGGTCCGAAGGTGAGGGTGCGCGCGGCACGCGGCCTCGGCGGCCTCCCGGAGGGCGGCCATGTGGCGCGGCTCAGCGTGGCCGGAGAGCACCAGCATGCGTCGGACCCCCATCCGCCCGTACTCGGTGAAGACCCCCCGAGCGAACGGTTCGAGCTCGGCTATCTGGAGAGATACGGTGCCGGGGAAGTTCCGCGCACCGGAGCAGGACCCGTAGGCGATCGTGGGCGCGACGAGCGCGTGAGTGCGTTCGGCCAGGGATTCGGCCGTCGCCTCCGCCTGGATCTGGTCGGCGCCGAGCGGCAGGTGCGGGCCGTGGGCCTCGAGGGCACCGACGGGGACGATCAGGAGCGGGTCCTCCCGCAGCCGGGCTTCGAGGCTCCGGGAATCAAGGTCCACCAACCGGTGCGGCCGGGCCACCACGCCCTAAACAGCGTCGGGCCCTATTTAACGCGGGTCCGAAGGTAGGGAAACAGGGCCCTCAGGAGGAGGAGGGGGCCGGCTCCGAGGCCCCGGGGGTTGGGGGGCCGCGGGAGGGGCGGGCGGTCCGGCCCCGGCGGGGCCGGGCGGCCTTCGTCTCGGGGGCGGGAAGCGCGGCCGTGGCGGGCGCCGGTTCGGCGGGCGCAGAGACCGCCGCAGGGCGTCGGCGGCGGGGCGTCGGGGACGGGGCAGCCGCGGGCGAAGCGGGCAGGGTCTCGGGGGCCGGCGCCGCCGGGGTCACCGCGGACCGGGGCCGTCGCTTCGCGGGGGCCTTCGCCGTGCCCTTCCCCTTCGCCTTCGGCTCCTTGGGCTTCTTGACCCGGGTGGGGCACTCGGGGTTGATGCAGAGGGTCCACGGGGGCCGGCCGGCCTCGATGGCCGTGACGACCGGCGCCTTGCAGACCTCGCACGGGGGATGGTCCTTCTCGAGCTTGCCCCGCTGGGGGAGCGGGTAGGTGACCCGGCAGTTCGGATACCCGGAGCACCCGACGAACCGGTTGCCCCGGAACGAGTAGCGGATGTTCAGCGGCGAGCCGCAGGACGGGCAGGTGCCGATCCGGAACGCCTTCTGGTTCTC
>Ga0209060_10001364_pt1 | contig 27399 bp, 35 predicted proteins | sample Coa_R1_8_FD_187155 | JGI IMG/M metagenome (GOLD analysis project Ga0209060, IMG submission 187155) | Surface soil microbial communities from Centralia Pennsylvania, which are recovering from an underground coalmine fire - Coalmine... | ecosystem: Environmental > Terrestrial > Soil >...
GGCAAATTTCTGCGCTGATCGCCCCCTTCGCGCATAAATCCGCCTCGACCCAGGTAAAGGCGGATTTATGCGCGAAGGGGGCGATCAGCGCAGAAATTTGCCGCAGCCGAAAGACGTCCAGCTCCAGGTTCTCGATGGAGAACTCAACCGTACAGATCCCATAGGCATAGATCTTGAGCGCCATCTCGATCTCATCTGGAGCTCGTTCCTGTGTGCCCTCGGCCACATCGGCCAGCGAGACCAGATGTGTTTGCACTGGCCTGAACCTGATGATGCAGGCGCGCATATCGTGCTTGCCAAAAGCCGTCTCCAGATAATCCTGGCTGTCCTCAGCTTCGACATACTCGATATGGGGCAACTTCCAGCGCCGATCTGTGCCTCCCTGCTGACTCGACTGGGCTTGATGCCAGATGGCGAGAAATCGTTCGCGTTCTCGCGCCAGTTGCCGGTCGGCATCCTCTTGATCGCTGTCACCTCCGGTGGGCTCATGCCCCTCGGGGGAGGGCGTCAATTGATCGCACAGCCACGAGGCCAGCGCTCGATCTATTTGAAAGTTCAGCAACCAGGAGAGGTGCGTGTTGCGAAAAAAGGGGGTGCTCTCCGTCTGCTCCAGGTACTGGCGATAATGGCGGAGAAATTCCTTGTGCGCACGTAACTCGGAGCAGTAGTCGAAGTGATCATCGAGAAACGCCTCCACAATCTCGTCCAGGAGGTGCTCGACCCGGGCAACCTCGGCAAGAAATTGCGCTTTGTTATAGGGGAAATGACTCAAGAGCCGGGCGTATTCTTTCGTTCCGTTCGTGACGCCGTAGTGCCAGGTCAGTTCGTCGAGAAAGGCCTGGTGCGTATCCTTCCAACGCGCGAGCTACTCAAGTGCCTTCTGTAGTCCTTCAGCCAATCTCTTGCTGTGCTCAAACATGGGAAGGGGATCGGAAGCGATCATCCCGTTCTCAATATGGGTGCCCTCAATGGCCAGAGACGCAAGGGCCTCAAGCGCGAAGATGACGGCCCCGCCATCGGGGTCGGGGAAAGCCTGTCGCTGCTCCCGCAATGCTTGCTGTGCCGCTTCCTCGCGCTCCCGAATCGCCTCGTAGTCATAGGACGTAATCCAGCGTATCATGGCCCCGGCGTGCTCGAAGAAAAACGCCCCGAGCGCCCGCGTGGCGGCATCTTCCCCGTTCGTCTTCAGGTCTTGCGCTTCGTGGCGCAGTGCCTCGTAGTCCTCCAGGAAGTGCAAACTGATCAAGTACTCCAGCGAGTGCGGATACACGCGTGACCGTTCCGTTGCCTGCACCATCAGCGTACTCTCCTCCAGGGGCAAACCCACGCTCCATCAACGCTCAAAAAATCAGGTTGCACTCCATCACTGAGCGTGGTCACCGCAGTTCTGCCAAAGACGAGCTGTAGTGTACGGGGCAGCAGGCAAGAAGTCAAGGCGCCTCTCGCCGGGGAGGCTGAACAACCGTTCTCCAACCTGAGGGAAGGGCAGGTGGTGCGCGCGTGCTCCCGCCACTCCGTGCGTCTGAGGGGACCGTCCAAATTTTGACAGGGTAGGATTTTGATGCTATTCTATTTGTAGATTCAGTGGAGATAGGTACCACTGGAATCTTGTACAACGCTTTCGTTCTGGAAGTGTGTACAGCAGGGTTTTTACCCCTACCATGGGGTTGCATGGGAAGTGACGCCTGTGGACAAAACAACACCTCACGTCTCGAGGGTGTTCTGAATGAAGCAGGAACCAGAGCCTTCAAGATGTTTCTTGCCGGCACATCTGGACAACAAACTGGAACACGGCAGTAGAAGGCAAGCCTTGCATTGGAACTAGGAAAGAGGTATCGCCTATGTTCCCAATGAAAATGCCTATTCGTCTCCTAGGGATGGTATTCCAGGTTGACTAAGCGGGCCCGTGAAGACGGGCTGATGGGTACCTTCCACTGACGCCTACCAAAGCCTTTCCCGTTGCGACGAAATCAAGAGAGTTGATGTGCCGCATGATGACGAAGACAGTGCGCAGGTTGGCGGGCGCCAGGGGAAGGAAAGACAGGTCTCATAGCCTGTCTAAACCAAGAGATGGAAAGCCGCATACTACAGGCTCGAACACTTCGTTCGAGCCTGTTCTCTCATTTTGATGCGCGCAGGTACGCATCCCTCAGCGGATTGAGAAAACCGCGCCCTCCCTCCGATGATATGATCTCCTGCGCCGAGGGCATTCCCGCGCCAGCGCCGTAGGCGTCTCTTTCTGCCAGAACCGCTCAAACGGCGGAACCCCGGCACAGTGGATCCAAAGAGCCGTCGCCTTGCCCCACAGGCCAGAAAACAGCTTACTCCGATTCCCGTTGCCGCCGATTCGCCTGCACTTGCCTCTCGACCTGGACCTTGCGGATCGACAGCTGCGCAGAGAGCCCCCGTACCATGGGAGCGCAGCGCCGCCTCCCGGGCTTTGACCGCTTCCGCGTCCTGTCCGAGAAAAGCATTGTCAATCACCGCCACACCTGCCGCTCCAACTGCACGCACCAGCTCCTGCACATGCCAGCGCGAGTACTGATCCATGCCACCGACGCGCAGTCCCAGCGCCTTCTTGAAACGCATCGTGCCCGCCCCATGCGAGACGCGCGATCTGCTCGGCCAGGGCCGCTACCACCGCAGCCTGGGGCTGCTGGGCATAGTTTCCGATCAATTGAAAGACAACCGCATCCGCGAAGGCTTCTGCACTCGCCTTGTACGCCAACTGGCGCAGGATTTCGCTCCAGCCCACATCAGCGATGGCTTTGGCCAGATGCTCGTTCTGCAGCAGGTTCTTCACGGCCAATGACTCGACACACACCACGCAGGTTCCGGGCGGATGAGTCGGGTGGTCAGCTTGTGTTGAAAATCCCGCCGACGATCAGCGATACGCGCGTGGAGACGAGCCACCTTCCGGCGGGCCTTCTCGCGGTTCTTGGACCCCTTGCGTTTGCGGGCATGCCTCCGTTGCAACCGGGCCAAGCGCTGTTCATTCTGGCGAAAGAAGCGCTCGTTCCCCGTCTTTGCCCCTGTTGAAAGGGTCACCACGTTGGTGAGTCCCAGGTCTACCCCCACCGCGCTCTCAACTGGAGGCAGCGATGCCAGTTCTTCTTCCACCAGCAGCGAGACGAAATAGCGACCGGCTGGGTCACGCGACACGGTGACCGTGGTGGGAGTGGCACCCTCCGGCAGCGGGCGCGACCAGCAAATAGCCAGCGGCGTCTGCGTTTTCGCCAGGGTGAGTTGCCCATCCTTCCAGGCAAAAGCCGTCGCGGTATAGGTGGCGGCTTGCAGCCTGTGTTTCTTTTTGAATTTCGGAAACCTGGCGCGTCCCTCAAAGAAGTTGACAAACGCACGATCCAGATGGCGCAAGCTTTGCTGGAGGGGCACGGAGGAGACCTCTGAAAGCCAGGAAGTCCCCTCATGCGTTTTCCACACCGGCAGGAGCGCCGAAAGATCCCCAGAGGAAAGCCGTTGCCCTGCTGCTCGATAGGCCGCCGTCTTCTTGGCGAGGGCCTGATTATAGACCCAGCGACAGCACCCAAAGGTCCGAGCAAGTACCTGGCATTGCTCGGACGTGGGATAGCATCTGTAGCGGTAGGCGCGTTTCATCAAATTCATACGAAAGTCTTCTTTTTCTGCCGCAAGGAAGCGGCACCTTGAGGACATCCCTTTCCCAACCGGCCCAAAATGAACGCGCCTTGTATCCCTATGGCTGAAGCCGAGAGTGCGACGCGCGCGGCTTGATAAGGCCGACAATGCGGTGTCCCATCGCCAGGGCTCCATGTTCCCATTCTGACAGGAGCCGCACAATCAGGTAATGATCTGGGGGACATGAGATTTTTCCTCTATGCGGCACTGGTGCTTGGGCAAATGGGTTTGCTGACGGCCCATGTATGCCTGGTGCCCATCATTCACTTGATCATCTGATACGTGGGAGCGTCTCAAGCACCTGGTTCACGGGCACCATCAGGGGAGATGGATAACGTTCTGGCTCGTGCAGTACACACACTCCACACGCTCGCAACACCCTGACACAGTGGGAGAAGGCTGGATGGCGCACCAGATCCATCTTCAGGCAGGGTACCGCCACGATGGAAGGCGACCCATGCCCAAGCGCCTCACACAACAGGCTAACGGCAAGCGTGTCTGCAATGCCCTGCGCCCATTTGTTGATCGTATTGAAGGTGGCGGGCATCACCAGCATCACGTCCGCCTTGGGCAAGGGATCCGCTTCTCCCGGCAGTTTATTGTCGCTCCTGACGATATGTCCGGTGAGCTGCTCAAGCTGCAAGCGATCGACCCAGCGGCTGGCCTGGGGGGTCGTGATCACGCAGACCTTCCACCCGGCGGCCTGGAGCACTGGAACAACATCAGCCGTCTGCTGGGCCGGTGGAGCCGCGCAAACGATCAGGTAAAGGACGTGCGACTGATTGGCTGGCTGCATCAAAAGCTCCCTCACGCCACCATCGCTGCCAGGGTGTGTGCCATCTGCTGCTCCAGTGCCTGGACCGGGGCGCTTGCCTTCCAGGATTCCAATGTCGAGTGGAGCGCGCGTACCTGCGAAAAGACGCGCAGCGATCTGGTGTGCGTCGTGATGACTAGGGCTTCTCCGGCTACCCGACACGCCTCGCCGACCTCGCCCTGCTCTGCATAGGCCAGGCCCATGTCGGTCAAGATGCTGGAGCGCGGGCGAAGAGCGTCGGCATCCAGCAGGTCCAGCGCGTGCTGCAATGCTGGAAGCGCTCGACTCGGCTGCTGGAGGCGTACAAAACTCGCGCCCTCATAGCCTGCCAGACGGGAAGCATTCATGCCCACCGCGTACCGATCTTCCTCCAGCAGCTCGTGGGCCTCGATCTGCCTGGCTCGCTCTACAGCCTGCAAGCAGGCGTAGACATTACCGAGGTGTGCCTGCGCCTCTGCTTCGACGGCGGCCAACCAGCAGCGAATACGAGCACGCTGGAGGTCGAAGTGTTGTGCCCGGTCGAGTAGCACCAGTCCCTGCTGGGGCCGCCCATCGAAGGTTAACAGCAGGCTCATCCGCCCGAGCCCAACTGCCCATAACTCCTGGTTGCCTGCGGCCTGGGCCGCGTGCACCGAAAGCGTGTAATAGGGCCAGGCCAGAGCCAATTCGCGCGCATCAAACAGCATTTGTCCCAGCATTTGCGCGATTTCCCCGGCCAGCGCGCAGAGGCGCTGCGCTGACGTGGAAGGCAAGGGGTGTTTCAGGAGGTGCACCACCGCGTGGAGATGCTCCTGAACGCCGCCCAGCAAGTCCAGGGTCGTGTTGGCGCGCAGTTTCCAGAACCTGCTGGTGATGGTTTCCAGGTCCTCAAGTACCGGGGTATCCACCCGCGCAGGCGCAGCCACTGCTTTGACAAAACGCTCGATACTCTCAGGAGACAGTTCGGCGTACGGGGAGAGGACGAGCGCGGTACATGCGGTCTGCAGGAGTTCTTGCAGAAATTGGCGGCGAGAGCGAATCATATCGAGGGCCTCCCCCGAGGCGAACAGTGCCTGGGGGCCTGACTCTGATAGGAGTGGTACGACGGTTGCCACCTCACCTGGAAGGCTGCGGACAAATCCCAACTGCTCCGCAGTGAGTCCGAACAGGCCGCACAGGCGTTCCCGATAATAGGGACTGGGTCTGACGACGCCTCGTTCCCATTTGCCCACCATTTTACCATCGGCGGCACCCCCCATTTCGTGAAGCAGATCCGCTACCTTGGCTTGCGACCAGCCTCGTAGCTCACGTTGCCGCCGCAAGAGATCGTTTGGCGTAGGTTTGATGACCATATAGCCCCTAGGGAAAAGGCTCTGAAACGATCCACTATCATTGTACCCTGATGTTCTTTCTCAGCAACAGAGTTTTGGAAGCGTATCCGCAAAAGACCCCTAGATGACCCCTACTCGACCCCACCCTGCTGTCTACAATGGAGAAATGTTTTGATACACTGCAAACAGGAAGAAAACGCCTCTCAGCAATTGCTGAGAGGCGGGTACTTTGAAAGTCTCTAGGAGGGAGAGTTGGAAGTTGCTTCATCTTGCGCCTTGCGCTGTGCCCTCTTTCTGAGCCACGCGTCGAGGCTCTCTTTCTCGACAAGCCAGATACCTATCTTGCGGCCCTTGATCTCGCCCGCTTTCAGTAAACGAATAAGGTAGCTAGAACTTACCGGATTATTCTGCTGCCTGCTGTAAAAGCTGGCATCGCTAACGGGCATTTCTTCAGGCATGGCGTCCTCCTGTTAGTGCTGCGTTTGGGATGAAAAGATTGATGATAACACGACATACAACGCACTAACTACGAACACTATAACATTTTTCTGTATCAGATTCAAGATTCGTGGTTCAAGCTCTTGACACAATGTACTTATCTTGTGTATAATAGATAGCGTAGATAGTGAGAGCCAACGGTGTTAGTGACGCCGTTAGCTCTCTAAACCCCGCTGCACGTACCAGCCAAGGGCTTGCCGGGAGTATATCCGCTCCCAGCGCAGACCACAAGCGGTCAAGCCCCGCGTTCCTCGTGCAGCAGGAACGTGGGGCGTTTTGTTGAGCGCAGTCGCCAGCCCGTTCTGCCAGCGCAGAAGCCGAGTACATATACGCTTTGACGAACGAATTCGTCGAAGTTGCCGGGCTGGAGTACTTGTAACAACGCCACTGTTCCCAGCAGCGTTGGGGCAGCGGCATTCCAGGTAGAACAGCCTGTCTGGATCATAGCTGGTCGGATGGCAACGAGGATCGCAGGCTCGTACCCTGCGCCCTCCGCGTCGCGTGCGGTGCCTAAGGCGAACCGGTCAGAGTCCGGTACAGAATTCCGAGCAACACGCGCGATCAGCATGTTCTTCTACCCGGTTGAGGCGAGGCGATTAACGACATAGTCGGTTCGCCTGAGCCGGGCAGGCTCGTAGATGAAGGGAATATGTGATGGGAGGGTTGATGCGGGTGTGATTTCCGGCTTGTTTTAGTAGCGCGTTCCTGGAGCGTGTTCCTGTTGTGTCGCCTTGTAGTGTGTCCTCGTAGTCATGGGTGGCGCTCTCCTCTTGGGGTCGGAGCCACGGAGAGCAGCCGCCCGGTAGGGTATTACCCTGCGCGCATGATAGCACGCGGGGTCACTCATGAAAAGGGGTGCTGCGTGTCACACGGCACCGCCTTCCACATTAATGGCCTCCAGATCGTCCTGGACGAGCCGCAGCGACAGCTCACCATTAACGGACGAAGGTTGCACCTGGGTGCTCAAGAGTATTCTGTGGCGCGGGCATTGGTGGTCCACTATGCTGCCTACAAAGCTCGGCAGACTGATGAGCCTGTGGCTAGCTTCGCTGCACTGTGCAAGGCAGCAGGTGTGCCTCTGCCCCGGATTAAACACCTCGTCAGTGAGGTGCGCGGTTTACTGCTGCCGCACGAGCTGGACATCAAGAATGTCCGGGGAGAGGGGTACTACCTCTCCCCAATAGGTAATGCTTCGTAGCGTGTTTAAGGAAGATGGGTTGGCTGCTCTCCCGGGTCTGGAGATAGGGGAGGGCAGCCGCCCAGCAGGGCTTTTCCCGCATCTCCTCTTGCACGCGGGGCGTTGCAGGGAAGGGAGCGTCTATGATCCAAAAACAACCTCATCAGGTCGTTATTATGACTCCCAGGGGCACGGTGGTGGTCGGGCGTCGTCTGTTTGATCTTTTGGAAGCCAGGATGGAGCCAAATGATCTGAGCCTGCTGCGAGAGTATGGTTGGTGGCTGCAGCTCAGCGAGCTGGTCAATGGCATCCAAATGGTCTCTCTGGTGCCGAGGGCGCATGCATGAAAACCGTGAAAGATGTGCTGGCGGTCCTGGGTTTGGTGCCATAGCCTGGGTCATTTTAGCAATGATCGAGGCGGCACCCTGGGCCACTCACGCTGTCGGCAAGTAAGGAAAAAAGTGGCAAGCGTACTGGCCAGCTTTCAGGAGGATGCTGAAGGCTGGCCTTTTTGAGACACCAAAAGGGAGACGCGCATGAGAAAGGTCAGGGCACAACAAGGCCAGCACCAGCGCTATGCAGTCGGAACCCGCGTCGAAATGCCCAGCATCCAAACGGGCAAATCAATCCTGTTTGGGATGGTCACGGCCTATTTGGGAAACGGAAGTTATCTCGTCACCTGGCGAAGCGGTGGAGTTGAAGAATGGAGCGAAACCCTGATCAGGGCGCTCTTGATAGTCAGAGGAAGGTAAACCAGCATAGACACGCGAAAGGATGTGTTGATACGATGGAACCACTGAAACGCACCCAGGATGCGGAGGAGACTGAGCTTTCTGCTCCTTCCCGTCCTCAAGGGCCGAGCCTGCTCGAACGTGGCGCCCGCGCGGCCAGGAATGAATTTCGCGCCTGGCGAGGGCGCCGCAAACAGACCGAGCCAGATGACCTGTTCAAGCAGAGCAAGAAAGATGGGGCCACGGTAGGCGCCGCGTTCAAGAACGGGCTGATTGCCACGGCGGCGCTGATCGTGCCGCTGGGCTGTGCGGTGATTGCCTTTCTGGCAGCGGGCTACTACTTCAATGGCGGCAAGGATTGGAACGGAGACACCGCGAGCCTGATCAGCTACGGCCTGGCGGGCCTGGTGGAGTTCGGGCTGCTGGCGCTGCTCACGGCCTCGGCGGTGGCCTTCTGGCATGGGAAGCCCTGGCATTTCCTGGCCGCCGGGCTCTTTGCCCTCCCGGTGGTGTATGTCTCCACCAGTGCCCAACTGCTCTACCTGAGCACCCACATCGATGTGAGCGCGGCCAACCATACCGCCCAGACGCTCTCGGCCATCCCGTTTGTGGGCTACTTCCTGGGAGGGGCCAACGGCGGGGCGTATATCCTGATTGCGCGCTCCTGTGTGACGACGGTGCTGGAGGTGGCCTGCTGCTACGTGCTGGCCCGCGCCACGATCAACACCAGGAAGATCATCGGCGCGCTGCGGGAAAAGGCGCAGGCGCAGCAGGAGCTGGCGCGCTATAAACGGCTGGAGCAGTTGGACAAGCGCCTCGATCAGTTTGCGATGGCGGCTCTCGACCACTTTGAGGCGCTGTTGGATGCTGGATCCACGCCGCTGACGCTGCCGAACCTTTTGAACGCGCAAGAAAGCGAGGCTGCCAGGAACGGCACCGGGACGTTTCCCGACCGGAACTGAAGCGCCAGCACCAGGACGGTCCATCACTCCGCTCCCTCTCCGAGAGACTGAAAACTCGCCCAATCCCGCCCGCACGCGCAAGATCAAGGCGGCAATGGCCTTCTTGAAAGAAGCACTTTCGGCGCAGCCGCGTCCGGCGCGGGAGGTGGAGGCGGAAGCTCTGGCGGCCGGGCATGCGCGCTCGACCCTCCATCTCGCCCGGCAGCGTGCCCATATTCGCTCCGAACGCAGGGACAACCGCTACATCTGGTTTACTCCGGCGCAGCGAAAGCAACCACCCGCGAGAACCACATCCAAAGCGCATACAAGCTAGTTTGGATCCGGGGTTAAAGGCAATGGGAGAGCCAGCGCTTTCCTGAGAGGAAAGTCAAGGGGTGTGAACTCAACAGGTAAGCGGCACAACGAAACAATGACAGATATCGGCGTGGGGCAGCGATCAGCTGCTCCACTATTTTTGAGACAAAAGATTGGATCCAACATCTGAACGAGAGGGACACGGATGAATCAAATCTCCAAAAGCCCGCTGCAGCGGGCAATCGAAATCGCCGGGCGAGATCGGATTTCCCCTATCCCCTGTACGCGGCGCGACACGGGTGAGGTGATCTGGTTGGTCCAAAGTCGCAGCGACCCCAGCCATCACAGAACGTGCGCGGCGGAAGCCCCGCGTCTTCAGACCGGGGAGGAAGCCGCGCCCTCCTTTCCGGGTTTCAACTGAACCAAAAGAACCGGTAGGAAAGTGCCAGGCCAGGAGGGCTGAGTTGTGCTGATTATGGAATACAAACTGCGCGTGCATCAAACCCAACGCGCTGCGATTGACGAGGCCTTCCGAACGGTCCAGTTCATCCGCAACAAAGCGCTGCGCCTGTGGATGGATGGGCGCGGCGTCGGCTGGGCCGAGCAGCAACGACTGTGCGCACAGTTGGCGAAAGAGTATCCGTTTGTCGCCAGGATGCACTCCAATGCCCGACAGGCGTCGGCTGACCGTGCCTGGGCAGCTATCAGTCGCTTCTACCAGAACTGCCGAGAACAGAAGCCTGGCAAGAAGGGGTACCCCAGGTTCCAGCACGACAACCGCTCGGTCGAATATAAGGTCGGGGGCTGGAAGCTCGAACCGGACGGGAGGCGCCTGACCTTTACCGATGGGACGGGCATTGGCACCCTTCGGTTGATGGGCGCGAACCCCACACGCAAGAAAACGCGCAGCATTGCCACGTTCCCTTCCAGCCAGATGAAGCGGGTGCGCCTCCTGCGCCGCGCTGATGGCTACTACGTGCAGTTTGCCCTGCAGGCAGATCGGCAAGCACGTTGGCATTGACGTGGGGCTGAAGACCTTCTACACCGACTCCGAAGGGAACACTGTTCCCAATCCCCGCTTCTTGCGGAAGGCAGAAAAGCGGCTGAAACGGCTGCATCGCCGCAAGGACCGCAAGCACAAGGGCAGCACCAACCGGAAGAAAGCCATCAAACGGCTGGCAAAAGCGTATCTGAAGGTGTCCAGGCAGCGCCAGGACTTCGCCGTCAAGACGGCAAGGGCGCTCATCATGTCTAGCGACATGATTGCTTTTGAAGACCTTCAGATTGCCAATCTGGTCAAGAACCATCGGCTCGCCAAGTCGATAGCCGATGCGGCATGGGGCCAGTTCCTATCCTGGCTCAGATACTACGGGCATATAGCGAGCGTGCCCGTCGTGGCTGTCTCGCCTTGCTTCACGACGCAGGACTGCAGCGGCTGTGGCGAGCGGGTGTACAAGTCGCTCTCGGTGCGTACCCATGTGTGCCCCTCCTGTGGCCTGGTGCTGGATCGAGATCAGAACGCGGCCAAGAACATTCTCGAGGCTGCTCTGGACTACCTGGCAGACCTGAACCGTACCGCCGGGCAGGCGGAAACGGGTCGCTCGCAAGAGCGGCGGAACGCTTCTGGACATCAGACCTCCAGCAGGCGCAAGCGATTGCGCTCTGTTGCGTCAGATGGATGAAGGAAGAATCTCCCGTCCTTCAGGCGGGAGAGTGTCAATATCTCCTCACTGAACGTTCAGGGGCCATCCAGTGTCCATGCCCCCAGGCCCAACATCGGGGGATGTGTGCCCATGTAGCTGCTGTTCGCCTGGCCATGCAGCGGCGAGAGCCGCCTGGCACTCGAGGGGCCCGCGTTGAGCAGACCAAACCAGCGGTTTCGCAATCTCCCAGGCCTGAGCACAGCTCGTCCTCTCGCAGTGAGCAGGAACGGCGACTACAAGCGGAGGCCGAGCGGCGGGAACGCGCACTTCTGTGGACCGATGACCAGCCCTTTAGCATTTGGAAGTCTTAGTTACACCCCTCTCGTGAAGGGAACAGCATGTTCGGGTGGCCTGGTCAGACGACCTGGTTGCCCTGAAGAAGGGTGTGATGTCTTCTTTATGGGGTATGAGCATCCTTGGTCGTCTCGTGCCATACCACCTGTTACGAGCTCTTGCGCAAGCGACACAAACTCCTGAAGCATGGCGCGTCACCAGACGCACCAGAAAGCGAGTAGTGTACCTATGGCAGTACCGATCTCTCTTCGCCCGACACCCGAGGAGGCTGCCACTGACGAGCCTTCGGCATATCCGTTCAGCTGTATCACCGGCGTCAGCAAAGATATCCTGCGGCTCATCCAGCAGGGCGCGCTCTCGGCCAAAGCCCGGTATTTCCTGACGATGATCGCCATCGACTCCTTTGGCAACGCGGGATGGCAGAAACAGCAGCAGATGCCCCAGCCTGGCGTCTGGTGTCGATTTCATCTGTCCGCCTGGGCCGAGGAACACGGTTGGACCCGCCAATATGCCTGGCGCGTCCGCGAGCAGATGGTGGCACTTGGCATCCTCTTCTACGAGCCTGACTCCACGCATCCCGAACTGGGGATCCTTCGCTGGAATCTGGATTTCTCCCAGTGGCGGGTTCTGGATGAGGCCTATCGTCGCCAGCGCTCTGCGCGAAGCGGTGCTGGGCGGCCCCGCAAGCCCGAGGAACCAGGTCAAAGAGAAGCACCACTGCTCGAAGCGGTCACGACGCCCAACGAGCCCCTGGCAGTATTCCCTTCCCAGCCTTCGCAGGACGAGGAGCATCTCCCAGAAAAATCAAGTGTGTTACACGAGACAAAAAAATCAAACGGACTACAGAAAAAATCAAACGTGTTACAGACCCCCTCTGGTGAGGAAATCAAACGTGTTACACCTGCTTGCTCTGGGGCCGCTCAAGCAGCAGAGCCAGTGGCTGTCCTAAGAAAAGAGTTACGGAAGAAGAGAAGAAAGACAGAACCATCTCACGATGGTTCTGATGCGCCTCGCGCATCACCTGAAGATCTCCTGGTTCATCACTCACCTGATGAAAACGGCAGCAGCCCTGCTTCCTTAGAATCATCGCTTGCTTCTTCAGGGGAAACGGCTCCCGCTTCCTGCTGGCCGCCACGCGAGACCTGGGAGAAGACCGACCTGGACTACTATCAGCGCGTGCTGCGCGAGCGCGAGAAAGAGCGGGTCGCGCTCCTGGTGCGGCTGGCGCATGAGCGCCTTGGCGTGTTACTGGAGAAGACGAGCTATGCCCGTGTCGGGGCACTGGCCAAGCAGTGCGGAGCTGCCCTGCTTGCGAAACATATCTTGCTTGCCGCAGCCAATCACATTGACGGAGACCCCCTGGATTATCTGACTCGACTGGCACGAGGAAAGCCAGGAAAGGAGGCAGCCAATGCCACAAGAACCCCGACCAGCAGCTCCCAACCGTACACCGCTGAAGAGGCCAGCGCCCTCGTCTGGAACACCCTCTAGCCTGGGGGAGGCCACGGCAGTGTGGAGAGCGCGACGCGGACGGCTGCTCTCGTCCGCGCCGGGTCCAGTGGCCTGCGAGCGGTGTCGAGACACGGGGATCGCAGGCTACGTTCTCGGACAAGGGGACGTGTATTGTGCCTGCCAGGCTGGGCAGGTGGAGGAATCACGTGTGAAGCACTGGTATGATGACATGCACCAGGAAGAACTGGCCTGGCGGCGCAAAGTGCTGGAGGAGCGCATCGCCGCCTTCTCTGCGCGAGTGCTGCCAGGTGGACAAGCGCCCACCCTGGAGACGTTGCCGCCCTCGGAGGCGCTCTCGAAGGTGCAGGCGTTTGTCCGGAAGCGCACCGAGGAGCAGGGGCTGGTATTGCTCGGGGAGGTGGGCGTTGGGAAGACCACACTCCTCCTGGCGCTCGTGCGCAGCCTGACCAGGCTGTGGCTGACCGAGCGGAAAGTCGTGCGGCTGGTGACGGTGCCGGACTTCTTACGTGAGCTGCGAGCAGGCTACGATGCGACGCAGCAGAAGCAAGGCGAGGGGTATCACGAGTTGATGGAGCAATACCAGACGTGCGATGTGCTCGTGTTCGATGACCTGGGGGCAGAGAAGCTGACGGATTGGGTGGAGGAGCAGTTTTACTTGCTGATTGACTATCGATATCGGCAGCGCCTGCCGGTGTTCGCCTCGTCCAACTGCCGCAAGGAGGTACTGGCGCAGCGGCTGGATCGTCGGGTGTTGGATCGGTTGCGCGAGACGTGCACGATGATCGACGTGGTCGGCCCAAATCAGCGGGATCAGGCGACGCAGCGCAGGTAGGCGCTCTATGGCACCCCTGGAGCGCGCAAACGATGGCACGTGAATTGTTCGTTCGCGCACGCCTCGGCCGCGGCTCAAGCCGCTTTTTGCGTTGGCCTCTCCGGGGTGCCTTGGTGCTCCCTCCACGTATGGTTTTCTTTCCCCAGGTGAGCAGGCTGTGCATGCGGAACATGCGTCTTGATGCCCTCTCTCAATAAAGTGAGGGACTCGGATTGATTCGGCCACATCTGCTGTATGGTTGATTACATCGAAAGACGAGAGCCAACGCAACGCAGGAGGCACGTGATGGACAAGACAGCAAAGCCCTGGACTCCTCAAGCCATCCCTACACTGTACAACGGGATCCAACTCAAAAGCCGCTTAGAAGCTGATACGGCTTTTCTGTTGGATGGTATCAAGTGTACGTGGGAATACGAACCGTGCAGCTTCTTGTTGCCGAATGGAAACCATTATCAGCCTGATTTCTGGTTACCTGAACAACGCGCGTGGGTTGAATGTCGTGGCTACTCCACTCTGGAAGGCGAGCAACAAATTGCAGGTTTCAAACAGTGGATTTGGCAGGAACGCATCGGTCCCGATATGCAGAGGAAAGTGGATTGGTCCTGGTATGACCCTGCAACTGCCTCGGAAGAGGATGAAGAAAGGCTGCTCACCTGTGGCGAAGAAGCTGCTGTGTATCTGGTAATCCGAGGGAGTGGCATATCGGAGTTCTATTTACCATATGAGATGCCGTCGTGTATTGGTGGCCTCATTCCTTGCGAACACTGCGGCTCCTGGACCATTGGTGGGGCTCGCAATAACCAGAAGTGCAGGCTTTGTAGGTGCTCTCTTGACGCGTACAATAGTCCCCTTTCCTTAGCTCTTGCGGGACGAAAAGGAGTGCTGATGCTGTGTGACCCTGTTGGAGAGATAGCCGCGCGCCACTGGTTCAAGGCTTGGCCAGGCCGTCAGAAGCAATTGGACGGACAAAAGGTAGCCCGATGCATGTGGGTAGCATGTCCAGGCTCTGCTATCGTCGATGAGAGTGGTGAGCCACCTGGCAGTTGGATCTTTCTCCGAGAACCAATAGAAGGTAGACCTGAATATGTCTTTACTCCATGCTTCTGTTCTAGAGAGTGTGCTGCACAACACCTGCTTTCTGAGGTCAGTTTTGTTTCTTCAGATCCCAAATACGGTGAAACCATGGAACAGATAGCCAAGCTCATCAATGCCCAATATTGGGGCTAGGAGCTCGAAGCAGTCGAGAAAGCATCTGCCAGATGACACGCGCAACGAGGCTCGTAAAGTGAGTTCCTTTGCTCCGTGGCAGCCAAAACTGGTTTCACTTGCTAGTGTCCTTGCTCCAGTGGCTCAGGCTGTGCTACATCTGGGCGCAGCGTTGAATTGACCGGAACGGTTTTCAGCCAGTCTGGCGTGGAAGGCGCTTACAGAGTATTGAGCAGCTTCCCACCGTCGATGCTATCCCTGCGCACCGATTGCTCACTCTTGGCCCGAAAATCAGATCAATTGTCACCTTATTTATCAGTTCCACCTGGCGGAGACAACAGAGAAGGAGAGACCTCACATGCATCCAAACCAGAAACGGCGTATCCCCGAGAGTGAAGGCCCACAGCCTGATGGCACCACCTGGAAACGGCTGACCAACGGGCGCATGGTGCTGCTGCATCGCAGGCCGGAGTGGGACGCCCAGGAGCTGCTGGACCGCCAACGGTACCTCTATAGTGCCAACTATTCGCTCAATGAACTGGCGGAAATGGGAAAAGTCGAAGGGCCCGAAACGAGCGAGCACAGCTTCCGCCGCGGGATGGGGGAAGGCTGGAAGATCGCAGGAGAAACCGTCAGGGATCTGGTGGACGCGGGGATGTCGCTGGAGGAGGCCTTGCTTGCCATGGGGCGCTTTCTCCGCGAGGGAAGGCTGGGTGCCTGGCGCGCGGGGAACTGTGCCTGGTATGAGCGACCGCCGGAGTTGTTTGCCAGGGAGGCCAGAACGCTCCTCACCCCACCAGAGCAGGCGGAGGATGGGGAAGGATAGCCCATGAGCCAACGATGCGCTCCTTTGCGCGCGACGCCTCCGGCCTGCTCTATGCCGGCTGTTGTGCTTCTGATAGTCACCCGGTGGAGGCCGCCAAAGCCCCTGGGTCCGTGTGCGCCCCGGTTTGTACGGGCATCGGCCACGGATGCTGGCGAGCCGGGCCTGTAGCAATCAGAAGGTGTTCTTTAGGGCTACCCGCGAATGGAGCAGGCGAGTAAGGAATGTTTATTCTGGCGCGGATGTACCAGGGATACATGGAGGAGAGCTTGACGGTGGAGCGGCTGCGCGACCACCTGACTGAAGTCGTGACCACTCGCGATTGCCGACTGGTGCTGGTTGATCAGCTGGACCTCTTTGCTGACACGGATAGGCGCGCCACCGAGCAGGAGCACGTCAGCGCCATCTCCAAGGCCTTGAAGCAGATCGCCAAAGATCTGCAGATCGTGGTGCTCTGCCTGGTCCAGCCGAGTCGCAACCTGGAGAGCCGGACCGGGGTGCAAGGGAATCGGCCCCAACAAGCGGACCTGCGGATGAGCGGGCGGCTGGAGATAGACGCGGACATGGTGCTCTTCCTCCATCGACCCTGTGAGTATGAGCCAGGGCTGCCGCTTGCGCACTACGAGCAGTACACCGAGGTCTGGGCAGGCAGGGTGCGGGAAGGGAAGGCTGGCGGCATGGTGCCGCTGTGCTTCACGGGCCGTTATGCCACCTTCTCGGACTGGCCGGAGGGCTGGCTGCGTCCGGCGCTGGAGCAGGACCCGGAAGGCGAGCAGGCGTGGGCAGCACGGTTGGCGCGGCTGCAGGAGGGGCGGTAGTGATGGCTCGAACAGCAAGGGAGAAGGATATCCTGGAGCAGGGCCGCGTACAAGCGAGGGAGGGAGCCAGAACCAACTCAATCAAAGAGTGAGTCGGCAGATGAGGGCTCTTTCGACGGGAGTGCGGAACTCAACTCTGGCGTGTATGTGGGTGCGGGCTAGTCCTTGATGTTTACAGCTGATTGGGGGAGTCAGGATTGGTCGAGTGGCCCGCGCCCATGACCATAGGAACACCAGAGCGAAGTACCTGGGGCTCATCGGAGCCCTGAGACCGTCACTGGCGTCTGACCCACAAGGCGCTCGACTCTGCTCCCCTCTAAGTAGATGGACAGAATAAGGTAGAATTGGTAGACTGATCTTCAGCAAAGGAGGTGCGCTGATGAAGAGCAGTCTGACGAAGCAAGAGAGAAGCGATCTGGCGCAGGTCGTGGGTACAGCCCGGCAGGTGCGCCAATGGCGGCGCTATCGGGCGATTCAGTTGCTGGCCGACGACCAAACGCCTCAAGAGGTGGCTGCTGTCCTGGGCTGTAGCCTGGCAAGTGTCTACAACTGGGCGGCCACCTGGCAGCAGGACGGGCTGGCCGGGTTGAGAGAAGCCAAGCATGCAGGACGGACGCGCACGCTGGATGTCCAGGCTCTGCGCCTGCTGGAGCAGTGGCTGGAGACGGACCCACAGACGCTGGGTGAGCAGACAACGGGCTGGACCGTGCCGCTCTTGCACACGCTCCTCGCGCAAGCGGGCTATCCGATCAGCCAGCGCACGCTACGACGCGCCTTGCATCGGCTGGGCTGGCGGTGGAAGCGACCCAAGTATGTGCTGGGTCGGCCTGACCCGGCCTACGAGGAAAAAAAGGGGCGCTGGTCGCGCGGGTCCAGCAGGCGCTAGCCCAAGGGAGAGAGGTGTGGGTTGGGGACGAAACAACGCTGCGGGAGTTTCCCCCACTGCGCTGTGCCTGGGCCAAGCGCGGGCAGCAGCAGGTGGTCCTCATCAGCGGGCGTAATGGGCGTCGGGTGATTCATGGAGCACTCCAGGTGCAAACTGGAGAGATGGTCCGGCTGGTGCGCGAACGTAGCCGGACTGATGATTGCCAGGCGTTCGTTGAAGCGTTGGGCAAAGTCCGTCCTGACGTGCCCAAGCTGCTCCTTTGGGACAACGCGCCGCCGCACCATCCCAAGCGGGTGCTGGAGGCAGCGCAAGCTGCCAAGATTGAAATTATCTGGCTCCCGTTTCGCTCACCAGAACTGAACCCCTGTGAGGACCTCTGGCGACTGCTCAAAGCGGTGATCGCTGCCAACCGGGCGTATGCCTCCTTGGAGGAAGAGGCCGAGCGAGCGGTGGCCTGGCTCGACGGCCTCACCAACGAGCAACGCCTGCGGTCTGGTGGTCTGAAGTCTTCTAAATTCTTGTGGCTATCCACTTAGACCTCAGCGTGTCGCCAGGTCGGCTGAGGTCTGGTGTTGGCGCGCACAGGAACAGAAGGGGGAAGCCAGCGATGCGGAGACCGCTTATTACCACCGAGCAGATGTGGCAACTCATTGCCTACGCGACGCACAGCCCGCTCAGCCAGGAGCAGGTCACCGAGCAGCTTCTCCTGGCACTGCGCCGTCAACTTCAGTATCTGGCCTATCGTGAGCGGCGCGGACGTCAGATCGCCTATGATGAAGTCGCCAAGCGTGATGTCGAGGCGCTGGCGCGAGCCATCCATCTGCTGCAAGCAGCAAAGGACAGCCACCCATGAGCGAACAAGAAGCGCTCTCCCGCGCGGCACCCCTTTGGCTGGAGGCCCACGCTGCGAGTCTCAGTTCTGCTCTTCTAGCCGACTTTCTCGCGCACCAAGGCGATGAAGACGCGCAAGATGAGCACCGCACTGAGAAATAAGCCCGTATAGCCAAAGACCTGATAGATGCTCATCGTGCTGGTCAGCGCTGGCCCTCCCGACATGCCCAGGAAGAGCGCGCCCATGATGCCCAGTGCTGCGCCCAGAAAGGCCATCACTACATAGCTCACCAACCGAGTGATGATACGCACGTCGCGCTCGTCGGCCAGCAGGCGCACATTGACCGAAAGCGTGCCTTGCTCCAACGCGGCGCTGATGCGATCGACGCGGCGCGGAAAACGCTGGAGCAGCGGGAGCAGATTCAGAGCTTCCTCGGTGACAGCCTTGCGCAGGGAGGTTGGCGCGACCATCTCGCGCATCCACTCTTCACCCAATCCCCGTGCCTCATCCAGCAGTTGGAAGTGGGGGTCCAGCAGCAGCAGCGTGCCCTGGAGGGTGACGAGCGCGCGGAAGACACCGCCCACCACAGGCGCAAAGGACAGCCCGAAATTGAGGAGCAGCGCAAAGAGGTCGCGGAAGACCTCTGGCCCCACCGGCATGCCAGGGCCAAGCCGCTGCGCCATCAACTGAGCCAGCGCCCGCTCCAACCGAAGCTCATCAATCCCGGTATGCTCCTGAGCCAGGTCCAGCAGGGCGCTGCTGAGCATCGCGGCGTTGCGCCGGTCCAGCGCAATCAGCAGCCGCTGGAGGGCCGACTGCTGCAGCGGGTCGAGGCGCCCGACAGAGCCAAAGTCGAGCAGGGCCAGCCGCCCATCGCGCAAGAGCATGATGTTGCCGGGATGCGGGTCTGCATGAAAGGTTCCCTGGCCTAGAAGCTGGCGCAGGAAGCAGCGCAGCAGGTCACGCGCCAGCGTGCAGCGATCAAGCTGCAATTCTTCCACCAGCGCATCGGCATCGCGCACGCTGACGCCATCCAGCCACTCGATGACCAGCACCCGGCTGGTTGAAAGCTCTGGGAAGACGCGAGGCACATAGACCGGCGCGTGCGCCCTGGAATCCAGCGTGCCCAGCGCTGTGGCGACGGCGGTGATGTTGCGCGCTTCGATGCGAAAGTCGAGCTCTTCGCGCAATGCCGCCGCGAATCCCTCGGCCAAGTCCACCACGCCAAAGGCACGTGCCCAGGCGGCTCGCTGCTCAATGGTGCGTGCCATGTTGAGCAAAATGTCCAGATCGCGTTCAATTGGCTCGCGGATACCTGGGCGCTGTACCTTCATCACCACCTGCTCGCCGGAGGCCAGTTGAGCGCGATACGCCTGCGCGATGGAAGCAGCCGCCAGCGGCTCCGCCTCGAACGAGGCAAACACTTCCGCTGGCGGCGCCTTCAGTTCTTCGGCCAGCAGCGCCTCGACTGCGCCCGGCGCGGCAGGCGGCACCTGATCTTGCAGGCCGGACAGTTGAGCGATGGCCTCCGGCGGCAACAGATCGGGGCGCGTGGAAAGCACCTGGCCCAGCTTCACAAACGCGCCTCCGGCCTCTTCCAGCGCCTCTCTCGCGCGCCCCCAGAGTCCCTTGTGCTGCCCTTTCCCGCCCGGCTGGTCTGCCGAGACCGGATGGCGACGCCCGGTGAGGTAGGGAGCCAGCCCATAGCGTGCGACGATGCTGGTAATTTGCAGGTAGCGCGACCAGCGTGCCAGGCGGCGGCGCACCGCGCGGATAGGATGGGGAACGCCCGCCCCGCGTCCTCTGGCCCCACGTGCGACGAAGGGGCGCGCCAGCACGAGTTCAAAAGCCATCGTGAACAGCATCATCGCCACCAGAATGGAGGAGAAGTAGACCAACTCCGCGCCCGGATTCCCCAATCGCTGCGCGCCCAGCGCCTCGGCAAAGCCAGCTCCCACCGAACTGCCCAGGAACGCGACCAGGAGCAAGCGCCACCATGCCTGGCGGATGCCCAGCAGGCGCGTGCTGATCAGCGCCAGCATCGTGAGGAACGTCATAGCGATGGTAAAACCAATCACGCCGAAGATGATGATGATAAAGATGCTGTAATTTCCATGCTGCATGTAAGTCTTCCCCAGGACGAACTGATGGTGCTATCGGGTGTTTCCCCCCGGCATGATATCAGCAGCGTTGGCAGGCAACAACCCCCTGGGCGATGAGGCTGTGCTTTCGCGCACACTTGCCACGGTGACGCGCAAGCGAAGGATGAATTGAGGAAGAGACTGGCGTAACCAAAGACCTGACAGATGCTGCTGGTGTTGTTCAGGGCTGGCCCGCTCTGGCCCCAAGAGGAGGTGCCACCCACCCTCTCCAGCGAGGAACTGGAACTGACCCGCCCCCACCAGGCAAAGATAATTCCGCTGGATTGCCACTGCTAGGAAGCTGCCCTGCAGGTGGAGTTGTGAGCGTGTCCTTGACGCGGGAAAGCCTCAGCCCCGGCCTGTTGATCTCAGCTATCGCGCTCGTGCCAACGATGCCCGCCAAACTGGAGGGCAGGCCCTCCTGCCGCACCTGTGAGAGCGTGCCCTGCGGCCCCTGTGGAGATTGCCAGAGCCTGGACCTTGCGCCGCCCGATTGGTGCTCAGCCGATCAGGAGACGATGGGCACCGATTGTGCAGCCTGGTGGCAAGCATAGAACGCAGTCGTCACCATGGCCCACCAACAGGAAGAAGCCGAACCATGAGCAAGCGACAAGAACCCTGGCCGGTCCCTGATACCCTGGAGGCCGCCCGCGCCCTCTATGCCGATCTGGAGTCACAAAAGCGAGACATTGACCGGGAGACCCGCGCTACGGCCCGCGCCGAACAGGAAAAGCCCCCGCGATTGCGCCGCAATGAGGATTGGATACGGCAGGCCGAGGCCCAGTATGATGCCATCGTGGCCGAGCAAAAGCGGTTGATAGCCCGCTATGGCGAGGCCATCAAGCGCGCTGCTGACCTGAGAGACGAGCGAGGCCCGCGCCCATGAGCCATGAACTGAGCGGCGTGCGCAGGACAGCCAGAGCACACCTGATGGCCGAGCATGAGGCCGCTCTCGCCAGGCCACTGTGACCCTGCTCCAGATGCAGCGCGAAGACCAGGCATTGCCTGGTGACGCCGACCGCTGAGCGGGGCCAGGGTGCGGACGGCGACCACCCCGGCAACGTGGGCATGTACCGTCGCCGGGTGAGCGGTAGCCCAGGCCAGCCTCCGCTCCTCTGCTCTGAGCGTTGGCACGTTCACCCCCTGGAGTTATGGAGCATAACTCCAGCACCGCCTCGAGCAACAAGAAAAGGGAGACGATCAAGAACACAGCGAAGGAAGGGCAGGGCCATGAGCAGGGAGCGCTTGGCCGAGTTGATGCAGGCCCAAGAGGACGCAGTGGAGACCGATCAGGAACATAGCGCCACCCACGTGAGCATCTTCAGTATGCTGCGTGCCCTGGCCAGGCGGGCAGCCAAGGAGCCAACGCACGCAGCGCTCTATCGGCAGGCAGCGGCGGCCATCCGGCAGATGCAGCGTGAGGAGCACTAAGCGCTTCTACCGGGGCGACGACCCACCTTATGAAGCGCGCGAGGAGGGCGCGTTCGCAGGCGGGTGGGGCTGGACCGCCGGGCTGGGCAACGTGGCCTGGCGTTTTCCCTGCTTGAGCACCTGCTGCGTTGGCTGCTCTGGCAGTGTTGGCTGGGCAGGGGTCTGCTCAGGCATAGTCACCTTCCGCTTTGTGGGACGGAAGAGGTGGACCAGCCCGGCGATGGTGGGGAAGAGCAGCGTGCCTTCCACCCAGATTGGCCACGCTCGCGCGAACAGCACATCCGGTCCGTCAAATGCGAGCACAGCTTGCCGCAGCGCGAGCAGTTGCTCAACCAGCGTGCCCCAGAGCACGACGAGTCCTGCCCAACTGAGGACCAGCAGGACGCCCGCAACTGTCCACCGGAGGCGGGCACGTGGCTTCCACTGCACCCAAAGCCAGAGCGCCAGGCCCAGCAGCACACCAGACGGGGAGAGGAGAGCGAGTGCCACCAGGAAAAGGCTCAACCAGAGCCAGCGTTCGAGATACTGCGTCGGTTCCATGTCCACACTCCCTGTTCAGCCTGCCACATTCCCCCTCCCTGTGGATGGTGTCAGGGCCATCACACTGCCCAGGTATCCTCTGCAAGATACAACGAATCGCCTGGGGGATGCTCGACTCACAGGGAGCTGGGATAGGAGGGTTTGGCTACGGTGAGGCGCCAGAGAGGGAAGCCCTCTCCCAGCCCGCATTCCACCAGTGTGCTCCTGCGCGGCGCACCTCACCGACTCCTCACGGTGTGGGAGACCTCGGCGACAGGGCGAACGCGGTGAGTAATTGTTACTGCACACGATCCAACAGCCATCAGGTACAATAGATCTTCAGAGGAGCATGGGGATACACACAGGCGCTCACCGAGCGAGGAGCTGGCAATGGGAGCGGTGCGGCTGAATCAGTACAAGCGTTGGGATCGGTGCGACGATCTGGAAAGCGAAGGACACTATGAACCAGGAACGTCTGGCTCAGTTGCAACTGGCATACGAGGAGGCATTGCTTACCCACCCGGAAGACCGCACGCCCTATGAGAACATCTTGAATATGGTGCAGGGGCTCAGAGCGGGCACGATCACGCTAGGACAAGCGCGCCGCATCCTGGGCTACCAGGCGGTGCGCCAAGATGCTGACCTGGCGCATCAGTTTCTCTATCGCCAGGCAGCCACAGCTCTCCGCCAGATGCACCGAGAGGAGCAGTGAACAGCCCCTGGATGACGACGCATGCACCCAGGGCCGTGTGTCGTCGTGCGGAGGACTCCACGTCGCCGACTCCTCCCAGTATATCGCAGAGCAGTCCGCCAGCCAGGAGGGCCTCTCCCCTTTGCAGGGCTATTCCCCCGTGATGCGAAAGGGCAGGTTGAGGGTAACGGCAATCGTTGCCAGCAGGCTATCGCCGAGAAAGCGCTGAATCGCTTCCCGGCTTTCGCCGGTCTGCGCGAGGTAGTTGATGATCTTCAGCACATGCTGACGAACGGCTGCCTGGACTTCGGGGTCATGGGCGGCGGCGAACGCCTGCTGCACCAGCCAGAGGGCTTCGCGGGGCGGCTTCATCTGAAACCAGGCCGCGTAGAGCGCCGCGTGACGCCCAGCGGGCGGCGAATGCTCGACGGCTGCCTGCCAGGTGGTGAGCATGCGCTGGATGGCCAGATCGACTGCTGCGAGAAATAAGGCTCGTTTGGTTCCAAAGAGGCGGAAGAGATAGGCTTCGGAGATGCCTGCCGCTGCCGCGATCTCCACCGTTGAGGTGCCGTACAAGCCCTGGACGGCAAAGCGCGGAATGGCAACCTCAAGAATGGCCTGACGGCGTGCTTCCGCTGACAAGCGCGTGGTGGCACTTTCTTTATTCATGGGTTAATCTTGACCCTTCCGAGGCGTTTTTCGAGATAGATCCGAAAACCCACCCCAACCACTGGGTAATAGAGTGCGTGGATGCAGAAGCTGTAGATAAACCCAAAAGGCACCTGAAGAACCAGTAGCGGCATCACTAACCCGCCCAGGAAGGAGAAGACGCTGAAGACAACGACGCTGGAGCGGGGAACCTGTTTTTGCTGATAGCGATAGGCATAGATGAGCAGATGCAGCAGGCCAAAGAGGCTGGCGAACAAGAGCGCCAGCACAAGCACGGAAGGCAGCAGCCTATGGAGCAGCAGCACTGTCAGAACGAGCGCGACCTGTTGATAGAGGACGTTGCCCAACTTCACCAGCAGGTAGCGGTAATCAAGCCTTACAAATTCGTTGGAGGTCGGGCCATATTGCTGCAAGAGGGAGGCTATATCAGCAAGCCGCTGCTGCGCCGAGGCGTAGATTCCTAACGTGAGCAGGAGGGTTCCCAGGAAGATGATCGCCGGGAGCGCGACATTGGTGTTGATGGGCACGCTGGCAAAATCCGCGCGAAAGAACCAGATACCTCCCAGCGAACACAAGAGAAAATACGCCGCGAAACCCAACGGGTAATGGGCATAGGCAAGGTTCCATCGATCACGGATGGCAATGCACCCCCAGAAGGGGATGAAAAAGAGGATAGTAATACCGACGAGCTTTGCAAACGACAGCACAAGAGGCATTTCTTTCGGCAAGCCCTCTTTACGTGTAAGTGTATGATCGTATTGTTAGTATGTACTCACTTTGCTTTCGTGTCAAGAGGGTGAGATGGTGACGCAGGACTCTATAAAAGTTGTGGGCGACCATCTTAGAAAGCGGCCAGCGAGCGGAGAACTTGTAGCGCCGCCATCTTGGTGGCCAACCTTGTGCTCCCGCGAACGCTGCTCTTTCCGCGAGACGGTTGCGGCAGGCCAGCGTTGAGCCGCCTGAAAGGCGCGCTACAAGTCCCCTCGCCTCGCCCGTGACTTTTGCAGAGTCCTGTCCCCTTTGCACGCACGGCAGCGGGGTCATGGTTGATGTGGCGGCCTGGCCGAGCTACGCGCTGTCTTGAAGTGCGGTCACCAACTGCTTGATTTCAGCTTCCAATCTGGGAATCCGCTGCCGGGCGAGCAATTGCATGCTCGGCGTGCGCTTGAGCTGCGCCAGTTCCCGTTGGAGCGCGAGCAAGCGCTGGTGTCGGGCAGTTTTCTCAGCAGCCTCCTCGCCTACTGCTGGCGGAGCGTGGTCCGGTGGAGGATGCAGGTACACCCCAGTGCCCTCACCAGGCGGCTGGCGTGAGGCAAGTGGGGTGATTGCGGGCTGCTGTGGCTCCGAAGGACGGCCCAACCAAGTAGACACTCGCTGGCGAGCCGCAGCGCGTCGTTCGTCCCTCCGCTGATCGGGAGCCACATCAGGCTCCTGAGTAGGTACAACCAGATGGCACTTATGCTTTCTGCTCACCCTTGAAAATCCACTGCACGCCATACTGATCATAAAACTGTCCATACGTTCCGAATGGCATATCATGCAACTCCTGAAACCGCTCTGGTTCTGCTCCTTCTGCCAGTTTGTCAAACACGACCTTTACCTTATACGTTACAATGTTCCCAAGTCCGTTCGACAGCGGGCCTGCATCCGGAACGTCTGGATGCGTAGGAAGGACGGCCAGAGAAAGTCCGACGGTTTCCCGCAGCTCGGCTGCTCCAGGAAGGGTGTGCTTCTCTGGTGGTCCCCTTGAGAGGAATGGCGATAGAGGACCGTACCGCGAGTACCGATGTATAAGGACCCATCAGCTCAAGGGCCTTCCGCGTTGATCTGGAGAAAGGAGTCTGCCCCTGATGTGGTATGCCGGATTGGATTGGAGCGACACCCATCACGATGTGGTCGTCATCGATGCTGACGGACGCCACCTCGCCTCTAAGCGGGTGGCCCACACCAAGGCGGGCCTGGAAACGCTGGTGCAGTTTCTGGAAGGGATCAGCGGGTCTGCTCTTAAGGAGCAGATGGCGTGCATCATCGAAACGACTCATGGGTTGCTGATTGCCGCCCTTCTGGAAGCGGGGCTTCCCGTTTACCCCGTCAACCCCAAGACCCTGGACCGGCGCCGGGTTCCGTCTGGGGCCAAAACGGACCTGATCGATGCCTATCTGCTGGCGAAAACGGGGAGAGCCGACCTGGCTGATCTGCGTCGCCTTCAGCCTGATAGCGCGCTGGTGCAGGAATTGAAAACCCTCACTCGTGACCAGGATGCCTTGATCCAGATGCAAACCCGCCTGGTCAACCAACTCACGGCTTGCCTCAAAGCCTACTACCCTGTCGCCTTGTCCCTGTTTGGCAAATTGCACCAACGCTCCACGGTGCGCTTTCTGCAAGCGTATCCGACCCCACAAGAGGCAATAGACGCCTCGCAAGCGCACCTCACCAGTGTCCTCAAACAGGCAGGCCATTCCAAAGCGGAGCAGGTGGCCGCGAAACTCTTCGAGCGGCTGCATCAGCCGCAGCTCGTCGCCGACCCCATCACCACACGCACCAAGTCGCGCCTGATGCTGGCGCTGGTGGCCCAATTGCTGCCGCTCCTGGAGCAGATCGCCGCCTACGACGAGGAGATTACCGCCCTTTTTTTGACCCATGCTGACAGCCCCGTCTTTGCCAGCTTGCCCGGCGCCGGAAAACGCCTGGCTCCCCGGCTGTTGGCGGAATGGGGGGATGACCGTGTTCGCTACACCAGCGCACGCAAGGTGCAAGCACTGGCTGGTACAGCCCCCGTGCCCTACGAGAGTGGGAACTACCGCACGGCCCATCGGCGCAGCGCGTGTCTGAAACCCTTGCGCAATGCCTTGTATCAGTTTGCCTGGCAATCGACGCTCTGCGAACCCTGGGCCAAGGACTATTACCACCGCAAACGGGCGCAAGGCAAGAGCCATTCGGTGGCCGTGCGGGCGCTGTCGAATACGTGGGTGCGCATCGTGTTTCGGATGTGGGTGGACCAGCAGGGCTATGCGCGCGGCATCTTTGAAGCGGCCCAAGGAGCACATGCGCCCCTCGCCGCCTGAGGTGGCTGCCGCTTGACTGGCAAAACCGCTGAGCAGAGTTGGCTCTGTTTGTTTCTCCGGTGGCTGGTTCCCATCTGGAGAAGCGAGGCCGGAGGACATGACGGCGGTTCTGTTGGGCTGTTCGCTGCACACCGGGTGCTGCCTCTGTTGACTCATCTACTCCCTCCTCCTAAGTGGTTTCCCAGGGTAGGGCTTGACATAGAGGCACCTCCTTGCTCCATCTCGTTCCGCATCCTACGGGAGAGGGAGCACCTCTTACGCTATGCAGCAGTGTCTGGCTCAGGTTTGTTCGCCAGGCCCGTGTGAGGTAGGGCCAGGATCGAAGGTGCAATTTTAGGCAACAGCAGACGATGTGTGGCTTGAGAATAACTACCTTGTTGCTGATTTTAGCTCTGATCAACAGCTTTTGCGTCTGCACAATCTGCGGGTATCACGCCCCAAAAGCCTTTTGTAGAATGCAGGAAAAATTAGGAAGAAAACCGGTCTAAAAGGCGGCATCCAATATGCAACCTCGGAGGTCCACCCACAGAGGGTGTTTGCCTGTCGAGGAGGAAAGGATGCTTCACTTTATGGACC
>Ga0209060_10001367_pt1 | contig 27353 bp, 23 predicted proteins | sample Coa_R1_8_FD_187155 | JGI IMG/M metagenome (GOLD analysis project Ga0209060, IMG submission 187155) | Surface soil microbial communities from Centralia Pennsylvania, which are recovering from an underground coalmine fire - Coalmine... | ecosystem: Environmental > Terrestrial > Soil >...
AAACTGCTCCTCAGTCTTCTCGACAACCACCCCAATCGACGGCACCATCCCCGGCGACGCTTGGGCATGAATGTACAAAAACCGGTCCTCAGCCATTGCAGTAATCCGTCGCCGGATCTGGTCGCTGACTTCGACGACCCTTTGATATCCGCTTTCATCAAACCGGTGAAACGTCAGCTCGCTGCGCGCCTCTCCCATCTGCTGTGTAATCCCGCGCCGCAGATCGTGCAGCCGGCGATCGAGATCCTTCACCTGCTGCTCGTTATCCACTCCCTGCAGAGCTGCCGCGGTAACCGCGCGGTACAAGGCTCCAGATCCTTCCAAGATGTTCGCAATCTTCTCACGCAGAATCTCCCGCGCATGCACCGGCCAGATCAGTGCACCCACGAGAAACGCGATGATCGCTCCCATGATTGTGTAGAGCACGCGGAGCCACGCCATGTGCCAAGGCTCGCCTATTCCGCCGAACACCAGAATCAATGCCGCAGTGAAGCCTGCGGCGGTAAATGCCGGATGCAGCGCTGTCAGATATCCGAAGAAGCTGGCCAACAGAAACAGCACTACACCCACTCCAACTGGTCCCCTGCCTAGAACCGGAATCAGTAAAGCCGCCGCGACGGCGCCGCAAGCCGAGCCGATCGTGCGATATAACGCCGCCTTCCATGATGCGCCGAGATTCGTCTGGGTCACGACTAGCGCCGCAAACACCGCCCAATACCCCTGTGGCAAGCTCCATCCGGCGTAAACCGCATACGCGATCGTGCCTGCGAGACCAGTCTTGATTCCTTGTTTTAACGAATCAGACTCGCGCGACCAGAATGTGGAACTCGCGACTGAAATGGAGGAAGATGCCAGAGGAGGATTCGCGGACGCCATCTGCGGATTATAGTCGGCCCTAATCGTGCACTCTGTGAGCGCATCTCACCACGGAGGGGCAGCTAGCGAACCGGGATACGGGTAACTTCGGTCACTGACGATCGACGAGAGCGGGCCTGCTTTGGGGTAAAATCGCTTAACAATTGCATTTACTGAAATTCTTATGAAACGACTGGCGATCTTTCTTTGCCTGGTAGTCTCCTGCCTCTGCTTCACTGTTCCCGCCGGAGCAAAAACGAATAACTCCGTCTTCGCCCAGAGTCGCGCCCAGCGAAAAGCAGATAAGAGGCAGCAGAAGGCGATGAAGAAATACCTAAAGAAGCAAAAGAAGGCGCAGAACAAGATGTTCAGGAACAGCCAGAAGCAGACGCACTACCCCAAAAGGCAGTACTAAGCTTGCCGCCCTTAGGCGATCCAGCCGCCGCCAACCACAATATCGCCGTCGTAGAAGACGGCAGCCTGCCCTGGAGTAATCGCTCGTTGCGGCTGATCAAAAGTCACGAGAATTTCGTCTTCCCCGGCGCGCTCAATCGTTGCGGGCGCCGGCTCGTGACGGTGCCGAATCTTTACCGCGACACGCATTGGTTGGGGCAGGTCATCGACCGAAATCAGATTCACGCGTCGCGCCCGTAGCGTGCTCGAGTAAAGATGCTCGTCGCCGCCGACAGTCACTTGCTTCTGCGCGCCGCTGATCTGGATCACGTATAGCGGAGATCCCGTCGCGACGCGCAGTCCCTTGCGCTGGCCAACGGTGAAGTTGTGAATTCCCGAATGCTCGCCAATGACTTCCCCGTTCGTGGTCACTAGCTCACCCGAGGTGTCGGGCAGCGACTCTCCCTGCTCTGCGAGGTAGGCATCGATGAAGCGCTTGTAGTCGCCGCCTGGGACAAAGCAGATCTCTTGCGAGTCCGGCTTCTGCGCCAATGCCAGGCCATGCTTGCGCGCGAGTTCCCGCACCTCTGGTTTCGTCATGTCGCCCAAGGGAAACAAGGTCCGGCTGAGTTGCTCCTGGGTAAGTCCAAAGAGAAAATAAGTCTGATCCTTGCTGTGGTCTGCCGGACGCTTGAGCAGCCAGCGTCCTCGCGCATCGTCGAATATCACACGGGCGTAGTGCCCCGTCGCAACCCGCTCCGCGCCGATCTGCTGCGCCACAATCAGCAACTGATCGAACTTCAGGTGATTGTTGCAAAGGCTGCATGGAATCGGCGTGCGCCCGGAGAGATACTCCTCCACAAAGGGACGGACCACATCCCGCTCAAACCTCTCTTCGTGATTGACCACGTAATACGGAATGCCAATCTGATGCGCCACGCGCCGCGCATCGTAGACATCGTCGATTGAGCAGCAGCGTCCCTGCACCGACTCGGGCATACCCTCGCGTCCCGCCAGCCGCCGCTGGTTCCACAGCTGCATCGTCAGCCCGATAACGCTGTGCCCATCCGCTCGTAGCATGGCCGCGACGGTGGAAGAGTCCACACCGCCCGACATGGCTACCGCAATTGTCTGCTCGTTCAGCATTGCTTCAAGTATTCCAGTTCACTCATGAATGATGATGCAGGTAGAGCAGAGCGAAATGGGCGAGGAATCCCGCCGTGAACCACAAGCCCGCTTTGATAATTTCCTTGAATTGAGTCGTCATCGTTCAGCCGTTTTCCTCAACCAATCTTTGGATCGTGCTCTTCCTAAACGTTCTACAATCGCACCGGCTCCTTCCGGTACGAGGGCGAAATCGACCGCAACCGTGCTACGGTTTCCGGCACGAGCGCTAGCGCAAAATCGACGTCTTGTTCCGTCGTCTGCTTGCCCAGACTGAATCGAATGCTGGCGCGAGCTCGCTCGGGCTTCAGCCCCATCGCCAACAATACATGCGATGGCTCGATGGCACCCGACGAGCACGCCGCTCCTGTCGAAACCGCCAGCCCCTTCAGGTCGAGCGCGATGACTAGCGCTTCTCCTTCGATGTGATCGAAGTGTAGGTTGCTCGTGTTCGGGACGCGCGGTGCTCCTTCGCCATTGACTCCTGCTTCGTCAACCTGCGCGAGAATTCCTTGCTCCAACCGGTCGCGCATCACGGACATCTTTTCCTGGTCGCTACGGTCGAATGCCTGCTTCGCCGTCTCTGCCGCCTTGCCCAACGCAACGATGCCCGGAACGTTCTCGGTTCCAGCACGCCGCGAGCGCTCGTGGCGTCCTCCATAGAACAGAGGCTTCAGACGAGTTCCCTTCTTTATATACAGCACACCAACTCCCTGCGGGGCATGCATCTTGTGCCCGGAAATCGAGAGCGCGTGACAGCCGATCTCGCCCACGTCAATCGGCACCTTGCCTGCAGCCTGCACCGCATCGGTGTGGAAGTAGACCCCAGCTTCAGTCGCGAGCCTGCCGATCTCTTCTACTGGCTGCAATACTCCGGTTTCGTTGTTCGCCATCATCACCGAGATCAGCTTCGTATTCGGGCGCAGCGCACGTCGGACATCCGCCGGATCGATTAATCCACGTCCATCGACTGGCGGAAACGTAACCTCGCAACCGGTCTCTTCCAGATGCTTCGCCGCATGCAGGACCGCATGGTGCTCGATGCTCGACGTGATCACATGATCGCCAGGCCCAACCAAGCCTGCGATTGCCAAGTTGTCGCTTTCCGTCCCGCCACTGGTGAAAACCACCTCGGAAGGATTGCATCCCAGCAACTTCGCGACCGAATCCCGGGCATTCTCAACCGCCGCCCTCGTCTCCTGTCCGTGGTGATGGATGGATGAGGCGTTGCCAAAATGCTCCCCAAACCAGGGGCGCATGGCCTCAAACACCTCGGGCAAAATCGGGGTGGTGGCGTTGTTGTCGAGGTAAACGCGGTGCATACAGAACCCGCTTCTATTCTACTTTACGCCGTAGCGGAGCTTGGGGATGAACTTGGATGCACCCGAAGACTGCAAACCAGCACGCAGCGTCAAAGAGAACAGCTAGACCGAGCGCGATTGAGTCGGAAACAGCGGATTCCTGATGCAATACACGAAAGAGGGCTGCCCCGGGTGTGAAGAAGACATACCGCAGGGCCAATCCGTCGCACTCGAGGCCAAAGACGACCGCTAAGGGCAACGCTGTCCACTTCAGAACTGTCTTTTTCTGGCGGATCAATGCGTATACGACCGTGAGGATCACGATCCAAGAAATGAAATCGACCAGCAATACCCAACCAATGGAACTGAGGCCCAAGCCATGCGGCGGAAAGAGCTGGAGAAAAAGAGCATGGCCACAGTTCCTGGAGTTAGTAGGTCAAAACGTTCCGCCAGCGCTTCGGAAAACAAAGTCAGGAACATGACCGGAATGAGTACCAGAGGAACAGCCCCTACCACCGCCAGCTTCTTCTCCCAGCCCATGGAAGGTCTCCAATATGCACGCCTATCGCTGGTCGATCGGGACGTAATGATTCGGGTACTCGGGCCCGAGATACTCTGCGCGCGGACGAATCAGGCGATTGTCATCGAGTTGCTCGATCACGTGGGCGGTCCATCCGCTGATGCGGGAGACGGCGAAGATCGGGGTGAACAGGTCCACATCAATGCCCAGCGTGTGGTAGGTCGAAGCAGAGTAGAAATCGACATTCGCGTTGAGCTTCTTGTCGGCCTTCACGAATTCTTCGATCTTGTGGGAGATTTCGAACCACTTTCCCTGCCCGCTGGAATTGCCCAAGTCACGTGACATGACGCGCAAGTGCGTAGCGCGCGGGTCCTCGGTGTGGTAGACACGGTGTCCGAACCCCGGAATCTTCTTTTTCTGCGCCAGCATGCCCTTGATGTAGTCGATGGGGTCAGCGCCGGATTCGTCAATCGCCTCGAGAATGTGGAACACGGCTTCATTGGCGCCACCATGCAGCGGTCCCTTCAGCGCTCCGATCGCCGAAGTAATGGCGGAATGCATGTCCGACAATGTTGCGGCGGTCACACGGGCCGCAAAGGTCGAAGCATTCAATTCATGATCGGCGTGAAGAATCAGTGCAATGTCCAACGCGCGTTCTGCAGTCGGAGAAGGATGCTTGCCATTCAGCATCAGCAGAAAGTTGGCGGCGTGAGAAAGCGAGCGCTCGGGCTCAACGATCGGATGTCCTTTGCGGATACGGTCATAGGCGGCCACAATCATCGCAATCTGCGAGGTCAGCCGGATCGACTTGTCCACATTCGCGGTGCGATCGTTGTTCTTCTCCTGCGGATCGTAAAACGACAGGGCCGAGACCGCCGTGCGCAGCACGTCCATGGGCAGCGCATGGCGGGGTGCGTTGCGCAGCAGATTGATGATTGACGCGTCCAGCTTGCGCTCCTCTGCCAGCCGGTCATGCAGTTCGCGGAGTTCAGAGCGGGTCGGCAGCTTGCCGAACCACAGCAGATAGCAGGTTTCCTCGAAGTTCGAGTGGTCGGCCAACTCGTGGATATCAATACCGCGATAGGCAAGCACGCCTCGGTCGCCGTCGATATAACAAATCTTGGAAGTGGTTGCAACGACACCTTCAAGGCCCTTCGGGGCGTGAGTAGTCACGCTGGACATTAGATTCTCACTTAGATGAATTCTGGTTGCGGCCGCGCAAGGTGGGGTGCGTGAGGCAACCTTCGTTTATACCTCAAAGGTTTCGAACTTTCCAACCTGGCACGAGATCCGCTACCCTGCGGAGTTGGATGCTTGCTGCGGTGCAAGCTTTGCCGGGAATTGGTGTCCGAGCTTTGCTCGACACTTTCCGGCACGCGTATACTGAGAAGTTGCCCAAAAGCCCTCAGAGCTCTGCTTCTAGCTCGTCATAGCTCCTCATGGAGGAACCACTTTTAATGAAAAGATTCTGGTCTGCCCTACTTGCGTGCGCTTTCATATTTTCAAATCTGGCCGCAGCCGATGAAGGCATGTGGCTCTACAACGAAGCTCCCAAAGACAAAATCAAAGCCAAATACGGCTTCGAGCTGACTCCGGAATGGCTGAATCACCTGCGTCTGTCATCGGTACGGTTCAACAACGGAGGCTCGGGATCATTCGTTTCGGCTGACGGTTTGACCTTCACCAATCATCACGTCGGCGCCGCCTGCGTGCAGCAGCTCTCGACTGAAGGCCACGATTACATCAAGACTGGCTTCTACGCCAAGACTCAAGCGGAAGAGGCGAAATGCCCGAATCTCGAACTCAATCAACTCGTCGGAATTGAGGACGTCACTGACAACATCAATGCCGGCGTGGAGACGGGAATGTCTGCTGCCGATATCGGCCAGGCTCAGCGAGCAGCGATGTCACAAGTCGAGAAAGATTGCACAACTGCTACCGGTCTCCGCTGCGATGTAGTCACGTTTTATTCGGGACAGGTCTACAACCTTTATAAGTACAAGAAGTACACGGATGTGCGCCTGGTGTTCGCACCGGAGTTTGATATCGCCTTTTTCGGCGGCGATCCTGATAACTTCGAGTATCCGCGCTACGACCTCGACATCACATTCTTCCGTGTCTATGAGAACGATAAGCCGGCACACCTCGACAACTACCTGAAGTGGTCACCGACCGGGGTGAGCGACAACGAGCTCATTTTCGTTTCTGGACACCCGGGTAGCACTAGTCGTCTGCTGACTACAGCGCAACTGGACTTCTTGCGCGACGTGCAGTACCCGTCGGTCCTGAAATTCCTCGCTACAAGGGTTGGACAGTTGCAGGACTTCAGCAAGCAGTCGGAAGAGAATGCCCGCATCGCCAAAGAGGAGATTTTTGGACTGCAGAACGGGCAAAAAGCCATCGGGGGATATCAGCAGGGATTGCTGGATAAATCGATCATGGATGCAAAGTCCACCGACGAGGCAAAGCTGCGCGCCAGTTTCAAAGCAGACGCGAAGAACGCCGCCGCGCCTGATCCATGGCAGGAAATCGCAGACGCGATGAAGGTACAGCAATCGCTCTACGCGAATCTCACATACACCGAGCGTATGCGTGGATTTCCCCGCCTCGCGCAAATCGCCCGAATGCTCGTACGCGCCGCCGCCGAGAAGCCGAAGGCAAATCAGGATCGCATGCGGGAGTTCCGCGACTCAGCCTTGCCTTCCCTTGAACAGCAACTGTTCTCTGCGGAACCGATTTACAAGAACCTGGAGACCCTCGATCTCGCGGCGTCTTTGGGCGAAATGCAGGACGCACTTGGCAAAGACAATCCCGATGTCCAGAATTTCCTGCAGGGTAGGTCAACCGCCGATGCCGCGAAAGAATTGGTCGCGAATACCAAGCTTGATGACGTTGCCGTCCGCAAGCAGCTCTATGAGGGCGGTCAGACCGCAATTGACGCCAGCACCGATCCGTTGATCGTGGCGATGCGAGCCATCGACCCGGATGCACGCGCCGTGCGCAAAGACTTTGAAGACAAGGTCGACGCGGTCGTTCGCCGCGACGGAACAGTCATTGCGAAAGCGCGATTCGCGCAAAGCGGATTCTCTCAGCCTCCGGATGCAACCTTCACGCTTCGGCTGAGCTACGGAGCCGTCAAGGGATATCAAGAGAACGGCAAAGCAATTCCCTTTGATACAAATATGGGCGGCGCATACGAACACGCCGCGGCACACGGCAGCAAGGCGCCTTACGACCTGCCCGACAGCTGGATGAAAGGGAAATCAAAACTTGATCTAAGAACCCCGCTCAACTTTGTTTCGACTGCCGACATCATTGGAGGAAATTCGGGGTCGCCGACAGTGAACAAAAAGGGTGAAGTCGTCGGAATCATCTTCGACGGCGACATCCAGTCGCTTGCATGGAACTTCGCGTACAGCGACCTGCAAGGCCGCGCCGTATCTGTGGATTCGCGCGGAATTCAAGAGGCACTACGGAAGATCTACGGAGCGTCCGCACTCGCGGACGAACTAATGGGAACCAAGGGCGCCGCAGCACAGGCGGCTAAGTAGTAGGCCCGCAACCGAATCTCAGGCCCGCAGATCTTTGCGGGCCTTTTCTTTAGCCCAAGTGGTCTAACACTTTCAATTCATTTTCCATTCATAACGGATGTCCAATCCGGTGCTATCATTGGCGAACTTTTTTCAAGGAGAGCAATGGATGGGACGACCAGTCGTGCATTTCGAAATCGGTTGCCGAGACAGCGCCAAAACTGCAGACTTCTTCAGTCACCTGTTTGGCTGGCATACACAGGCGATGGGGCCCGCGACCATGGTCGATACTGGCGCTGGTAGCGGCATTCTCGGCCACATTTCTTCGCTTGGGCATGAGCCGCACAACTACACGATCTTTTATGTCGAAGTGGATGACGTGCAAGGATATCTCGATAAAGCAGCGTCTCTCGGAGGTAAAACAATTGTGCCGCCGGTCGAAATCCCTACCGGAACATTCGCATGGTTCGCCGATGTAGAAGGAAACACGATCGGTCTCTGGAAGCCGAAATAAATCACGCTGGCCAAATCGAAAGAGCAGTCTTCGTCAGAATCTGCTGTTGAATCTCTAAACTCAGAGGGATCGCACGGAATTCGTCGAGATTCTTTTTGATGTCGGGTACCCCGGGCCCGGGCCAGTCTGTGCCGAACAGCGTTTTATGCGCGATTTCGTCGAGCCGTGGGAAATACTTGAGGAGCGTCTTTGGCGGAATGCCGCTGATATCCAGATAAACGTTGGGATGGCGGCGTATGAGAAAGAAGGCCGTCTGCATCCAGAGCGGACGTCCTCCGTGCGCCAGAAGAATTTTCAGCTTCGGAAAATCCACGGCGACATCGTCGACGTAGATCGGATCGCCGTACTTGTTTCGGGCTCCGGGGAAGATTGACGTTCCCGTGTGGAACATCACTGGAATACCGTTGGCTTCGGCTGCGCGGTAGATGATCTCGAGCTCTTTCGCGCCCGTAAGATAATCGTTTGGAAACAGCAACTGATGCGGTGGGTGAATCTTGATCATCTTCAGGCCCAGCCGCAAGATCTGTTCCACATCCGCCAAAATGTTCTCGGTGTGCCGTGGATGCAAGCTTCCACACGAGAGTAGGCGCTTCGGATCTTCCTTCACATAGTCCGCAACATATTGATTGACGCCGCTGGTGAATCCGATGACCTCAGGCGCTACGTAGTTGATCAGCATGGCGCGGTCGATGCCGCTGGCATCCAGGAACTTAAGAAAAGCTCTGGGGGAGCGGCAGAACTCGACGATCTGATCGAAGTTCGGACGCTTCCTTTTCATCAGCTCCAACGCGTGGGGCTTGAACATCTCCATCGGCTGTATGTGGATGTGGCAATCGGTGATCATTCGAGTGGCTAGCGGTCAGTGGCCAGTTGCAATTAGAGTCAGAAGAATAACAGATGAGTTAGTTAGCCGCTGCCGCCAGAATTGCACGCTTTGTAAACACTCGGATCATCTCGCGCCGATATTCTGGGGTGAGGGCGGATGTTGTGAGCGGTTTGCTGATTCGTGCGGCCAAGTCGCCAACGGCCTCGGCCATAGCTTCATCGATTGCCTTGCCCGCCAGCAATGCCGTTGCGCCTTTGACGAGCAGCGGGGCAGGATTCACGGCGGTGATTCCGACACGCGCGTCTGCAACGTGACCATTTGATCGCTTCATCACCACTGCGACGCCAGCGAGCGGGTAGTCGATGGATCCGCGCACGCGGAGCTTGCGGTATACGCCGCGATATCCGGCCGAGGATGCGGGCAGAAGGATGCGAGTTACAAGTTCGTGTGGCTGCAGCGCGCGGTAGTTGTCGCCGAGTCCCGTGTAGAAATCTACAAGCGGGATGCAGCGGGTACCGTCGGCACTTGCGATCTCGATTTCCGCATTGAGACAGAGCAACGCCGGAGGTGTGTCCCCAGAAAATGCAGCCCAGCACTTGGTTCCACCCGGAGCCACGTGGCAAAGATCGCCGTCCTTCTTGATGCAAAAGCCGCATCCCTTGCGCCAGGTAAGCGATTGGTTGTACCAGAGGCAGCGGGTGTCGAGACAGATGTTTCCGCCGATCGTACCCATGTTGCGCAGGACGGGAGAGGCCACCGTGGATGCGGCCTCGGTCAGCACAGGATAGCGCTGCCGCAGAAAATCGGAACGCTCTATCGTGCGAATGGTGGTGAGGGCTCCAATCTCAACTCCGCCATCGGCTTGCGGATTGATTCCGCGCAGGTTGGAGATTCCGCGCAGGTCCAGGACATACTGCGGCTCAAAGAGCTTCTGCCGCATGGAAGGAATCAAGTCCGTACCGCCAGCCAGCACGCGAATGTTTCCTTTGTGCGTTGCCAGATGGGCAAGCGCCTCCTCTAAAGTGCGGGGTCGTAATAGTCGAAATTCGGGGAGGCTCAATCCGCACCTCCGGCGGAAATCTCGTGGCGCGAAGGATCAAGCGGATGGCGCTCGGGACCTTTGCCCTTGAACCACAAGGAACCGCCATGTTCACGAAAGCGCTGAGGCGCAGTCGGATCGATGCCCTCGGTCAGATTGAGGGCCTTGGCATTCTTCTTCGCGCGAATCGCCGCCAGGACGCGCTCAGGAGTAAACGGAGACTCGTGCAGCCTGACGCCAACTGCGTCGTAGATGGCATTGGCAATCGCTGGAATCGTTGCGGCCAGCGATCCTTCGCTGCATTCTTTCGCTCCGAATGGACCTTCGGGATCGATGCTTTCGACGATGATCGGCTCTACATCGGGCGATTCCACCGACGACGGGCTGCGATATTCGAGCAGTCCGGGATTCATCAGCATGCCATCTTTCCAGACCATCTCTTCGGTGAGGGCTTGGCCCATGCCCATCCAGACGGAACCAATAATCTGTCCTTCGACGGAGACGGGGTTGAGCGCGCGGCCGCAGTCGTGAGCCGCCCAGACTTTGTGAACTGTAACCTCGCCTGTGTCTTCGTCGACGCTGACCTCAGCAACTTGAGCCGAATACGAATAAGCGGGAGACGGACCGACGCCTGCGCCTTTGTGCTTGCCGCCCCGAGCTTCGGGAGGTGGAGCGTAGGACCCGGTGCCTGTAAGAGCGCCATGGAAGTCGATGGCGGCGACAACGGCTTCTTCGAAGGTCATCCTTTCTTTGGGGCCTTCGTCTTTGCGCTTTTGCTGCAGTGAACCGCGGAGGATTTGGCCTTCGACGCGGCCGGAGACAGTTGCTGCCGAGCTTTGCTCGGCCGGACGGTCGATGGCGGCCTTCCCCACGTGACCATTCTTTCTTTCGACGGTATCGTTCCTGAAGATCAAGTCCTCGGGAGTGCAGTCCATCTTCTTCGCGGCGGCAGCGGCGATGAGCTTCTTGACTTCTTGCGCCGCGCGTAGCGTCGCATTCCCCGCCATGAACGTGACGCGACTCGAGTACGAGCCAATGTCGATCGGCGTGAGATCGGTATCGGCGGCGATTACTCGCACCCGCGGCAAGGAGCATCCGAGAGTCTCGGCCGCAATTTGGGCAGTCATCGTATCGGAACCCTGGCCGATCTCTGATGCGCCGGTGTAGACGACCACACCGCCGTCGCGGTCGATCTTGATGTTCACCGTCGAGTGCGGCATGTCGGAGCGAATGATTGAATTGGCGGCGCCGCTAACGTAGTGACTGCAAGCGATGCCGAGGCCACGTCCTTTGGGTAGTTTGCCTTTGCGATCTTTCCAGGCGGAGCGCTCGACGGTCTTCTCGATGCATTCCGGAAGGCCATAGCTTTGGACCCGTAGTCCGTTCACCGTGATGCAAGGCGGCCGCAGGAGATTACGTCGGCGAATTTCAGCAGGATCCATCCCGATTTTCGCGGCGAGTTCGTCGAGTTGAGACTCGAAGGCAAAGCGAACGTTCACCGTCCCGTGTCCGCGCATGGCACCGCATGCGGGCTTGTTGGTTAGGACGCGGTATCCGTCGTACTGAATGTTCGGAATGTCGTAGAGCGCACCGAGCAAGGCCCCGGAATAAAGGATCGTGACGACACCGTAGGAGCAGTAGGCGCCGCCATCCTGCACCACGCGCGCTTTCACGGCCGTGATGCGTCCGTCTTTCTTGACTCCGGTCTTTAGATCGACGATGGTGCGCGGGCGTCCACGATGCGCCCAGAAAACTTCCTCACGTGTATAGGTGATCTTTACCGGAGCTTGTGCCTTTCGGGCTGCGACTGCTGCAATGATTTCGAGCGGAATGACTTCGCTCTTGCCGCCGAAACCTCCGCCAACCAGAGGCTTGATGACGCGTATCTGCGCCATCGGCATATCGAGCACGAGCGAGAGTTTGTGTTGCAGGTAGTACGGAACTTGCGTCGAAGACCAGACGGTTAGGCGTCCGGGCTTGCCGGTGTGTGGATCTGTTTCGAAAGCGGCCAATGTCGAGTGCGGCTCCATCGCGGCGTGGGTGACTTCGTTGGCGATGAAGCGGGCTTCTGCGACTTCATCTGCTTCGGCGAAACCCTTGTCGGGATCGCCGAAGATGTGGTGATAGTCCTTTTCGGTGTTGTGCGGCTTCTGGTCGTGGATTAGATCGGTCTCGGCCTTCATCGATTCTTCGGGATCGAAGTAAGCGGGGAGCACTTCGTAACCGACATCGATCAGTTCGAGCACCTTCTCGGCGATTCCTTCCGTGATGGCGACGACGCAGGCGACGTTGTCCCCGACATAGCGGACCTTATCAAGTGCAAGCGGGTATTCGTCATGCCCGACGGGCAGGATGCCGTAGGTTTTAGGGGCATCTTTACCGATTACGACCGCAACGACACCTTCGACCTTCTCAGCGCGGCTGGTATCGATACTCCGGATGCGCGCATGCGGAAAGGGCGAATGCAGAATCTTGCCAATCAGCATTCCGGGCAGGCTGAGATCGTCGGTATATTTGCCAGCGCCGGTGGTCTTCTCGGCCGCATCGACCATGGCGGTTGGTTTGCCGATAATAGAAAACTCGTTGCTCATTCTGGTTTCGTAATCCTGGAAAGAGGAAGCAGACTTCTTGCCTCGCTCGGAACGACAATCTTGACTCGTAGCTATTACTTTACGGTCGCGAGCCCCTGCCTCTCTGCCGCAATCGCCGAGCGAATTGCCTCGTACATCTGGTTGTAGCCGGTGCAGCGGCAAAGATTGCTGCTTAGGGCATCCCGAATATCTTCTTCGGATGGGTCCGGATTCTCTGCCAGCAACGACTTCACCGTCATGATGAATCCCGGAGTACAGTAGCCACACTGTGCGCCGCCCCAATCGCCGTACGCTTTCTGGATGGCAGCAAGGCTGCCATGTTCGCTGACGCCTTCGATGGTGGTGATCTCCCGACCTTCACAACTGGCGGCCAGCAACGTGCAGGACATCATGGCCACACCGTCAATTAGAACCGTGCACGCGCCGCAAGAGGAATCGTCGCAACCACGTTTCGAGCCCGTCAGTTCCAACTCCTGACGGAGCACATCAAGCAGCAAGGCACTGGGTTCGATCGCGACCTCGTAAGTGCGGCCGTTGACGCGAAGTTCGATGAGTTCTTTTTTCATGAGCAGCTTCGAGCTTTGAGCTGTGAGCTCCGAGCAAAACCGCGATTTTGCAAAACTCGCGGCTCGAAGCTCAGAGCTCGTCAGTACTTTGGCACTTTCTCATCCACACGCCGCGACCAGGCATCGATTCCGCCGCGCATCGACTGCGCCTTCTCAAAACCTTGCTGCCGCAGCCAGACCGTGACATTCATTGATCGCACGCCGTGATGGCACATGACGACGATGTCATCGTCCGGATCAAGCTCCTGATGTGCTCGCGACGGTACATCGCCCATCGGGATCAGCTTGGCGCCCGTGATCCGCGCAGTCTCGAATTCCCAGGGCTCGCGGACATCGAGCAGCGTGAAGGACTCGGCCGAATCCAGCTTTCGTTTCACATCTTCCACGCTGATTTCGTAATCCGTCATGGCGAGCTTTACTTCCCTGTCCAATTCGGAGGACGCTTTTCCATGAAGGCACGAATACCCTCACTTGCATCCGCAGTTTTCATCAAATCTTCGAAATAGATCTTCTCGGCGCGGGCCAGCCCCTTGTCGAAGTGCATGGAATCCCACGCGTACGAAGCCTTCTTGGCGACGGCAAGAGCCGCCGGACTAACTTGCAGCAATTGCTTCACGCTGGCGTCGACCGCGGCAGAAAGCTCTTCTTCGGGCCAAGAGTTCGTCGCGAGGCCCATCTCGGCCCCTTCTCGTCCGCTAATCATGCGCCCTGTCAGAATCAGATCAGCCGCGCGCTTCTGGCCGACCAGCGCGGCTAGAGCAGTGCACGCCACGGGCGGATAGCAGCCGAGCTTGATCTCAGGAAATCCCCACTGAGCGTTGTCCGATGTGTGGACCAGGTCGCAGACCATCGCCAACTCCGCGCCTCCACCCAGGCAAGCGCCATGCACCGATGCGATTGTGACCCTCTTCGTCGCCACCAGCGCCCGGATCACGCCATGAAACTTTCCAAGCATTGCTTCCACGTTGTCCGAAGTGTGAGCGGCAACGTCGACGCCAGCAGAGAATGCCTTCCCTTCTCCACTGAGCACGACGACGGCGACGCCCGGCTGGGCCTCGATCTCTGCAAACGCCTGCGCCAGTTCCTCCATCATCGGAATGTCGATGACGTTCAGCGGAGGGTGATGCATCACGATGCGCGCGATTTGTCGCGCGACATCGACCGAGATCCGTGCAGCGGTGGTAAGCGTAGACGTCATGAACAGCTCGAATCAGTCGACCTCAGCGGCTAAAACCCGTAGGCTTTCAAGTACGATTTAAATCTTTGACAATCTCTAGATATTGATTGCCGACTTTCTGACTTCTCCGATACTGGCGAGGGGGTCACGAGCGCCAGCCTTCTCGGCGATCCATTTCTTCTCCGTCTCGATTATCTCGAGCAGCAACTTCTTGTCGGCCCCGGAAGGCATGTACTCCTTCAAGTGCTCTTCATACGCGCTGTCGTCTAGAGGTTCGCCGCTTTGCGCATGGAACTTCTGTCCGGCCCAGCGTCCAATCGCGCGATTGAACTTGATGTCGGGTGCGTAAAGTTTTGGCTCACCCGGTTTCAGATAACCATTGAAACGATCGATTAGGCCAGCCACTTCTTCCCGATAAAGATGGCGGTTGTAGTCGTTCAGGTCGTCGAGATCCACCGCCTTGTCGTTCTTGGGCTCGTCATAGCGCCCCTTGATGCCCCAGACGTAGGCCCAATGCGCCGAGGAAGAATGATCGGTGCCGAACAGGTCGTAGGAACTCGAAATCCACTTGTTGAGATATTTCTGGATCAGCCACGCTGGAATCACTCCCGCTTCCACGATACGGCGCAGGCCATCATTGCCGGTGCCCATGTGGAAGGCCTCCTCGCGCAGCATGTAGGACATGGAGCGTCCCAGCGGCGCAAAGGCCGAATACTTCAGCATCTGCAACTGAAACTTGCCATCGCGGTCGACAAAATCCGTGTACGTGAAAAAATCCATCCAGTTGTCGACATCGACATTGAAAGCACCGAGTAGCCGCTTGTTTTCGAAGGCGCGGCGCTCCAGCATCTTTTGCGCTTCGACTTTGCCGGAGTAACCGAAGTGATCGACCAGAAGCGCACACATCTGCCATCCGTGGCGCATTTCTTCGATCATGACGCGCGTGATCGCGCGCCGGTCCCAATCTGTGGGAGCGTTGTCGAGTAGATTGCGTTGCTGCTCCACACTGGCGAACTCCGTATCGCCCTGATAGACGATCATGTTCATGAGCGCGTCGCGCATCTGCTGAGTAGGAATCTGCCGCAGGTTCTGCCATTTGGTGCGGCCCTTGTAATGACCGAACTCGATGTCTTCTGTGTCGATTGCACCGTAGAGCGTGTCGAACTTGAAGGCTTCGATGTCTTCCGTATTGACGCCGATCTCTTTGCGCCAGTCGTTGAAGAGACCAATCCAATCGCTGAACGTTCCGATTTTTGCTACTTTGCCGGGCATATTGAAAAACCTCTCACCACAAGGGGCACAGTGAACCACAGAGAAACCATTCACTCTGTGTAACTCAGTGCTCTCTGTGGTTCATCATTTCTCCTAGCTCATGTTCAGCCACACGGTTTTCAGTTCCGTGTAGTGCTCGATCGCGTGCGCGCCCAGTTCTCGGCCAAAGCCGGAGCTCTTGTACCCGCCAAATGGGAGCGACGCGTCCATCAAACCGTACGTGTTGATCCAGACCGTACCAGCCTTAAGCCGGCGTGAGACACCGTGCGCTTTTTTTAGGTCATGCGTCCAGACCGCCGCTGCAAGGCCATACGGATTATTATTCGCTTGCTCAATCACTTCATCGATGTCATCGAACGTCAACACGGACAGCACCGGGCCGAAGATTTCTTCGCGCGCAATTTTCATGTCATTCTTCACATCGCCAAAGATTGTCGGCTCAATGAAAAATCCCTTGTCGCCATTCACGGAGACCCGATTCCCCCCGGAGACCAGCTTTGCGCCATCTTTCTTGCCCGCATCAATGAAGGCAAGAACAGTGTTCATCTGCTCCTGGCTGACGATAGCTCCCAAGCGCGTTTTTGGATCGAGCGGATCGGCGGGGCGCATCTTGGAAGCGCGGGCGACCAGCTTCTCAGTAAACTCATCTCTCAGTTTGCTCTCGAGGAAGAGCCGTGATCCCGCGTTGCAGACCTCGCCCTTGCCGTAGAAGATTCCGTTGATCGCGCCTTTGACCGCGCTGTCGATGTCGGCATCTGAGAAGACAATGTTGGGTGACTTGCCGCCAAGTTCGAGCGTGACGCGTTTGAGCGTGTCAGCTGCGCCCCGCATGATCTCTTTGCCGACAGGGGTCGAACCGGTGAAGGCGATTTTGTCGACTCCAGGATGCGCGACAATGGCTTTCCCCGTCTCAGGCCCGCCTGTGACGATGTTCACTACGCCCGCAGGAAATCCAGCCTCGATGATCAATTCTCCGAACTTCAATGTTGTAAGCGGAGTCTGTTCAGCGGGCTTCAGCACTAGCGTGTTCCCGCACGCCAGTGCTGGACCCACTTTCCACGAAGCAAGCAACAACGGGAAATTCCAGGGAACTATCAGACCGACCACACCGATTGGTTCGCGAAGGGTGTACGTAAACGCAGTCTCGAATGTGTTGACGGTCTCGCCATGGATCTTTGTGGCTAGCCCCGCGTAGTACCGAAGAACGTCGATGACCATCGGTATATCGACATAACGCGACTCGAAAATCGGCTTGCCGTTATCGAGGGTCTCGAGTTCCGCGAGTTCGTCGATACTCTTTTCGACCAGATCGGAGAGCTTCCACAGGAGTCGACCGCGTTCGCTGGCCGAGAGCTTACGCCACGGGCCATTGCGGTCTTCAAAGGCACGACGGGCGCCCGCGACAGCACGGTCGACGTCAGCCGCTGATGCTTCGGCAATCTGGGTCAATACTTCGCCGGTGGCAGGATTAATCGTGTCAAAGGTCGTTGAGCCATTCACCCATTGACCGTCAATCAGAAGTTGCCCAGGTTTAAGATTCACTTTTGTTGCCGCTGGCATCGATCTCCTTCAAAATCCGCGCTGGCGAGGCGGGCGGACGAATGCGTCCGCCCCAGCCCGAGCTATTTCGCTTTGAACGTTGCAGGCCGCTTCTCTACATAGGCGGCCAGGCCTTCCTTTGCATCTTCGCTTTGGAAGAGCAACTGCTGGTTTTCGCGTTCGACCGCCAACGCAGATTCCATCGGAATCTCCCATCCGGTCTGGACGGCGCGCTTGATCCGTCCAACTGCCTTCGCCGCTTTGTTGGGCGGGCAGAACTGGCGCGCGTATTCCATGACGTTTTCCATGAAACCTTCACGATCATAGATGTCGTTGACGATGCCGAGTTCTTGCGCTTCTTCGAACGAAAATGTGTTGCCAGTGACCATCAATTCAATGGCCTTGCTCTTGCCCACAAGGCGCGAGAGACGCTGCGTGCCACCCGTGCCTGGCAGAACGCCCAGATTCACCTCGGGCAAGCCGATTTTGCCTGCGTCTTTGCGCGCGATGCGAATGTCGGCAGCCATTGCGATCTCAAGTCCTCCACCAACGCAGTGGCCGTTGATGGCGGCAATCACGAGCTTGGGCGTGTGCTCAAGCCGCAGGAGCATTTCATTGGCGTGCAGGCAAAAGTAGTACTTGAATGTTGGATCGACGCTGGAGAGCATCTTGATGTTGGCACCCGCCGAGAAGAACTTATCTCCGGCACCGGTTAGGACGATCACGTAGACGTCGTTATCCATTCGGGCTTTGAGGATCGCGTCGTCCAATTGGCGATTCATCTCGTAGGTGTAGGTATTGGCGGGAGGGTCGCTCATCTCGATGATTGCTACGCCACCATCGGGGCGGTAATTGACGAGTTGCTTGGTGGACTCTGTCGTTGCTGGCTGCATTGTCGTGGCCATGAAAATCGCTCCTTGATCTCTAGAAAGTCTCAGCGCTAATGCCGCGTATTTTGTATGCCTCTAGCAGGCACGCTTAAAACCGTGCCTTCTCAAAACTGCTATTTCTCTCTTCGTCCCTTGCTGGTCATCACACCACGCAGAAAAATGTCTCCCATTTCGTTGGCGATCGATGCCGCATCGGCGTCGACGCGAGGGTTGTGCCAGGTATAAATCCAGTTCATCATGCCGAACAGGCTTAGGACCGCGAGACGAGTCGAGAACTGGCCGCCACGCTCGCGCTTCAAATCATCGAGTAGTCCCACGCAGATTCTGTAGTACTCGCGCTTGATCGCCGCGACTTCCGCGCCAAATCCGTTTTTCAGAACTTCATCCTCGTGCGACAGGACCTTCATCGCCGCCTGATTCGCCAGGAAATATTCCAGGTGATTCAGAATGAAAATGCGGATCCGCTCTTCTGCATCGGAGACCCCTTCCAATCGGGATTTCAGCCGCTGCACGATGGTGGCGAAGGTGTGCTTCTGGATGAGGTACAGCAGCCGCTCTTTCGACTCGAAATAGTAGTAGAGACCCGCCAGAGACATGCCGCTCTCACGCGAGAGGTCGCGCATCGACGCACCTTCGTATCCTTTTTTGCAGAAGACTTCAGTGGCGTGGGTCAGGATTTCGGCGAGCCGGCGGTCGTACCGGGTCTCGGGAACCGGCCTCGACTGATGACGGCGCGAGTTCACGCGGGTTGCTGTAGAAGGACTCCCCATAGTCGCTTATTCCAGCAGTAGGTGGATAATTCGAACGTTCGTTCGAACATAGTATAACGCCACCAGCTTCCCGATCACAAGCCGATGGAACTACTTCGATTTCTTCTTGGCGCGAGCGGCGTCGTATGCATCCCCGAGCCAATTCAGGGCGTCATGCAAATCGGAGTCGGAGGAAAGTTCGAAGGTGAACCAGCGCGTGTTGTTGCGGTCAATTGATCCGATGCGGTGATCGGAATCCAGCCGGCCACGAACGGAGGGTTTGGGGCCGTCGATGGGGAAGGCGATTGCGTTCCGGTTTTCGATGCACCGGGTGCGCGGTAGAACTGCGAACATATTCTTGCCGCGGTAGAGAGCGGTAAAGCCGAAGAAGACTTTTTGGCTGACCTGCGGCCAATCCTCGATTTCAGCAGCCAAGGCCGCCGACCAGGCTTTCATCTGCTCGGAAATCGGTGGCATGCTTGGTGCGGAAGCCTTTCGTGCCACGTCGTCCTCTCGGTCAGTTGCGAATGTCGGCCAGCAGGGACTCTATCTCGGTCTTCGTGTCTGCTGTCAAGGGCAAGAACGGCAGGCGCGCCGGACCACCGTAGTAGCCATTGAAATCCATGCCGTACTTGAATCCGGGGACGCCGAGATCGCCAACACACTGTGCAGCCTTTGAGATTCGCTCCTGCTTGATGCGCGCAAGCTCGGCATCGCCTTCCTTCCACGCGGCATAAATCTCGTAGCAGGCCGTGGGCGCCGGACAGGCGAAGGCTAGAATGGCTCCGACAGCTCCCGCATCGAGCGACGGGTGGAGTTTGTGCGCCGCTCCAACGAGGACCTGAAATCCAACTTCCTTCTGGCGCGTCTTCATCTTTCCGACAACGGTTACGGCTGTGGAAGATGGCTTCAAATCCTTCGCCCCAGAGAGCGCTCCGACTGGAACCAGTTCCCCACCATTGCCAGAGTCTCCGGCTGCGGCCGCGGCGAGCATGCGGGGCGTGACGGCTTCGAAAGTCTCGGTGACGATCGCGCTGCGCTTGATGTGGCGTGTTTCTTCGACCATCTTGCGTACTTTTTCGACATCTCCGCTGGACTCCTTGATGCCGATCAGGTTCGGGTGCTCGGCCAGCTCAATCATGAGCTCGGCAGGAATGTCGTATCCAGTCGCCTGCGGAAAGTTGTAAACGATGATAGGAATCGGCGAGCGGTCGGCGACCGTGCGATAGAACGCCAGCTGGTTCGCGGGCGCCATCTGCTTCTTGTAATAGTGCGGCGTGCGCACCATGGCAACGTCGTAACCGAGTTCGGCCGCGTATTCGGTCAGGCGCAGCGTTTCAATCGCCGATTCGATGCCGGTTCCGGCGACGAGTACTTTGTTCGGAGCCGCGGCTTCGCGGGCGACTTTGAAAACGTCGCGCTTCTCCTGGTCGGAAAGCATGAGCGCTTCGCCAGTGGATCCGAGGACCACAATTCCGGCAACCGGCGTGCGCGAATAGCGATCGACATTCGATTCGAGCTTTTTGAAGTAGACATTGCCGTCGGGATAGAACGGCGTCGTGATGGGAGGCAGGATTCCTTGGAGAAGCATGCCCTAGTTTACTTCAACAAAAGATTGCAAACCACAAAGGACACGAAGTATCACGAAGGAAGTTTGTGTTTTCCTTCGTGCACCTTCGTGCCCTTTGTGGTTTAAGAGTCTTTTTGCGCTATCTACTGACCGAACGCTCAGCATGCAACTGCTGCAACGCGTGGACATTCACCTCACCGCGCTGGAGGGCCTCAATGCCTTCTGCTGCAGCTCGTGCGGCCGCGAGGGTTGTGATTGTCGGGATGCGCGCGGTGACCGCGGCGCGGCGAATCGCCTTCTCATCAAACCAGGGCTCCTGCCCAGTGGGAGTGTTAACCACAAGCTGGATGCGCTGGCCTTTGATGAAGTCGACGACGTTCGGGCGTCCTTCTTTTACTTTGTAGACACGCTCGACGTTCATGCCCGCAGCTTCAATTATGTCCGCCGTTCCCGCCGTAGCCACAAGCTTGAATCCCATGTCGACAAACTTGCGCGCGACCTGAGCGACTTGGCGCTTGTCGTGGTCGGTCACGCTGAGGAAGACAGCGCCCTTGGTCGGCAGTTTCTGTCCTGCGGCGAGTTGTGCTTTTGCAAAGGCTTCGCCGAAATTGTCGGCAACACCCATGACTTCGCCCGTGGACTTCATCTCGGGGCCAAGCACTGTATCTACCCCAGGGAACTTACTCCAGGGGAAGACAGGCGATTTCACGTAGTAGAAGCTACCGGTATCGAGGTCGGCGCGGCGCCGGATGAAATCCGGCAGGAATTCGCGCAGCTTGCGTCCAGTCATAAGGCGCGCCGCAATTTTAGCCATCGGCACTCCCGTCGCTTTGGAGACGTAGGGCACGGTGCGTGAGGCACGTGGGTTCACTTCAAGAACGTAGACTTTGCTTCCTTCGGATCCGTTGCCGCCACCGCCGTTACCGCGAGGGATCGCGAACTGAATGTTCATCAGGCCGACGACCTTGAGAGCCTTGGCGAGTTTGAACGTGTACTCGCGCATTCGGTCGAGCAGATGTGGCGGGATATCGACCGCGGGCAGCACGCAGGAAGAATCGCCAGAGTGAATTCCGGCCTCTTCGATGTGCTGCATAATTCCGCCGATGACGACGTCTTCGCCGTCGGAGAGCGCGTCGACGTCGACTTCGATTGCATCTTCAAGGAAGTGATCAATCAGCACTGGACGGTCGTGCGAGTACTCAACTGCGTCTTTCATGTAACGGACGATCGACTGCTCGTCATAGGCGATCACCATGGCTCGTCCGCCGAGCACGTATGAGGGACGAACAAGAACCGGATAGCCGATGCGCTTGGCTCCCTCGACGGCTTCTTCGATTGATGTCGCCATCACCCCTGGAGCCTGCGGAATCTGGAGGTCCTCGAGCAGTTTGTTGAACTGCTTGCGGTCTTCAGCAAGGTCGATCGATTCGGGCGATGTGCCGATGATTTTCACGCCCGCTTCTTTCAGAGGCAGCGCGAGGTTCAGCGGAGTTTGTCCTCCGAACTGCACAATCACGCCGACGTCTGCGCCCTTTGAAGTTTCGTGCTGATAGATCGCCCAGACGTCTTCAAATGTGAGCGGCTCGAAGTAGAGGCGGTCGCTGGTGTCGTAGTCGGTTGAGACGGTCTCGGGATTGCAATTGATCATGATCGTCTCGTATCCGTCGTCGCGCAGTGCGAACGAGGCGTGGCAGCAGCAGTAGTCGAACTCAATTCCCTGCCCGATGCGGTTCGGCCCGCTGCCCAGGATGATGACTTTCTTTTTGTCGGTCGGCGCGGCCTCGTCTTCGTCTTCGTAGGTCGAGTAGAGATAGGGCGTGAAGCTCTCGAACTCCGCGGCGCAAGTGTCGACGCGCTTGTAGACCGGCATGATGCCGTGCTTTTTGCGGAGGTAACGGACCTTGTCTTGGGTCTCGAGCCGCCAGACTTGTGCGAGGCGGCCGTCCGACAGGCCCATGCGCTTGGACTCGCGCAGCACCTCGGTCGGTATTGATTCCATGGGATGCTTTTCCAACTCAAGCTGCTGATCGTTGATCTCTTTGAGTTGATAGAGGAACCATGGGTCCATTGAGGTCATCTTGGCGATCTGTTTGACCGTGTGTCCCTGGCGGAGTGCGTAGCGCACGTAGGCAAGCCGCTCCGGGTGGGGCGTGACCAAGCGCTGCGTGAGAATCTTGGGCTCGATCTTGTCGGATCCGACTTTTCTGCCAGTGTCGAGCGAGCGGATGCCCTTCATCAGGGCTTCTTTGAAGGTGCGGCCGATGGCCATTACTTCGCCGACGGACTTCATCTGCGGGCCGAGTGTGTCGTCGGCGCCAGGAAATTTCTCGAACTGCCACTTCGGAATCTTCACGACGACGTAATCGAGCGTCGGCTCGAAGCACGCCGGAGTCTTGCGTGTGATGTCGTTCGGAATTTCGTCGAGCGTGTAGCCAACTGCAAGCTTGGCAGCGATCTTCGCAATCGGGAAGCCGGTCGCTTTGGAGGCGAGTGCTGACGAGCGCGAGACACGCGGGTTCATCTCGATGACGACCATGCGTCCGGTCTCGGGATTCACGCCGAATTGAATGTTCGAACCGCCGGTATCGACGCCGATCTCGCGGATGACCGCGATCGATGCGTCGCGCATCGCTTGATACTCGCGGTCCGTCAGAGTTTGGGCCGGGGCAACCGTGATCGAGTCGCCGGTGTGCACGCCCATGGGATCGAAGTTTTCGATCGAGCAAATGATGATGACGTTGTCAGCCGTGTCGCGCATCACCTCAAGCTCGAATTCCTTCCAGCCGAGGACGGATTCTTCGATCAGTGCTTCGTGGACCGGGGACAGATCGAGGCCGCGGGTCAGAACTTCTCCGAGTTCTTCACGGTTGTAGGCGATGCCGCCGCCGGTGCCGCCCAGAGTGAACGATGGACGGACAATGACCGGGAACCCGATCTTGCCGGCAAACTCTATTCCGTCTTTTGTGTTGTTAACGAGCGCCGATTTCGGCACGTCGAGGCCGATGCGCTGCATCGCATCTTTGAAGAAGAGGCGATCTTCGGCTTTCTTGATGGCGGCGACGTTGGCGCCGATGAGATGGACGTTGTACTTTTCCAGCACGCCGCCATCGGAAAGTTCGATGGCGAGGTTCAGAGCCGTCTGTCCACCAACAGTGGGCAGGACAGCAAAGCCCGCACCGGGGGACATCTCGCGCTCGATGCGGATGATTTCTTCCAGATACTCAAGCGTGAGCGGTTCGATATAAGTGCGGTCGGCCGACTCCGGATCGGTCATGATCGTCGCCGGGTTCGAGTTCGCCAGCACTACTTCGTAGCCCTCAGACTTGAGCGCCTTGCAGGCCTGCGTGCCGGAGTAGTCAAATTCGGCCGACTGCCCGATAACGATGGGCCCGGAGCCGAGTACGAGGATTTTCGAGATGTCAGTGCGTTTGGGCATTTAGTGAATCAGTTTCCCCGCGTCTTCCCCATGCAAGTTCTCCGCAGATCGCGTTGTCGAGAACCATGTCTAGTGTGCCGAACTTGGATTGTGGATCGACTTCGATCGGAACATACCCGTCGCCTGGAAACCCCCACCGGGGAGGGTGAGATATCGGGGTCTCCACGCGTAGCAGGTAAAGTCCAGCAGGAACTGCGTGAAATTGGAACCTTCCCGTGTCGCTCGACATCTGTGACTCCACCGGCTCATCGGACACTGCGCTCATAAGGGTTAGTTTTGCGCCGTCGACAGAAGTGTAGATCGGCTTAGTAGTATCGAGCAGCATCCCTCTATCAGGTCTTGCTAAGCCAGTGATCGATCCTGTCACAGTAGTGGTCAAGAGTGGTTTCCATCCGGGCCACTCGAATGTAAGTCCTGTTGGACTTTCTTTCGGCGGGTGCCGCATTACTCGTATCTCTTCCGAATAACCAAAAGCGGGTTGCTTTATCCCAACGAAATAGCGTCCTGCCCTAACATGCCTGAATTGGACGCTTCCTTTTGCGTCAGTCTTGAAAATCGCAACCGTGTGGTCCTTCTTTTTGCCTTCGGTTGTCAATTCGATCTGTAGACCCACCACTGGTCGTCCCCTATCGCACATTTACCAAGAAGGATCGGCCAATGACTGACGGGTCCGATGATGAAGAGCAGGCGGCAGCCCCTACGCATGCAATACCTGCGAAAAGCCAGCAACGGAGAAAGTTGCCCATCATCCGCAACGTGCCCCCACTTTTCACCGCTTCCACTCCTCCATCATTTTGGTGAACTCTTTGAACAGATAGTGCGAGTCGTGCGGCCCGGGGGCGGCTTCCGGGTGATATTGCACGCTGAAGAGCGGCATATTCCTATGGCGCAGACCTTCGAGCGTTTCGTCGTTCAGGTTCATGTGCGTGAACTCGACTTCGCTCTGCGCCAGCGAGTCCGGGTCGACGGCGAAGTTATGGTTGTGCGCCGTGATCTCGATCTTGCCGGTCTTCAACTGCTTCACCGGATGATTCCCGCCGTGGTGGCCGAACTTCAACTTGTAGGTCTTGCCGCCCAAGGCTATTCCCGTGAGCTGATGGCCGAGACAAATCCCGAAGATCGGTTGCCGTCCCATCAGCCTGCGGATCGAATCGACCGCGTACGTACACGGCTCAGGATCTCCCGGTCCGTTCGACAAGAAGACTCCATCCGGTTTGAGCGCGAGCACATCTTCCGCGGGAGTCTGCGCGGGGACGACCGTGACTTTGCATCCTTCCCCGCGCAGCTTCCGCAGAATGTTCTGCTTGATGCCGAAGTCGTACGCGACCACGTGGAAGCGCGGCGGCTCGTCTTTGACCCCGACGACGGCGACCGGTTCGTGTGAGCGCTCGCCGACTTCCCATACGTACGATCGCTTCGTGCTGACTTCTTTTGCCAGGTCGGTGCCATCCATCTTTGGAATCGACCGGGCTTTGGCGATCAGCTTGTCTGTATCACTCTCAATCGTCGAGATCACGCCGCGCATCACGCCATGATCGCGCAGATGGCGCACCAGCGCGCGCGTATCGATATCCGAAAGTACTGGCACCTTGAACTGCTCCAGGTACTCTTCCGCGACCTGCTGCGACCGCCAGTTCGAGCTGACGCGCGAAAATTCGCGCACGATCAGACCTTCGATCCACGGACGCGTGGCCTCGTTATCGTCTTGATTGGTGCCGTAATTTCCGATTTGGGGGTTCGTCAGAACGACGATCTGTCCGGAGTAGGAAGGGTCGGTGAAAATTTCCTGGTATCCGGTGATGGAAGTATTAAAAACGACTTCGCCGTAGCATTCGCCTTTGGCGCCGTAGCCTTTGCCTCGGAAGACTTTGCCGTCTTCCAGCGCAAGGATAGCCTGCATTCTCGCTCCGAAGAGTGGATTTTATAGATTTTATCAGGGATTTTCGGCGGGGCCAAGAAAAGAAGGCCGCGAAACTGAGGAAATCTGAGGAAAAATCGGCTCTTCCTAAAGGCTACTTCACCCGCCCCAGCTTATCCATCGGCCAGTACCCGAACACCGCCTTGCCATAGATGAAGCTCTGGTTCACCGCCCCGAAGTCACGGCTGTCGTTCGACATCGACCGATGATCACCCAGCACAAAAAAAGAATTTGGAGGGACGGTAATCTCCGGGTAGGACCTGGCGTCGGTGTATTCGGAAGGAACATACGACTCATCGAGCGCCTGGCCGTTGACGTAGACCTGTCCCGCATCGATGCGAATGCGATCTCCCGCCATTCCAATGACCCGCTTGATGTAGCTTTTCGACGGATCCCGGGGATAACGGAATACAACGATGTCGCCGCGCCCGATCGGCTCCAAACGATATACGAACTTGTTGACGAAGATCCGTTCCTGATCCTCGAGCGACGGCATCATGCTGGTGCCCTCCACCTTCACAGGCTGGTAGAGGAAGATGATGATGAAAGCGGAAATCGCGAGAGAGATGATCAGGTCGCGAAGCCAGACACCGAGTCCGGCTCCAATGCGAAGTGAGGGATCAATGAGGGTTGAAGCCTGGCTCGACCCAGAGGGCGAAGCGATTGCGTTTTTCGTCGCGCTCGCGCCAGCGTTCGGTCCAGGATTCGGGGAACCTTCCTGCATGCTCCTCTATTGTATACAGAAGCGGCTCCAAAACCAGCAGGTTGTATGGTTGTCGTTTACAATGACGAAATTGGGGTGAATCCGATGATCGTTCGCATCGCTCGCAGCAAGATCGTGTCCCGCAGTTTGACGCTGGCTTTTCTTTTTATTGTGACCCTGTCGGTTTCAGCTCAATGGACTGCACCACAGGAAGAAGGAGTTCCGGCCTACAACGCCGGACCACCACCGAAAGGGACGAAGCTGCCGGCGCTCCTGACCAAAGCGGATTTGTGGGGAGCGGACGCGCAACACCCCTACCAGACGCATGCGTATGAACTGGCGGCGAAGATTCCTAACGTGCTGCACCAGCAGCCGTGCTACTGCTATTGCGACCGCATGGGGCACAACAGCCTGCATAGCTGCTTCGAGAACACGCACGGAGCACAGTGCTCGACCTGTTTGAAGGAGCTGTACTATACCTATCAACAGAGCCAGAGAGGCAGGTCGGCGACGGCGATCCGGGCAGGCATTATGAGGGGCGAGTGGAAGGCGATCGACCTTGACCAAGCCGCGACAATGAAATAGTTCCCGACTGCGTGAAGAAGGAGATTTGACCCGTCGAGGAGGAAAGATTGCGAATGGCTCCTCGCGAGACCTAGACCTATCACCATCGTTTAGGCGATACTTTACTGCTCGGACCACGCGTGTCGCTTAAGGAGCCCGCCATCACGAAGAGCACAGGAAGAGTCTTACACATGGCCCAAAAACCCACCCCCAAGAAGACAGTTGCCGAAGACCCG
>Ga0209060_10001371_pt1 | contig 27214 bp, 17 predicted proteins | sample Coa_R1_8_FD_187155 | JGI IMG/M metagenome (GOLD analysis project Ga0209060, IMG submission 187155) | Surface soil microbial communities from Centralia Pennsylvania, which are recovering from an underground coalmine fire - Coalmine... | ecosystem: Environmental > Terrestrial > Soil >...
TCCGGAACAGACTCAAAGGCCGGAGGGCCGGACTATCTACTATTGTTTAGCCAGGCCAAGTCTGTTGGCGAGAAGCTTGGTGAAACCCGGAGCTAGGATATCCAAAATCCCGGTGCCATCGGAGCAAGTCTGACAGCCGTATTCGCAGATCAGAAATTTTTGGCCCTGGAGATGGGTGACCTTGTTTTTGGCTTCCCCCAAAAAAATATCAATCCAGTATCCGGCGGTAGTGCATCCCAACTTCATAGCGTTTTCGGCACTGCTGTATGCTGTTTGTATGGTTCTAGTGCGGCTTTCTTCGCCGGAAAAAGCCGCGCAGCGATTTTGATTCCTGTTGATGCCCATGCTGAAAACGCTTAGGGAAAGACACAACTTAATTTGACTTTGTTCTGAAAGGTGCCTCAGAATAGATGCAGCCTGGGTGGGCTGTTTTCCACAAGCAGCGAAAGTTCCCTCTGCAGACGGCGCTTGGATAAATCGTGGCGCGCCAGCCTTCAAGGACACAAATTCTATGGCCAAGATTCTTTGTGTAGACGATGAACCGTACGTCGTTACTCTGAAGTGTGCCATTCTCGAATCCGCGGGGCACACTGTAACAGCATCGACTTCCGCCCGCGATGCCATCGAGAAAATCATGAGCAATGTTTACGATGCCGTAGTTACCGACTGGCGCCTTGGCGATGCCAGCGGACGCGCCGTGGTTCAGGCGGCGAAGGGCACCAGCAGTACCCCTGTTGTTGTGGTCTCCGGCTATGTGGCCGAAGCTTTCCAGGCGGCGGAACCGCTGGCCGACCTTTATCTCGAAAAGCCGGTAAACCCGGAAGAGCTGGTTACGATCGTGAATGAGTTATTGAAAAACGGCGCTACTTCCCGGTAAACACATCACGCGTAGATTGTGGGGAAATCTACGCCTGCTGCGAATTGGGCATGGGAAAGTAGTGTTTTCACGCCGCCCGGAACCTCGAAAACACTCCGGTCATTTTGCTTGGACGAACCCTGCCCAGCGAATTTCTACCGGGTCGTGCTCGCTGCCACTGAGGTGGCTGCCGCTTCGGCCAGGATTCGATGATGGATCGTAAACAGCGCCAGTTCAAGCCTGTCTGAGACGCCAATCTTGTCGTAGACATTGCGCAGGTAGTTTTTGATGACCTGCTCGGTTGTGCCCAGCTGATTTGCAATCTCTTTGTTCTTGTAGCCCTGAACGATCAAGGCCACGATCTTCAGTTCCTTGGCGGTGAGGCGGTCTCGCACGCGCGCGCCTACAAGATCGTTTTCGGCGGTCTCTTTGCTTTCGTGCGTGTCCTGCACCCAGGTTTCGCCCTTGTTTACTTTGCGCACGCATTGCACCAGCGCCTCGCCGCTCACATTGCGGTAGAGGACTCCGTGTACGCCATTGGCGAGAAAATGCCGGGAATCTTGCCCCGTATCCGCGATGAGCACCAGTTTGGTCTTGAATTTTCTGGCGGCGTCCACCACAGTTTGCAGGCTGGGATGCATGTCGTTGCTGAAGATCATGACGGAGGCGTGAAATTTCTCCAGCGCCATAATCATCTTTTCCGCATTCTCGGCCTGCGCCACAATGCGTAAATCGTCTTCAACAGCCAGGACTTTTGCGGCTCCTGTGCGGAAGATTGCTTGGTTATCGGCCAAAATGATCTTCAGCATCTACTTGGTTCCTTTGTTCTTGCGGATGAATTTGTATTGGTCGATCACACAAGCCACGCCGTTCCGGGCCTTTTTCCCTTTGGCGCCCTTTGCGTTTGCCTCGCTCCGGACGACCCGGCCCGTACAGTGAACTTCCACATCGCCGGGTGTGCCCAGGACTTTGGCTGGAAGTGTGATGTCAAATTCGATGGGTGAGCCGACCGCCAGATCGGTATTGGCTAAGATGTAAACACCCGCGGCGCTTACGTTCGCGGTTGTTCCCTTGTCTTCGGCGGCGCCTTCTTTTTGCCGGATGCGAATCGGCAACTCTACGGGGAACCGCTTTCCTGTCCTTCCTTCTGACATTTGCCTCCTCAAACGGCCCTACCCAGGCAAGGCGGGCTTACATCGTCACAGTAGGGGGAGAAAATTTCTTCTGGTTTATATATCACGAAACATTCAAGCTGGACACATTATTCGGATACGTACCAAGTATATACAATCGCTATACCCCTACCTTCCGTGAGACAACCGCAAACGCTATGTGTTTTGCCGGAGTTTTCTCCCGATATTGCCTGAGTCCCAACAGGGTGATTGCGGCTCGTGTACTCGATGCGGGCAGCGAACCTTACTTCGTTTTTTTGCCGGCTTGATGAACTCTCGCCCGGATTTTCGCCGCACTTCCCGAGGTCATCCCCATGGCCGATTCACCGATTGATTCATTCGATCCATTCATCGATCGCGGTGTTCCTGCGCGATTTGGTCCTGAATGAAGAAAGCGTGAATCAAGAATCCCGCATGAAGACATCGCGAATAAAGACAAATGAAGAAACGTGCATTGTGGCATAGAGATTTTTCCAGTCTTTGGCGAGGAATGGTTTCACGGATGGAGCGGAATCAAGCCAGCGTGGAAAGGCCGTGTTCTGAATAGGGCTAGGGTTATGATCCGCCCGCCGTGAATGTATCGTTTACTGCAGATTTGCCGCCGAACGCGCACGCCAATTTATACCCAAGCGCAAGTCCCAGGAGCCCGGCGGCGGCAGCCGCCGGCCACAAGTGTTCGCGGACGTTTCGCTTCACATCCAGTTTTTCCTGCACGGTCTGCCGCAACATCGTTACGGTGTCGTGAAGAAGATGGCGCTGGTGCGCCGCGCGGGCTTCCAGCACTTCAACGGGCATTCTGTAACTCATGCGCGCCGAGCCTCCTTCTGGACCCACATCTGATCTTCTCGTAGCACGCTCAGGGTACGCTGCGGAGCAATGCCGGCCGAGCGTATCTGTTTGTAGGCCATCCAGCCCAGGACTCCACCGGCTAGCAGGAATACAAGTGTTACGATCAACCCGCCCAAAAACCATGTATACGGACCTGAAGCGAACCATGCCTGAACCAGGGCAACCAGAGTGAAGGTGAGAGTGAACCAGCTGGTCACGATCAGGATGGCCGCCGCGGCGAGCGATGGAACGCAGCGTTTCCATGTATGAACTTTTTCTTGAAACTCGGTCTTGAGGATCTGGACACGGGTCTGAAAAATTTCCTTCAGCTCTTCTTTGGTTTCCGACAGCACAGCGCCTATCGACTTTTCTTTATGCACGGCGCGCCCTCCAGATTCCGATTCCGGCTCCCACGAAAATCCCCAGGACGGCTGCGGCCGCCACAACATGCAGTGGCTTATCCTCGGTAAATTGCCGCAGGCGTTCTTCCCTCGACGTTCCGGTCGATGTTCCGATCGGCGTTCCAATGAAGGAACCGCGATCTTGTACACGAGCCGCAATGGATCGGCGCGCCTGCTCGCCAAGACTCTTGAGCCTGCCCGGCGTTTGTCGTATCGCGGCGAAGATATGGCCGGCCGCGCTGCCGATCTGGACAGCCCGTCTTTCAACGGACTTTCCCGCAGAGGAATATGCTCTGCGGGAGATGAGGTCTTCTGTGCCGTGTCCGTTGGAGGGATACACATGGATGCGAGCAGCGCCTGGACGACGGTTTTCCGTTTCAGCCATCAGCGAACACTCCCTTGGTCCGGTTGATTTGCGGAAGCAGGGACATTTTCTGTGATGTCGGATTTTCACCTTGTGTTGGCAGATAGCCCTTTGTTGAACCTGGCTGAACCTGGCCGCTAAGCTCCCACGCAACGGACGGGTCAAAATCTCGGCAAAACGAGCTCCGTGAACAGACGTCGGCAAACGGTATTTCTTGACCTTTGCGCATGAGGCGCAAATTCGCTTTTTGGTGGAGGAGGGTGAAGCACTAAGCCTTGATTCCGGTGCAGTTTAGAGGTTTGGATCGCTCAAAGGTTTATTTTTGTAAAGCAAACCGTTTTAGGTCGGGATACGATATTTTAGGTTTCATAGGAGCACTGCTTCCGCTCCTATGGGAAACGGAAGTTACTACTCTTCTGACCTCGCCTTATCCTTGTAAGTCATTGACAGTAAATATACTTAATAAGTTATTGAAGATTGGTAATGAAGATGCATTGCAAACTCTGAAACTTTTGAGATAAGAGCTCCCCAGTAGAGGGAGGAAAGAGAATTTTGAACGAAAGGATACTCTTTTTACCAATGAAACGAAGTTTAGTTCTAGCGATCATTGCTCTGTTCTGTGCGACTGGCTTGGCGATTGCCCAGACAGCTACAACAGGGCAGGTAACGGGTAAAGTGACTGACCCGTCCGGCGCCGTAATCAGCGGTGCTTCAGTAACCATAAAAAACACCGGCACCGGCACTTCTGAGGTCACTAAGACCAACGATTCCGGGCTCTATAGCTTCTCGTTCCTACAGCCGGGAAGCTATTCCTTGACGATTGCCGCTCAGGGTTTTCAAACGGTAACCCAGAATGTGAGCGCCAGCATCGGCTCGGCGGCTACCGTGAACACCAAACTTGCAATCGCCACGGGCGCAGAGGTCGTTGAGGTTACTACCCAGTCGGCATCGGTTGACACCGAAGATGCCAACCTGACCACCACATTTAATGGCAACGCTGTGGCGACTTTGCCGAACCCTGGCAACGATCTTTCCGCAGTAGCTTTGACCGCTCCCGGTGTCGTAATGAATACAACTGGTGGATCGCAATTCGGCGGAGGAAATTTCTCTGTCTATGGCTTGCCCGCGACTTCCAACCTGTTTACTTACGATGGCGCCAACGACAACGATCCATATTTCAACGTCAACAACAGCGGAGCCGTTAACCTGACCTTGGGTTTGAACGACGTGCAGGAAGCTGCCGTCGTGAGTAACGGATATAGCGGTACCTACGGGGGTGGCGCTGGAGCGAACATCAACTATATTTCAAAATCCGGAAGCAACCAGTTTCACGGCAACGCGGAATACTGGTGGAATGGCCGGGCGATGAATGCCAACTCGTTCTTTAACAATGAGAACGGCGCTCCGCGTAACTTTGTCAATGCGAACCAGTGGGCCACGTCGTTTGGCGGTCCGATTAAGAAGGACAAAGCGTTCTTCTTTGTCGATTACGAAGGAATCCGTCTCGTGATTCCCTCGCCGACCTCCGTCAACGTTCCAACGCCAGGGTTCGCGAATGCGGTTCTAGGCAACCTTGCGGCGAACGGCTTGAATGCATCTCTTCCTCTTTACCAGTCGATGTTTAAACTCTTTGCCGGCGCGCCGGGAATTGGAAGGGCCCAGAATACCCTGCCTTTCAGCGGTTGCGGTACCTTGACCGATCCGAACACGGGTGTGCATAGCCAGCTCGTAACGACCGTGAACGGGTCTGCTTTTGGTCCGGCAAACCCTTGCGCCCTGAATTTCCAGGGTGGATCTTCCGCACACACCAACGACTATTTGTGGGTGGGCCGCTACGACCAGAATTTGACCAAGGACGATTCACTCTTCGTTCGCGTTCAGCACGAAGTCGGGTCCCAGGCCACGTTTACGGATCCCCTCAGCGCAGCCTTCAACGCAGTCAGCGCCCAGCCCGAATGGCAGAGCCAGGTGAGCGAAACCCATACGTTCGGAGCTAACAAGGTCAATAATCTCGTGCTCTCGATGCAGTGGTACAGCGCTCTGTTTACCTTCCAGAACCCGGCGCAGGAAGCATCTACCTTCCCGCAGCTGGTCACGGTGGCCGACGGTACTCTTCAAACCGTCAACGCCTTAGGAAACCTGTTTCCGCAAGGCCGTAACGTCACGCAGTACAGCCTCGCCGATGATTTCAGCTGGGCCAAGGGGCGTCATAACTTCAAAGTTGGATTCAGCTATCGTCGCGACGATGTAAGCGATCATAACTTCACCGGAACGGTTCCCGCGATTACGCTCGGTACTTTGCAGGATTTCGTGAACGGAAATACCGGCACCAATATCGTACAGAACTTCCCAACGACCACGGACGTGCCCATATCGCTCTACCAGCTTGGTTTCTATGGCGCTGACGATGTTCGGGTAACTTCCAACTTGAAGCTGACTTTGAGCTTGCGTTTTGACCATCTCTCCAACCCGGTTTGCCAGACCAACTGCTTCCAGCGTTTGGCGTCGCCGTTCCAGACTCTGGACCACGCCGGCCCTGTCGATCAGGCCATTCTGACCGGACAGCATAACGCGTTTCCGTCCGTGACGTCCGTTCTGACTCAGCCAAGGGTTGGTTTTGCCTGGTCTCCCATGGGCAACAACAAGACTGTTGTGCGTGGCGGATTCGGAGTCTTCGTAGATACGCTTCCCACCGGCGCGATCGATAGCTTCCTGCAGGCCGCTCCGCTCGATCCGCAATTCTCCGTGAACACCCCAACTGGCGGTACGGCCCAGATCGGTAGCCTGCTGAACCAATTGGCTGCCAACAATGCCCAGTTCCGCAGCAATTTTGCCAGTGGCGGAGCGGTTCCGGCATTCAATTTCTACAACTCAACCGCTGTCAAGGTGCCCCGCTATTACGAGTGGAGCCTTGAAGTTCAGCATACCCTGCCGTGGCATAGCTCGATGACCGTAAAGTATGTTGGCAACCACGGTGAGCACGAGGAAATCTCCGATGGTTCCCTGAATGCTTTCCAGGCAAGAGATGGGAATGGTAATCCAATACCTTTCGCAAACTTCCCTGTGAACGCTCCCGATTCACGGTTTGGCGTCGTTTCTCAGCAGGCGAACATCGCGAACTCCAACTATCACGGATTGGTAACTACCTTCCAGCACAGCATGACCGGTGGAATCCAGTTCCAGGCCAGCTATACCTATAGCCACTCTCTGGACGAGATTTCCAACAACTCTCTCTCTCCGTTCGGAGTGAGTACTCCTACCTTTGTCGATGTGATCTTCCCGCAGGATTCGAACAACATCCGTAAATTCAACTACGGTAGCTCCGATTACGATTTGCGTCACTCCTTCAATGCGAACTATGTTTGGAGCGATGCGATTCGTCATCTGACGAGCTGGGGGCCGAATGCGCTGGTGAAGGGATGGACTTTTGCTGGTACCGTCTTCGTGCACAGCGGATTCCCCTTCACGCCCTACAGCAGCAACGTAACCCAGGGGCTTTTGGCTAGCCAATTCGGTCTTGGCGTGCAATCCGTCTTTGCCGCTGTAACGGGTCCGACTTCGCGCGTCTGCGGTCCTTCGGGAGCGCAGTTGAATACTCCCTGCTTTACTTCCACCAGCTTTACCGATCCGACTGGGACTTTTGCTCCCGCAACCCGTAACCAGTTCCGTGGCCCCGGCTTTGTGGACACCGATATGAATGTGGAAAAGGCGTTCGCCCTGCCCGGCTGGGAAAAGAGCCAGTTGACGGTGGGAGCGCGGTTCTTCAACCTTTTCAACCATCCCAACTTTGCGCTGCCGGTTAGCAACATCGACAACAGCCAGTTTGGTCGCATCTTGAGCACTGTCAGCACCCCAACCAGCATCTTTGGTTCTGGTCTGGGCGCCGACGCTTCGCCAAGGTTGATCCAGTTGGAAGCCAAAATCGTTTTCTAAACAACTAAAACAAACTACCAACCAAAATGGCCTCAACGAAAGTTGAGGCCATTTTGTTCATAGGAAAGTTCCCCGCCGATTTCAAGTTCTAACCCCGCTGACATTCCCCACACCTTCATTGGACTTCCACGTTTGGATACGGCTCTGCTACCTAGGGACTTGCTCCATCGTCACAGTTTGAGCGGGAGTTGCGGAACCTTTCATTTTTTATACTTTTGTTCTCTTGAAAATATGAAATTAGGTAGATATAGATTTAAATCTCATGAATCATATTTTTAAATATATGATTTTATGATATAAATTCGCGCTTCCTATGTGGCGCGCCTCCTGCAGAGGGAGATGGGGCTGTTTGTTACTTGAAGGGCGAACCCTCCTTAGTTGTGTTCGATAGTTGCATTCGAAGAGATCTCATTTCTCGGATTAAAAAACTTAAAGCTTTAGAGAACAAACTGCTGGAAAGGCGGATAAAGGGAATGAAGTTCAGATCCTGTTATTCAGTAATTCTGAGTCTTGCCGTTTTGGTTGCAGGTGCGGCACTTTCGTGGGCGCAGTCCACGGTTTCCACTGGCAGCGTTCAAGGAACGGTCACCGATCCGAATGGAGCGGTGGTGCCAAACGCAAATATTGTAGTTACAAATAGGGCGACCGGTCGGGCGCTCAAGCTGGCTACCAATTCTTCAGGCACGTTTTCTTCCGGCGCCCTGATCCCGGGCGATTATGAAGTTCGGGTCGAAGTGGCCGGTTTTCAAACGGCTGTGACCACCGTTCCCGTGCAGGTTGGCGTTGTGGCCTCTGTCAATACAAAGCTCACAGTCGGAAAAACATCGGAAATGGTTGAGGTCTCCGGGTCGGCGGTTCAGGTGAATACCGAACAGTCCACGGTGCAAGGCGTGTTGACAGCCCAGCAAATCGACAATCTGCCGGTGAACGGGCGCAATTTCCTCGATCTCGCCCAGCTAGAGCCCGGAGTACAGATTCAGGACGGCGGTAATTTCGACCCTACGAAAAATGGATATTCTTCTATCTCCTTTGGCGGCAGGTTCGGTCGTACAGCGCGCATCGAGGTTGACGGCATCGATATCAGCGACGAGACCGTGGGAACTACCACGCAAAACATTCCGGCAGGAGCCATTCAGGAATTTCAGGTCAGTCAGTCATCCTTGGATCTATCCACTGAATTAACCTCGTCCGGCGCAGTCAACGTTGTGACGCGATCGGGAAGCAACAAATGGCATGGCGAAGGCTTTTATCTTTTCCGTGACCACAGCATTGCCGCCGATATTGGGGATCATGACATTCCCTTTCAGCGGAACCAGTTTGGTGGGCGGCTCGGCGGCCCCATCGTCAAAGATAAGCTGTTCTTTTTCTTCGATGCAGAGCGAGTCAAGCAGGATCTGATCAACCAGGTTGCCACCGGCGACGCATTTACCAATCTGGCCGCCGGCTTCAATTCTCCTTTCCGCGATACGAATGGCATTGCCAAGCTCGATTGGCAGGTCAAGCCCGACAACTATCACGTCTTCTATCGCTTTTCCTATGAGCAGAATCGGGCTGTCAAAGCTTTCGTGCCAAACGCCTTTCAGCCCTTTGCCAACGTAGACCATACCCCAGTGCACGTCGGCGGCATCGATTTCAACACCGGCAGCTATACCCACGCGGTTCGTTTCGGGTTTACGAAGTTCAAGAACGGGATTACCGACGCCGTAGCCGGCAGCAATATTTTCAATCCGGCGCCTGGCATTGAGCTGGCGATCGGCGGCGATCCCAATTGCCTTGGCAATGCTTTCGATCCCTTCTGCTCGGGGCCCAATTTTCTGGCTCCGCAAAAGACCTATCAGGCCAATAGCCAGGTAAAGTATGACGGCAGCAAGACGATTAAGTCCCACATCATTCGCTATGGATTTGGCTACAACCACATTCAGGGTGGAGGATTTGCGGAGTTCTTAGGTCTTGGTCCGGCGGTCTCCTCGCCGGTTTCTTCGATTGCCAGCGGCGTTCTGCCTTGCACCGCGCCGGGACAATTGAATTGCGTATCGAACGCCTTCCCTGGTGGACTCAGCAACCCGCTGAACTACCCGGTTGAGACGGTTACGCTTGGCAATGGAATTGGATTTTCTTCGGAGAAACCAGCCTTCGGCTTGCCGGGCGGAGGATTGGGGCCGGATAACCGGATCCAGTGGTATGTCGGAGATTCCTGGAAGGTCACGCAACGTCTCACTCTCACCTATGGTTTGCGATACGTCCACGATACCGGCCGCACCGATACCGATCTCGGACCGCTCCCGCTCTTGAATCAACTCAGTCCGGGGCTCGGCAATACGGTCAGGACGCCGGCGGCCAACTTCGCACCCCAGCTTGGGTTTGCATGGGATCCAACCAGCAGCCGCAAGACGGTGATTCGTGGCGGAGCCGGTCTTTATTACGAAAACTCAATCTTCAACAACAACCTGTTTAATCGTCCTGGCAGATTGGCCCAGGGACTTTTCCTCAACACCCCTCCCGCCTGCTCCAACGGTAATCCCGCCAGCGTTGCCCTGCCTGGAGGACCAACCGTGACTCCTTCATTCTGTGGTCAGACGATTGGAAGTGTTTTCCCCCAGATCATCCAGTTGCAGCAGCAGCTTCAGGCTGCCACCACGGCCGCCGGCCCCGCTGTGAATGCTGGATTTGTAGGCAATACGCAGAGCGCTTTCGGTGGCGTCGTGCTGTTTGCGCCCAACTACCAGACTCCGCGCTCCGTTCAGATGAACATCGGCTTGCAGCACGAGTTTGCCAAGGGCGTCGTACTGACCGCCGACTATATAAGGAACGTAGAGACGCATAGCTTGCTGGCGATCGACCAGAATCATGTCGGCGATGTGCGCTTCTTCAATTTGGCGGCGGCCAACGCCGCAGTGAGTGCCACCAACACCAAGTTTGGTTGCGCCAGCGTCGATTGCTCCATCGGAAAGGGCGCCACCATCGCAGACTATGTGGCAGCCGGCCTTGGTTCTGGAACGGAATCCTGCGCGGGCGGCCCCTGTCCTACCGCCGCATTCGCAGGCAAGAATTCCAATTTCGGCGTCGTGCAAATGCTCGAACCGATCGGACGCTCCGTCTATAACGGTTTGCAGACATCGATTCGTGCAAATGTGGCTAACCCGATTACGGGAATCAAGAATCTGAGCTGGCAGTTCTCGTATTCTTTCTCCCGCTTCGTCGGCGCCGCTCGCGATGGAGACTTCATCAACACTGCAACGGACAACAATAACCCTACGTCGTTTATCGGTCCGAACGCCTTAGACCGTACTCATCAGTTCTCCTTTGGCGGCTATCTGGACCTGCCTTGGTCGGTGCGCTTCGGCGCTGTCTCCCACTTCTATAGCCCTTTGCCTGTCACTCTGCTTCTTCCAACAAGCGCAGGTGGAATCTTCTCGTCGGACGTGACCGGCGACGGATCGGGCGATGGCAGCGGGGTCTATCCACAGGGCGATGTGCTCCCCGGCACCAATATTGGCGCGTTCGGTCGGGGTGTCTCGGCGAGCGGGATCAACAACGTAATTACCAACTACAACAACGTCAAAGGCAACACGCCTACTCCCGCCGGTCAGGTGTTGCTCAACAACAACGTCCTGACGCTGAGCCAGCTTCAGAAGCTTGGGGGCGTCCAGCAGCCGCTGGCCCTTGCTCCGAACGGCCAGACCGGACTGGATTGGCTGCGCGCCCTGGACTTGAAGTTAAGCTGGCCTAAGCAACTCAAGGAAGGCTTGACGATTGAGCCCAGCGTTTCTGCCTACAACGTGCTCAACTTTGCCAACTTCGATGCGCCCGGCGCTACGCTGAGCGGCATCCTGAGCGGTACGCCCGGTTCTGTGAATGGAACGACCCAGGCGGACCGGAACAATGGCCTTGCTCCAACCCGCACCTCGGTTGGCTCGGGCGTATTCGGTATCGGCTCACCGCGCGTGATTGAATTTGGTTTGAAATTGGATTTCTGATTTCAAACTGCGCAATCTGCAATAGGAGCCGCCTTCTTGATCTCAAGAGGCGGCTTTTTTCCTTGTGCATTGTGACCAGCCCCAGATGGATCACTAGGTGTCTCACAAAGAGGGCAAGCCCCGCTTGTGAGGGAATGCTTGGAACCGCACTTCCGATGGGCCTTACTTGCCTGTTTAGAGATAGCCTGTTTAAATACGGCCTGTGTAAATACAGGCCTGTTAAAAAGAGGGCAGGTTCAAAAGTCTGCATGATGCTCGTGGCTTTTTCACGCCCGCAATCGGCCTTTGGTTGATTCTGTTACTCCATCCTCAACGCCTGTGTGGGCTCAATCCGGCATGCTCGTAGTGCTGGCGCCATGCTGGCGAATAGCGCCGTCAGCATAAGACTGCCGATCATTACACCAAAGACTGCGGGATCCACAGGGCGCGTTCCGTAAAGGAGCGACTTGATCAGCATGCCCGCAGCGATTCCGCCGGCCGACCCGAGAGCCAACCCAACCGCGACCGGCTTCAGTCCATCGGTCAGGACCAGGCGCAGGAGCTCGCCTCGCTGCGCTCCCAGCGCCATGCGGATTCCAAACTCGGTCATGCGTTGCGACACCAGGTAGGAAAGAACGCCGTAGAGTCCCACGGCTGCCAGCAGTAGCGAGAGCACAGCGAAGGCCAGCACCAGCGTCGCGCTGAAGCTCTCGCTGACGGTGGACTGTCCTACGATTTGCGGAAAAGTCAGCACGTCATACACTGGCAGCGCCGGATCAAGCGCCGCAATCTGCTTTTGGATTGGGATTGAAAGCGTGAGCGGATCGCCTGACGCATGGACCACCAGCGTGGCGCTGCCTGCCCGGCGTGGCGTGCCGATGAAGATTGGGAAATAGGCAGTTGGATTGATGGTGGCCCCAACCTCGTGGAGCGTGTTGCCCACTACGCCGATAATCTCGAAATTCTCCGGTTTCATCTGCCATTGCCAGGTAAGGTGCTTCCCGAGGGGGCTTTCCCCTGGAAAATATTGGTCTGCCATCTTCTTGTTGATGACGATGAAATGCGCCCGGTCGAGCCTTTCTTGCTCCGTAAAATATCGCCCGCTCAATAAGGGGATTTGCAGAGCTTTAAAGTAGCCCGGATCGGCCGTGCGGTAAAGCGCATCTTGATCCAGCATGGAGTGGTTTTGCGCCGGATGTTCGGGAATGATGAAAACCTGGTCGCCTTCGTAGCCGCCCCCCGGCGGGGTGGAAACCAGCCCTGCCGCAATCACGCCTGGCATAGTGCGAACGCGTTGCAGCAACGATTCGTGAAAGGCGACGACCATCTCCGGCTTGTTGTACTGCATTTCGGGAAGGCCATATTTAAGAGTCAGCACATTGTCGGTGAGGCAACCCAGGTCTGCCGTGCGCAATTGCAGGAAGCTCTTGAACAGAAGCCCTGCACTCACGAGAAGTACCACGGTAAGCGCGATCTCGGCCGTCAGCAGTGCTTTACGGAGACCTGCCCGCGAAGCGCTGCCGCCGATTGCCCGCGACGAATCTTGCAGCGCGGTAATGAGAGCGGTGCCTGTGGCCGAGATTGCGGGTACCAGGCCCGCCACCAGCGCCGCCACCAGAACCATGGCGATGGAGAATCCGAGCACTGTGGCATCGAGGTGAATGGCGTCGGCCCGCGGCAGGTCCCGCCAATGTGTGGCGAGCCAGTGCGTCGCTGAATATGCCAGCGACAATCCCAACGTTCCCCCGATCAGGCAAATGAGAAGACTTTCCATCATTTGCTCGCGAATCAGGGTGAGTCGGCCTCCACCGAGGGCTCCGCGAATGGCCACTTCCTTGCGCCGGGCCGAGGAGCGCGCCACCAGCAGGTTGGAGAGATTCAGGCAGGCAATCAGGAGCATGCACCCCACGGCGGCCATCAACACGAGCAGTGGAGTCTTTATGTCGCGAACTACATCTTCGATCATGGGCCGCGAAATCGCCTCTTCCGCCACTGGGCGGCCCTGGTTCGCCATGTGGATCTGGTACTGCAGTGTGCTCACCTGTTGGGTAGCGGCTTGCGCCGTCACGCCTGCTTTCAGCCGGGCGACCACGTAGCTCTGATGCATGTCATGGGGAGGAGCTTCATCAATCGGAAAGCTGGCCGCGTAGGGAACCCACAGTTGGACAGTTGGGTTGGGGTAGGTGAACGCCTTTGGCAAGACGCCGATAACCGTGTACGGGTTTGCGTCGAGATGAATCTGCTGGCCGACAATCGACACATTACCGCCAAACCTTCTTTGAAACAGGCTCCATGAGATCAATACCACCTTCCGCGCTCCCGGGCGATCTTCGTCAGGAGTGAAGGCTCGGCCATAGGCGGGCTGAATGCCCAGGACCGAAAGCAGGTTCCAGGAGCCGGCGGCGGCTGTCACCACCTCTGGCATCTCCACATGCTCTCCCGCAAGATTGCAACCCCACCACCGCCAGGCGGCCATGTCCTGAAAACCGTTGGTCTTCTCGCGCCAGTCGTAGAAGTCTCCCGGAGCCACCACGTTGTATCCATTCAAGCTCGGCAACGTATTGCGAAAGTGCTCATACACCATCACCAATTTGTTCGGCTCAGCAAAGGGCAAAGGGGCCAGCAGCACCGATCGCACAATCGTAAACAGAGAGGTGGTTGCGCCAATGCCCAGCGCCATCACCGCGACTGCCAGCGCCGCAAATCCCGGAGACCGCCGCAGGGTTCGCGCGGCGTAGCGAATGTCCCGCCAGGTCTTGGCCAGCCCGTTCCAGCTCCACGAAGATTGTGCTTCCTCGCGTAGTAGGGTTGGATTGCCGAAGAGGCGCAGCGCTGCGGAACGCGCCTCAGACGGTCCCATTCCTACGGCAACGTTCTCCGCGATTTGCTGCTCCAGGTGGAATGCAAGCTCTTGGTCCAGGCGCGCTGCGGCGTGGCGGCGCCCGAAAAGCATTAGGATCTTCATGCGAAGTTGCTGGGTCCAGCGCATTGAGTGCTCCTTTAACCGGCTATCCTGCGGTCTCCACCACCAGGTCGATGGCGGCGGAAAGGCGTTTCCAGCTTTCCTTTTCCTTTTCTAGCTGCGCGCGGCCTGCGGCCGTCAGGAAATAGAACTTGGCCTCGCGCCCTGTCTCGCTCTCGCCCCACTTGGCGCGGATCCAGCCTTGCTGCTCCAGGCGGTGCAGGGCGGGATACAGCGACCCCTGTTGCACCTGCAGCACTTCATTCGAAATCTGCTGAATGCGCTTGGCGATCGCCCAGCCGTGCTTCGGCTCAAGAGAAATGGTTTTCAGGATCAGAAGGTCGAGCGTGCCCTGCACTAAATCATTCGGCTTTGCCATACTATGATTATCTACAATAGTGATTGTAGATTGTCAAGGTATCGGCTTTTTGGGCGCTTTTGGTTCGCAGGTTGAGTCGACCTGGGTGAATTCTCTTAGCGATCATCCACGCGGTCTGGAGCCTTGATTTTCAGGGATGACGATGAAGCTGGCGCAACTGTGGAAGAGCCGCCCTTCAGGGCGGCATTGACGGTGCAACAAAATTTCATGCCTTGGGAGGTTTCTATCCTAGCTTAGGTTTTTGTCTTAGGCTTTGACTCTCTGAACACAACCTGTTGTGGTCATGAAAAGACGATTTTGGAGCTCTCACGCAGACTCTTTAGCCCCCGCGCTTCATCAATTCGTGGTATCTAGAAGCCTGGTTACGTAGGCATCGCCAAGGGGTGCCAATCGTGTGTGATAATGTCTTTCATCCTCGGCCACCCATGGTCGTGGAACTCGTAAGCTAGCATGAAAAGACAGAGCACGCCTGCCCGGCAATTAAGCGTTTTCCTGTGCCACTCTTCTGGCGATAAACCTCAGGTTCACGAGCTATACAAACGTCTTAGGCAAGACGGTTTTGCGCCTTGGTTGGATGAAGAAGATTTGATCGCAGGCCAAGATTGGCGCGCAGAAATTCCAAAAGCCGTTCGCGCTTCCGACGTAGTGCTCGTATGCCTATCCAAGTCCTCCATAACCAGAGAGGGGTATGTCAACAAGGAAATCAAGCTTGCGCTCGATATCTCAGACGAAAAGCCTGTCGGCACAATCTTTATCATCCCCGTTCGTTTTGAAGAGGTTGGCGCACCGGAGCGTCTACAACATTGGCATTGGGTTAACTTGTTTGAGGAGGGCGGCTACAAGCGGCTGCTGCGTGCTCTGCGGGTTAGGGCGGTTGAGTTAGGCATCGTTGTTGCAGAGACTTCACTAACTAAAGCACAACAACGAATTCAAGCTGCCCTCAATTCCAGCCACACAATCCTCGACCTTAGCGGGATAGAGCTGACGGCCATCCCGGAGGAGTTGAGCCAGTTGGCTAAATTGAGGGTGCTCAACCTTAGCGGAAACCGGCTAACCGCCATCCCGGTGGAACTGAGCTATCTGGCTAAATTGGAAAGTCTCTATCTTGGCGGGAACCAGTTGACTGTCATACCGGCGGAACTGAGCCATCTGGCTAAATTGGAGGGTCTCGACCTTAGCGAGAACCGGTTGACGGCCATACCGGCGGAGCTGGGCCAGTTAGCTAAATTGGAGGTGCTCAACCTTAGCGAGAACCAGTTGACGGCCATACCGGCGGAGTTGAGCCAGTTGGCCAATCTGAAGGATCTTCATCTTTGGAAGAACCAGTTGACTGTCATCCCGGTGGAGCTGGGCCGGTTAGCTAATCTGCAGGAGCTCTATTTTTGGAAAAACCAGTTGACAGCCATACCGGCGGAGTTGAGCCAGTTGGCCAATCTGAAGGCGCTCGACCTTAGCGGGAACCAGTTGACTGTCATACCGGCGGAACTGAGCCATCTGGCTAAATTGGAGGGTCTCGACCTTAGCGAAAACCAGTTGACTGTCATACCGGCGGAACTGAGCCATCTGGCTAAATTGGAGGTGCTCGACCTTAGCGAGAACCAGTTGACGGCCATCCCGGTGGAACTGAGCGAATTGGCCAATCTGAAGACGCTCGATCTTAGCGAGAACCAGTTGACAGCCATTCCGGCGGAGCTGAGCGAGTTGACCAATCTCCAGATGCTCCATCTTAGTGGGAACCAGTTGACTGTCATACCGGCGGAGCTGAGCCATCTGGCTAAATTGGAGAACCTCGACCTTAGCGAGAACCAGTTGACGGCCATCCCGACGGAGTTGAGCCAGTTGGCTGATCTGCAGCAGCTCCATCTTGGCGGGAACCAATTGACGGCCATACCGGCGGAGCTGAGCCAGTTGTTGAAATTACAGGCGCTCTACCTTCACGGAAATCCAGGCCTCGAAATTCCCGACGAGATTCTCGGTCCGACTTGGCGTGATGTTATCGAAGGGAAGAAGCCGAAACCTCCCGGTGAGATCCTCAGTTACTATCGAAGCTTAGCGGAGGGCAAGCCTCTCAACGAGGCCAAGTTAATTATGGTCGGACCGGGAGCTGTCGGTAAGACCTCTCTGGTAAAAAGTCTCAAGACCGGAAAATTTTCCCGGACGGAAGGGACCACAGAAGGCATCAAGATCGACGATTGGAGATGTTCTGCCCCCGACGGTGGCAAGATAGAGGTTCACATCTGGGACTTCGGTGGGCAGGAGTTGATGCACGCCACCCATCAATTCTTCTTGACCTCCCGCAGTTTGTACCTGCTGGTGCTGAATCGCCGCCTGGGAGGCAACGACCGCGAAGCCGACTACTGGTTTCGTCTCATTCGCGCCTTCGGAGGCCAGGAAGCTCCCGTGATCGTGGTCTTGAACAAGCAAAAATCGGAGCCTTTTGATGTGAATCGCGGCGATTGGTTGGAGAAATATGGCGGCAACATCCAAGGCTTTGTGGCCACCGATTGTACGGACACGAAATTGATCGCCGAATTGAAGCGGAAGATCCAGGAAGAGCTGCGCCAGATGCAAAGCATCCAGACGCGCTTTCCTCGTCATTGGTTTGCCATCAAGAATCAATTGTCTCAGATGAAATCGGAGTATTTGACGTTCGACGACTATCGTTCTCTCTGCCAGAAATATGGCGAACAGGATCCACAGAAGCAAACGCAACTGGCGGGTTTTCTGCATGAGCTGGGCATTGCTCTCAACTACAAGGATGATCCGCGGCTGCGCTACGCTTACGTGTTAAAGCCAGAATGGGTGACCACTGGTGTTTATGCTCTGCTGCACGCCTTCGTCGCGAGTAAGGGTTTGTTCGCCCGCGCCGAGGCCGAACGGGTATTGGGGGCAAAAGGGTACTCGGTAGAAGCCGCCCACTTTATTCTCGGGCTGATGGAGCAATTTGAGCTTGGTTTCCCGTTGAGGGACAGGCGTAACCGCATCTTGATTCCCCAGCTCCTCGAAGATCAGCAGCCGGTTGAGGCCGGTGCCTTCAATGCGGAGGCCTTGAATTCGAACGCCTGTCTCAATTTTGGCTACCAATATCAGGTTGTTCCCGAGGGGCTTCTGCCCCGGTTGATCGTGCGTACCCATCACCTGAGCCGGCCGGAAACTCGCTGGAAGAGTGGGGTCATTTTGCAGGATCGTGCCGGTAGCTGCAGGGCCTTGGTGAGAGCGAGCGCCACCGAAAACCAGGTGCGCATCCACGTGGTTGGCCCCGAGTTGTCGCGCCGTGACCTGTTGGCGATCATCCGCCACAACTTCGATGACATTCACGCCGACTATGAATTTCACCCGGAAGAGCTCGTCTATTCGCCTCAAGCCCCCAACCAGCCTTTTCGCCTTAAAAAATTGGAATCGCTGATCCAGAGTGGCGAGACCCTGAGAAAGGAGGTCCTTATCGATGGGCGGGTGATAGAGGTTAATCTTCCAAATGTATTGGAGCCGGTAAATTCGCTCTTAGAGCCGCTCAAGCTTTTTTTGAGTTACGCGCACAAGGACGAGAAATATCTACAGGAACTGCGTAAAGATTTGAAGTTGATGGAGCGCGACGGCCTGGTGCGGATATGGTCCGACCACGCGCTGACCGCGGGGGAAAAATGGGAGCCTCGCATACTGGAGGAGCTGAAGCAGGCGGACGTAATCCTCTGTCAGCTTAGCCGCGATTTTCTTGATTCCGATTTCTGCATGTTGACGGAACTGGATACCGCAATTCAGCGCAAAGAGGAGGGCAGCGCCGAGCTGATTGCCTACCTTCTGAAAGACTGCGGCTGGAGTGAAGTTCCCCGGCTTAAGCAGTTTCAAATACTTCCCAAAGGCATGAAGCCCCTTCAAGCCTGGCGGAGTAACAAGGATGGATACTGGAGAGCCGTTGCCACCGGAATTCGTGAAGTGCTGGAAAAACTCCAGAAAGAAAAATCACCGGATCGCCTTCGACGAGCCGCCGCTCGCGCCTAGTGCGAAATTTTGATTGAGGATGATCGCCAGACAGGTGGCCCACGCCTCAAGCGTTCCATGATTCATAACCTCAACGATTCATGACCTCACGAAAGCTAGGGTGCCCCATCCTTTGTGGAGAGCGCGCTCTTGGTTCTTGCGCTCGGAGCAAAGGGGGGGCTTCGAGAATACCAATAAGATGCAGCCAGCGGCAGCCGCCAGATCCTGAAAAGTTCGCGCTGACGTTCAGAGTTTATGACACTTGGATTTCGCCTTCGAACCGGCTTACAATTTTGTTGAGGTTTGTAAGCATCATGCGTCGTACTTCTGTTCAAATTCTGATTCTTCTCCTTGCCGCACTTTATCCGCTCCTTCTCGGAGCCCAGGAAGGGAGCCAAAGTGCCGCTCCGGACGCTGTTGCCACTTCGCCGCTTACATCGCCTTCCACCCCCGAGGCGCAGGACGCATGGGCGAAGGGCCAGGAGTTTCTCTTCCGCAAGCACGATCCCGCCGCTAGCATTGAGAGTTTCCGCAAAGTTGTGGAACTTGAGCCGGCCTTCGTTCCGGGCTACATTTTGCTGGGGAACGCCTGCCTGCAAGCGCAGGATCTGGCCCAGGCCAAGTCGGCCTATGAGAAGGCCGCAAAACTCGAGCCTGGGAATTCGGTGGCATTCTTAGGCATCGGATCGGTGCTCAACCAGCAACATGAGTGGCTGGCTGCACAAAAGCCTCTTCAGCGCAGCCTGGAACTGAAGCCCGATTCCGCGGAAGCCCACTATGAGATGGGCCGGAGCCTGGTGGCGCAGGGCCGCCTCCAGGACGCCGAGCCGTATGTGCGTCGTTGTATTGAGATCAACAAGGACTATGCCGTGCCTCACATTCTCATGGGCGATCTCTACCTTCATCTGCATCGCAACGTGAATGCCGCGCTCGGAGAGTATCAGCAGTACCTCCAGTTGGAACCGCATGGGGCGGCGGCGCAGTCGGTGAAAGACATCATATCCCGCCTGGAAAAGCTGCAAGATCAGAAGTGAAGATCAGAAGTAAAGACCAGAAATAGCAGATAATATTCATTCCATTCAATCCATCTGAATTTCCTCTTCCATCTCGCCTGCATCCCCTACGTGATTTAAGGTGGCCATCAAAGGTGCTTGAGCGACGAGTGGAAGCGTGGCCTTTCAGAGTGTGCTTGAGAAATCAAGAAATCACCCTATCGCGATCACAAAAGCTTGCATACGAAATCTACTTATCACGGGAAAGTGGGTGCCCCATCCTTTGTGGAGAGCGCGCTTTTGGTTTTGGCGCTCGGAGCAAAGGGTGGGTTCCGAACACTTGTTCTCAATACAAGCTCTCAAGCCCCTGCAGAGGATATAGGATGTTTTGGGCGCTACGTGGCTCCGCTTCCATGTGCCGCCAGCTATGATCTTTAGTTCTTTGAGGAGACTTCTTCCATGAGCCGAATGCTCGGCCTTTCGATGTTGTTCTTCATTTTCTCGAACGTGGCGCTAGCCCAGTGGGAGTTGCAAAGCACAGCCCCGAATGGAGCGGCAGGGGACGCATCTCTGCGCGGCATCAGCGCGGTTTCCGCCAAGATTGCCTGGGCCAGCGGATCGAAAGGAACCGTCCTTCGCACCTTGGATGGGGGAAAACATTGGGAGAAGCTGACCGTTCCCGGAGCCGAGTCTCTTGATTTTCGCGATATTCAGGCGTTTGGCGGCCGTACGGCTTTCATTCTGGCCGCCGGTCCCGGCGAGCAATCTCGAATCTACAAAACCGAAGACGGCGGGAGCCACTGGCAGCTTCAGTTCACCAACGCCGAGCCCAAAGCTTTCTACGACTGCTTCGCTTTCTGGGATCATGAGCATGGCATAGCCTGGAGCGACCCTGTCAATGACCGCTTTCTACTGCTGTTCACATCCGATGGCAGCGCATGGAAGCCCCTTGTTCCCGACATCCTTCTTCCCGCGCTTCCCGGTGAAGGTGGGTTCGCCGCCAGCGGCACCTGCTTGATCGCCCAAGGCAAGGAAGATGCCTGGTTTGTCACCGGCGGCTCGGCGGCCCGTGTCTTCCATTCGGCGAATCGCGGCCGCACCTGGAGCGTCGTAAAAGCGCCGCTCGTCAGCGGGAAGCCGAGTCAAGGCATCTTCTCCATCGCGTTTCGCGATAACAAACACGGCATCCTTGTGGGTGGCGACTATCAGGACCCCAAAGCCGCATCGGGAAATGCAGCCTTGACTGAAGACGGTGGCGAGACATGGAAGCCCGCTGAAAAAGGCCCATCCGGATATCGCTCCGCAGTGGCATTCATCGGGGGCGCTTCGTCGCTGACGGCGATAGCCGTGGGCACTTCCGGCTCCGACTATTCCGTGGACGGCGGCAAAACCTGGCAGCCGCTGGATCAAAATGAATACAACGCGTTCAGCCCGGCGGGCCGCACCGGATGGGCCGTAGGCCCCCATGGACGCATCGCCCGCCTCACGAAGGTGCCGGCAAAGTAAAGACGTTGGCAAAGTAACGAAGCTGGCAAAAGTAAGGTGCTAGCTGAATGAAAGCCCGGCAGAGACCTGATTCGTTGCGCGCTTTTGAACAAGGGTAAGTTGAATCGAACTCGGACCTGAAAAACCGGGTCTGAAAAATCGTTAAATTGTAAAATTCTTAATTGAAGGGAGTACAAGACGGTGCTGGACAAGAGCTTCGCAAGAGAGTTCGCTGCCGACTGGATCGAGTCGTGGAATAGCCACGACCTCGATCGGGTTCTCGCGCACTATACAGACGACTTCCAGATGTCCTCGCCGCTCATCGCGCAGATTGCCGGGGAGCCTTCAGGAAAGCTGAAAGGAAAGAAAGCAGTGGGCGCCTATTGGGCCAAAGCCATGTCGCTCAATCCGAACCTGCACTTCGAGCTGGCAAATATCTTGGTCGGCGCCCACAGCGTAACCATTTATTACAAGAGCTCGCGGGGTATGTCCGCCGAAGTTCTCGTCTTTGGCGAAGGAGAGAAGGATACGGGAAAAGTGGTGGAAGCCTTCGCTCACTATGCCGCTAACGATTCAGCGAAAGGCTGAAAGAAAATTGGGTTTTATTCTAGCGCGGGGCAAAGTCGACGATGAAACATGTTCCTCGCGGTTAGGCTTTCGGCTACCGTAGAAGAGAGCAGCCTTAAGGCGCACGATTATTAATGGGGTTCCATGTTTTCCATGGCGACAAGAGTCCGTTCTACCGCGCTCATTACTTATCTACAGTGGAAGAGTGCCGCTTCAGCCGCGCGATAAGGTGCTCCACCCACAGCCGCGCTTTTAGCGCCTGCTGTTTTTCTACGGGCTTCTAGAGATTGATGCTTCCGGCTATTGAAGTGTGTTGGGTTTTTGTTTTCTGGGGAAAAACCCGCTGGGATATTTGACTCGGAGTATTCCTGAAATCTGTTCACTGCGGAGTTCCATACGATTTCGAGAGGCCAGTCTTCGGTTTCTCCGTTTGGGCTGATGAAGCGCACGTGCAAGAAGAATGACCCATCGGAACTCGGTTCGCTCGAGTATTCAATTCGATAAACGGCTCAAGTCATCCGAGTCGTCGATAGAATCGATGCCGACATACCCAGCCGGATTCCGTATCGCCTTCTGGTCACCTATTAGCTCCATTTTCCATTGAAGATCGTTCTTATGAAGATGGTTCTTATGAAGAATGATGAACTTCGAAACGGGAATTCCCCATTCTGTCTGCTCAAAACCATTCAGCCTTACCACTCCAAGAGCTGCAAGTTCCTGAGGCTGGGAAATAGGTCCGCAGAGGACCATCTCGCCTGCCGCGCCGAGCGCTCCGTTTCACGGCATCTTCGCACGATTTCCGTTGTTCATGAGAGACGGCATAAGTCGGTTGATGGGATGCGGAAGACTGCGAATTTCGGCTGTCCCGATGGTCCTTGCAAGCAGAAGCGGAGAGAATCTCCAAAGAAGTGATGAGGACGAGGATGCAGGTTCTAATGGAGCTCATTGACCCACTTGGTCGATAAACTCTTGAAAATTCCGGCCTCGAGGTTGTGTCATAGAAATATCCATTCCCACAAATGGAACCATCACAACTGAATTATTGGAGCGTTTATCGAAAGCGTACGCCTCGCCGCCGCCATTTGAGCCGAACAGAAACAGATCGGGAGCATTATTGGATACCTCGTATGCAGCATTCAGTTTGATTAACTCTTCAACCGGCCAAAGAATTGTATATCGGCGATATATTATCCGGTTCCAACTACAGCGCTGGTTTCATATCGCCGCCAACGGCCCTCCCTGGTGCGGAAGCATGCTACACAAAAAGCCTGCCAGCTTGGCGATACTCAATTTCATTATCTATATAGATATTAACGTCGATGCTAACTTCCAGCAATTTCTCTCCGCGCGCGCTGCCACAACCGGATGCTGCGTTCTTATCGCCATTTTGCGGCTTGGTTGGATCGTTACGAGTTCACAAAAGTCTTAAGGTTGAGCATATGATAAGGGAAATAACGGGGGCTGCTTGGCTGCTCGTTGTCGCAAGTTCAAGATTACGCTGTCGTCAAAGTGATCTGGTAACGCAGAGAGGAACTTAATGTCTTGCTCTTCTCGGTGCTGCTCTGCCTGCATCAAAGGATGCCTAGCAATCCTATCGTCTTTAGCGGCGGTTGAAATGATCGACGGCTCTAATCCACTCAGATATAAGTAAAGGGAATCTCTTGCAAGAACCAAAACGTTAACAATCGATTCAAAGTTACTCGTTGAAATAAAATCTAAAATGTCGACCATTACAAGAACTGCATTCAAAGCATGTGAAGTTAGTTCATGGGTGAACTCTTCAGTATCAGGCGCAGAATCAATACAATTATCATTTAATATTGGATCGATAGTACCCCCCAGTAGAGCAAACCAAGCTGCATCTCTAGCTTGCAAATAGCAGAGGTCATCAAACCCTGTATCTCTAGAAAAAATAATCAAACTCGGTAGCATCCTTTCAAAGAGCAATAGACCAAGTGCGAGCTGTTTTTTTGAAGAAAGAGCCGATATGGATGTTGTGGAAACTAATGAGCTTTGTGTGGTCATTATTCCTAATTCCTATTGATAATATTTATGGTATCACTTTGTCTTTGAGCGCACTCAGGGCTTTTATGCCGGCTGCTTTCAGATAGTCCCAGCATCCTTGACAAATACCTCGGCTGGCAGCTGTGCCAGTTGGAGTAAGTCCCATTTGCTCTGCCGTCCTTGCACCTGTTATTTCTGCATGCCCTGGTCCCTCGGCTGCGACCTCACCTTCCCGAAGAAGGCCCCGTACAGCGGGGCGCAAAGCATTTTCGCTTGAACTGACTATGGTAGTTCCTTCTTTCGTCTCTGTAACAGCAATTGTGACAAAATTCTTTGTTTTTCCCATAGCATCGGCTAGCTCTGTCGCGCGTGCAGCCGAACCAAGACCTAAAGGAACTACACTGCCAATTTGTATTTCTGGATATGCCAGGTTGGGATATAAAATTCCCCATAGGGCCCTTGACTGGGCCTCTTTAGCAGCTTTTTCTGCAGCTATTTGGGCGCCGGTCTTCCATCCTCTGAATGACGTAGCGTTATCAAGTTTTTCTAGAAAATTTCTAATTTTATCCTCAAGCTCCTGTTCTTGATCGTCAAATTCCTTCCGTCGTTGTTCTGAGCTCTGATTTTGAGGATCTTGCTGGAGAACGAGATGTCCATCCGGATCGACTTTTGTCGTCGGAATATCGCGCACATATTCGTATAGATTCAACGACTGCGGATCGGCAAACTCCGCATAGGGTACGTTAGCTGCCTTGGCCGCCCAATCCGGTGTGACAAATCGTCCTACGCCGCTGGAATAATACCGCGCTCCGAAATAATCCAGGCCGGTTTCTGCATCCCGCTCTTTACCGGTGAATTTGTAATGGTTGGCGGTGAGTTCGGAATTGTATTCTTCACCATAGGGCAGGAACGTTCCCTGCCACACCGGCATGCCAAAGCCATCCGTCATCAGGCGCGAGCTTCCGATCTGGTCGTCGTGATAGAACGTTGTGGTCAAGATCGGAATTGTCCCGAGGCTCTTGCGCACTTCATACGATAGGCCACTGATGCCGCTGGTGGCGCCGGGCGTCAGTGTTACCGTTTCTTCATGCGTCCAGAACGGACGAACGGAGCCGTCGGCGCTCGTGAGCACCGCGCTATCAAAGAAGAGATCCCAGGCTCCCGCCGCCGTCGAGGGGTCGAGATGGAAGCTCACCAGATTGATCGTTTTGCCGGCAAAGCTGCTGAGATCCACCGTGCGGAAGTGAGTTACGTTCTCAATGCCGTCGTTGGCCACCGGCTGGCCGTCAGAGTCGTTCACCTGGCCCAGCATTCCCGTCCCGTCGGTGAAGCTGATGTACATGCCGCCGTGGACGCCGGTGGGCTGGTATTGCTCGAAGATCAGCTTGTCTCCCGAACGGATCACGTAGCCGTTATAGCCCTGTGCGTAGGGCAAGAGGAAGTCGGCGTACTGCGATCCGCAACTGGAGCAATTCACTCCGTGCAGATGCAATTCATTGTCGTAGGTATAGGCCATGGCGATGCGCTTGCCATTGGCAAAGATGTAGTCGCTCCACAGCCCATTGCTCACATTGCGCTCGGCGATGATCTCACCGCCGAAGGAGATGTATTCCGTGCTGCCGGACGCGGTGTCCTTCCGCACGCGCTCGCCATTTGAGTCGTAGGTATAGGTGGCGGTGCCACTGTCCACGTTGACTAGGCGGTTTGCCCCATCGTAGATGTAGGCATGCGCCTTGTCGTTAAGCAAGTTGCCCGCTGCGTCATAGCTGTAGCCGACGAGGCGATTGTTGCCGTCGGCCTGGAATTGGTGGGAAAAGCTGGAGCCGGAGCTCACGTTTTGCTGGGTGAAGTTGCCCCAGGCGTCGTAGACGTAGCTGTTGCCCCATCGCGACTCTCCGGCGGTGGCCAGGCGATTCAGAGAGTCATAGGTAAAGGTCTGGGTATAGGCGGAGCTAATTTGGTCAGCCACGCCCAGCAGATCGCCGTTGTTATTGCTTGTTCCGTAGTTGAAGACGTGGTTGGCAAAAGCTCCCAGATTCGAAGATACAACGCTTTTCTGCTGCAACTGCAGGCGGTTGTTGAGAGCCACGTTTTCATCGGTGGGATTGCCGAGACTCACCAATAGTGGCGTTCCGTTGGGAGAGAAATTGGCATCGGGAGCATTCCAGTAGTAGAAAGTGCCGCCCGGTGGAGCGGCGCCCTGATACTGGGTAAACTGCACCTGGTTGAGCCGGTTGGCGGTGTTGTAGCGGAAGCCCACCACTCTGGTATCGGGATAGGTCAACGAGGTCATGTTGCCCGCCAGATCGTAGGCGGCGGAAATGTGGTACGTGGAGAAATTCGGAGCGCAACTGGAAGGGATGCACTCCCACTCGTTGATGGTCCGGCCCATGCTGTCGTAACTGAAGACGGTCCCCTGAATATAGGGCTGGCCGAAATTCTTGAAGGTGGTGGCGGAACTCACCCGGCCGATGGTATTGACGAGCGCATTGCCCCAGCCCGAGGTTTCATCATAGCCATAAAGGACGATAGGAGTACCGTCGCTGTGGCTCGTCTCCGTCAGGCGATTGAGAGCGTCGTAAGCGTAGGTCGTGGTGACGGTGGCGCTTCCGGTTTGATTCTCCGCGGGCGCGGTCTTCTGCGTCAGGTTGCCGTTTGCGTCGTATTGGTAGCCGATCGTGCCGGATTCGGGATTCATGGCGGTCAACAGGCGGGAGAGCGAGTCGTAGGTGAACGTCCTGCTGCGCCACTGCGTGCTGTCCGAAGGCGAAGAGCCCTTTTGATCCACGCGCAAAAGGTTCCCCAAAGCGTCATATTGATAGTCGGTCTCATAGTTCAGCCCGGCGGGATCTTCGAAAACGCTGGTAAGCCTCCCAAGCGCATCGGAGCAGCTCTTGCGCGACTTGCCGGCCTCGTCGGTCGCAGTCGTGCAATTGCCCGAGTATAGAACTCGCCCAACGCTTCCATCCGGCTGCGTGGTTTGTGTGACACGGCCCAGTGCATCGTATTGCGTTTGGGTCACACCGTCGGTTGCCGCCGTGCCGCTGCGGTGGGGATTGCTGACGCTGTTCTGGTGGCCGGCAGCGTCGTAGCCGATGTCGATAAGATCGGCGCCCGCCGGATCGGAGTTAAGCTGGGTTTGTTGCGTTCTGCCAAGGCCGTCGTAAACGGTCGTCCCTGTCACGCTATGGGCGCTATCGAGCTTGACGCTGGAGACAATAGTGAAGGGAAGAGTCGCCTCATTGTAGGTGAGGGATGTTTGTCCGCCGCCTCCAGTGGTTTGAACGAGCGGCCTGCCCATGCCATCGTACGTGAGGCTCTTGTAGTCGGGATGCCC
>Ga0209060_10001372_pt1 | contig 27189 bp, 26 predicted proteins | sample Coa_R1_8_FD_187155 | JGI IMG/M metagenome (GOLD analysis project Ga0209060, IMG submission 187155) | Surface soil microbial communities from Centralia Pennsylvania, which are recovering from an underground coalmine fire - Coalmine... | ecosystem: Environmental > Terrestrial > Soil >...
TGAACGGAGACACATTCCACTGCATCTCGCCATACTGCGAAGAAAACAACGTGATCTCAACAACAATCCCGCGCCGCGAAGCCTCCGCCAGAAAGTCATGCAACCGCGAAAAATACTCCGGATTCCCCTTCTCCAGATCAAACTTGTTCCCGCCGCCGGCATACCCTGGCTCGGAACTCCGCGCCCAAGGACCGACAAACCGACCCTCCGCCGGCGCCAGATCATTCCTTAAGATCCCAAACGACTTCGCCGGAACCTCCACATACGATCCGCCAAACAACCGCGTGTAATTCAGACCATCGGCTTCGATCGTTGCCAGATACTTGTGATAATCGAAGTCGCCATTGAACACCGCGCCATAATGCTCACCGCTCCCCACAAGCGCGGCCGCCCGATCTTGATATAAGAAGTAATGCGGATTCTTAGGATGCAGCGAAATGGGACGCTCAGCATTCTGCTGTGCGCAAGTCGGCATGCGCGCCATAGAAAAACACAAGACGAAGACGATCTTCGAATGAAGGAACACGATACGAGCCTCCAGCCACTTGTCATCCTGAAGCGCGCTTTTTGCGCGCGGAGGACCCATGCACTCCAGCCCGACCACGGACGCGTATGCAAACCACAGCCGCCAATCGAGCGCCTAGAGCATACAGCGCACATACAAGAATTGTCAGTTTTGAAGATTTCTGCTTAGAAAGGTTTCGCGACCAACACGTAAACAAGCACCACAATGCAGAGCGTCAGAACGAGCAACGACAACTTCTCCATCTTCATGGTGTCTTTTTTCATTGTCGTTTCGTTCTCCATAACGACACCAGTTTGACGCAACTCCGCCCCCTTGAAAATGGCTCCACCGTGGGTGGCACACCGGTAACATAACCAAAGTTCCGCCCGCATCTACATGAAAATGGGTGCCCCATTTCTGGCGCACCGTTTGCGCGAGAAGTGGGGATTTTGACTTGCCCCGATGGATCCTACATGTGGCGCGGACGCCCCGCCCGCGATACCGTCAACGAAGCGCAGACAATCCCGGGAAACTGCCGCCGACGCCCGTGGAAGAGCGGCGCTTCAGCGCCGCGTCCAAGGCCTCAAATCAGGGGGCTTTAGCCCTCGTCCCCACCTGAACTAAACTACGATGTTCCGGAGAACGACTCATGCCCTGCACAAGACTGACCCTCATCTCGTTCGCACTCTTAATCTCCACTGCGCTAGCCTTCCAGGCCAGCCAGATCGCCACCTCGCACCTCATCAATCCAGACGAACTGGTCAAGATCCTTCAGTCCTCCAAAGGAGAAAAGCCCCTCCTCATCCACGTCGGATCCCATGTCCTCTACGCTCAGGCCCACATCCCCGGCTCCGAGTACATCGGCCCGGCCTCTGATGCAGCCGCGCTTCAGCGTCTCCGCGCCCGCCTCGAATCCCTGCCGCGCAACAAATTCATCGTCATCTACTGCGGATGCTGCCCCTGGACCCACTGCCCCAACATGAAGCCTGCCGACGACGCCCTCCACGCCATGGGCTTCACCAACGTGAAGTCCCTCTACATCGCCAACAACTTCGGCACCGATTGGGTCGACAAAGGCTACCCTGTAGCCAAAGGAGAATAGGTGTAAGTGGGGATATCCGCCATCGATTGCCCTGAGTGAAGTCGAAGGCACTGTCAGCGAAGCGGGAACGAACGCCAACCCACAGAGTACCGACCGCATGCGAAACAACCTGATCCTCGGACTCTTAATCCTGATCGCAATCGCAGGAGCCTACGTCTACAGTCGCCGGACCGCGAGCCCAATCCCATCAGCCACCCAATTGCGCCCCGCGCCCGACTTCACTCTCAAGCAGCTCTCCGGGGAACCGCTTACTCTATCGAGCTACCGAGGCAAAGTAGTTCTACTCGACTTCTGGGCGACCTGGTGCGCGCCGTGCCGCGAAGAGACCCCCTTCTTCGTCGACCTGCAAAACAGATACGGCCCTCAAGGACTGCAGATCATCGGCGTCTCCATGGACGACACTCCCGACCCCGTCCCCGCTTTCGTTCAAGAATTCAAAATGAACTACCCGGTCGTGATGGGCAATGCGCAGATCGGTGAACTCTATGGCGGAGTCCTCGGCCTGCCCATCGCTTTCCTGATCGACCGCGAAGGCCGCATCCAATCCAGGCACATGGGCGCCACCGACGCATCGGTCTTCGAAAAAGAAATCAGAGCGCTCCTATCGTCGACGAAGTGAACGAGCCGATTCTCAGAAAGATCTAAATATGAGCTCGACGAGATGGGTGCCCCATTTCTCGCGCGTCTTTTGCGCGAGAAGTGGGGATTTTGTACCGTATCTGAGAAAGCGGCTGCCCCACCCTTCGCGCTTTTCAAAGGGTGGGAAGATCGACCCTTGGGACATCCACAGTAACTACCTCCGCCCATACTCCGTCACCTTCCCATCCACCACCGCCGCGACATACTTCCCAGAGAGCAGATCCCGCACCTGCACCACCCGATGCCCCTCTCGCGCCAGCTGTCCCCAGCGGCTCGGTTTCTCCGGATTCTGCTCAATCGCCTGATACTCCACTCCATCCATCACAAACCGCACCGTCCGAAATCGCCGCGCCCCAGTCCGCATCACCCGCAGAGTTTTCCCGCCAACGCTGACCTCTCCCGAAGTCATCATCTGCTCCGCCACCGATTTCAAAAGTTCTTGATCAAGCATTGCGGTGATGTATGTGCGCTCAGGGACGTTTCTCTGAAATCTTGTCAATAGGCAGAAACTACACGATTGACTTTAACTCCATGCAATCACGCCAAATATAAAGCCGGAATCGATGTTACATTTACCCCTCCCAACTTGATATTCTGAATATATAGAGAAAAATTCAGCAAGAAGGCGCGGCCCATGGTCGCGCCTTTTGTGTTTCAGGGACAGGGGCGGGGCGTGCACAGGGTTAAGTACTGGGAGAAATTCAAGACTTTTAAAGAGCGCGGCGAATGGGTCGAGCTGCAATTCATGGCAGCGGCAGCCCAGCGCTGCTTCGCCGTCAGCAAGCCCTGGGGAGACACGAAAGCCTACGACGTCGGCATCGAACACCAAGGCAACTATCTACGGGTGCAGGTCAAATCCACCACCATGCGTTCCGGCGCAGGATATCTCTGCCAGTTCATGCCGAATCATCTGAAAAAGTGTGACTACTCGCTCGATCAGATCGACCTCTTCGCCGCTTATGTGATTCCAGAAAACGCCTGGTATCTGATCCCGGCAGTGCTGCTGCTGGGCAAGCGAAGAAAGTGGATGGCCATGCTGTGCCCCATCACGATGCCGAAGAAAAAGGCCTGCTACTGCTACGAAGGCTATCGCGAAGCGTGGAACTTGCTGAAGAAGAATAGAGCTGCGCTGCTACAGTGCGGACCGATCAGACCTACGCTTTAAAAGGTACGGCCAACAGTCGTGCCATCAGCTTTCGCCGCGAACCCAGCGAGCAGCGTGGAAGAGCGGCGCTTTCCAGCGCCGCGTAAGCGCACAGAGAGATTTTGGCTTTAGCCGCTGGAGACAACCACGAACCGGGAAGGGCGCGAGTTCACTCGCGTCGTCAGCACCGCAAGGCCCGCCCGGCTTCAGCTGCTGAGGAAGGCTACAGGGAGCGTGGAGTCTGCTGAAAAAGAGTAGAGCTGAGCTGCTGGAGTGCGGACCGATCAGACCTCCGCCTTGAAAGGCGCGGCCGACAGTCGTGCCATCAGATTTCGCCACGAACCCAGCGAGCACTGTGGAAGAGCGGTGCTTCCAGCGCCGCGTAAGCGCACAGAACGATTTGGGCTTTAGCCGCTGGGGGCGTCAGCGAGGGTCGAGAAGCTTGCGGAACATGTATCGCAACCCCGGTGAAACGCGGATTACTTGAATCGCCGGAACAATAGCAGTCGAGCAGCTTTCGCGACTATCTGCTCGATAAAACCGGTCCCGTGAAGCTGAACGTGGGCTGGAGAGGGATTTCGTTCCGCGATCGCGCCGCATAGCGCTGCATTCAAAATCTCTCGCTGTCGGCAGAGGTATTTTCAAAGGGCAGCGTGGTGAGGCCGACCGCTCATCGGCGCTGGCGCGCCGGGGGCGAAGGCCACCCTACACAAGAATCTGGGGAGGTCTAGGGTCGCCCTAGTGCTTCGTTGGCTTCTTCCTTAATTGACGGCTTGCTGCATTCTACATTCTTCCGTCGATAGTTGACCGCGACTCCTCGTCCGAATATTGCAGGAGCGCTCGGATCAGCCGGATCGGGCATTTCGTTAAGTCCGCCGGAAGAGGGGAAAAATTTATGAAATCACTTAGCAGCTTACTGATAGGGATGGCGCTTGCCATTACCCTTGCCTGCACGAGTACAAAAGCTCCCGATGTTACGGACAACGTCCGGCACGGCCTGGATAGTGCTGGATTGTCGGATGTGCACGTCAGCCAGGATCGCGACAAGAACGTGGTGACGTTAACGGGCGACGTTGCGACGGACGACGACAAGGCGCGCGCCGAATCGATCGCCAAGTCAGAGGCTGGTTCGGCCGTCGTGGCAGACGAGATCGGCGTACGCCCGAAGAGCGACGACGGCACCGCCAAGAAGGTTGATTCGAAACTCGATGACGGCATCGACAAGAATCTTGAAGCGATGCTGTTGGAGCACAAAATGAATCGGGCTGTCAGCTATGACGTGAATAACGGAGTGGTGACGCTGAAAGGAAAGGTTCCGTCGCAGGGTCAACGCGCGAATGTGGAGAAACTCGCGCAGCAGGGCCGAATGTAAAGCAGGTTGTGAACGAGCTTGAAGTTAAGAACCGGAGTGCGACTTCGACGAAGTAATCCGACGAAGAAAGTTGCCCCACTCTTGGCAAAATCAGCCAGAAGTGGGGCATCCACTTTCCGCTCATTTTCGAGCAAAAAGCACCACGGGCCATCTTACGCGTTGACACGCCGGGGCGGACGATGGCGTCCGCCCCTACACAACCAGCTACTACTTTGCAGGAACGAAATCGAACTTGCCGGAAGATTCTTCGTAAAAGACGGCGCCTTCTTTCTTATCTCCGCCGCTCCAGTGTTTGTGGCCTCCCGGAACTCGCAGGAAGTCACCCGGGCCGACACGCTTTTCGCCCGCGTCGTCTTTGTACAAATAGGCACCTTTGACGACGACAATCCAGACGTCGTTGGTGTGAGTGTGCATCCCTGCATCGTAGCCGGGCACAAACTTGCTGAATGTTCCGTGCGCGCCAGCGTTTGCATCGCCCCAAAGTGGCGTCGTTGAAACATTCGTGTTGCCAGGCTGCATAGGGCTGTAATTTGCATGGCTTGAGTCAACGAAGGTGACTTTGTCACCTTGCTCTTGTCCCTGGAGCCGTCCGATGGACCAGGCCGCAACCATCGCTACAACGATTACCACCATCAACAGTGAACGTCGCATCACGTCCTCCTTTTGGCAGTTTCTGCTTGCGAACAGAAGCCGACGCATTCTACACGGCAGTGAGGTAGGAACCTAGGACGTTAAAGATTGGGTATGTGGGATTGAGCGTCGAGATTCCGCTTCGCATGCGTCAGGCCTGAAAAATGAAAATCCCCATTTCTTTCGAGATTTTTGGCCGCTACTGAATCAGCGTGCCGCCGTTTCCGCCGTTTGGTTCTTCTTCTGGCGCAATCACCACCGCTGCCGCTACCTTGTCTCCCGGCTCCATGTTCAGGAGGCGGACGCCTTGGGCGTTGCGGCCTGATTCGCGGATTGTGGTTGAGTCCATGCGGATGATTTTGCCGTAGTGGCTGATCAGCATGACCTCGGACTTCTCGTCGACCTGAGCGATGCCGACAACTTTGCCGACACGCTCAGTGGTCTTGAGGTTGATTACGCCTTTGCCGCCGCGATTGGTGAGGCGGTATTCGTCGGCGGGCGTGCGCTTGCCGAAGCCGTTTTCCGTGACAGAGAGGATCAGGTCGCCTTTCACGGTGACGTCGAGGACTTCCGGCTCTCCTTCAACTTTCTCCTTGGCTGGGGCAGGTGCTCCCGGCTTCGTCGTGGTCGCCATGCCGATTACGTAATCGCCCTTTTCGAGGTCGATGCCCCAGACGCCGTAGGCGCCACGGCCCATTGGACGCACGTGGCTCTCGTCGAAGCGGACGGCCATGCCCTCATGGCTGGCGAGGAAGATGATCTGGTTGCCGTCAGTGATGCGGCAGGCTATGAGTTCGTCTCCCTGCTCGATGCCGATGGCCATGATGCCGTTCGAGCGTACGTGCATGAACTCGCGCACCTCGGACTTCTTCACCAGGCCGTTACGTGTAGCAAAGAAGACGTATTTGTTTTCTTCTTCGAGATTGCGCACGGCGACAATGGTCTGCAGTTTTTCGCCAGGTTGCAGGCCGACGAGGTTGCCGATGTGCTTGCCTTTGCCGGCAGCGCTAATATCAGGAATCTCGTAAACCTTCAGCCAGTAAACGCGGCCAGTATTGGTGAAGATCAGAATGTAAGCGTGGGTCGAGACGATGAAGAGATGCTCGACGAAGTCCTCGTCGCGCGTCTTCATGCCGGTACGGCCCGTGCCTCCGCGGCGCTGCATGCGGTAGGTGGAGATCGGCGTCCGCTTCATGTAGCCGGAGTGGCTGACGGTCACCGCGACCTGCTCGTCGGCGATCAGGTCTTCGAGGACGATTTCTGCCGCTTCGTCTTCGATGCGCGTGCGGCGGTCGTCTCCGTAGAGCTTCTTTACTTCTTCGAGCTCTTTGATGATGACGGCGCGCAACTTCTTTTCGGAGCCGAGGATCGATTCGTATTCGGCGATGTTGTCGCGGACCTCTTTCAACTCGTTCGAGATTTCGTCGATCGAGAGTTTGGTCAGGCGATGCAGCTGCAGTTCGAGGATGGCATCAGCCTGCTTCGCAGTGAACGGCTTTTCGGGATCGACTTTCGGCGCGCGCCCGGTGATGTTGATGTCGATCTTCTTGCCGCCGAAGTACTGCACCAGGTTTTCGCGGGCATCGGCGCGGTTGGCGCTGCCGCGAATGATGGTGATGACGTTGTCGAGATGATCGAGAGCCTTGAGATACCCTTCGAGGATGTGCTCGCGATCTTTCGCCTTGGCGAGCAGGTAGGCAGTGCGGCGGCGGACGACGTCGACGCGGTGCTCGATGAAGTACTTGATGGCCTGGATCAGGCCCATCTCGCGCGGCTGGCCGTTGACCACCGCGAGCAGGATCATCGAGAACCCTTGCTGCATCTCCGTGTGCTTGAAGAGCTGGTTGAGGACGATCTGAGGTTCAACTCCGCGCTTCAGTTCGACGACGATCCGCATGCCGTCGCGATCGGATTCGTCGCGAACGTCGGAGATGTCTTCGATTTCCTTGTCGTTAACCAGCGCCGCAATGCGCTTGATCAGGTTCGCCTTGTTCACCTGATATGGAATCTCGGTGACAATGATGGCCTGGCGATCTTTGGTGATGTTCTCAATCGCGGCCTTGGCGCGCATCATGAAGCGTCCGCGGCCGGTACGGTAGGCTTCGAAAATTCCGGAGCGGCCATGAATCATGCCAGCTGTCGGGAAGTCCGGGCCTTGCACAAACTTCAGAATTTCCGCAAGCTGCGCGTTCGGATTGTTCACCAGCGTGATGGTAGCGTCGACGATCTCCGTCAGATTGTGTGGCGGAATCTTCGTCGCCATGCCGACGGCGATTCCGTCGGAACCATTGATCAGTAGGTTCGGAATGCGTGCGGGAAGAACGTCAGGCTCAACTTCGCTGCCGTCGTAGTTGTCGTGGAAGTCGACGGTTTCTTTGTCGAGATCTTCGAGCAGCGCGGTGGAAACCTGCGCGAGCTTCGCTTCGGTGTAACGATCGGCTGCCGGAGGATCTCCATCGACGGAGCCGAAATTTCCCTGCCCAAAGATCAGCGGGTAGCGCATCGACCAGTCCTGCGCCAGCCGGACGAGAGCGTCGTACACGGCGAGGTTGCCGTGCGGGTGGTACTTGCCCATCACGTCTCCGACGATGCGGGCGCACTTGCGCGTAGCCCGATTCGGATACAACCCCATCTGCTGCATCGTGTAAAGGATGCGGCGGTGGACGGGTTTTAACCCGTCACGGACGTCGGGGAGAGCGCGGCCGATGATGACCGACATTGAATAGTCGAGATACGAGCGGCGCATCTCCTCTTCAATGTTGACGGGTTGAATGTTCAGCGCGCCGTGGCCGTTGCCATCGGGCGGAGGTGTCAAGGGGAGTTCAGGATTCTGGTCGTCAGGCATAGTGAGTTATGAGCCTTGAGCCGCGAGCTTTGAGCTTTGCGTATCGGCGCGCAAGTTCCTGCTTTGACTGCGGCTAAGTAATTGCATTTACAGGATGTTATCTGCCCTGGGAACTTTGTTGATTATAGCATGTTTTCGGGCGGTTTCGGTGTGTCAGAAGGCGCGCGGGAGTTCGGAAAGTCAATGGGTTACACGTGTTGCTTCGAGGTAGAGCGAATGTGGTCGAATTGAAATATCTCGGTGCATGCGAGCTTTCTTTCGCTCCTACGGAGCTTGCACATCCTAATTGGATTTCTTTCCCACGCCTCACGGCGTGGGCTGCATTCTTTCGCCGCTTTGCGGCTGCGCAACTTTCGCGCTTACGGGCCGACGATGACTTCGTTTGAGGAGGATGGGATTCGGAATGGATGGGGGCGACCGCTGTTGGCGGCGATTGTTTCGGGCAAGTTCAGCGTGGAGAGTTCGACGTACTGAATCCAGAATCCGGTCGTCAAATAGTTGGATGTGACGTAGAGGCGCCCGTCAGCGATGGTATATCCGGTAACTTCCTCGCGATGGCCATCGCGGAAAACCAGGATCGCGGGTGAACTTGAGTCAGAGGAGGGCGGATTGTTCGAACGTGTCATCGCCTCTGCTGGAGCCGGAGAATCGATCATCTGCGCTTGATGCGATGGATTACCGCTGACCTGCACGTAACGGTCTCCCTGGAGTTCGATCATGAGTGGCTCAGTCGGAGCGGCCGGAGGCTCGGGTACCGATGCCGCCCGAGGTTGTTGCACGACAACTACTGGAGGCTGGGACGCCACCGGGTATCCAGCGTCAAGGTAGTCCGTGTAAGAAGGATCAAAGAGGCCGAGAGGATAGTATCCGGCGCCGGGAGATGCGAAGCGGCGAATGTGCCCGTTGTGAAAGCCTGACGACCGACCGTTGAAATGAGGTGCGAAGCCCACTCGCTGCCCGGCCATTGTCACCGGAGCGGCCACAAGGAGCGCGAAAGCGAGGCGTTTCATGGATCAGTCCGGCAGCGCATTCGCAGGCAATTGAAAGACGATTCCGTTTTGTTCGTTTTGCTGGCGAGTGCGGTCAAGGTTGAGCTCCGCCAGCGCGACGCGCCGCGAGTGACCCGGCGTCAAGTCGAAGAGTGTATTTCCAACGATGGCGTAGTTGGAGACCTCGAGTTGGTGACCGTCTTTAAAGACAAGAACGGTAGGCGGAGCAGCCGGCGGAGGGTCGGATGCTACCGGGTCTGATGCAACGTCCGCGTGAGCCGCGGGAGGATCGTCAACGGGCGGGACGTAAGAGCGAGCGCCGGAGCCGCGCCGATCGAAAACCGTGGGCCCACCCTGATCATTCGTATCATCTTCGGCCGCATCAGGCGCGTCGGTGTAATCGTTGGAATCGAAGCCATACGGCACCGGGTACGCGTAAAGATACGGTACGAAATTATTGCCATTGCCACGGCGCCGGTGGTTGCCATTGCGAGATCCATTTAGGGCCGGGTGGAAGGGCGTGCCGGCATTTGGTGCAAATCCGCGGGGGCCGAGGGATGTGACGCTGGGCGCAGTGCCGTTAATCGCGCGTCCGCCGAATCCGGGCGAAGTCACAGACGTTGGTGGTGCGTTGATTTGCGCCTGGAGACCGCTTGCGAACAGGAACGTTCCAATCAGAGCAAGGACGAGCGCCGCGGGCGAGAGGCAACTGCGCACATAAGTATGATACTCCAGCGGATGGGCCATGGCGCACCTCCAGGGCGGAACGTTACTCACTTATTGGATTGCGTGAAATCGTTGCGGGACGCGGAATTTGGATAACGTTTTAGTGGGACAAGGGTGGAGGGGTGGGGCATCCCCAACGGAACCTGTTAAGGTTAACAGCACCACTATAATCCTCTGAAAGATGAAATCCTTTTTTCGATTTGCGGTGCTGGCGTTGGTGCTGTTGATCGTGGCTATGATTTCGGGCTTGACGGCCATGCGGTTAGCGATTCATGGGCAGGAGGTCGCTGTGCCGGCACTGGTGGGGCTGACGCCAGGTGAGGCGGAGAAAAACGTTTCGGGTCTTGGGCTACAGATCACCGTTGAGCGTCAGTATTACAGTCCGCAGGTACCCGAAGGCCGCATCATGTCGCAACTTCCGCTGCCGGGGACCAAGGTTCGCCGTGGCTGGCAAGTACGGGTGGCGCAGAGTCTAGGGCCAACTCGAGTCAGCGTTCCGGATGTGACTGGGCAAAGCGAGCATGCAGCCGAATTGAACATCAGGCGGCGAGGGCTGGATGTGGCGTCGATGGCGGCGGTGCCTACGCAACAGATTCCCGCCGATCAGGTTCTGGCGCAAAATCCCACAGCAAACGCGGCGCAATTGATCGCGCCGAAAATCAGCCTGCTGGTAACGACAGGAGCACCGCCACAGGCTTTTGTGATGCCTAGTTTTGTAGGGCAGCCGCTGGGCAGCGTGAGCCGCACGCTGCAGGATGCTGGGTTCCGGCTGGGAAATGTAAGTGTGGCGGCGATCGCCGAATCCCCGGGGGATCAAACGAATGCTACTCAGCAGCCGGGAGCGCCGACACCTCCTACTCCACCGGCGCAGGCGACGCCCGCGAGCATCATTCTCTCGCAGGTCCCGGCGGCCGGACAGAAAGTTGTGGCGGGATCCACTGTGAGTTTTGAGGTGCGGTGAGTGTAGCGTTAGCTGGTGCGCGCATAAAGCCACGCTGCCTGTTCGTGATGCCCGCCCTTGCAAAAGACGCAAGGACGGGGCACCCCACCAGTGACGCAGTATCGGAATTTCAAAAGCTGGGCTGCGGGGTCGGTCTCGGGCCTAATGCGAGGCCGGGCCTCGAATTGTAAGTTCTGCCTCGGCCGCTTGATCAGCCAGCATCACGTGGAGTGCGTGATGTGCGGCATCGTAGGTGGTCTTCACCGGATACGCGCTGCCCGATACCTTGGCTTCCGCATGAGCTGAGGGCCAGTCATAGACCACGATCTCGATGATCTTCCACCACGGTGCGTACGATCCCTCGCGCGGATGGAACTTCAGCCGCAGCGCATTGGCATCGGATTCACAGGTGAGCGCTTGCCGCAGATATTTCCCCTGCTGGTACGCGAACGTGTGCCCGTCGTCGAGGTAGAGAGATCCGCTGCAATGGTCGCCCGGGTAGACGCGCAACTCCAACGGCCCACCGGGAGTTTCATCGGTGCTCTGGATCAGAGGCTCCATCGGAATGACGCTGCCACCGCGGACGAACACCGGCAGCGTATCGAGCTTTGGATGCGTCTTGCGCTGCTCCTGATATTTTGTTCCCGGCTTCGCGGTGATTGCGTCGGCGAGAGCAGGCGCGGAAGGCTGGGGCGGCATCTTCTCGCCCGTCCAGAAGTCATACCATGTTCCTGCTGGAAACGAGACGACGTAGTCATCGAGCATCTCTCCAAACGGCGCCGGCGCAACCAGCAAACTTGGACCCAGCAGGAACTCGGTGTCCCAGTGGTCGAAGCCCGGAGCGTTGGGCGAGAAGATCTCCGGAAACTCGAGGAACACCGGACGCATCAGCGGCAAGCCGGTGCGCGAGCTCTCGTCCGCAAGCGCATAAAAGTACGGCAGCAGCTTGTAGCGATTTTCGATGTAACGCCGCCGGAGCGCCTCTTGCTCTGGGCCATTCACCCACACTTCATGCGGAGCTGCACCTTTGACGTAATGATCGCGGAAGAATGGAGAGAACGACGCAAGTTCGACCCAGCGCGTCAGCAGATCCGAAGAAGGGGATCCGTTGAATCCGCCGACGTCCGCTCCCACAAACGGGATGCCGCTCATGCCCAGGTTAAGCACCATCTGCGTCGCCAGGCGAAGATGGTTCCACGTGGCCGAGTTGTCGCCGGTCCAGGTGAAGCCATAGCGCTGTCCTCCGGCGTAGGTGGCACGCGTGAGCACAAAGGGCCGCTCGTCGGGGCGCAGCTTCAGCAAGCCATCATAAGTCGCGCGCGCGTTCTCAAGCCCGACGATGTTATGGATCTCGGCGTGTGTTGCTGTACGCGTGACGAATCCCGGTTCCTCGATGCGATGAACCGTATTCAATGGCATCGTTTTGCCGGGTCCGTTGAACACCGACGGTTCGTTCATATCGTTCCAGAATCCCGAAACGCCATCTTTCACGAATTCGCGATAAAGATTGCCCCACCACTCGCGCGTCTGCGCGCGGGTGAAATCCGGAAAGACGGCAGGTCCCGGCCACACGATGCCGACGAACTCGCTTCCATCAGGATTCTTCACGAACTGGTCAGTGGCGTTACCGCTGTCGTACGGCGTGTATCCCTGATTTGGAGCGTGCGCGATGTGCAGATCCGTGATGTTGACGAGGTGAAAATGCTGTTTGCGCAGATCAGCAACGAGGGCCGGGAAATTGGGGAAGGTCTTCGAATTGACCGTGAATGGCCGGTTGCGGTCCTGATAATCGATATCGAGATAGAGGACGTCGGAGGGAATCCTGTCCGTTCGAAGGCGCGTCGCAACATCGCGCAGTTGCGAATCACTCATGTAGCTGTATCGTGATTGCTGAAATCCGAGCGCCCACAGTGGAGGCAGCGGCGGTTTGCCGGTGAGATAGGCGTATCCCTCGATCACATGCTTGGGTGTCGGTCCGTAAATGAAGTAATAGTCGAGCGGCCCACCCTCCGACCCGAAGGCGATGGCATCACGATACCGCTTGCCGAAATCGAACCAGGTGCGCCACGTGTTATCGAGGAAAATTCCGTAGCTCTGGCTTCCGTTCATCGCCAAGAAAAACGGAATCGACTTGTAGAGAGGGTCCACAGATTCTTGCGGGCCGACATCCGTGTTCCAGAGCGTGTACGCCTGTTCGCGCCGGTCGAACTGTCCGGTTTTGTCGCCGAGGCCAAAGTAATGTTCGGCTGGCGTCATCTGCTTGCAGACCGAAAACCCGCCCAGCTGAAACTTCACGGGACGCCCCGTAGCATCGGCAGAAATGACATTTCCCGAAAGGTCGCGAACCACGATCCGTAGAGGATTCCGTTCCACGCGGACATCAAGCGCTGCCGTGCGAAAACCGACCGAGGCTTCGTCCTGCATGGGATGCACAGAAACCGTTTTGCTGCGCGATTCAGGAAGGACGGCCCACGATGCGTCTTCAGGCAGAGTTGCTGTAGGAGAGATGCGCACGCGGATAATGTCGTCGCGAAGGGCCGTAATCCGTAGAGCCGCAGGCCCAGCCTGAATCTGAAGGCCATCCTGCAGCACTTCAGACGCGGTAACCGCGTCAATGACCACTGGAGCCTGCGGTGGGACTGCAGTTTGTGCGGCAGCTGATACGAGCGTTGCTATCCCGATCCAAACGAGTATGAATCGCCGAAACGACGAATGCATTGAGGGACTCTCTCTCGACGTACGTTCTTTGGCAACATCATATCAATCGCAATCGTGCGCTATAAGAGCGAATTCCATTACGAAAGTCTGAATTGGAGAAGAGCGCTGAATTCGAACGACTCGGCGAACTCGGCGGCCTTTCTCTGCGAAGCGGCGGTAAGAGCTTTTGACCGCCGAGTGCGCTAAGAAAATCTTCACGGGCTGCAAAAGGAGCTTCGCCTGAGTCTTCGCCAAGCACTGGCATGCCGCTGCGGTGTTAAGGAGCTGTTAATCTTGCATCCCGGTCGATCGAAGGTGATCTAATCGGCAGACCCTGAATCGGACCAGCCTATCCTGTTGGGCGCAGGCCCGATCGACTAACTCATCCGTGGAGGATTCAAATGGCAACCTCAGCCATGCAGTATGCCCCGACCTCGAAAGCAGCTTTATGGACAGGCAGAGTGATGAGCGCCCTGCCGGTGCTGCTCGTGCTCTTCGGTAGCGTCGTAAAGCTGATGAGAGTTCCTTCTGTGGTCGAAGCGTTTAGCCGCACCGGCCTGCCCGAACGCCTGATTCTGCCTGTCGGTACGATCGAGCTCCTGTGTTGCGTGATCTATGTGATTCCACAGACAGCGGTTTTAGGCGCGATCCTCATGACTGGCCTGCTCGGTGGGGCAACGATCACCACGTTGCGTATCGGCGACCCGACCTATCCGATGCCGGTGATCCTCGGCATGCTCGCCTGGGGTGGACTCTTCATGCGCGATCCACGTTTGCGCGAGTTGATCCCGCTCAGGAAGAAGATCTGATCAGGCTTCCTGGCGCAGAAATTCGCACCCTTCGAAAATCGCGCAGGTGGCGCAGCGTTTGTATCTCGCTTTATGCGCGTAGCAGGGGGCGCGTCAGACACGTGGGGCCGCCGCTGCCGTTGATGCAGATTTCGGTGCCGGGGAAGGTGCGCACGTCGAAGCCGTGGTGGCGGAGACGGTCGTTGGTCTTGTAGTTTTCAGCGATCGCGAGCAGACGCTTTTCTCCAAGCGCAAGGACATTGCATGCGAGCGTTTCACGCTCTGAGTAATCGATCTCGATGAACTGGAAGCCGCGGCCCTTGAGCAGTTCTACGGTTTCAACCGCCAGCCACGGCAGATCAACCAACGCAGTCCGCTCGTCGAGCAGGCTGATCAGCGACATCAGATGCAGACAGGCTGACGGGCCCGGACCATATGGCAGCGGCGCCGAGATTACATCGATTCCCTTAGGCGCGAGAATCGCCCGCATCTGCGTGATGCCGGCGGCGTTGGTGCGGTATCCCTGACCGATGAGCAGAGTCTTGTTGTCTAGCCAGACGATGTCTCCGGCTTCAGTGGTGCCAGGAGCTTGAATCTTCGCGAAAGTCGGAATGCCGAGTTCGGAGGCGAATTGTCCCTGATGGTCGGCTTCCGGAAGCCGATTCGTCTTGCCTGGTCGCATGAGGATCAGGCCGAAGTCTGTGGCGAGCGAGGCGTCGTGCGCGTATGCGGCGTCGAGAGAAAGGTCTTCGGCGGCCGGGAGATCGAGAATTTCCGCGCCGACAGCACCCAACTCTGCGCAGAGCCCTTGATGCTGTTCCTGCGCCTTCTCGAAATCGGGTGCGTGCCCGAAGCCGAGTTCGCGCCAGCGGGCGACGAGCTCAGGATGGTTCCATCCGGCGGATCGAGGTGAGCAAACCAGCACTCGCTTCAGTGGACCTACCATCGAATGTCCGTTGAACGCCAGCTCGGAAGGCGTCAGAGTGGAGAGGGACTCGTCGATCTGCATACGGGGATGATACGGGAAGGTGCGTCGGCGGGGAATGGGGAAGCGGCCCTCAGCGGCTAGAAGCCGCGATTTCTCCAGACCAATTACGGCACGGCTAGAAGCCGTGCCCTTCCCTAGAATACTGGACCTTCACTACCGAGCTTCTGTTTGTAGCTCCTCTTCCACGGCCGCGAACTCTACGTGCGCATCAGCGGGTGGAAGCAGATCACGCACGGCGTGCTTGCTCTGATGTCCGCGCTTGGCAAGCCACTGCTTTAGATGTTTGTGAGCAGGCGCGGCGAGCTTCGAAAAGAAGAGCCCAGCGCGTCCCTGGTCGCTGGCCCAGATCACATCGGCCTCGCCTTGAAGCGTAATTTGCGTTCCCGGCAATACACAACGGAACGGCATATTGGATTTGATGGGCACGGGTTCGGCAGCCTGCAACGCAAGGCCGTGTTCGCCGATATCAATGCTGATTCCGGCCAACGTGTGATGGTCGAGCTCGAGATAGACGAGCGTCTTGACTTCATAACGCGGGCACTTGCGGCGATTCTGTTTGGCTAATTTTCTACCGGCCTTCAGGGCTTCTTTGACAAGTTCGCCTTCCAGCGGGCGGTAGAGAATGCGGTTCGCACCAGATTGGAAGGCCTGTCCGGTGCCGGGCCATGCACGGCTGGCGACGGCCAGCAGGGCCGGCTTCTGCGTGGGCGGAAGGAGCGAGGCCATGCGAATCGCTTCTTCGGCTCCGGGAAGGTCGAAGTCGACAATCATCGTGGAGCACTTCCCGCTCATCACCAGTTCGAGCGCCTCGTGATGCGAGCGGCAATGGATGAGTTCGGTATCGAGTTGGTCGAGTGTGGCCTGCAGCGTCTGCAGGGATCGTTTGTCGTGACAAAGAACGGCGGCGGACTTACGCATGCACTCCACGCTAAGGGCATTCGTGGGACGAAGGAATGTCACAGCGGTAATCCCTGATGTGGTTACTGAGGCGATCTGTAAATGGCGAGGTAAGAGGCTGTTACGGGCGCACACGTCCCATGAGCTCGTCGGTACTTCTTTACCGCTGAGTTCGCTGAGAACTGCCGCCGAGATCGCTGAGCGGGATCGAATAGGGGTTCGGGAGCGGACTTCTTGCGCTGCTATAATCAAAGATTGCGCTCATGGCACAGAAACGACTGATACGATCGACGACAGTTTTGTCGGTTCGCCGCAACGGGACCGTGGTTTTGGCCGGGGACGGCCAGGTCACGCTGGGCGAATCGGTGATCAAGCATTCGGCGAAGAAGATCCGGCGGCTCTTTAACGACAAGATTTTGGCCGGGTTTGCCGGTTCCACGGCCGATGCATTTACGCTTTTCAGCCGCTTTGAGGGGAAACTGGAGCAATATCACGGAAACCTGGGCCGGGCCGCGGTAGAACTCGGCCGCGATTGGCGTACGGATAAGTTTTTGCGAAATCTGGAGGCCCTGTTGCTGGTCAGCGATAAAGATCAGACGTTCCTCCTGAGCGGGCAGGGCGACGTGATTGAGCCGGACAGCGGGATTGCCGCCATTGGCAGCGGAGGTCCCTATGCGCAGGCGGCCGCGCAGGCTCTGGCGGAGCATACCCAGCTTTCAGCCCGTCAGATTGCCGAAGAAGCAATGAAGATTGCTGGGAAAATGTGCATCTATACCAATGATCGGGTGACGATCGAAGAGCTCTGACGCGCTGGGGGAGTGTGCAGATACTTTCGGGCACATGATCAGGCTTTGGCGGCCATGGCTTTGATCGCCATCTGATCTTTGACTTCGGCAGTGCATTTTGTGTTCAGGCCGCAGACTCCGCAGCGGGCAAAGAAGTTGCCGCCAAACGGGATCACCGGGATGAAAAATAGCGTGAACCACTTTTTGGTTTCGACAATGGCGTGCATCGTGGGGCGCACGCACTTGGTACATGGGCGCTCCTGCTGAGAGATGGCTTTAGCTTTGGTCCTGATGCCGAAGAGAAAGAACATAGCGTAGCTCCCTTTTGAGAAACGGTTGGTTGTGCCGCAACCAGCGCGAATGTAGCACCCATCGGCGGACCAAAAATCGGTACGATGGTGATAGGACTAAAGATAGGATTTGACGATTTCAAATGGCTATTTACCTTCCATCTACCGCTGAAGAAGAGCAGCTGGCGCTGGATGAACTGACTCCGCGCGAGATTGTTGCCGAGCTCGACAAGCACGTCATCGGCCAGAAAGACGCCAAGCGCGCCGTGGCCATCGCATTGCGGAATCGCACGCGCCGGCAGAAACTGCCGCCCGATCTTGCCGAAGAGATCATCCCGAAGAACATCATCATGATCGGGCCCACTGGAGTGGGAAAGACCGAGATTGCACGGCGATTGGCGAAGCTGGCGAATTCTCCGTTCCTGAAGGTTGAGGCTTCAAAGTTCACGGAAGTCGGTTACGTTGGACGCGACGTGGAATCGATGGTGCGCGATCTGGTCGAGATCGCCATCGACAACGTGCGCGAAGAGAAGCTGGAAGATGTTGCCGACAAGGCCGAGCTGAATGCGGAAGAACGGCTGCTGGATATTCTGCTGCCGCCGACGCCGCCGCCGAGGCCGGAGCCCGCGGCGCCTACGGGTGGAGTAGTCATCGATGGGAGTACCGCACTGACCGAGTCGTCGACCAGAACGCGCGAGAAGCTGCGTCAGCAACTTCGCGAGGGCAAACTCGATGACCGAATGGTCGAGATCGATGTGCGGGAACGTAATTTCCCGTCATTCGAGATTCTGACTAATCAGGGCGTCGAGGAGATGGACGTCAACATTAAAGATATGTTGCCGAACATCTTCGGACAGCGGACCAAGAAGCGGAAGATGAAGGTGAATGAGGCCTTCGAATATCTGATCCAGGAAGAAGAGCAGCGGCTGATCGATATGGATCAGGTAACGCGCATGGCGATTGACCGCGTCGAGAACTCAGGCATCGTCTTCCTCGACGAAATCGACAAGATTGCCGGTCGCGAGGGCGGGCATGGGCCCGACGTCTCACGCGAAGGGGTACAGCGCGACATTCTGCCGATCGTAGAAGGAACGACCGTCAACACGCGGTACGGGATGGTACGCACCGACCACATTTTGTTCATCGCCGCGGGTGCCTTCCACGTATCGAAGCCGAGCGATCTGATTCCGGAATTGCAAGGGCGATTCCCGATTCGCGTGGAACTGCAGTCGCTGACGATGGAAGACTTTGTTCGCATCCTGACCGAGCCAAAGTCTTCGCTGGTGAAGCAGTACACAGCGCTACTTGAAACGGAAGGGGTGAAGCTGGAGTTCACGCCTGAATCGCTGGACGAGATTGCGCACTTTGCATTCCGCGTGAACGAGAGCACGGAAAATATTGGAGCGCGTCGGTTGCACACGATCATGGAGCGCGTGCTGGATGAGCTGAGCTTCGAGGCTCCCGAGAAGAAAGGCGAGCAGATCACCATCGACGGTGACTACGTGCGGAAGATGCTGACGGACATCGTCAAAGATCAGGATCTGAGCCGGTACATTCTGTAAGAAAACCTCTCACCACAGGGTTGCACAGGGGAATTTCCTCTGTGGTTCTCTGTGGTTTATCTTTTTCGACAATGAAAACTATCGACCGCACCCGATTGCAGTCCCTCATGCAACGCGAGCAGAAGAAGTTTGTGGACGACCGTCCGAAGTCGAAGGCGCTGTTTGACCGGGCGCGCAAGTCGCTACTCGCGGGCGTCCCCATGAACTGGATGGTGAAGTGGGCCGGGGCATTCCCGCCGTTTGTACGGGAGGCACAGGGCGCGGAGTTCTTCGACGTCGACGGGCATCGCTATGTCGACTTCTGCCTGGGTGATACGGGAGCGATGACGGGCCACTCTCCGTTTGCGACCGTGAAAGCGGCGGAAGAGCAGATGCGGCGTGGTATCACGCTGATGCTGCCGGGCGAAGATGCGATCATCGTCGCAGAGGAACTCCAGAAGCGGTTCAACCTGCCGTACTGGCAGTTTTCACTCACCGCGACGGATGCGAATCGATTCTCGATTCGTTTGGCACGGCAGATTACTGGACGACCGAAGATTCTCGTCTTTCATTGGTGCTATCACGGCACGGTGGACGAGAGCTTCATTACCCTTCACGACGACGGCACCGCGGGGCCGCGACCGGGAAATATCGGGCCACCGGTAGATCCTGCGATCACGACGAAGGTGATTGAGTTCAACGATATCGCCGCGTTGGAGCAGGCGTTGGCTCCAGGAGATGTGGCTTGTGTGCTTGCTGAGCCAGCAATGACGAATGTTGGCATCGTGCATCCGCAGCCGGGATATCACCAGGCACTGCGCGACCTCACGCGCAAGCACGGAACGCTCCTGATCATTGACGAGACGCACACGATTTGCGCCGGGCCGGCAGGCTACACACGCGCAGAGAACCTCGAGCCAGACGTGATTGTGTTTGGCAAAGCGATCGGCGCGGGAATTCCGGGAGCGGCTTATGGCTTCTCGCAGGAAGTTGCCGAGCGTATCGCGGCCAAGCAGGAGCTCGAGAATTGCGACGTCGGCGGCATCGGAGGAACGCTGGCGGGGAATGCACTATCGCTGGCGGCAATGCGGGCGACGCTTACGAAGGTGCTGACGAAGGAGGCCTTCGACCGAATGATCCCGATGGCGGAGCGCTGGACGGTGGCTGTAGCGAGAGCAATCGCCGATGCGGAGTTGCCATGGCATGTGACTCGTCTTGGATGCCGCGCGGAATACATGTTTGGTCCGGAGCCGAAGAACGGCAAGCAGGCGCACGACGCGATGGATTTCGAGCTGGAGCGCTTCATGCATCTTTATGCGATGAATCGTGGGATCCTGCTGACGCCGTTTCACAATATGGCGCTGATGTGTCCGCAGACGGAGGCGGAGCACGTGGATCGGCACACAAGGGTGTTTCGCGAGGCTGTGAAGGAATTGACGGCTTAGTAATCCGAAGGACTCGCTCTCAGGGTAGAGATCCTTCGACTCCGCGAGCTCATTCGAGCTCGCTCCGCTCAGGATGACAAACCTGAAGAACCCCTGACGCGGCGGATGCCGGAAGGCTTCTGTTAGTCTGTTTTCTTCCGCATGAAACACCCCGTGCTGACGCGATGGCTGGTCTTGTGTGCGCCCTTGATGCTAACCGCGTGCGCGACTATTGGGCCTCCGCAGCCTCCGTCGCTGCGATTGCCTTTCCCCCCCTCGGACCTGCGCGCCTCACGCAAGGGCGATCACGTCACTCTGAATTGGACTCTTCCCAACCGTACAACCGACCGTGAAACGGTACGCAGCCTGGGTCCGACCCGGATTTGCCGCGGCATTGGCAAACTGAAAGAATGCGGTACTCCGGTTGGGCAAACTCCGCCGTTGTCTAAATTGCCCACGACCAATGCGCCGAAAAGGCCCGAAGGCTCATTTGAGGACACCCTTCCTGCATCGATCAAGAGCGACTCGCCTGATGCTTTCGCCACCTATGCGGTCGAAGTCCTCAATCAAAACGGTCATGGTGCTGGCCTCTCGAATCAGGTTCGAGTTCCTCTCGCGCACACGCTTCCCCCGCCTCTTAACTTTGAAGAGAAGCTGACGCGCGATGGAGTTGTGCTGAGTTGGTCAGCGAGCGCTTCGCCTGCTCCGCAAGAGGGCGTGCACTATGTCTATCGCGTCTACCGCTACGGGATTGGGAATAACGAGCGCATTCTTGTCGGCGAACTGCCTGTTGGGAACGAGCAGGGTTATCTACTGACTGACTCGAACATTGAATGGCAAAAAACCTATCAGTATCGTGCCCAGACCGTCACCGTGATCGACGTGCCCAGCAAGCCTCAAATCGAGGTAGAGGGCGACGATACTCCGGCGGTGAAGGTCTTCGCCGACGATGTGTTTCCTCCGGCCGTGCCGGCGAATCTACAGGCGGTCTTCTCTGGCCCCGGACAAAAGGCTTTTATCGATCTCGTGTGGGCTCCAGTAACGGATGCTGACTTGGCCGGGTACAACGTCTACCGATCGGACGATGGCGGACCGTTTACCAAGATGAATTCCGAGCTTGTCCCCGCACCCGCTTACCGCGACACGGAGGTTCAGGCAGGCAAGCGTTACACCTATGCCGTCACGTCCGTGGACCAGCGGGGCAATGAGAGCGCGCGATCGGAACCGGCGAGCGAATCCGTTCCCTAAAATTTGGTCATCCTTCCGTGGACGGTCCGGCTTGTAGTTTCGATTCCGCTTCAGCGAGACGGCGCGCCAGAAACCTGCGCGCGGAGTCATTTGGAGCTAACGACAAAGCGCGCCGGTATGAGTCCGCCGCCTCCGGCCATCGTTCGACCCGGCGGAGCAGATCGGCGCGGGCGGCAGGAAGCAGGTAATACTCGCAGAGTTCTGAGCTGCCCTCAAGCTTCTCCAACAGGGCGAGTCCAGCGGAAGGTCCTTGTGCCATTGCGACGCCGGCTGCGTGGTTGAGCTCGATGACGGGCGACGGCTGAGCCCGCAAAAGCAGTTCATAGAGAGAAACAATCTGCGGCCAATCAGTTGATTTGGAATCTTTGGCACGAGCGTGCACCGCAGCGATCGCTGCTTGCAGTGCATAAGAACCAGCCCGGCTATCTCGCAGCGCAGACTCGACCAAGTTTAACCCCTCGGCGATTTGCTCGCGGTCCCAGAGACTGCGGTCCTGGTCTTCGAGGAGAATCGGTTCGCCGGTCTGGTCGACACGAGCGAGGCGGCGCGAATCCTGCAGAAGCATGAGGGCGAGCAAGGCTCGGGCTTCAATCTGGTGTGGAAGCAGCTGGCAGACGATCCGTCCCAGACGAATCGCTTCGGCACAGAGTTCCTGACGAATCAATGCCTCGCCAGAGGTGGCACTGTATCCCTCGTTGAATACGAGGTACACGACCACGAGAACTGCTTCCACGCGAATCGGCAATTCGGAATCCGGCGGGACTCTGTAAGGAATGCCCGCATCACGAATCTTCTGCTTGGCACGAACCACCCGCTGCGCCATGGTGGAAACCGGCACGAGAAAGGCGCGCGCGATTTCTTCGGTCGTAAGTCCGCATAGAGTGCGCAAAGTAAGGGCGACCTGTGCTTCCAGTGCCAGAGCCGGATGACAGCAGGTGAAGATCAGGCGCAGCCGGTCATCAGGGAAACGATCATCAGTGTGCGGGCCTGACATGTCAGCATCTTCCGCAGCAAACCTCTGTTCGAGCGCGGCAATCTGCTGCAATTCCCCGCGCTTGGATTCGAAATTGGCGGCGCGCCGAAGGGAATCGAGCGCCTTGTGCCGAGCCGTGGATACCAGCCAGGTACGCGGGTTCTCAGGAATGCCTCGCTTTGGCCACTCCTCGAGAGCAACCGCGAAAGCTTCCTGCATCGCTTCTTCGGCCACGTCGAAGCTGCCGATCAGGCCAATGAGCGTGGCGAGAATTCGCCCCGACTCTTCGCGAAAAATGCGCTCGATATCCATTCCGGCTACCCGTCCAGAGTAGCCGGACCTGAGCGTCAGTGGCTAGACATGCGCGGGAAGCGGTACCGGTATGATTGGCCGCACCTCAACTGACCCCCATCGAGGCGCGGGGATGCGTTCGGCAAGCCGTATTGCCTCGTCCAAGTCGTTGGCTTCGACCAGGAAGTAGCCGCCCAGTTGTTCCTTGGTCTCGGCGAAAGGGCCATCGGTCACTAGACGCTTTCCTCCGCGCACCTGGACCGTCGTGGCCTTGGATATCGAGTCCAGGCGGTTTCCTCCGACGTATTGGCCCTTGGCCCTCATGCTGTTCGCAAGTTCCATATATTCGCCGTAGATGTTTTTTTGTTCAGTCTCGGTACGTCCTTCAAGCTGGCTCTCGTCGCCGTAAATCAGCAGCAGATATTGCATATTGTCGGCCTCCTTTGGCCTTGTACCGGGTAATCGAACGGGATCGGCCTTTTCGACATCCGGTTTGTAAAAAAGTTTTCCTCAATCCACGCGGTTTTCGAGAGATATGTTTAGATAGAGATCGATGAAATACTGCCGATTTCAGTTTAATGGACAGCCGCAGTACGGATGGGTCGAGTCGGTCGCTGGGAAGGACTCAATCGTACGGATTTTGCTCACTCCTCCGGAAGAAGCCGACGGAGACGTGGAAGGATTGCGTTCGCGCCGGATCGAGGCGATTCCTCTGGAACAGGCCGCACTGTTGCCTCCTGTGCGCCCGTCAAAGATCGTGTGCATCGGGAGAAATTATCGCGAGCACGCCGCCGAGTTAGGCCACGAGATACCGAAAGAGCCGCTGATCTTCCTGAAGGCGACGTCGGCACTGCTATCACCGGGAGCGACGGTGCGCCGCCCAAAGATCTCGCAGCGCGTCGACTTCGAAGGCGAACTCGGCGTGGTGATCGGGAAGATCTGCTATCAGCCCCCAGCGGATGCGGATATCCGCCAATACATTCTCGGATACACCTGCGTGAACGATGTCACGGCGCGTGATCTCCAGAACACCGATGGGCAATGGTCACGCGCGAAGGGATTCGATACGTTCTGTCCGGTGGGTCCGATGGTTACGGACGAGATCGATCCCTGGTCGGGCATCGGCGTTCAGACGAAGGTCAATGGTGACATCAAACAGAACGGCAACACGCGCGACTTCCTTTTCAACTTGGAGGTCGTGATCCGCCACATCTCACAGGCAATGACCTTGTACCCGGGGGATTTGATTCCGAGCGGCACGCCATCTGGTGTAGGACCGGTTGTCGCGGGTGACCGGATGGAAGTAACGGTCGAAGGCGTGGGGACGCTCAGCAACCCGGTTGCAGACGAATAGCTGGAAGTTTGCTTACTGCAATCGGAATCTCTCGCGAATGAGTCGTTGCAGGCGGGGCCTGTAGAGAAGATCGAAGGCGAGCTCCTTGTCGGGAAACATCGCCAGGGCGGCGCGCTTAGCTCCGGCAGCCAGCTCTGAAGCTTCTTCGATGGTCATGTTGGGGTCCTGACCGATCACTGACATCACCATGCTGATCATGACCTGCAGGCGGCGGATCTTGCGGGCCTCCTCCTCGCGTTCGCGAACCAGATCGTCCCCCAAGGGAAATCCATCTTCATTTCTGGTGCGCTGCGAGATGTTCATAGGTCCCCCTTTTACCCCTGGTATTTGGATGAGGTGGCTCATCCCGGCGTTGCGCCGTCATTACGGCCATTCTGCCTGAATCGCGAAAGAAAGCAACTGCCCGAAGGTGCCCGTTCGGGTTCGTGCCATTCGTTACCAAATTTGAAAATAGGGACGTGTATCGTGCGGAAGGCGCCGGGTCGGGTACATCGAGCGGAGTAGAATCTTAGAGTTAGCTTTGAATTTTCAAATTGGAGGCACCATGGCAGACTCGATTGATTCATCGGCGAACACACAGCCCCGGCCCGACCCCAACGAAAAGCTGGTGAAAGTGTTCGACTCTGAGCTGGAGTCAGAGGCGATGATCGTCAAGGGGCTGCTGGAGTCTGCGGGAATCGACAGTGACCTTACGTCGGCGTCGATGGTGCAGGACACGTTTCCAGGTTTGGGTGGAATGATCATTCTGGTAAGGCAGGCGGACGCCGAAGCGGCGCAGAAGCTGATTGCGGAGCATCAGCAACTGCCGGAACAGGGCGATGACGAGACCGCTGAGATTGAAATTATGGAAGACCCGTCAAAGAAGGCGTGACCGACTGTCCATCGAGATAGAACGTGACCGCCCCGTCAATGTCTGTGCGATAGACGCGAGAGCCCGAGTCGGCTAACCGCTTGAGAGTTTCCATTCGCGGCAATCCGAATGAATTTCCTGATCCCACAGAAATGACGGCATAAGCGGGCTTTGCGGAGTCAACCAGCTCAGGAGTAGTCGCGTTCGCGCTGCCATGATGCCCCACCTTCAGCAGAGTTGCGGTGGGATGATGTAACGCGGCGATGCGGCGCTCCACCTGCTTTTCGGCGTCACCTTCGAGCAGGACGGAAGACTGTCCGTAGGTCAGCCGCAAGACCAGCGAGTCATTGTTCTGCGGCCTGGCACCCACCGGCCAATCTGGAGGTGGAAATAGAACTTCACCGCGAATTCCACCCAGCTCGAACTCGTCGCCTTCCCAGTGATGTACGACGTTGATACCGAGTTCGTGTGCAGTGGTGATCACATTCTTGAGAGCGAAGCTGGGAGGTTCCAGCCCGATCCATAATTCCTGCGGACGGAAATTCTTCAGCACGGCGATCATGCCCCCGATGTGGTCGGAGTGTCCGTGTGTGATTGCCACAACGTCGAGGCGGGAGATCCCGCGCGACCATAGATAGGGGGATACGACATCCTCGCCAAAATCGAGTTGCGATCCCGGCCCGATCGGACCTCCAGCGTCAATCAAAAGTGTTTTGCCCGTCGGCGTGATCAACAATGTCGAATCGCCCTCGCCGACATCAATAGAGGTGACCTCGAGTGTATCGGGGTGGGTAAGCGGCTGACTCCGCACAAGGGTGAGACCAAGCGATCCCACGAGAAGCATCATGAGTCCGGCGGTTGTCAGCAATGCGCGCTTGCGTGCAGTCGACAGGGCGATGATGAGAGCTGCCGCGGCTATCGTGCTTAACAGTAACGAAGGCATCGCAACGCGCAGATCTGCGAGACGCAAGCCGCCAAGTCCCCGAACTGTGCCCGTGATGCAGGCGAGGGTCACACTTGTAATGATGGCCGGAAGCTTCGCCAGGAACGGCGCAACATAGCCAAGCCCAAGCGCGGCGACGGCGGCGGGCATCATCAGCTGCGTCATTGGAACCACGACGAGATTCGCTGGAAGCCCGATCGTGGTGGCGCGATGAAAGTAGTAAGCCATTGGTAGCGCCAATCCCATCTGCATCACAGCGGACACAAAGACCAATTCTGAAGCCGAGAGCGCGAACCGAACCGGACCGCGAACCGAGCGATCGGCCCACTGCTTCGGCGCAAAGAGTGAGAGGCGAGTGGCAATCAACTGCAGATCCAGACGGAACTGCGCCACTGCGGGCGGCAGCGACGTCGCGAAATCCGGCGAATCCCAATTCGCCAGAGCCAGCTTGTAGAGCTGCGATGTACGCTCCAGGAAAGGGATGCCAACTCCGGCGACAATCAGCACGCAGAGAAACGTCATTTGGAAACTGGCGCTGAAGAGTTGCTGCGGATCGTAGATCAACAGTCCCAAGGCGGCGGTCCCAAGGGCGTTCAGCATAGCGCGGTCGCGGTAGAGGAGGCGTGTTCCGAGATAGACAGCACACATGAGGGTTGCCCGCCAGACGGGTGCGCCGACTTCTGTAATGAAGGCATAGCCGACACAGAAACCAACGGTCGCCAGTGTGGCCGGAATTTCCGGGAGGCGTAGGCGGCGCAAAGTCCAGAAAACAACAAAGGCCAGGATGCTGATGTTCATCCCCGAGACGACCAGTACGTGGTACGTGCCCGAACGCTGGAAGTCGACGCGCGTGTCGCGTTCGATAAATGCTTCATCCCCGATGACCATCGCGTCGAGAAGAGCGGCTTCACGCGGTGGCCATATGGCGTGTACTCTTTCGAGCACGCTGCGATGCATCCGGCTTCGCCACAGCATGATTTTGTTTCCGGCGAATCCGGGAAGCAGTTCGACCTGCTCGAGCTTGGCAGATCCCAGGGCGGCGATGCCGTGATCGGCAAGGTATCCGCGATAGTCGAAGGCTCCTGGATTTCGAAAGTTCCGTGGTGGCCTGAGTTTCGCCGAAAAATGCAGGCGTTCCCCGAAGCGAAAGACACGGGTTTCCTCTTTCGTCGTTGCGGTAAGAGCCGAACCTTCCGAGTCCACGCGTCCCGTAGATATTCAGTCGAAT
>Ga0209060_10001374_pt1 | contig 27176 bp, 13 predicted proteins | sample Coa_R1_8_FD_187155 | JGI IMG/M metagenome (GOLD analysis project Ga0209060, IMG submission 187155) | Surface soil microbial communities from Centralia Pennsylvania, which are recovering from an underground coalmine fire - Coalmine... | ecosystem: Environmental > Terrestrial > Soil >...
CGGTCCCGGCACCGATCCGAACCTGCCGGCCGTCTCGAGCTTCCTCACCGCCAACCCCACGTTCACGCTGGAAGACACCAACATCGACGTCTACATGAACGCGACGGGCGTCTCGCTGGCGCCCGGCGTGGTCACCTCGCTCAAGCAGCTCCAGCGCCTCTACCGGCTGACGCCGAACTTCACGAACGTCCAGCTGCTGCTCGGCGCGGGCTACAACTCCGCGGTCTCGGTCTCCAACGTCGACGAAGGGTCGTTCATCGCCCAGATGGCCTCGAACCCCGCGTTCGTCGGCGGGATCACGGCCGCCCGCAACATCCACCGCACGGCCGCCCACTACACGTCGGAGGTCCTGTTCACGCTGGTGAAGTTCCACCAGAACCTCAACGACGTCGGCGGTGCCTCCGCCATCCCGGGCGCCCTGAACATGCGGGCCCTGGCCGACGCGACCTCCACGGATCAAGGCCCCGAGGAGGGGTACACCACCGGTCTCGACGTGCCCCCGGGCCAGAAGGCGCCGAGCCCGCGCAAGCTCCCCAACTGGGCCACGCTGTTCGGCAGCACCAGCGAGTGCTCCTGCGACTGCTGCCAGACGGTGCTCGATCCGGGCGCCTACCTGGTCGACCTGCTCGAGTTCGTGAAGGGAGCGCCGCAGAACGCGCTCTTCAGTCGCCGGCGCGACCTGGCCGATCTGGAGATCACCTGCTCGAACACCAACACCGAGCTCCCGTACATAGATCTCGTCAACGAGGTGCTCGAGTCGGCGGCGTCGCCGGCGACCTTCCCCCTCTCGTCGACGGCCGGCGGCAGCGTGTCGCTGGCAACTCTCAACGCCGCGGCCGGGGGGACCGCCAGCGCCATCACCCAGGTCGCCCAGGCGATCGCGGCGAACGGCTTCGTCCTGGGGACGCCGGTCACCGTGAAGGTCGACGCCTCCGCCGACGGCACCGGGCTGGTCCCCACCGGGCAGGCGGCCTATCGGGCCTGGCTGGTCAGTGACGGCGCGTGGAGCTTTGCCGTGCGCGGCGACTCGACGGCGGCGACCTTCACCACCCGCGCGATCCCGCCCGGGCTGTTGGCCTTCCAGCTCACGAACATCGACCCGAGCACCAAGGCGGTGTCGGTGATCACCACCCAGACGATCACCCAAGCGATCGGCGGGGACGCGCCGTCGATCGCCAGCATCACCAGTGCCTTCGCCCTACGCGGCTTCATCCTGGGTCCCCGCGCGTCCATCGCCACCAGCGCCGCCGACCAGCCCAACGGCAAGCGCGAGTTCTTCATCGAGGACGATGCCTGGCGCTACCCGATCCGCGACTTCAGCACCCCCCAGGGATCCCTCTACACCGTGTTCCCGGCGCCCCAGACCAGCAAGACGAACGACACGCTGGCCGTCTTCCCGGAGCACGAGATCCTGGGCGCCGATCAGAACCTCGAGAGCGCCATCTTCCCCTTCAACCTGCCGCTGGCGATGGGCAAGGAGGAGGCAAACATCTTCCTGCAGGCCAAGGGCGTCCGCCTGAGCGATGTCCTCGAGGCCTTCACGCTCGAGGACCTGGGGACGATCTTCGCGGACGGAAAGTCCGGTCTCGCCTACCTGAACCTGGTCCAGGCCGAGGCGAACGCCATCATCCCACCCAGCGCGACGCCGACCAACCAGCTCTGGGGCTTCGACACCACCCTGCCGCTCCTGCTCCCCAACCCGACCGAGCCCACGCTGAACTTCCAGGGGACGTGGAAGGACCTGCTGGTCCCGGTCCCCGTGTTCCTGCAGCGGAGCGGCCTCACCTACGAGCAGCTCCTCGATCTCCTCGACACCGCGTTCGTGAGCCTCGACGTCAACCCGACGACCGCGCCGTTCGGGATCCACCCCGCGGCGGTCGGCGACGCGCTCACCAGCTGCGACGTCACCCAGTTCCAGCTCGCCCACCTCAACGATTCGACCTTCGGCGACTCGACCCTGCGGCGAATGAGCTTCTTCATCCGCCTCTGGCAGCACCTGGGCTGGACGATGCAGGAAGTCGACACCTACCTGATGACGCTGGAGCCCGCCACCGACACGCCGTCGCACTTCCCGACCGGCTTCAACCAGATCTTCCAGGTCAAGCGGATCATCGACCAGCTCAACCTCCCGCCGCGCGCGGTGTTCGCCTTCTGGGCGAACATCGACACCCGCCGCAGCGTCCGCAACCCGAAGAGCCTGTTCGACGAGGTCTTCCTGGTCGGCAGCCCCGACCAACCCGAGCTCAAGGACCTCGAGACGGTGGCCGAAGGCGGCTCCGTCACGCTTCCAACCAAGACCACGGGAGAGGACATCAAGGCCCACGTGCGCGCCGCGCTCCGCCTCAAGAAGGTGGAGATCGACTTCCTCTGGCCTGACAACCTGACGCAGGTCGATCTGCCGTTCCTGAGCGGGCTCTACCGCAAGGCGACGCTCACCCAGGCGCTGGGGATCTCGGTCCTCGACCTGAACGACTTCCAGGTGCTGACCGGCATCGACCCCTTCGCCGCCGCCCCGGCGGCGCCAGCCACGCCGATCACCAACACCTTCTCGGCCCTCCTCGAGATCGCCCGCGCCCGCTCGACGCAGATGACGCCCGCGGCGATGACCTACTACCTGACGGACGTCAGCAAGCCGGGCGATCCGTCGGTTCCCAAGCTGACGGACCTCGAGACCTTCGCCCAGCGCCTGTCGGCGTCCGTGACGAACATCAGCGCCTCGCTGCCGGCGCTCGCTCAACCGGACGCCGCCGCGCTCAGCAAGCTGCTGGCCAAGGTGGTGCCGGCGCAGAGGATCGTCCAGGCGGTCACCATCCTCGGCGAGACGGCCAGCGGCACGCCGACCGCGGACGAGCAGGCCTTCCTGGCCCACTACTTCGCGCCGTTCCTCTCGGGCTCGTCGGGCTCGCCCGCCGCCTTCGTGACGTCGTTGCTCACGCAGGACGTTCCGACCCGTTACGCCACGGTGTACAGCACGCTCAACACGTTCCTCATCCAGCAAGCCAAGACGAACGACGTCCTGGTCATGGCCAAGGAGCTGTTCGGGCTCGACCAGGACACGGCGGACATCCTGCTCAACGACGCCCTCACGGCGGTCGCGCCGAGCACCAGCCCGCCGCTGGTCACCGCGCTCGACGACTGGAAGCAGTTCCTCGACGGGGGCTGGGACGACCGCAGCGCGACCATCGAGAACGCCGGTCCCGGCGTCCGCCACGCGGTGATCGTCGTCCCGCAGAGCGGCCAGTACACCTTCATCGCCCAGGTCAGCGGCACCGCCGCCCCGACCGACATCTCGCTCACCACCGACGTCATCAAGGCCGCCCCCATCGACTCGCTCACCCCGGTCAATCCGGGCGCCGGAACCTTGACCGCTCCGAACACCAACATCTTCAACTTCGCGTTCCCGGTCACGCCGCTCAAGGCGGGAACAGTCCTCAACGTCCGCTTCTCGTTTCAATCGTCGAGCTCGGCCACGGTGTCGCTGCTCTGGCAGATCGACAACGCCGACCCGATCGCGGTGCCCGCGACGGCCACCCTCCCCTTCACCATCCTCGTCCCGACCCAGACGCCCGCGCCCAGCGGGACGACCACGCCCCCGCCGCCACCCGTCGCGCCGCCGGCCTACCTGAAGCTGGCCAAGGCCGCCGGACTGGCCAACGGGCTCGCGCTCACCAAGCCGGAGCTCCGGCATCTGATCGAGCACGCGCCGCCCCACCCGGCACCCATTCCGCCGGCGACGACGACGGATCCCCTCGATCTCACGTTCTCCCTGGACCTCCTTCCGATCCTGGCGAGTCAGGCGCCGGTGGCCTGGAGCGTCCTGGCGGGGATCATCGACCTGCTGGCGCTCAACCGGTCGATCCAGTTCAAGAACGGCACCTTGTTCGAGTTCTGGCACGACGTCCCCGCGCCGACGGCGAACGACATCGAGAACCAGACCGGATGGAAGGCCGACGACGTCACCACGATCTTCAGCCTCTTCCCCCCCACGCCGCCGCCGGCCCCCACGCCGCCGCCCGACTTTCACACGCCGGCCGTCTGGACGGTGCTCAACAAGGCGATGGGCATCGTCAACAAGCTCGACGTGCGCGCGGCGCAGATCCTCAGCCTGCTGGTGCAGGCCGAGCCGACGCCGGCGGCCGCCATCACCCTGCGCAACGTCTTCCGCGCCCAGTTCACGCCGGACACCTGGCAGACCGTGTTCAAGCCGCTGCGCGATCCCCTGCGCCAGAAGCAGCGTGACGGGCTGGTCGGTTACCTGACCACCCGGCCGATCTGGATCAACGGCAACGCGCAGACCTTCCTCGACGCCGACGACCTGTTCTCGTTCTTTCTCATCGACGTCCAGATGGAGACCGACACGCTGATCTCCCGGATGGTGCTGGCGCTCAACGCCATCCAGCTCTTCGTCGACCGGGTCTTCCTGGGCCTGGAGGACGACGCCTCGGCGTTGCAGCTGTCGCAGGTGAAGGACGTCTGGGCCTGGATGGACAAGTTCCGCGTCTGGCAGGCCAACCGCCAGGTCTTCCTCTATCCGGAGAACTACCTCGAGCCCGAGCTGCGCGACGACAAGACCGAGCTGTTCCAGAACCTGGAGAGCGAGCTCCAGCAGCAGAAGATCTCCGACGACGTCGGCGTCACCGCGCTCAGCAACTACCTGGACGGGATGAACGACGTCTCGAACCTGGAGATCGTCGGATCGTTCGCCGAGGACGTCAATTCGTCCGGAATCAACTACATCCTGCACGTGATCGGGCGGACGCGCTCGGCGCCGTACACCTACTACTACCGGACGTTCCAGGGGAAGCAGTCCTACGACGGGAGCTGGACCCCCTGGGTGACCGTCCCGGTCGACATCAACGCCGACGTGGTGGCGCCCGTCATGTTCAACGGGCGCCTGCACCTCTACTGGCCGGTGATCCGCGTCAAGGAGATCCCGGTGCCCACCACCGAGACGATCAGCGGCTCCAACGTGGGCGATCCAAAACGGAACACCTATCAGGGCGAGATCCGCCTGATGTGGACCGAGTACAACCCCAGCCAGAACAAGTGGCTGAAGCCGAAGAAGACGGTGGCGGCGGCGATCGACGTCAACGCCGTGAGCCCCTTCGCCCCCGACACCGGCGACAACGTCCCGTCGACCGACCCCTACCACCTCCACATCGGGCCGGTCGGAACCGACTACGCCACGGTCGACATCATCAAGACGACCATCGTCCAGGACTTCGACACCCTGGACGCGGCCGCCCAGAAGACCTGGACCGACAGTCTCAATCCGACGACGCTCGGATCGTTCCAGTTCTTCTACACGGGCGAAGACACCTTCACCCCCGCCGACTCGACCACCGTGCAGCCGACGCTGGGGAACAACTACCCCAGCGCCTTGCTCCTCAAGCACAACCAGGCGGTGACGGTCGACTTCGAGGTGGAAGGCGACTTCACGGTCCAGGACGACCTGGCCTTCAAGAACAACGTCCCATTCTTCCAGCAGTCGCCGACCGACTACCGGATCTTCGCCACCAACTTCGGCTACATCGGCAACGAGAACCGGCCGTTCTTCTACGAGTCCGACGTCAAGAGCCTGTTCGCAATCAACCGCGGGCCGCTCACCAAGCCCGGGCTCAGCACCAGCAACATCCTGATGGCCACCTTCTCGACGTTCCATCACCCGCTGGTCCGCGAGCTGCAGAAGACGCTGCATGACTTCGGCGCCGCCGGCCTCATGAGCCGCCCGACCGAGGCCCTGCCGATCGCGGACAGCCGCTACTACTCGAACTACTACTACAACTACTACGGCAACCTCTATCTCGGGTACCACATCGCGGGCGACACCCAGGCGTATTTCACGACGCAGCGGATGTTCGAGACGGAGTTCTCACCGGGCCCGGACAGCGTCGTCACCCCCTACGCGCTCCCCACCGTGGAGTTCGGGTACGGCACGCCCTTCGGCGTCTACAACTGGGAGCTGTTCTTCCACCTGCCGATGCTGATCGCCGGCCGCCTCAGCCAGGACCTGCAGTTCGAGGAGGCGTTCAAGTGGTACAGCTACGTCTTCGATCCGCGCCAGGGGCTGACCACCTACGAGCAGACGCGGCAGTTCGTCAGCAACCTGCCGGTGGGGGCGCGCTTCTGGACCTTCCTGCCGTTCTTCGCCAACCAGGACACCACCGACACCCTGGCCAAGACGCTGGGCTTCGACGACACCCTGTCGGCGTATGACCGCAACCAGCTCGACGCCCTGATCGACGACTGGCGGCACAACCCCTTCAAGCCCGATCTGATCGCCCGCCAGCGCATGTCGGCGTACCAGAAGTTCGCCTTCATGAAGTACCTCGACAACCTGATCGCCTGGGGCGACACGCTGTTCCGCCAGGACAGCTTCGAGAGCATCAACCTGGCGACGCAGCTCTACGTCCTGGCCGGCGAGCTGCTGGGCACGCCGCCGCCGCAGATCGAGTCGCTGGCGGAGCCGCAGCGGCTCACCTTCAACGAGCTCGAGGTCCAGAACCTGGACGACTTCTCCAACGCCCTGGTCGACGTCGAGTATCAGATCGTCAGCAACAAGCCCTACCTGCCGAACACGGCCCTCGAGCCGCCTTCCTCCGGGATCGCGCCCATCAAGAGCCTGGCGCTCAAGACGGCGTTCTTCACCATCCCGCGCAACGACCGTCTCGACAGCTTCTGGACCACGGTCCAGGACCGGCTGTTCAAGATCCGCAACAGCCTCGACATCAACGGGGTCAAGCGGCAGCTCGCGCTGTTCGAGCCGCCCATCAACCCGGCGCTGCTGGTGGCGGCCGAGGCCGCGGGGCTGGATCTCGGCACCGTCATCTCGCAGCTCGCCACGCCGCTGCCGCACTACCGCTTCAGCGTCTGGATGCAGAAGGCGGTCGATCTGTGCAACGAGCTCAAGGGCTTCGGGGCGGAGTTCCTGGCGGCGCTCGAGAAGAGGGACGCCGAGGACCTGCAGCTCCTGCGCCAGAACCAGGAGATCCGTCTGCTCAAGCTGGTCCGCCAGGTGAAGCAGAAGCAGGTCGACGAGGCGAACGGCAACATCAAGGCGCTGGAGCTCCAGCGCGCCATCGCCGAGGACCGCCACGACGAGTACGCCAACCGCGAGAAGATCAGCGAGACCGAGCTGACGCAGATGGCGCTCACCACCTACTCGACGATCCTCGAGACCATCGAGGGCGCCACCCACTCGGTCGCCGCCGGATTCGCCATCGTCCCCGACGCGATGGCCGGCATGGTCGGGCCTTTCCCCTCCGGCCTGGCGATCGTCAAGATCGGCACCGCCGGGACGGAGGGGGCCAACTCGGCCGCCAATGCGCTCTCCGCCATCGCCAGCTTGACCCGCGGGCTCTCCTCGCTGGCGGGCATGGTCGCCGGCTACGAGCGGCGCTGGGAGGACTGGAAGCTGCAGGAGCGCCAGGCGCTCCTGGAGATGAACCAGATCGACCAGCAGATCGCGGTGGCCAACATCCGCCTCGACATGGCGCAGACCGAGCTCGACAACCAGGACGCGCAGATCGACATGGCGAACGACGTCCTCGACTTCCTGAAGTCGAAGTTCACCAGCCGCGACCTCTACAACTTCATGGTCACGCAGCTCAGCAGCACGTTCCAGCTGGTCTACAAGCTGGCCTACGACGCGGCCAAGACCGCCGAGCGGACCTTCCAGTTCGAGCTGGGCGTCACCGACAGCTACATCGCCTTCGGCTACCAGGACAGCCTGCACCAGGGGCTCCTGGCCGGCGAGAAGCTGATCTACGACCTCAAACGGATGGAGGTCGCCTACCTCGATCAGTACAAGCGGGAGTACGAGATCCAGAAGCCGATCTCGCTGGCCGCCATCAACGGGCAAGCGCTGCAGGCGCTGCGCGAGACGGGGACCTGCCAGTTCGAGCTGCCCGAGGTGCTGTTCGACCTCGACTTCCCTGGGCAGTACTTCCGCCGCATCAAGACCGTGCGGCTCACCATCCCCTGCGTGACGGGCCCGCACACCAGCGTCAGCGCCAAGCTGACCCTGCTCCGGAGCACGTTCCGCAAGGACGCCACGGTCTCGAACAGCGTCCCCTACCCCTACCAGGGCGCGACGACCAGCACGACCGACGCGCGGTTCGTGGAGAACCCGGTCGGGATCCAGGCGATCGCCGCCGGAACGGCGCAGAACGACGCGGGCCTGTTCGAGCTCAACTTCCGCGATGAGCGGTATCTGCCGTTCGAAGGGGGGGGCGTGATCAGCCAGTGGCAACTCGAGCTGCCGACCGCGGCGCCGCAATTCGACTACGACACCATCACCGACGTGGTCATGCAGCTCTCGTACACGGCACGCGAGGGGGGCGCCAACCTCCGCGCCGCCGCCGAGCAGACGATCCTCAAGCAGCTCGACACCATCACGGACGGTCTCACCGACCCGAAGAACCAGCTCGGCCTGGTGCGGGCGTTCAGTCTGAGCAGGGAGTTCCCGGACGTCTTCCACAAGCTGCTGGCGCAGCCGCAACAAGACGTGATCCTGACGTTGCTCCCGCAGCACTTTCCGTTCGTGGTCCGCAACAAACGGCTGACGATGGCGTTGTCGACCGACGTCCTGCCGGCCGTCAGAGTCGACTTCTCCGCCGGCTCGACCGTGAACGCAGGCGCCGTCACGTTCTCCATCAACGGCGTCTCCGCGTTCGGCACCTCCAGCCCCGCGCCATCAACCACCAAGACGGGGCAGAACGTCATCACCGGGACCGGCGACGGGACCAACCCGATCCTCACGGGAACGTTGCTGAACGGGTGGACGTTCCAGAATCTCACGTTGAACCAGTCGGGGCTCACCCTCGGCGCGGTCGAGGACATCGTCCTGATCTTCACCTACACCGTCTAGCAACGCCGACCAGGAGCACGCACATGCCGAAAGTGATGATCTGGCCCGACATTTACCGCGAGCAGGGGCACTGGCTCCCCTGCGTGGCGCTCGCCAAGACGCTCCAGAACAAGGGCTACACCGTACGGTTCATGGGGATCGCCGACACGCAGTCGATCATCTCGCCGTACATGAACCCGGCGACCTACTTCACCACCATCTTCCCCGACATCTACCCGGCCGGGTACTCGTCGGAGAACACGCTGGAGCCGCTCGACCAGCGCTGGAAGCCGGCCCACCTGCTGCCGATGGTGCGCGCGGCCAACATTCCCCCCGGCGGCGAGCTCGACGCGGTCTTCACGGGCACCGGCAAGCCCGACCTGCTGGTGAGCGGCTACTTCACGGCGCTGGAGACGCTGATCATCTACTGGCGCTACTCGATCCCGTTCGTGGTGATCACCACCTACCTGCGCCACCCGCACGACCTGCCGTCGCTGCACGCCAAGACCAAGCTGCTCTACATGCAGCCGGCGCTGGCGCAGGCGATCATCGACATGTCGGTCCCCGCCAGCAAGAAGGGGATGTCCATCGACGACTTCGTCGCGCCGATGAACGGCTTTCCGGAGATCATCCCCTGCCCGCAGGCCTTCGACTTCACCGATCCGGACTGGGTCCACAACGCGAACGTCTCGTACGTCGAGCCGATGGTCATCCGCACGGCGCTCGACAGCACGACGCCGCCGGTCGACCCCACCGAGAACCCCTCCTACACCCCGCCGGTCCAGGTCCCCTCCACCAAGCGTCTCATCTTCGGGACCTCGGGCTCGCAGGTGCAGGACTACGAGTTCCTGGCCCGGCAGATGTTCCTCAACCTCATCTCGATGATGCAGACGCAGGGGATGGACCAGTACTTCCTGGTGCTGGCGGTCGGCGACAAGCTGGACGCGGCGCTGCGCGTGCAGTTCGGCATGGACGTCAACCCGTCGCAGGGGTTCCCGCCCAACGTCGCCTGGTTCCCCTGGGTGTCGCAGCTCGACATCATGAAGCAGGCCGACGTCGTCTTCATGCACGGCGGCCTGGCGACCATCAAGGAGTCGATCTGGGAGCAGGTGCCGATCGTCATCATCCCGCTCGGCAAGGACCAGCTGGACAACGCGCTCCGGGTGCAGCGCACCGGGGTGGGCGTGGTGTCGCAGGTCCAGCAGCTCGCGCCGCTCGACCTGCGCAAGCTGCTCACCACCGCCACCTCCAGCACCTGGGTGCGCAACAACCTGGCCAGCATGCGGGCCACGTTCGCCGCCGCCGACGGCGCCAATCCGACGGCGAGCTACACCATCATCAACAACTTTCTCACCAGCTTGTAAGGGCCGCCGATGCTGAAGGACCCCTCTTCCCCCGACTCGGGATACGGGCCGTCGTCGCCGGACGCGGGCTCGCCCGGCGCGGCGCCCGACGAGCCCGCGGCGCCGGCCGCGCCGGCCTCCCCCAGTGGCGCGGCGGGGACGGGCGCGAAGAGCCAGGCCGACAAACCGTCGATGCTCCCCGCGCTGTCGCTCCCCAAGGGGGGCGGCGCCATCCGTGGCATCGGCGAGAAGTTCTCGGTCGCCGCCGCCACCGGGACGGCCTCGCTGAGCGTGCCCCTGCCGGCCTCGCCGGGCCGCAGCGGCTTCGGCCCGGCCGCGGCGCTCGGCTACGACAGCGGCCACGGCAACGGTCCGTTCGGCCTCGGCTTCGCCCTGGCGGTCCCCACCATCACGCGCAAGACCGACAAGGGGCTGCCGCGCTACTACGACAGCGAGGAGTCGGACGAGTTCATCCTCTCGGGCGCCGAGGACCTGGTCCCGAACCGCAAGCTCGACGGGACCCTCGACCTCCAGACCCTGTCCGACCGGACCGTCCAGGGCTATCGCCCGCGCGTCGAGGGGCTGTTCGCCCGCATCGAGCGCCACACGCTGAACGCCGGGGGGATCGAGCACTGGGAGGTGACGACCAAGGACAACGTCACCCACCTCTACGGCCAGAGCGCGGCCACCCAGGTGGTCGACCCGCAGGACCCGACGCGCACCTTCAGCTGGCTGCTCGAGCAGAGCCAGGACGACCGCGGCAACGTCGTCGTCTACCAGTACAAGGCCGAGGACGGCGTGGGCGTCGACCCGACGCGCACCAGCGAGCGCAGCCGGTTCGACTACACCACCACGCCGCCGACCTTCCTGGCCACGGCCCAGCGCTACCTGAAGCGGGTCTTCTACGGCAACCTCACGGCCGGCGACCCCACGACGGCGAACTGCTTCTTCGAGATGGTGTTCGACTACGGCGAGCACCAGGGGCCCACGCCGACACCGGCCGAAGGTCCCGCCTGGCCGGTCCGCGTCGATCCGTTCTCCACCTACCGCGCGGCGTTCGAGGTGCGGACCTACCGCCTGTGCCAGCGGGTCCTGATGTTCCACCACCTGACGCCCACCAGCGCCCTGCTGGTCCGCTCGACCGACCTCTTCTACGAGCCGGGTCCCGCCTTCACCTACCTCCGCAACGTCATCCAGTACGGCTATCTCTTCGACGACGCCACGGGCGCCCTGATCGACAAGGCGCCGATGCCGACGCTGGTGCTCGACTACGTGCGGCCGGTGGTGAACGACGTCCTCTCGGTCCTGCCGCCGGAGAGCCTCGACGGCCTCGCCGGCGGCGTCGACGGCGGCCACAAGCAGTGGGTCGACCTCGACGGCGAGGGGATCCCCGGCGTGCTGATCGACGACGATCGCGGCTGGTACTACAAGTCCAACGAAGGGGCCGGCGTGCTCGATCCGCCGCGCACGCTCCCCACCCTCCCCTCGCCCAGCACGCTGGCGGGCGGGATGCAGCAACTGATGGACCTGGGCGGCGACGGCCTGATGGACGTCGTCTCTTACGGCGAGCCGGTCTCGGGCTATTCGACGCGCACCATCACCGACGACTTCGACCCCTTCCGCACCTTCCCGGCGCTCCCCAACGTCGACTTCCACGATCCGAACCTCCGCTTCGTCGACCTCGACGGCGATGGCCTCCCCGACATCCTGGTCAGCGAGGACGAGTCGTTCGTCTGGTACCGGTCGCTGGCCAAGGACGGGTTCGAGCCGGCCAAGCGCATCTACCACCCCAGCGCCGACCGCAAGGGCGCGGCCGTCGTCTTCGCCGACCCGGAAGAGACGGTTCAGCTCGCCGACATGAGCGGCGACGGCCTCACCGACATCGTGCGCGTCCGCAACGGCGAGGTCGCCTACTGGCCCAACCTCGGCTACGGCCGCTTCGGCGCCAAGGTGACGCTGGAGGCCAGCCCGCTGTTCGCCGGCCTCGAGGAGTTCGATGCCCGCCGCATCCGCTTCGCCGACGTCGACGGCTCGGGGACCAGCGACATCTTCTACCTGGGGCCGAGCGGCGTCACCCTCTACTTCAACAACTCGGGGAACGGCCTCGGCGCGGCCACGCCGATCACCTCGCTGCCCCCGATGGACAGCGTCAGCCAGGTCAGCGTGGTCGACCTCCTGGGAACTGGAACGGCGACGGTGGTCTGGTCGTCCCCGCTGCAGAACGCCGAGGGTCATCAGATCCTGTACGTCGACCTGATGAACAGCACCAAGCCGCACCTGCTCAACTCGATCGTCAACAACCTGGGCGCGACGACCCAGATCACCTACGCGCCGTCGACGAAGTTCTACCTGGCCGACAAGGCGGCCGGGACGCCCTGGATCACGCGCCTCGCCTTCCCGGTACACGTCGTGGCGCAGATCGACCGGTTCGACGCCGTCTCCAACAGCCACCTCACCAGCCTCTACACCTATCACCACGGCTTCTACGACGGCGTCGAGCGCGAGTTCCACGGCTTCGCGCGCGTCGAGCAAACCGACGCCGAGTCGTTCACCTTCGGCACGACAGAGACCGACACCTTCCAGCCGCCGACGCTCACCAAGAGCTGGTTCCACACCGGCGCCTGGCTGGAGAAGGAGACGCTGGAGGCGGCCCTGGCGCTCGAGTACTACCCGCCCGGCCCCAAGGACACCAGCAGCCCCCAGACGATGCTGCTGCCCGACACCATCCTGACCGTCGCGCCGATCCCGCCGACGGTGCCGCCAACGGTCCCGCCGCCCACGCCGCCGCCGATGACCATCCAGGACGAGCGCGAGGCGGCCCGCGCGCTGCGCGGCCACATGCTGCACCAGGAGGTCTACGCCAACGACGCCGACGTCAACCCCACGCTGGCGCCGATCCCGTTCGCGAGCACCGAAGCGAGCTTCGAGGTGCAGATGCTGCAGACGAGCGCCGGCGCGCTCCACGGCGTCTTCTTCGCCTTCCCGCGCGAGACGATCTCGGTCCACACCGAGCGCAACCCCACCGACCCGCGCGTCACCCACGAGATGACCCTGGACATCGACCAGTTCGGGAACGTCACGCGCAAGGCGGCGGTGGCGTACGGGCGGGCGCCCGGCACCGGCGTCGAGCCCGAGCAGATCAAGGCCTGGGCGACCGAGAGCGAGATGTCCTATATCAACCACGTCGGAGACGACTTCTACCGGCTCGGCCTGCCGGTGGAATCGACCTCCTTCGAGCTGACCGGCCTCTCCCTCCCGGTCGGCGGTCAGGGACTCATCACGCGCGACGAGGTCGAGCAGGCGCTCATCCAAGCAACCGACATCCCGTACGAGGCGACAGCGCCGGCGGTCGGGATCACGCGCCGGATGCTCGCTCACAAGCAGCAGCTCTATTACGCCGAGGACGCCAGCGGGAACCCGACCACCGCCGCCGCGCTGGGCGACACCGGCCCGCACGCGCTGCCATACGAGAGCTACCAGCTCGCGCTGACCGCGGGGCTCGTCGCGACGCTGGCCTCCGAAGCAGCCGTTTTTTCCAACGGCGTCGCCGAGGCGCCGGGGCCGAATCCCCCGCTGCTCGGAATTCCGACCTTGCTGACCAGCACGGATCCCGGTGGCGGCTTCTACGTGCAGCGCCCCAACGACACCGGCTACTGGAACCGCAGCGGTCAGATCCAGTTCGACCCGGCGCAGTTCTACCTGCCGGTCAAGCTGACTGATCCGTTCAACCAGATCCACACGGTTACATATGACCAGCAGTTCCACCTGCTGGTCACGACGACGGCCGACCCGCTCGGCAACACGGTCCAGGCGACCAACGACTTCCGGGTGCTGGCGCCGTCGCAGGTGACCGACCCCAACCTGAACCGGGTGCAGGTCCAGTTCGACGCGCTCGGGCTGGTGGTCGCCACCGCGGTCATGGGGAAGACCAACGAGAACCTGGGCGACACGCTGGCCGCCCCGACCACGCAGATGGTCTACGACCTCCTCCGCTGGCAGAACGTGGGAACGCCGGTCGTCGTCCACACGCTCGCGCGTGAGGTGCACCAGCAAGACGGCTTCCTCGAGAGCTACACCTACTCCGACGGCTTCGGGCGGGTGGCCATGAAGAAGGTCCAGGCCGAGCCCGATCCGACGACGCCGACCGTCCCTCGCTGGGTCGGCACCGGGCGTACCGTCTTCAACAACAAGGGGAACCCGGTCAAGCAGTACGAGCCGTTCTTCAGCGCCACGTTCGACTTCGAGAACGAGACGGCCGTCGTCCAGACCGGCGTCACGCCCATCATCCACTACGACGCGCTCGACCGCGTGGTGCGGACGGAGCTCCCGAACGGGACCGAGTCGCGCGTCGAGTTCGACCCCTGGCAGCAGATCTCATCGGACCCCAACGACACGGTCCTGGGGACCACCTGGTATTCGGACCGCCACAGCCCCGACCCGACGGGCCCGACGCCGAGTGACCCGGAGCAGCGGGCGGCCTATCTCGCCGCCCGGACGGCCAACACGCCGACCACCACGCAGTTCGACGCCCTGGGGCGGCCGTTCCTGGTTACGGAGATCAACCGAACCTGGACAGACAACACGCCACCGACTCCCGCGACCTTCGTCGATGCATCCTTTGAGACGCGCACGGTGCTCGACGTCGAGGGGAATGCGCTGGCGGTCATCGACGCGCGACAAGCGGCGTTGAACCCGACGACGCCTCTTGCGACGCTCACGCAGCGGTTCGACGTCCTGTCGCGCCCGCAGCGAACCGACAGCATCGACGCCGGGACGCGCCTCCTGCTCCCGGACGTCAGCGGCAAGCCGCTGCGCCGGTGGGACACTCGTTTTCAGATCTTCCGCTTCCAGTACGACGTGCTCCAGCGCCCGAGCCACCTGGTCGTCCAGAAGACGAAGGCCGAGCAGACGACCGACGATCTGACGGCCCGGCTCCTGCTGCGAACGATCTACGGCGAGGCGCTCGACCCCACGGGCCCGCCGCCGGTCGCCACGCCCGCCTCACCGGCGCAGGCGCTGAACCTGCGCGGCCAGGCCTACTTGATCTTCGACTGTGCCGGCGAGGTGACCAACGACCAGTTCGACTTCAAGGCCAACCTGCTCTCCAGCACCCGCCGGATGGCCTTCGACTTCACCACCGAGCCGAAGTGGAACACGACCGGACAGGATCTCACGGGGCTCACCAGCCCGACCGCAGTTCAGACCGCCGCCAACATCTACCTCGATCCGATCTCCACCTCGCCGCTGACGACGTTCCAGACGCAGTCGACGTACGACGCGCTGAACCGGATCACGACCCGCACGACGCCCGACGGCAGCGTTTCGACCCCGACCTACAACCAGGCGGGCCTGCTCGAGACGCTCCAGGTGGCCGTGGGGACCGGCGCGGCGCCGGGGATGGTCATCTCGAACATCAACTACAACGCCCGCGGCCAGCGCGTCCTCTACGACTACAGCGACCCGACTGTCACGCCCCCGCCCGCGAGCCCGGCGAGCACCTGCGAGGTGACGTACCAGTACGACCCCTTCACCTTCCGGCTCACCCACGTGACGACGAACCGGGCGGCCAGCAGCGTGGTCACGGCCGCGATCCTTCAGGATCTCGTCTACACCTACGACCCCGTCGGGAACGTCGTCGAGACGGACGACAACGCTGACCCCGCGCCCGTGTTCGGCAACGCGATCACGCTGGTTCCCGCCACGGGCCTCTACCGCTACGACTCGCTCTACCGCCTCATTGCTTCACAGGGGCGCGAGCACCCGGGCCAGCAGCAGCCGACCGGCACCTTCGACATCACTCCCGCCAACATCCCCCCTCACCCCAGCGACCTGCAGGCACTCGTCCAGTACATCGAGAGCTACACCTACGATCAGGTCGGCAACATCCAGAAAATCGCGCACGCGCCGGTTGGTTCCGCGGCGGGCGTGACCTGGACGCGGAACTACCAGTACGACACCGCGAGCAACCGCCTCCTCAGCAACAACGATCCCGACGCAGGCGGAACAGCCAGCTACGCCTACACCGGCAACGGTGCCATGAACAAGATGGCTCACCTACCCGCCATCGACTGGGACTACGCCGACCGCATGCACCACGCCAACATGGGCTCCGGTGGCGGCGACGTCTTCTTCACCTACGACGGCAGCGGCCAACGCGTTCGGAAGGTCTTCCAGCCATCCACAGGCACCACGACGCTGACCGAGCGGATCTACATCGGCGGCTGGGAGACCTTCCGCAGCCGGGACGGCGGCACTATCACCTCACCCGTCACTACCGAGATCCAGACCCTCCATGTGATGGACGACAAGCGTCGTATCGCGATGGTCGAGACCAAGATCTCCGCGTCCAGTACGACGGGACCGTTCTGGCGGTTCCAGCTCAGCAACCTCATCGAATCCGCGGTGATGGAGCTCGATCCGCAGGGTCGGGTTATCAGCTACGAGGAGTTCCATCCGTACGGCAGCACCGCGTTCCGGTCGTCGGACAGCTCGTCGGAGGTGTCGCCCAAGCGCTATCGATTCACGGGTAAGGAGAAGGACGAAGAAACGGGGCTCTACTACCACGGAGCCCGGTACTACGTGCCGTGGCTCGGGAGGTGGACGGCGGCGGACCCTTCGGGGCTCGCCGATGGGCCGAACCGCTACTCATATGTCTCCAACCGACCGATCATTTTGCGAGATCCATCTGGCCAGCAAGGCGAAACGTCTTCCGAAAGCACTCTGCCCAACCCGAGGGACTTTGCCCTTAAGGGGTACCCGGCATACGAGAGGGAGGCTGAGCGGCGCACCGGTCTGAACGTAGACGTGAACAGTGGAAACGGACTCTCGGCGAGCTACCTGCGAGCCCGATGGGATGCAGCCTTCCCTTCCGATGTTAAGGACATTCACTTTGCGCAGGGGTCACCGGACAATCCACTCGTGCTCGGGTCGGCCGGGGGTGAGGGTTACATCGGTCCACGGAGCGACTTCGAGACGAAGCAACTGACGGCATTGCTAGCAAGGACCAGTCAGGGGGTCCAGAACATATCGGCGGGTCCGCTCGGAACCACCTCCTATGCGATTACAAGCGCCATCACCGACGATCTCGATGTACAGGTCGGGGTTTCGGGCGCCTTCGCCGCTTTCGACAACATCTCGCCCGCCGAATACATTCGGAAGACCGTCGGCGGAGGCACGACCTCGGCAGTAGAAGTCCGAGAACCGACGGCCGCTCAAGCGGTGGCTGGGGCCGGACCGGGGGTCGAAACCAAGAGGGCGATCCAGCAAGGCGAGGTCGGCACCTATGGCGCATTGAAGGCTCGCTCAAAGGGTTCTGGTCTTGAGATACATGAGAGTCCGTCGCGCGCAGCCCAACAGAAGGCCTTCGTGAAACAGTACTTGGAAGAGCACGGAAGGCCGCCGAGCAAAGCAGAGATCAACGAGTTCAGGAAAGGAAATCCATCGATCGCTCTTGATCCCGGCACTCATGCACTAACGGACACGTACAAAGGACGCAACAAGGCAGCAAAGAGCTCCGCGGATGCTGCGAACCTCGGTGCCGCAGCGGCTCGAGGAGCGGCAGATGTCATCCAGGCCGGCACGTTGCGAGGGGTTGACTTAAGCGTCTCTGCGGCGAAACTACACGAGCTTCACTTGAGAGGAAGGTAACCGCATGCAGTCCTATCGACCGGAGAACGCCGTGGGAAGGCCAGTTTCTGATTCCCTGATATCAGACCTGCTCTCCAAGCCGGACGAGATGCCGGAGCTCGACCACTTCGCTGAGATGGAGATGAAGCTGTACCGGCAGAATGGCGTCGACATCTATGTGGGAAAGGACGGACGCGTTGTCTCTCTCTTCCTCTACGGCGTCGCGATGGAAGATCATGCTCCGTACGCTGGACCTCTTCCGGAGGGACTCTCGTTTGCTGCGACGCTAGACGACGTGACCCGGGATCTGGGACCTCCTTCGCGCACCGGCAGGCAGAAGGGGGCCAATACTCCCTGGATCCGCTACGATCGGACGCAATACGCACTTCACCTGCAATTTTCCCCGGGCGGCGAGCACATTGAAAGGGTGACGGTCATGACTCCGGAGATGGCCCGAGGCGAGGTCTGACGGGACACGCTCGACCACCTACACATCCTGCTCAAACTACGAGTGGGGCCTGCCCGAGCTGCGCGATCGCCTTGAGCTTCGCCGCAACCGGTCCCTCTACTCGCGCCTGGACCGGCGCATCCACATCGACGTCCTCCGCCCCGAAGACATCGACCGTCTCGCCACAGCCGCCCTGCGCGAGGCTGCCCGTCGTAAAAAGAAACTCGTTGAGCGTGAGAGCGACCGCGCGACGACCTTGCTCGCGCAAATGGCAGCGAGAATGCTCCGCGACTGGCCAGAGTCGGTCCAGAACCAGCTTGGCGGCGTCCGGAACTGGCAGAAAGGGATCGAAGGACGCTTTCTAGCTGGTGCCGACCTGCATGCTCTGGCCGATGAAAACGCCCGCATTCTTCACGCGGAAACTCTGCCCCAGGCCCAACTGCTTGTGTGACCAGATGTCCTGCCCGAAGCGGTCGGTGGCCGGGATGAGATGATCACGTCGACCCGTACCAACGGCAATCGGTTCGAGCTCCTGAGCGATCAGGAGCTACCGCAGGTGCTCGGAGGCGGAGCACCACGGGGATCGGTCCCGTCGTCGTCGAGGAGGTCGACATTCAGAACCTCGAGACGAGCGGCAGATGTTCGCCTGGGGCGCCGCGTAACCGTCGAGCACTTCTGAAGCGTGCACCGCAGCTACGCATAAGCCCGCGCAACCGCCTGACCTGCCTGGCAGTTTTCGGACCAGCTGAATCTTGAGAGCATGCCTTCCGGACGCGGAGGCGCGATGCGAAAGAGCAGGTTCACGGAGGAGCAAACGTGAAATCATGATGCATGGAGGCCAGTCCCGATGAACTTCGTCACCCCTGTAGCCGCTTCAATGCGCGCGATTGAAGAGCGACGGGCGTGGATCGAGGCCGCCTCGGGAGTGGCTCACGGGCTCGACAAACGCCTTGGGCCACCCGACGTAGGCGACCACCTCCCGGGACTCGGGGAGCTCTCTGGATGGGGCATCTCTCTGGCCACACCAGATCGGAACGTAACGGGTGCGATCTTCACAGGATTCTTGCCGCGCCCAGAGTCGGTGTTGGTCAAGCTCTCCGCCTCCTGCTCTGGCGACCGGATGACTCTCACTTCGCTGGAAGCACTTTCGGCGTTGCCGGCGAAATGCTTCGATAGGCTCACCGTTCTTTCCCTGGTATCAGGCGGAGTAGCGACGCGAGTGATGGACCGTGGCGAATTGGTCTGTGAAACGCGATCGGCGCCGGCCGCTGCACTCTGCAGACGATTGGTTGAGCACCTGGTCAGCAATGCAAGCGTGGCAGAAGAACTGGCGAATGCACAGCACCGTCCTACCCTTTATGTACTCCCTGAGTTCGGCCACGTATCCCGACCGACATTTGGCGACGATCCGAAGACACCAGGATGGCAAGCGGTCAGGGACTGGGAAGGGTGACAACCCGCCCTCAACTCTCTCAGGTCCGGGCACTGCGTGACTTCGGGGTCGATAAAGCCGGTCGCCGGGCATTCTACAGCGGCGACACTGTTCGACGCCCACGCTCGTCGAGCAGAAGCGCGGCCCGCGCAATCCGCATCCGAACCGAGTCGCTCCGGACATCGAGCAGCGGATCCTCGACTTCTTGTTGCAGCAGCCGACCGGAGGGCCACAGTACCTGGCGAACCAGCTACGCCTCGAGAACCTGAACGTCAGCGCCGGCGGCGTCCGGGGCGTCTGGCTCCGCCACGACATCGAGACGCGCCACAAGCGCCGCATGCGTCTCGAGCGCCACGCCCGTCAGCAGACCTTCGTGCTGTCGGACGCCCAGATCAAGCTGCTGGAACGCCACAGCTCCGACTCTCGCAGCCGCCACGTCGAAGCCTCTCGGCCCGGCGAACTGCTCAATCAGGACACGTTCTAGAGTTCGCCGCCCGTGCTCAGCAAATCAGTGTGGCTTCTTCACGAGAGGCTTTAGCAAAGTTTGGGATCCAGATACCACCGACGCTCCGAGGCCCCAGTGCTATCAATATGATTCTCCGCGCGACACCTAAGCTTACCGAGCCACAACTCTTGCAATACTTAAAGGCGGTCCAGCAATGATAGGATCCAACCCATGAGCGGGCAATTTGGAGTGTATGCTGTGGAACGCATCAGTGATCCGACGATTGTCACGGGTCGCTGCCACGAGGGCCCCCTCGGACTGGGTGATGCCTTCATCCGACATCAGCATCCCGACGAGCGGGGCCAGACCGAGATCCATCTCACCATCACCAAAATTGAGATGTATCGGCTCAACGTGCAGCAACTCGATAGAGGCGTCACCGCCCAGCTTACGCTAACTGGTGATGGCGGACCGACGCTCGTCCCCGACAGTGTGCTGGATACTTGAGAGAACCGGCGAAGTCGCACAGTGTACGAGGCGACGCCAGAGGGCTCAGCGCCCGCAGCCAAGGAGTTTGACACCAAGCTCCGGACAACACGTCCAGCATTGCCGTCGAGCCCCGGGCGAGCGGGGACATCATCGTGACTCCATTCGGCTCTCACTAAGGTAGGAAACGGCGCGATGACAGAACCACCCACCTTTGACGATGCGATCGGGTTCGTCCGCAAGCATCCCGAGATGTTTTTCTCGCCCCATCGTTCCCGATCGCTTTCTTGCGCGATACATCTGGTAACGGAAGCGTTGGCTCTTGGAGGGAGTGACGTTCGCGTGTTTCAGGCGGGACCCTGGTGGGTCGTTCTAAGCACCACCGACTGGTTCGGCAGCGTTGCGACCCATGACATGTTTCATCGGATCATCTCTTTTCCTCGGCTCGGCGCGAACTCGATGCAGATTGAAGTCGTACTGAGGGCATTCGCAGAGTCCGTCGCGACATACAACGCGGCACACGGATTCGAGCTGATCGTCGGCGACGCTCCAGACGAAAGCGTTAAGCGGTCGATGACGTCGAGCGCGCGGGCAGTTGCCTTCGCCGGAACCCTCGCGCTGGATCCACCCTAAGCCGGCGCGACCGGATCGCATCTACCACTCCAGCGACGACCGCAAGGGCTCCGCCGCCGACTTCGCCGACCCCGAGGAGACGGTTCGGCTCGCCGACATCACCGGCGACGGTCTCACCGAACGTCCTACGACAGCGAGGAGTCGGACGAGTTCATCCTCTCGGGCACCAAGGACCTGGTCCCGAACCGTGTCCTCGCTACCGGCGAGCTCGACGTCCAGCACCTGCCCGACCGCATCATCCAGCAGTAACGGGCGGGTGGCCATAAAGAAGGTCCAGACCGAGCCCGACCCGACGACGCCGACCGTCCCGCCCTGGGTCGGCACAGGGCCCTCTTCAGCTATTGCTTCGGGATCTTGATGACGATCTGAGCGACGCCTGACCGACCGCGAACGAGCGAGCCTGAAGTACCGTATCGATAGATAGCACGCAGCTCTACGCAGAGGTGGGTTGTGCAGATCGAAGATGTGACCCCGCTAGCGAGAACCATCTCCGTTCCTGTGACCAAGGGAGAGCTCGACGCCGCGCGACTTCTTCTTCCGTGTGAGATACCCTGCCCGCTTCGTGCCGAACTGGCCGAGAGATTGGACGGATGACGTCCCATGGACCCGAAGGTGTAGCGAGGGTGCGATGACGCGGGATCTGATCGATATCTCCTGGGACGGCGAAGTCGTCGGGCAGATTGAGGACATGAAGTTCGACCACCTCCACATCTATGGGGCATGGAGACCGTCATCGTCCCCGAAGACAGCCGCTTTTCTCGCTCGCTTCGCGGAGAGGGAGCATATGATCATCGTCGAGATTGGACATGCCTCGCGGCACTGGAAGGCATCTGCCGAAGTCATCGACCGCGGTCAGATCGAGCTCCTCTGGCAGCCGGGGCTCGGAACACGATAGCGCGCGATGCGGGTCAACCTCAGATTCCGATGTTCCGGTATCGACCTCCGTCCGAGTAGTTGTGACTGATACTCTGATGATGCCGGTCGACAGTAGCGAAAACGATATCTGGACCGCATCGCTCCTTGCGACACTCAGTGCGTTCCTGGAGTCGTCGGCGATGCCTACCCCCCAGTTGTCGGACGACGAGCGGACCTGGCTCCTACGATGGCCGCCGTCGACCCACGACACTAAGGAGTAACAGGCTGCGCCCCGACGGCTTGCTCTAGACTGGATGGCCGCCGCACCGTCAGAACTGGTTGAAGAATGCCCAGACGGGATCGGGCGCCTGGCTCCAGGGCATGTGACCGCCGGAGAATTCGCACCAGGTCACGGGGTAGCCGGAGTCGCAGCCCTGATACGCGACGCAGGGGCTTGGTGACACGGGCGTGGTCTGCGTCGTGCAGTGGTTCCTCGTCACGAAGTAGTTGTTCGCCGACTGGGCGTTGGCCGGCGGAACCGTCGTGTCGCTGTCGCCTTGCGATTGCCAGACCGCGACCGGACCGCCGTTCGCGGTGCAGCTGCCGAAGAACTCGCCCGACTCCGGCGCGATGGCGCGGAAGACGTTGGACATCTGGCAGCCGAGCGTGAGCGAGAAGATCCCCCCGTAGCTGAACCCGGTCGAGAAGATGCGCGACTGGTCGATGCAGAGACTGGACTCGAACAGCTGCAGCATCGCCTTGACGAAGGCGACGTCCTGTCCGTTCGTGTTCGGCCAACCCTTGTTGTTGTTCTGCGATGGATCCGGAAGCCCGTCGGGCGCGACCAGGATGGCGGTTCCGGCCGAGCGGCTCTGCAGGCCGTAGTACGGACCGCCGATGATCGTCCCCGACGCGACGTCGCTGGCGCTGCCGCCGAGCCAGTGGAATCCGAAGATCAGCTTGTAAGCCTTCGTGGGGTCGTAGTTCGCGGGAAGCTGGAGGATGTACGTCCGCGACGTGCCCGACACGTCGATGGTCGCTGTGCCACTCTGAAGAGTCGCCGCCTGACCGCAGCCGGCGCTGGGCGTGGCTCCCGCGCTTCCGCCCGCCGAGCCGCCCGTTCCCGCGCCGGCCCCTCCACCACCAGCGGTGATTGCGCCCGCCGTGCCCCCACGTCCGCCGCTGGCGTTCGTCCCCGCCCCGCCACCTCGCCCACCCGAGCCGGTCGCGCCGCCGCTCGCCGTCGTGCCGCCGCCGCCAGTGATGCCGCCGCTGCCGGTGGTTCCTCCGCTGCCGGGACTCTGCCCCCCTGCCCCGGATGACGTCGAGCCGCCCGGTCCCGTCGTGGAGCCCCCAGAGCACCCACCTGAGAGGGCGAGCCCGAACGCAGCCAGCGCGAAGATCACAGAGCGTTGCGAGAGATTCATGGGGACCTCCTCGGACGCGCCGCCGACGAGGCGCGGCGCCGTCCAGTTCCGAGGCGCCGCACGCGCCCGGGCATTGTGGCGAAAATATCCGCGCCCCGAGATGGGGTGGGCAATAGGCCGATCGGCCTATCAGCGGTTCACGGCCGACAGGGGCTCAGCCGCTCTGGGCCTTCAGCTCCTTGCGGTGCCGGCCGTCGCGGGCATGCACGCGCTTGCACCGGGGCGAGCAGGCGAAGACGCCCCGGCCCACCCTCTCACAGACGACGCACACCCAGGACGAGGCGCTCTGCTTGCGGCAGATCGAGCACATTTGGAACCAGCCATGACACGCCATGGCCGCAACCCCGTTCACAGGCATTCAAGGGTTTGTCGCTGGGACCCAACTCTTGTCAGGAAAATCGGCCGGCCCCAAAAACCGGAGCTGCGACGCCGCCGCTCCCGGTCCCCCCGGTAGGTAAGGCGGCGTCGCTGCTCCCGGCATACCTTACTGTCGCAGCGGGTGGAAGGTTGTCACGCCCACCCAGGGTTCTCAGGGCAGCGTGTACTTCTTGATGAAGGGCCAGCCGATGGTGGCGTTGCCCGGCGCGTGCCCGGTGTTCATGGTGCAGAGGCCCACCTGCACGCCGCCGCTGCAGCTGGTGTAGTACTGGCAGTCGTTGCTGTCGGTCGCCGTCGGCGAGCCCGTGCACCCGTTGATCTGAGCCCACTTCTGGAAGGTGCCGACGGCCCCGAGGAACGTGACGGGCATGCCCGAGACGAGCGACGAAGCGCCACCGGCGTAGGGAACCACCGTGTCGTTGCTGCTGCGGAACGAGAGCTCCGAGATCGGTCGCGGCGGCGTGCACCCGTCCTCGTTCTCTTTGAGAAGGTCGAACGACGCCGGCGCCACCGCGGCGAAGACGTCCGCCGCGTGGCAGGCGACGTAGTGAGACATCCCGCCGCCCATCGAGAAGCCGACCGCGTAGACGCGCTTGGTGTCGATGCAGGCCTTCGTCTCGACCTGCGCGACCAGCGCCCGGGCGAACGCGACGTCGTCGACGTTCGCCACGCAGCAGGGCCCCACGTTCCAGGCGGCGCCCGACGGGCCGGAGAGACCGTTGGGATACGCCGTCACGACGCCTTCGGGATCGGTCTGCGCCTTGTAAGGCGAGCTCCCCTCTTCCTGCGAGCCCGAGCCGCCGAGCGGGTGGAAGTCGACCACCAGCGGCACCGGAGAGGTTCCCTTGTACGCCGTCGGGACGTGAAGAATGTAGGTTCGGCTGGTCGAGCCGACCTGGACCGTCAGATTCGAATCGCCGCTCCCGAGCGCGGGCGACGGACACGTCGCGGCCGCGCCGCCGCTTCCGCCGGCACCCGTCGTCCCGGCGCCGCCGCCCGCGCCACCACCGGTTCCGGCTCCGCCATGCCCGCTGGCGCCGCCGGTTCCGACGCTGCCGCCGTGGCCACTCGCGCCGCCGGTCCCGACGGCGCCGCCCGCCCCGCCCTTCCCGGTCGCGCCGCCCGAGCCCACGGCGCCGCCCGACGCGGCGCCGGCCGCGCCGCCGGTCGCGCTCACGTGACCGCCCTGGCCGCCGCTGCCGGTCGTGCCGCCCTCGCCCGTGCCGCCCGTCGCGCTCGAACCGCCGGTCGCGCCGCCGCCGGTCCCGGGGCTCGCGCCGCCGGTCCCAGCGTGCGTCCCGCCGGTGCCGACGGTCGTTCCGCCGGTTCCCGAGGATGAACCTCCGGTGCCGTCGTTCGACGAACCGCCGTTGCCCGAACAGGCGCCCAGCAAGAGCGCGCCGACCAGCAACGTCGCGCGGACCCCCGATCTCGTTTCGAGCTGCATCGGATTTCTCCTGACGTTTGTCGTCCGGGGGCCACTATGGTCGGCGCCGAACGACCCCAGCAATGGGCCGATCGGCCTAACGGGGGCCTGCGCGGCCCCTCTCTTCATCACGCGTCGCAGAAACGCCACCAGCGCGCTCCCTTCATCGGGGGCTTCGCGGCACGGCGCGCTTTCGGGAAGGTGCTCGTCCATCGTCCTGCAATAGCGGACGGAGCGGGGAACGGTTCATTCCGCTCGCTCGATCGACGCGGGACCTCTTCCCGACAACCCGTCGGTCCTCACGGCAACCCGCCGTCTCACGGCGACGCGTAGGTCGCCGGATTGGTGAGGATCTGCCAGAACCGCTCGGTCGCGACGGCGCCGGCGCACTGGGTGACGAGCCACGCCGGACCGTCGGGGTCCTCCGCGAGGTTCGGCCCGGAGGTGGCGCCCGAGGCGACGTCGGTCGCGACGGAGACCCGGTCGACCGCCGCGACGAAGCTCGGCAGCCCGACGGCCAGCACCGCCACCTGATCGGCCGCCTGCGCCAGGTTCCAGATCCCCGGCTGCTTGGCGGCGATCCAGCTCCCCAGCGCGTTCGCCGGGAGGTCGGGCAGCTGCGCGGCCGGCACGTCGGTGAGCTGATCGTAGAACGCGCTCACCTGAACGAAGCGATAGTGCGCGGAGACGATCGCGTCGGCCCAGGGATCCATCTCGCCGTTGGGGGCGCCCATCGCCCCTCCGGCCGCGCTCGTCGTCCCCAGCGACGACACGACCACGACGCGATCGGTGACCGTGGGATCCATCAGGTAGGCGTCCGCCAGGTCCGTCAGGCGGCCTCCGGTCGCCACGACGACCGGCCTGTACGGCAGGCCGACGCGGGCCGAGGTGTCGAGGATGAGGTGCGCCCCCTCGGAGCGGTTGGGTGTCGTCGAACCGATCTGACCGTCCGCGGGCCGCGCCAGGGGCGGACCGGTGCTGGCGATCGGGTCCGGGACGCCGCGAAGACCGCTGGCGCGCGCCGCCGCGACCAGCCCGCGCCACCCCGCCATGTTGGCGTCCAGGTCGGGCCAGGGGCCGCTCGTGTTCACGATGATGCCTGCCAGTGGCGGCCCACCCCCGTTTGCGAGCAAGACCGCGTATTCCCCCTGCCAGTTGTCGTACGCGCCGTCGTTCGCCAGGATGACCGGGTTGCGCTCGTCGATCGGGAGCATCCCGTGGGGAACGGTCGATCCAAGGTTGCGGGTCTCCATGCAGGCCGACGCGGCGCAGGCGGCGACGAGACAGAAGGCTCGCCGTCGAGGCGACGAGGCCATCATTCGGCCCCCTGCGCCGGAAAGCGGACGCCGCCGTCGAGCCCGAGCACCGCGGCGAAGCGGGACGCCGTCCACACGGGGACCTCGTCGAGCATCGCGGTCCAGCGACTCACCGCCACCAGACCATCCAGGTGCGCCTCGAGAAATAGCCGGCCGGCGAGGCGCTGGACGACCGCCAGCCGCGCGCCCGCCTCGACCAGCGGGACGACCGCGGACGTCGAGCGATCGATGTCCACCCCCGCCATGCGGACCGCGCCGACGTTCGTCAGCACGCAGAGCCTCCAGCGCGCCCGCAGCCCGCAGCCCGCGGCGCTGAGCATCAGGTCCTGTTGCGACACCCCGGCGCCATCTGCCCGCCGGGTCGTGCTCGGCACGCTCGCGACCGCCGCGAGCTCGAGGGCCAGACGGCCACGCACCAGTTGCCCGAAGACGCCGCCGAACGGGACAGGTTCGGAAGACAGGCCGGCCGCCACGAAGGTGCTGGCCCCGACGGCGAGCGCGACGGGCTATCGG